>Ga0265797_10004842_pt1 | contig 20172 bp, 15 predicted proteins | sample P2T30metagenome_FD_192433 | JGI IMG/M metagenome (GOLD analysis project Ga0265797, IMG submission 192433) | Plant litter microbial communities from East Loma Ridge, Irvine, California - P2 T30 | ecosystem: Environmental > Terrestrial > Plant litter > Unclassified | place: USA: California...
CAGCATAACAATACGCTCGGCCTCGCGCCTCAGCGCTTGGAAAGCATCCTTCAAGACTTCTTTGAATTTCAGGAAAGCCGCGCCTTCGAACCCGCCGAGGACTTCCATGTACTCGAGCGGGAATTTAAACGGCGCGGCTTCGAAGCCCATGTTTCCGGGGGAGTTGGAGAGCATGAAGCCGAAGTCGATGTGGATGACGTGGCCCTCGGAGTCGATGAGGATGTTGCCGTTGTGGCGGTCTTTGAGCTGCAGGATGTAGCTGATGATGCTGTACGCCGCGAGGCTCTTGGCGAAATTGTCGGTGGCTTTGGTGTAGGCTGGGGAGTCCGGGGCGCCGAAAGTTTTGGTGTAGTGGTCTTGCAGGGTGGCGATGCCTTTGCTGCGGGCGTTGGGGGCTGCGGCGAGAGCGGCGAGGGTGAGGGAGCGTTTGAGGGAGTGCAGGGAGACGGCGTTGGTGATTGTTTCGATGAGGCCGGAGGATTCGCCTGTGACGAGGATGCGCATGTTTTTGACCCAGACGTCGACGTTGTGCTCGGTCCAGATCTTGGAGCAGACTTCGATCAGTTGGCAGGCGAAGGCTTCTTGGCGGAGGTCGTCTCCTGTCTTGACGATCACTGATACCAGGTCCCAATTCTTGACCCAGCCGTATGGTGAGGAGCGCCGAATGCGTTCCTTCTTTTGCTCCCATGCCTCGCCGACTGTTGCTGCAGATGGATCGTCGCGGTCACCTTTACGTTGAACACCACCAGTCTTCATATCGTTCTCCATTCGAGCAGCACCTCTGCCTGATGATATGGTTGGGTCTGTATCTGCTGTCAACTCGTCTTCCTCAAGCGTGCTGACGTCTGCATGCGATGCAGCCTCATTCGCTCTAGCCATGATCGTCTCAAAGCTTGGCCCTGAGATTGCATCGTCCGACAAGAAGCTTTGCTCCTCGAGCGTCTGCATGCTGGCTATAATCTTCGCTTTGATTGCAGCCACTTCGGCCTTTGGCCTTTTAGCAGCACTTAGCTCCAGTTGTGCCAGCATTTGAGCGGCAGTCCGCATGTGAGTTGCCAGAGCCGAGACTTCAGCCTGGTCTGGCGTCGAGCCCTTCATGTAAGGTGATTGTCGCAAGCCTCCTGGAGTGCTAGATCTGCTTATAGGTCCGTCTGAGTTCCGTGGCGTTGCGATGCCTGCTGTTGACGAAAGTGTGCTGACTCCTGTTGACAACCTTGGCGAGTCCTTCATCGAATTGGCAAATCCTCGAATCCGTGGGCTGTCAGAGCCTTTCAGTTCTCCGTTCAGTCCTTGGAGTAGAGCCGGACTGCCCAGATCTCCCATTGTAGGCTCGAAGACGCTGTCATTTTGTGTCGTTTGCTGTGGTGGCGGCATGTGCTCCAATTGTGCTCGCGCTGCATCAGAAGTGTCGAACAATTTCCGTTTTTGTCGGCCTCTTTCAGAAAGTAGTGTGTTCAATAATTGCTGGTTCTCCTCACTGTCTGGGTCAAAATCGAAATCCTCATGGATAACTTCTAACATTAGCAGGTATGGTACTTTTGCCGCACTGTTCAGACTCGTGGCTTCCGCAGGGTTGAGTCGAACGATACGGTGGTGTCTGCTCTTGCTGGCTGCACCATCTACAAGTGTTGCAGGGCAAATGAAAGGAACGTCAACCTCAGCGGGCAAATCTTGTGCTATTAAAGCCAGCTCCGCGCGTAATGCACTCAGACGAGCTGGTTTAGGCACTGCGACCAGACGCGACGAAATACCTTCGAGTGCTGTTAGGAATTGCATCTCGGTTCGGAAGTAGTTCTGTCGCAGCATCCGGATCTTCTGGTCCCGGGTCATGGAGTTTACTGATACAGTTTTCGGGTTGTGTGTATGTCGTCGCGACATTTCGCTCGGCCGTCGAGGTACGCCAGGAGATGTGGGAGACGCAATAATGCTGTGCTTGCGTTGGTCCGGTAGAGAATGGCTGCTGACAAAACCCTGGTTTCCAAGCGTCGTCGCTAGCGACTGTCTGTGGCGATGTGTTCTGCGGCCTTCGCCTGCTCCAGTACTGGGATCTGCAGTATTGGGGCTGGATGGTTGTGTACGAGCAACTCCAATATCGCTCGACGAAAGAGGTTGTGGCCTGCGTGTCCTCCTTTTTGGTGTATCCTTCGAATCGCCCGGCTCGCGTGCTGCTCGTCGCGAGCTACTGCTGGTCCCCGAGACTGTATGACTTCTTCCAATCTTCTGAACCGGAGTCAGAGTCTCAGGCAGCTCTTCCTCCACCGGCCTAGGTCGACGCGCCTGCGCAATGGCCAAAGGTCCCGCCATGCCAGGCAGCATAGGCACGGCAATGCTAGCTAGTACCAGACTGGACAACACGGTCACCGGCAACACATTGTCCTGTATGCGCTCCCTGGGCGCAGGATCCGAGCCTCCGAAGACAATGCTCTGTACTTTGTTGTATATCCTCCGACAAATTTGGAATGCGTTCGACGCGGGCTGGGAGGAGAGATCGTTGAGGTATGTTTGGAAGAGCCAGAAGGTCTGTACATACGTGTTAGCAGATCGTAGTGTATACGAGTGTGTTCTTAAGCAAGCATACCAATAGCGCGCCATTGACCGACTCCTCACACAAGTCTATTATGAATTCCTCCAGGGCCATGGACTCATTGTCGATCGAGATGAGCAGGTGACATAGCTGCGGCAGGAAGAACTCGATTTCCTCATAGCTGAATTGGCGCAACTTGGAGCAGAGCACATAGTGGATACCGACGTGGCTCGCGTACCTTCTGCAGGGAGTGAAGACATGTGGTCAGCCCAAAGTTCACGGGTGGTGGTATTGTTGGTGGTATTGGAAGCGCGGAACACAACTCACGCTAGGTATGCGACAGTGAGAGAAGGATCCCTGTTGAAGTGCTCCGACTCGATGAAGCGCTCGAGCAAGTTCCAGCTCATGGAGGCTGGCGCGCAGGACGGTGGATGTTGTGGTGTTGGGAGGTTGGCATGGGTGTATGGCCGGGTGTGTCTGCTGCCAGTCGGTTACACTATGGAGATGGCGATGATGTACCACCACCCAAGTTAAAGCGAGCTGGCCGTTTCGCGCTTAACAATCCACCGAAGATAAAAGCAATAGGCGCATTGCTAGGGGCGGCGACATCAATTTTTCATGATAAATAATTTCGTGTTACAACTAATATACCATCGATACAATTGTCAAAGCAGTACAACGTGATCTCTCACCGACTCTGAAGGATGATCGGTGACGATGCCGTGCCATCTTTCCGCATCCGGCGTCGGCTGTGTACATTCTGTGAGCCGAAGTATTTGGCATCAACAAGCAAAGCTATCTTACTACCTATATATGATTTGATGTCAATAATGAATGGCCCCCAAAATTGATTAACGACGTTATTCAAATCGTGTTAATGGTTGCCATATACGTAATATATAAGGTTCTGGGCAAGGTCGCAACGATTTCTACAAAGTGTACGCAAACTTGTGTCCGAAGTCTTGAATGTCCATACATTTCTGGAATCTATCTTGTATACAACAATCTAGCGAAGAAACCCCCCAAACATCTTCACGCCCTAAAAACCCTCACCTTCTGCCTAATCCCCTTACGACAGATTGGACATTGTGCCGCCCTCCTAGGTCTCGTGCGATCGTGCTGCATAGTAGGACTATGCTGCTCCGAGCACCACTTACACATCACCAAATGCCCACAAGGCAAACACGCCACGTCCGCGACCTGCGAATAGCAAATCCGACACTCTAGCTTAACTTCCATCTCCTCTTCGGTCTTAGGCTCTGGACGCCCGCTCTCTTTAGCGTCGAGACCTTGCTCTTGGTCTTCTTCTTCTTCTGAGGATTCGGAAGACCAGGTGGCGAGTTGGTCGCGCGGGCGAGGGCGGTTTGCGCCGCTGTGGCCGTCGAAGAGGCGGCCGTAGGCGTGGTTGCCTTGCTCGACGAGGCCGCGTTGCATGGCGAGTCTGCCGGCTGCGAGGGCGAAAGCTGAGGTTTCGCGACGTTGGGCGTTGAGGCCTTGTCGGCTGAAATCGCCGTCGCGAGCGGCTTGTCTTCTTTGGTCGTTGAGTTGTGTTTGTTGCGCGGTTTCTCTGGGATTTGGTTGTTGTCTGTGAGTTTCCACGGCTAGTTGGACGGTTTCTTCTTCCAACAGCATTGAGGCGAGGATGGCGCGGTCTTCGGGGCGGCGCTCGCCGCTTTGTAGGCGGTTCATCATGTCGAGTTGTTCTTGGGCGGTTAGGCCGCTCTTGCGGCGCACTTCGGCACTCATTTGGAAGACCTCAGCCATGACTTCCATGTTGCCACGCATGACCTCGGTGTCAGTAGACTGAGGTTGGTTGGAGAAGGAAACCCGCTGGCCTGCTCTGCGGATGCGCACCAGTCTTGCAGCTGGGAGACCACATAACCAGACCAAGTCGTCCCGTTGCAACAAACTGGTGGGATCCATGCCTCCCATGACTGCCGACATGCGTGGCATCAGATCTTCCACAATCTCCATGTTGTTCAAGCTAGAAGCGCAAATGACAAGGCCCATGTAGACCTGATTGACGTCAAGACCAACCACTTCCATCCAGTCCTCGTGCGTTCGGATATAGTGAAGCACGTGTACGAGATCCTCGCGTCTGTCCAGGGCTGTTGCTGAGTACGGCTCGACAGGTGACGAAGGCCTCGCGGTAGACAATTCACGTTCAAACTGCTCAAGCTGTTCGGGCATCATGTGTACTCCCAGTGCTGCGACAAATCCTTGTGAACTTTCCGAGCCATTGGTGGCAGTTGAAACGTTTGCTTGCGGCCTTTCTGGCACTTGCTGGCTCCAACCTTGCCGTCTTAGCAAGCTGTAATATTCTTCCAAAGTGCTGTCATCGTTGTCATTGTGTCCAGGTGGTTCATCGCCTGCTAGCTCTGCAACCTGCTGTGCCTCTTGGGCCATATAAGCAAGCGTCTGACCGGCAAAGACCTCATCGCGGGCTTCTTCCATGAGATGCGTCGTGTTAGAAGTAGAGTCTTGAGCCAGCCGTGGTGGAGCACGCACACCCCAAACATCCGGCAGTCGACTCTGAAACTCTTCCAGCCTCCTGCGACCACTCAACCGAAGAGAAGGATCTTCGCCGCCGTTTCTTCTCTCATCCTCTAACACTTGACGAAGAGTCCGCTCTTCTTGTCGTACTTGCTCAGCCGCGTTGAACCGCTCGTACGCCCGTGAAAACATGCCGCCGACTGGGCTCTCGTAATTGTCTCCCTGCGCAGCTATCTCCTCACGGGTACCGAAAAGTCGTGTGTAGTTCTGCGCGGTCGTTTGGTCGCGCTGAAGTTGTTGCAGTCGTCGGTTGGAAGTATTGAACTCCTGCTCAGCAACATCGAACTCCGCCGCAGCCTGATCTCTCATGCGCCTGGCCTCGTTGACGTGCTCTCTCGCCTCATCAACGCGAGCTTGCATGGCTGCCAGGGTCTGATCGCTCTGTGAAGCCGCAACGTTGCTCGTCAATTCGTTAACACTGCGGATGGCCAAGTCGGCTTGGTTGCTTGAGGGTACGCCAGATATATCATCCAGCGTTCTTCCGAGCGTCGTGAGTTGACCAGTTGCTTCGCCAGCATCGGGAACGTTCTCGCCAAACTCTCGAAGGCCCGAGATGACGCGCTCGATACCATTGCGCATGCGATGCAGCTCGCGACGAAGAGCGGCGATTCGGCGAGCTTGGTACTCGCGGTTGCGAGAACCTGCCGCCACCATCGCTTGAGCATGTACATTTGTTGTAGGTCCAGCCCGGCGTGCAGGCTGCTGTGCGCGAGCATCGTCCTCAGCCGAAGCATCCAAGAACAATTGATCCAACGTATCCTCTAAAGTCGGCCCAGCAGGTCCCTCTTCCTCCTGCACCGCCGCCTGCTGCTGCTGCACCTCCCGCTCCATAGCCTCCGCCGCACTCCTCTCCCTCCCCTCCCTCAGCTCCTCCAACGTCCTAGGCAGATGCCCCGGCTCCACATCCCTCATATCCTCCCCCAGCACTGCAATCCTCTCCTCGCTCCCATCCTCTTTGACAATAACCCTATAACCCCTGTGAAACTCGTACCACCTATCCAAAAACGGCGTCTGATCCGGCACCTCCGGAATCCTCGTCTGTCCGGGCCTCAACCCACTGGCTTCAACCCGAGCCTGCCAGAACTCCTTGCAGAACCAACAGTAGCGCTGCCATCTTGTGCCGCGGGCCACGAGACCGACGCCGTCGATATATGTTGTGTAGGTTGCGGCGTGGGCGCGTTCATCGTAGCAGGCGCAGCATTCGCCGATGGAGGAGAGGCGGCAGGAGGTGGGGAGTTTGTGGGCGCAGTAGTGGTCTAAGCGGGGGAGGTTGGCGGTGAGAGTGCCCATTTTGGGGTGACTTTTCTATGTTTCGGCTTAGTTTTTGGATGGTGGAAGTGGGCGATGCATGGTTGTACGAAGGAATAAGCGCAATGAGGCTGGAACTTGAGTTGATTGTGATTGTATGTTTATCAGCAGTAAATGTAGGGCAAGAGGTGGCGGCGTTTGATGTGACGTCGTTGTCTGAGGACCCTTGGAAGGTGCGACTTCTAGGCAGTCTTTGACATTCACTTCATGCGACAAAAATACCTGTGAGTATGTGTTTGATGGGTTTTCGATATTGAAACTGTGCTATAGGATGCTCTCCTTTCGATGCTCGCTAATTGACGTCGACAACGCTGGAAGTCGACATCTCCGTAAAACCAAGACAATCATGCAAAGCTGTTCGCTGATAAGATATGCTTCAAAGCCTCCCTGATGATCGTGCCAGGACAACTGTGTGCTGATTTGCAGCATCAGCCGTCAATTTGAGTTGAGAGTAACGCCTCGCACCATAATTCTGTTCCGTAATGTGTACTCCCAATGATTGACCATGCATGTGAGCGCGATTGCGCTGTTGGGCACAAGCAACACAGCCACAGCCATTCCTGTGACCGTTGCAAACTGCAGTCGCTACCAGACAAAAGCGAACCAAACCAAACCGTTCCTGTGTTTTCGTTTTGTTTTCTCCATTTTTCCTTTGTTTTTGTGTTCTTCATTTTTCAAGCCCGCAATCTCTGCTACTCGTGATCATCGTGAAGTCAAAGTCGTAAGCATCAGCACTCTCTCAGCCAGCTGACATCATTCTGTTTTGGTGCGTTTTAAGCGCTGTCCTTGGGCACAGGCTGCCATGCACTTCCAAAGACTGGCTTGCTGAGAGTTCCAAACGAGGGACGCGTGCTGACACCTCCATACAGGGAGCTGTTGCTGGGAGTTTCAAACGAAGAGTTGTTGCTGAGAGTTCCAGACGAGGACCTTAAAAATCCAGTCGCGGAGTCGTTACGGCTTGCCAAACCAGGCAATGCGCCGTTCCCAGCCTTCGCCGAAAATTGCTCTCCATTGTTGCTATTGACCTGCGCATCGGTGGAGGCGTGCTTTGGAGCAGCTGCAGTCGGCTCGTCTTCACGAATCTCACCCTCTTCCAGGTCGCTGTCAGCATCCATCACTTCATCATTGCCATTGCCGTTGGTCGGTTGCTTGTCCATAGACTGCTCGACGGTGGTAGTCTGCCCGACAGTGGTAGCCTGCACATACTCTGCAGCAGTTGCAATGTTCTGCAGGTTCTGAGGTTGCTCGTAGCTCGTGATCGCGGCAGTGATCTCGTCCACCTCCATTGGCTTCTTCAGTGAGATGCCTGCAGCGGAGCGATCCTGGAAGATGTTGTCCCAGAGAGCAGGATCGGGGGTGACAGTTCTGGCAGCCCCAAAGAAGACTTGGCTGGAGTTGAGCGAGCCAGTCACGGCAGGAGCGTCGACCACAGCAGGGTTCGGGCGGCGGCGGCGGGGTTCGTCAAGATCCATAGAATCGTCGCCATCACTGGTCAAATCGATGACTTCATGCTGTGTGCGTTTCGGGGCCCCGTGATCGTAGTCTGAAGATGGCGCAACGAGAGCGACATCAAGCGGAATGAAGTCAGAGGCCGCGTTCGACTGAGTGGAGCTTCTGAGTGAGCTACCTGGGCCCAGGAGCAACTGAGGGCGGTTGTTGTCTTGAGCAAATGACACGTGCTTCGGGCTCGCGCGCAGGTTTGACATGGCCTTGTCGCTTGGCTTTTGCAGCGTGCCCATCTCTCTAATTCCGCGTTCCCTCTCCTTGCTCGACAGCTTCAAGATCCCCGTCTGCGAACCGCTGTCCAACTTTTGCTTCTTCTTGGGACGCCCACGGCCCGCCTCTCCGATTTGCTTCTGGCCTTCGTCGCCGCTATCGAGGATCTCGATCAGATGCGTTTTGCGAAGCCAAGCCTCAGCGCCGTCCACATCGTTGTCGGATCGCCAGAGCGCCTCCATGCAGCGTGCAACGCTCTCGTGAGGCAGGTCTTTCTGGATTTGCACTGTCTTGTTGCGTTTCTCGCGTGTGGAGATTTTGTCGAGTGACGTGTATGTTTTCTCGAAGTAGCCCACCTGATATTCAAAGCCATGGATGAAGAGCGGCTGAGGGGCGATGCTGCCACCGGCAGGGGGTGCAGGTGTCCCGGTGTTCACCGGCCCAGCAAGTCGCGGAGCGCGGAAAATGAGATCAGAGCGCGGCGGCACATATTGTGCAGGCATTCCCGGCACCATGTTGGGATGCTGAATGCCAGCGGGGAATGCATTGACAGCTTCGCCACCAGCGCCGTGCATGATGCCACGAGGTGCGACGTTGTCAGCAGCTCTCCATGGCGTGTCCACTGGCCGAAGAAGCCCATTTGGCTGCACCTGATAGAGCACACGCGGTGCCAGCTGAAGGAGCCCAGGTGGTGCTGTGCCGTCGAGCAACACCCGATCGCCGACCTTAAGACCATACTTCAGCGACCACGTGTTACGAATGCGGTAGGTGAGCCTCCACAACTTCGCCTGCATGTTTGGCACGACAGCCATGGCAAAGTTTGCGGCTTCAAGCTGTCTGATGATCTTTTTGTCGAGTTCGGCGGTGTTGTGGAAGGGAGTGTTAAACGGGACAGTGCACTTCGCGTAGGCAGCGTAGTACTCGCTGGTCTCTGTCACTATTTTCGCATTCATGTAAGCATCGTGATTCCGCAACAAGGAAAGGGGGATGATTAGGCCATCGTGAACCACAAGGTCACACGGCATGCGCTCACTGTCGTTGTCCATGTTGGCGAGCGAGAGGAGCGAGCTCCTCGTGTCAATATTAATTGCAGTCAGGGAGGCGGTGGTGTTGATGTTTTGTGGTTGATCAGTGAGTGAGTGAGTGAGTGGCGGGCAGCGAAGATTTGAGGAGCGGATTTTGTTGTTGTTGATTGTGTGTGGTGCTGGGTCGCTCCTTCCTTCTACGAGTTGGCCACTTGGCAACGACAACAACAACAAACGTCAACATCACTTGGTGAGATTCAGACTTCACTCGCACGGTAGAGATATGCTTTCTTCGCACGGTGTGAAGTATAGCACTGACAATATAAGCCTGCGCGTAGGATGTTGTAGCTGTCTCAAGGGCAAGATCCTGGTATACTTTGTCGGTACCTCGAGATACTAGTACGCGTATTTCTAAAGTACTCAGAAGATCCTATCAGTATCTCGCACGGTAAAGGTATGCTTCTTTTACATGGTGAGAAGTATAGCACCCTGATAAGATAAGCCTGCGCGCTCAGGCTATTGTAGCTGTCTCAAGGACAAGATCCTCGTTTACTTTGTCGGTACCTCGAGATAGTAGTACGTGGAATTTTAAGGTGGTTAGAAGATCCTATTAGTATCTCGACGGTAAGTCGTGCTCCTGTAGGGTCCATACACGATAGTACTCGCGTGAGGTTATGTGCTATACTTCCCACTATCCCATTGCCCGAAGGATATTACGACTTCGACAGACCTGGTAGCATTGCATTGGCACCTGAGCGCGGTCTTGAGATGATGAGTAAGATTGGTTCTACTCTGTTTCGCGAAATTCTTGGTCTAATCGTTCCTGCATCGTCAACATAATCTAATCCTACACATCCGAGTGATGTTATACAGCAGCAGCAGCGGCGGCAGCCTCTTTCGTCTGCTCGTCGAATGCCTTCTTGTAAGCGGCCGTAGCTTGCGCCAAGGCACCAACCGTCGGCCTCACCATAGTGTCCACGACCTTTTTCCCACCAGTAATCTTATTGAAATCATACTTCGCCTTCTTACCAGTGCGCTTCTCGTGTTCCTCCATCTGACGCTTCACGTTTGCAACTTTCTTGTTCCGCTCAGCCTCTGCTGTGGCAGCAACAGCGTTGATGCGGTCCAAGGAGCGGTCTAGCGTGGAGACCAATTGAGCAAGCTCGTTAGTCCGGCTGTTGTCTCCAGACAAGAACAGACTCCAGAAGTAGTGCAGAAACTCTGTCGTGGTTGCGTGTGTCGTGCTGAGAGTGTTGTAGGTTTCTTGGCTGAGGCCATGCAAGTCTTCAGGGTCGGACGCGGCGAACTCGCGTTGCTGTGCGATGGAAGAGATAATCTCGGTGGTGGCATGGTTCAAGGCGGGCTTGGCGCTGAAGTGTGCCGGTTGCCTTTGAGTGAAGCCGTGCGTCTTGAAGTGAACAGCATCTTCGTCTTCCGAGTCTGAGTCAGGATCAAAGCCGATTGCTTGATCAAGGCTGTACATTCCCTGTGTATCGCTTCCGAGACTGAACGGTCGAAGATCGCTCCGTAGACTAGTCAAGACTTGCTGTGGGTCATGCTTTGCGTACAGTGCGGCGTCTGCTGAAACATTGTCCTGCTGATTGCCACCCACCAAGCGCTGTTGCTCTCGGATGTTGAGCGTGACGCGGTTGTCTACGTCCTCGTTGGCCAGATCTCGTAAACGCAACTGCTCATATGTTTCTTCGTCCATGCCGATAGGTCCGTGGGCTTCGCCATCTGTGGGTGCAACATGCGACAACATCTTCTCCGAGAGGTTGTTCAGGACTCTGAGGATTGGAACCTTTTCAAAGGTCGAGGGTCGCATCGTCTCGTCCGGTCTGTTTCCCAAGCGCTGACTGTGATTTTGCTCGTTGCCCTCGAGATCCATGTAGATAGGCACATGGCCAATGGACGCAGGCCCGAGGTCGCTGCCCTCCAGGTAGCGATCGAAAGCTGCATCTGGCGGGTCGTGCTGTGTTACCTTCTCGCCTTTCAGTTTCTTGAGCAGCCTGCTGTTGAAGAAGCGCGACCAGAAATCGCCTGCTTGCATGGGAGGGCAGTTGTCGTTGTATGCATCTCTCACGATGGGGTACTGCTTGAAAATGAGCTTGATCTGGTCCTTGGTGATCAAGAGTTGCTTGATGTCCGGGTCTCCTTCTTTCTCGCCAGGCTTCCGTATCCACCGGATCTCGGGTAGCACGTTGTATTCTCCATGTTTCTGTGCTTTCTCGATCGCATGAGCTCGCAGCATGTGCAGGCGAGCCGACCAGAACTGAGTTGTGAACTGTGCCGCCGAGACAGATTCTGGCTTGTCCGACAACGCTTGGTTAAAGCGCTCTCTTAGCGGCTTGTTCACATCCAGTAACGACTTTTGTAGTTGGAAGTCTGCCTTTAGCTTTGCGTCGTCGTACCAGGCCTCATCCTCAGCTTTCGAGCTGACGGCTTTCGCAATAGCCATTGCTGCGGGCTGCGCACTCTCGCCGTTTTGTGGTGGACCTGGTGTGCCGGGACCTGGCGTCGCGACTTGTGGTATGGGTGCTGCGGCTTTGCTCGCAGAGATCACGTTGCGCAGGGTCTCCGTAACTGTCTCCTGCTCCTTCCGAGCGCTCTGCTTATCCGTGAAGCTGAACACATAACTTTCCTCTTTCACAAAGACTTTCAGCGCGACTTTGGCGCTCGATTCGGGTGTTTGCTGCAGGTTTGTGATGTCGACTATGGGGATGGTCACGGAGGGCGGCGAGCCTGGAGGCGCTGAGGGCGACCAGAAGAGATATTTCGAGTCATCGCTGACTGCGAGGACGCCATCCTTCTTCTTGTAAGTCACTGTCGCTTTTGGTGAAGTCATTGTTATGGTGGTGGTTGTTCGAACTGGAGCGACGCTGGGCCGGCGTTTGACGTTCTCCCTCTGATTGGGCAGAACAAATGACTTCACTCTTGGATTTGGCTGCACCTCAATCATATGTCTGAACTTGAGACATGCACAACATCGCGGGCAATTTTCTGGAATTTACTTGGTTGCCATATCATTCTCAGTAGATCTCGAAAAATTGCGGTCACTAGCGGGTCAAATGGAATACGCTGCGATACCATATCGCGAGAAAGCGTACGCAAACATCTCGTCTGGATCAGGAATGTCGACACCCTTGCTCTCTGACTCTCTGAGATGTCAACATATCAGTCCATCACTCTTCAAAAGTGCACCAAATCTGATGGCACTGCCTCAATATGTTCATTCAAATTGAGCCCAATGTATATGATCAACTTCCCATGTTTCCTGCACCCTCCGTGGACATTGACAGTATGGCAGGTTTTCTCCAACAATACACACGATAGGTCACAGCGTAGGCCGCCATGTAGCCCGACAACAACTATTGAACAGAGAACAAAGCATTGTCTACCTGAACACTGTGTCTAGTATTCACAAGCCTTGACCAGTTTACGCCCACTCCACCGGGACGATCTTGGAAAGAAGGCGGCAATGCGTCCTAGTTTGGCAACCCACTTCACTAATCGGTGTCTTTGGCTTGATGCCACCCACTGCACAATGGCATTGATCAGGCATTGTGACCGGGAGGGTGACCTCTTATCGACATCCAGCTTATAAACCAGCTGCCCTTCGGAAGTCATTCCATATCAGCACCGCAGCAGGCTTGCATTTCTTTCCATCCACAGCTCAACATGTGCGCCCAAGACCGCTCCAACTCCCACCTCATGTTTCACACCCACCAAAACGCCCATCTTACTTCTCCCACCCGCAAGCCAGCTCTCACTCGCATGCCCAAGAGCGCCTGTCTCGCCACAGCAGTCCGCTTCACTAGAACCCTGCCCACCGTCTCAGCTCGCGTCCCAAGCCATACTGTCTCACAACCAACTCAGGCACCATCAGTCCGCAACACCGTCTTTTGCAACCAGCATACTGCGACCTCTCTAAAAGCTAGACCTGCGCTGGCAGTAAGCAACGATCCCACGTGCCAGCACCGACGCTCCCACGCTTTCGTACAGGGTCGCTGGATTCCGTTCTGCTTGAGGTGCGGTGATTCCCAGACACAGCCAACTCAGACCCAACCAGTCTGTAACACCACACTTTGCATCCAGATTGCCACACCTTCCCTGAACCCGAGACCCGCGCTGTCAGTGAGCAACGACCCAACGTGCCGTCACCGACGTTCCCATGCTTTCGTGCAGGGACGCTGGATCCCGTTCTGCTTGAGCTGTGGCGATGACAAGAAGACGAAAGACCCGCTTGCTGTTGCTTGCGCCAGCAGTGTGGATGCAAAGACGAGAATTGCGGTAGGTGCACGCTCTGTTTTGGAGACCATGCACGGCTTCCCGTACGATCTGCGACGTAGCCCTGTGGAAGCTGGTAGGCTGATGGAGTAACTTGAGGACCCTATGGAGAGTGATTGCTGGCCGAGTAATCTTGGTTGGAAAACTCCAGAGTCTAAGTTGAGTGATTGCTCGGTGTTGCAGCGATCCTTACGTTGATGATTGACGGAGAAGTCTTCTCCAAAGCTTGCAAGCATGTTGTGGCGTCTAGGCGAACTGATAATCTTGCTTTGTGCGCGCTTTGAGCTATTTCTACGGCAGAGATAGTATGCAAAAATTGTATCGCTCGTACTCTATCGTGGTTATCTATGTATAAGCTAGCTCTAGTATCTATCAATCTCGCCTCTATATATTTTGGTATCAAAAACAAATCACAACACGCACAAGGTCTTACAACCTAGCCCTGATCGCCTTCTCATCGCCCGCCTTCTCGTTCTGTTCTCTCAGCGGCTCAGCCTCCTCGTACCGATCGACCTCCTCCGGCTTTCCAGGCTTGCTGCTCTTCTTCGGCGCGCTGTGATATCCACCCTTCTCATTATCCGAGTTCGTCACCTTCCCATCTGCGTCACGCTGAATGCCCAGCTCAACCAGCTTAGCGAACACTTTGCTGAAGTCCTCGAAGAACTTCTCTTTATCGTTCGCGTAGACCTCAACCCAGTGCTTGAAAGTAGGATCAGCCATGAGCGCAAGATCAGTCGGCAGCATCATAAGCTCCTCCTCAGCATCCTCGTCATAGTGCACGAATTGTCGCACACCGTTCTCGAGAGTCTTCTCTTTCCAGCTTCGGCTGATCATCAGGCGGTAGTATGTGTTCGAGAAGCGCGTGGGAGCGTTGACCCATGCGCCGTCAAAGCCGGAGCGGTCGGCGTGGCATCGCCCTAGGTTGTGCGCTCCGCTTAGAGCGACGATTTCCTGGTCGTTGAAGCCCATGCGGTTGAAGATCCATCGGAGGTGGTCTGCGCCTTGTGCGCCGTCTGGGAGTCGGCCACGGGGTGGCAGCTTTGAGTCGTCGACGTAGTCTGTTCGTCCTGCTTGCCATGGTATCTCGGGTCCGCCCATCTCTTTGATTGCTACTACGCCAGCCAGTGTCCAGAGGTCGGCGTATGTGATCCAGGGGTGTTTCGCTTTGACCGGTTCGAGGAAGACACGGGCATGTTGGAGGCCGGCGTTGGCTGGGTCGCCGCCCTCAGCTTCGTAGCGCATGCCAGCTCCATTGCTGCCACCGGTGTCTGTCTCGGCGTCGTATGTGCCCGCGGAGTGCCTGTGAGAAGGACGTCAGACGGTGGCGTTGAGTAGGCTAACATGAATGTTGCTTACCATGCTAGACGAACAAGAACGGGTCCTGCTGATCCATCATCGTAATCGGGCTGGTGTAGTAGGGCAGCAATGTCCTTCCGGACGGCTACAAAGTCTCCTGATGAGCTCATATTGAAGTGCTGCGAATTTTTGAGACTGGTCTTCAAGGCAAAACAGTGTGATACAAGGAAAAATGATAAGAGTTGGAAAGATACTTGGGCCTGTGGCAAAGGGACAATAACCGATCGTTTTGTTAGGGACGTCTATGCTCATATTTCTGTTACCGAGCCGAGGCCTGACGGATGCACCGATGGCAAAATCACAAGCTGACGAGACAACGCTCGCTCGCTGGGTCCACATTGAAATGATCTTGAAATGGCTCGGACATCTGTGGACATCGGCGGCACTTGCTGGTTTTTAGCTTTGATAGGCGAGATCGGCGAATGACAGGAACAGGTTAGCGTGATGCAGCCGACTTGCGGCAATGATTGAAGCTCGATCTGTTCTGTCCTTTGTTGTCTTCGCATTAAAGATATGTTCCTGATTATATTTCCATCACATCGTCCATCTCGCAAGACCAGATGAAGCTTGCCAACTGCAAAATCGCTTCAGATTGGGTGTCGATCAGACGCACATGACGTCGAAACAGCCTTTGCCAGAAGAAGACTGTGTTTCCTCACGTGTTGCCGAGGTTGGTTGCTGATTGTTGACCACAAGCTCTTCAGACAGAAAGGCGCGTGAACAAACAATTTCGCTTATCAGTAGTGATAGGAAGTAAATTGTCGGTCCCAGAGCCTTCACCTCGAGGTGAGCGATGCTGGGAGCAAAGGTTAAGGTGGATCTTTTCGTGTTTGGACAAATCGCGTACCTACATTCATTTGCCTGTGACGTGACAAGTAAGACAGGTCCAAGCAAGACAAGTGAAGTTGAGCGCGCGCCTTCCAAGTTTGCGATGCAAGCAAAAGCGGCAAGAGCGACGAGCCGCCAACCTCACCTGCTCACACCAAACATGATTTGCTCCCTACCAACAAATATTCCATCAGAAACTTACACAATCAGACAACCGTACACACACCGCACCAGCAGCGCAAGCGGCGACAGATCACAGCCATGACAACCTTCTGGGACCTGCCAAAGCCGGTGCGCGAGAAGATCTATAGGATGCACCTACGCTTCACTACTCCTGTGAGGTACGAGACGTTCAAAGAAGCGTCCGGAGGCACACAACCTGCCGCCGATGGTACTGAAGTTCGACAAATCATGCCTCTCTTGCTCCAAGTCTCATACAGGTTGGAACTAGAAGGTGAGTTTAGAAGTCCTCGCTCAACATAATCTCCCAAAAACTTGACTGATTCAAGAAATAGCCTCTCCCATCTTTTTTGGAGAAAACTCTTTCCTGGTCACAAGCAGCTCGAACCAGAGGGGATGGTTCCGGCGTCTCGAGCCGCGACATGCAAAGCAGATCCGAAAGATCGTTATCCAAGGGTGGTCACCGCACGCCAAACAACGAAATCTGGATGAGCGATTCCGTGTGGAGTTTTTCACAAACATCAGGCAACTGCCACTTCTCGAGTCGCTTGTCATCACTGTTGACGAATGGAAAATTCTGCATAGGATGCTTCAGGAATGCGATACTCCCTTCAAGTGGCACGCAAGCCTGAGTGCCGGCCCTCAAATGTACCAGCACATGATGCGAGCCACAGGCATGCCTGCATTCCGCTCCTTGAGGGATCTGCAACACGTCAAGTTCGTGTTGCCTCGGCGCTCTGGCCCTGACTCGCATCAGAACCGTGAGATCGAAGAGATGCGAGGTTCCATTCCCGGTGGTTTCCTGGAAACAGTGGTCAGGCGACAGATTATGCAGGCCCGTCGTCCTGAAGAGTAAGTTCTGATTATTTGAGGATTTCATCGGAGATACGCTAACAACTTTCACAGACTTGACGAAGACGAAGATCTCGACGGTCACTTCCGATTTTTGGACCTTCCAGCAGAATTGCGAAACACCATCTACGACGTGCTCCTTGTGATCCCAGGCACTACGTTCCCCGTAACGGAAAGCATGACAACAACCAAATCCACGAAGCGCAAAGTCCCAGGGTCTGCTCTGAACATTCTCTGTGTCAACCGTCAGATCAACCGGGAAGCATACGCACACTTCTACAGCCAGAACGACCTGGCATTCGCCACACCTGTCTCCTTGCAGACATTTCTTTTCAGCCTCGGGCACGCCAGACTCGACCGTCTTCGAAACCTGACATTCTTCTACTACAATGTGCGCCAGGTTTACCAGCCGCGAGATGAGTTGGCCCCACTGGACTTGATGATGTCCACGCTGCGCTCGATGCGAGGTCTTCGAAAGCTTCACATCATACTCCAAGGCCCATCCAGAGATCGTTTGACCGCTCGAGAGATTAAGTACCTTCCAGCACACCCACCTCGCATTCCTGGCGCCAAGGCTCTGTTCTCCCTTCGTAACCTCACAGACTTCAAGATCCACAATCCATTCCCGGCAAAAGACTATCGCGCAAACGGTCCGGAGGTGGTGAGAGCTCTCAAGCGAGTGGGTGCAGCTTTCAAACATTTCAACTACGGTCTTCGCCTTGCACAGCAGGGCCAGATCTACTACGAGCTTTACACGAATACAAATTGGGACAATGAGGAGGTGTGGCCAGCGTTGGGGACCAAAATGTCAGTGTGTGGGTCCGAGAAGGGATGTTCATGTGGTCCAGATAGTGACGATGACGAGTGATTGGAAGAGGGGACTTCCAGCTGCGTTAGTTCATGTTTGCTTTAACAAGAGGATTTGAGGCGAGTGTTCGGAACTAGCTTCAGTGCAGGCCTCGCCTGTCAAGGCAAATTAGCTCACTTTCCTAGTTTAGGCGAGTCTGTATCGTGCCACCCGCCTTCATTGCGATGAACACTTCTCCGCTTTCCTTCACTTGAAAGAACCCACATGTCAGCACGTGACTAGCGACAACTAATGTATGTGAAGCATGTGAATTTGCGATGTTGCGAGCCGTCTACAGATAAACTAAACTTATCCCTCGATTTTTTCCTCCCTTCTGCACTCACCAACCTCACCACACAACGACACTGTATGCTAACAACAACACATATCAATACACCCAACAACATCAACCCAACATGAAGACCTTCTGGAACTTGCCGAAGCCAGTCCGCGAGAAGATCTACCGCCTGGCCTTGATCGAAGAGGAGCAGCCCGTCGACTTTGCAGCGTACAAGAAAACATGCGGCTACACGGAGGAGAATGCCGACGATATGGACTGCGACACGAAAAAGCCCGCTAAACTCAAGTGCCCCGATCTGTTGCAAGTCAGCCGTAAGGTCGAGCGGGAAGCGGCGCCCATCTACTTCGGCGAGAACACCTTTTGCTTGTGGAGCCCAGAGGCGCTGGGTGTGTGGAAACGCTTTACCTTGCTGCGGCATATCAAGCAGATTCGCAAAGTGGCGCTGTGGTCCTGGTCGGAATTGAAGGGTGTTCCGGCTGATTCTGCGTTCAAGGCTTTCGCTACGCTGCCGAAACTTGAGTCTCTCACGCTCTGCATTGTGGAAGAAGAGAAATTGAAAGCCATGCTGACGACCCATGAGCAACGGCCGGCGCACCGGACCCTAAGCTGGCATCCGAGCATTGGGCTTGGTCCGCAGGTCAACATGCAGTTGTTACGACTTCCTGGCGTCGGTGGGTTCAGGTCACTCAGAGGCCTCCGTGGAGTCAAGTTCGTCAAGGATCTGAACGTCAGCAGCGACGACCCAGACAATCTGGGCTCTATGCCTGGAGGATTCTTGGAGACTGTGGCCAGGAAAGAGATTATGCAGCCGCGCTCCTCGCAGATTGCACTGTAAGTTCGATTGATCGGAGCATTTAGGATCGTGCTGACAATTTATGATTAGATGGCAAGCGCAAGGCGTCTTCCGCTTCCTGGACTTACCAGCCGAACTTCGCAATATCATCTACGGCATGCTTCTAATATTCTACGGTCCCACATATCCCCTGACAGAGAAGCCGTTGTCCTTCACATCTCGAATCAAGTACAGGCGCGAGGCCGACCGAGATGCGCTGCCTGAGCCGTCCTCGGCACTCGAGATCCTGCGTATCAATAAGCAGGTACACGACCAAGCCCACAAGCTTTTCTGACAGAACGACCTCGTATTCTCCAATCCCACTGAGATCCAGGATTTCATGTGTAGTCTCAGTGATGGAAGGCTTGACTCTCTGAGGAGCTTGACATTGTTCTACGACAAGTCCGCAGCCAGGGTCGGCCGCTCTGGGGAGGTCGCCGACAATGGTCTGGGCGCCACCCTGCTGTTGCTACGCCGTTTGAAGGGCGTCCAGAAGCTGCAATTGCTGTTGCGCTTCAGAACCATCAACATATGGTCTTATGGAGGAAAAGGACACGCTGATTCTGTGGATGTTTCTCAACTCAAACTTGCAAAGACACTGTTCACGCTGCGCGGTGTGGCCGACATCATGATACGCGACCTCGACCTGCTCGAATATGAAGCGAAGTGTAATCATTTCCTGGCAACCCAGCCCGTTCGATTTCACCCCGGGTACATCGCTGATAAGGCACGTGTCACCCGACACAAAGCGTCGCTCAGACACTTCAACCACGGCTTGCAACTTGCGCAGACGGGTGTGGTTATTCGGGAGCTCTACACCGAAAAGGCCTGGCGTGACAAGGAGACTTGGCCAGTTTTGCAGGGCTCTGATTGTGGCTTCGACAAAGGCTGCTCGTGTGGTGAAAGTGGAGTTAAGAAGGATGTAGTGGTCGAGACAAGCGATGGCAGCGACTGAGCACCACACCATGGAGGAACTCAATTGATACCGCGGTGTTGCTACCCACGGCTGGCGGTACAACTTCCGGATTGCCGGTCAAAAAATGCACCTGGCACTCGCCAGGAAACTGGAAACATCGAGAACGGCCGAATACCATGTTGAAAACTGTTGCGAGCTGGCTGCTATACGAGGTGAACGGTTTCTCCAATCTTGACACTGAAGAATTGTTGCCGTCCACACTAGCCGAATGAGTCAGCCTGGCATCGTGTAGGCAAGCAAGTATCAGCTAGATATATTGCATCTGATGGGAGACCAAAGTTGAATGCTATCTTTTTGTCAGTGCGTTCCGTGCGATCGTGAAGAAACCGGGCTGCATCTCTGCATCCATAACGTGAACACCTCGAGGGCACAACGGCTCCCCTTGTGCTCCGGTGTAATGATGCGTAACGTTTGGTGTTGAGTCTTGGGAAGTCGAGATGCAGCGGAGACAAACCCGGAGGTGCGTTTAACAACATGGTCAGTGCGATGGTGGCGCTGCGGACCGGGTAAGGTGCATCCTTGTCGAAGAAACGCGTTGTGATGTTGACGATACCGTGGAAAAGATTGTTGAGAAGTCGACAGGTCAG
>Ga0265797_10004843_pt1 | contig 20169 bp, 18 predicted proteins | sample P2T30metagenome_FD_192433 | JGI IMG/M metagenome (GOLD analysis project Ga0265797, IMG submission 192433) | Plant litter microbial communities from East Loma Ridge, Irvine, California - P2 T30 | ecosystem: Environmental > Terrestrial > Plant litter > Unclassified | place: USA: California...
TGAGTACCATCGTGTCGACCCTTCGACGTTACGGACAGCAGGAGGAAATTGCGTACCTGTATCTCGATGCAGCAGAACTCTATTCGCGACATGGCGCATCATCGGCAGCGTACCGATGCGCTTCTGATGCTGAGGAGATCGCAGTTACGCTGCAATCTATGCAATTGATGGCACGCTGCGCGACTACGGTAATGATAATTGCTTGTGAGGAAAACGATTACGAATATGGCTTAAAGGCCGGTCGACAGGCTTTAAGTCTTTACGACATGCTCGAAGAAGAAGCCTCACCCTTGTTGTTGAGCAACATGGGCGTGGCGTATATGAACCTTGAAGCCGCAGACTTGGAGTTAGCCATTGGTTACTTCGAGGACGCGCTGAAAGCCACTGATTTACCTGCTCACCAGCAAATTAGCATACGTGCAAATCTTTCTATCTGTCTTCGTCGCTGCGATCAAATGCTCGAAGCTGAGGAAGTGCTGTCCTCTGCCGAAATGACAATCAACCAAGACGATGAGAACCCCGAGGGAACACTTGAGCTCTATCTTAGCGGGGCAAAATTGGCTGCAGCTCGACAAGACATCCCTTTATTGACCCGAAGACTTCGAGAGGCTTCTCATGGACTTGATCGGATACTTGTCGATGTTCTTCGGCTGCATCACCGGCGCGGTATTCGTCAGCGGTACATCACGCGTATTGAAGGGCTGCTACGCGAACTACCTTCAGCCGGAAATGCTTCCGATGCGCTGCTACCAATCGTGGCTAGCCGCGGCAATGCAATGGGGGATTGGCTAACCATTTTGACTTGGGCGACGCGATTCCGTGAAATCAGAAAGGAAAATCAAGGGATAATCGATCAGCTCGATGCCGCCCTACAAAGCATTCGCAACATCGGGGCCCCACACCTCTATGGATACCGCGAGAAATGGGATGATGCCTGGAGCCAAAGCAACTCTGCTCAGGTTTGGGATGATCTCTCGCAAGTGGGAGCTTTAATCAATGCTCTGGGAGGGGGGCGACCACTCGATCTTGCAACTACTCGGCATCAAGGCGACCTTTGCCTTACACGATTGACCCAAGGCCATTGCCTAATGGTAATGACTTACGCCGGAAAGAGCGCGCTGCTATGGTATTTCGTTGAAGACCAATACAAACGAATAGAGATACCGCTGCAAGCATTGAGTACGTGGCATGGAGCACAGCAGAATCACGCACAACTTTTTATAGACAGGGGCACATTTCAAAGCGCCCTCCACGACCTGATCCAAATTCTCTCTCCATTGCTAGACCCAGTCTTTACGGAGATTGCAAACACCGATTGCAAATCTGTTCGCTTCATTGAGGATTGCTACAACGACATCCCATTGATGGAGTTCGCATTGCGCAACGCTGAACTCGCAAGACGAATGCAGGAAGGCGAATTCCAGGTTCGTATGGTGCCAGCGTTCGTGGAACCTGAAACGGCCCCCGAGCAGCCAATATCTTCATCGGTAGCCATCATCGATCCCCAGGGAGATCTACGACTGGCACCGTATGAGGCAGATGCATTCACGAAAGCTGCGGGGCTCCCCTCGGCCGCTTTACTTCACACGGATGGAGATGGTGAATTGGGAAGCCTAATGGGAGAGTACGACACACTGATAGTCTCAACTCATGGCCACTCTCTACAGCTCTTCACGGATGCCTACTTCGCCCACCTGGGCGACCCTGGTCAGCCTCATCTCATCAAGGTCTCATCCCTACAAAGAGCTGCGCCCGATCTGAGCTTGCGACTAGCATTGCTGAACACGTGCTATTCCGGATCACGATCGCCACGAAACTACCAAAAATCCTTCCGTACAAGCGATTCAGTAGCGATACCCAACCTGTTTCTACTCAATCGACAAGCCGTAGTATTGGCTGGAGCATGGAAAGTCTTTGATATAGTCAGTTTCACAATTTCGTACTTGGTAGGTGAAGGCTTGCGGCTTGGTTTCGAACCCTCGGCAGCATTGGCGAGAGCCATTGCGCGAGTGCGGGTTATTACCCGTAGTACCGTTGAAACCATGTTAAAGGATAGTCTCCCTCATAAAGCTCAAGAGGATGTGCTCGGAACAGTTAGTAATGCGCCTGAAGTCGGGATGTTTGCGGCGCCGTACAACAGTGCCGGCTTGGCAATTCATGGGCTCCTGTAAATACCGACATCGATGCTCAACGCGCGAAGCGGTTTAGCTAAACCTCATACCCATAGTATTTCGCAGCAATACGGCAATCATCAGCTGTGTGATGACCGAGAAAAATTGGCTAGGAATTAGCCCTAGCCAGTTTTGGGTCAATATTGCTGATGTCACCAAAGATGAAAATCAACCCACCACCCCTATCTTGGTTCGCGTCATCGGGAATCCGCAATTCAGAGGCAAAATGCCCCGTCGAGTGACGAAACGCGCCAAAGTCAGGTTTTGTTGTAAGCGACTATCAAGCCGGCGATCCCTATGCCCATTCTCAAAACATCCAATGACAGCTTGAGAATCCATCCACGCTCGAAACGCTTCCTTGCACTCGAACATTGATGAATGTAGGAGCACATCGAACCGCACCGAAGGTTTCGACGTTAGCTGCTCATTAGAGTTACCAGCGGGCCCAATGGCCAGGGGTAGATCAGTCGAAGCCAGAAAGGACAATGCCGGCACGCACCTCAAAAACGGCCCGTAGGCCGTTTCGATAGCGCGGAGGGGGTTGAACGATCTCGGTTACGTCCTCACCGCTTCAGTAGCTGCCAAAGGCCGGATCGACCAGACGAGCGGAAAACCCGTCGATGAACATAAATCGATGAACAAGCGTATTCATTTTGAGCTATTGAGCCAAGTAAGGCTGGCTTGGGAGCATCTTATGAACATCTGACATCACCCACTTGTTAAATCAGGTACTATGTCAGATATGTTTATGAGCAGCTTCAGCCACTGATTCGACAAACCAGACTCTGACGTCCACTCTCTCAACGGGCTATGTCCATGGTGTTCATGGCGAGCTTGCTCCAAGGCGGCCGTCAAGCGGGCAGCCTGGTCGCCCGATGACAGCGAGTCCGCTTGGGCTCACCGGCGTATTCGAAATCGGGAAAGCTCATCTGACTCATGGACAAGGGGTACTGGAGTGGCTGAACGAGCGGCTATTTCAGCACAGGCCGGGTGGCCTGTGCTGACATGATCGTAGAGTCCTAAGGACGTTGTACCCTTCTCTTGTTAGTGAGAAGCTGCTCAAATCGCCTCGCACAGCTGTAGCTGATATGAGTCTCTGACACCGAAGTATGGCTGGTGAAGTCCCGAGTCTGGCTTGGATCAAGAAGCCTAATTGACTGCAGGTTACCGCGAAAAAGAAAAGAAACAATTGTATTATGTATGTCTCAAGGAGGAACGAATGTTAGATCCTGATGCAAAAAGAATTCCAGATCCTTTGTATGATCTCGGCCTTTATATTCATACCTATCATCAGCACATGATAGACGAAGACCTGAGCTTTCTTTTTAAGAACTTCTCTACGCATTTCAAAAAGCTATTTTATTCGTCGTGCTTGCTTTATAAGCTGCAGGGCGATAAAGATTTTTTACAAAAGTATGATAGTGCACAAGCTGTCAGCGTTCAAAATATAGAATATTGTTTTTATAAGATAAGCACTGTTTGGGAAATGGCATTTGAAATCATAGCCAAGCTGGGCGAGATTCCGAGTAAGAAAGTTAGGAATATCCATTTTATGGAGAGGTTTTCCCATCATGGAAAACCATTTGACCTGGGCTGGTACAATGAAATAAACGCAATCAGGAATAGAATTACTCACGGGGGAATACGGATTATGCCGTTTCACACCGTCGACGATAGCAATACTCCTAGAATTTGTTTTCAGGCATACGGTACTGAATTCTCAGATCTGACCGCGCACAACCCCTACTATACTAATATTCATAACAACTGCATAAACTATGCGGACAACTATTTTACCTATCACACGCATCTGCTGTATCGATTTATCGGTAATTTGTTTAGAGTGACCATGCTTGATGTGGCCGAAAGAAATGGGCACGACATTAATCATTTAAAAGAGCCAGCCGTAATCTCTTTTTTTGAAAGCGAAGTTGTCGCGTTAAAGACCTGGCTTTTATCTGACACTGATACATTTCAGTCAATTACGGATAAAATGATATACCTGAACATTACTGGCGGCTATATGCGTCACTTTGATGAATTTCCTCGTGAGAAAATCGTCGAAAAATATGAAGGTTTTCCTTTTGACTTGATGAAGATAATTTCGGCCGCAGAGCGATTTGCTTATCCGGTAGACGAATGACACTGCAACCTTGATTACGTTAAGAGAAAAATAGGGGTCAGACCACGTTTAGTGCTCCGCCAGAAGAATAGTGGTCTGCCCCCATTTTTCCTTCCAACGTCAGCTTTTAACGCCTCAAGTGCTCTACCCCACTCACGCGGAGCCAAACTTTCACCAAAATGCTCATTCAGTACGTTAGCTGTTCTCTTATTGAGAGTATTACCTCCGGTTTGCAAAACATTTGGGACTCGCCCAGATGCGCCTACGCTGGACGGAACAGGTAATGGAAGCCCTTCAGCATCAACCCACTTCCCATTTATTAGCTGATTTCCTTTTGCACCATTTAAACCAAACCCATCAGCGTCCGCCGAAATACCCGGCCCTTTACCCTCGACCTTCCCTGTCGATATGCCTGGTTTAGGTGCCCTACTACCCCAACCATTGGTGAGTAACATATCCCCCATCTCAGTGAGCATGCGCGCGCGTTCAGACACACTCAACTCACGACCCGCAGCCCGTTCCATCCAGGAAGTGCCCTTTACCCACTCATCCAGATGTACAGCCTCGTCCGGCGTCAACCATCCTTCCTGAATGTACTTGGCTTTGGCCATCTGATCGTCTGTGACATAGGTCGCGCCCCATTTGTCAAAGCCCTGCGGTGGCGATGCAAAATCATCGGGGTTGCCCACCAGCAAACCGGGTATGTCGTACGCAATCTTTCCTCTGAAGAACGTAAGGAGATCTTGAGCCACGAGGTCGTCCATTGAAATCGTGTTGGCCACAATGCCGTCAGCACACTCGCGACTCTTACACCCCTTGATCGCATCAGATCGTGCTGTCGATAGCTCCTCATCAAGTACTCCTGCGGCGAATCCTGCCGTTAACCCCGATTTCAGGTAGCCCTTGATACTGTCGCTAGATGTCACATCCTTAGCAGTAGCGGTACTTGCATCAGCAGCAACGGCCGCACTAGACGCTGTGGTACTGGCCGTTGCCCCAATCGCACTTGCGGTGCCACTACCGGCAGTCAATACGGTGACCACAATGACCACCACCAGCATTGCCCCGGTCCCCATGCCAGAGTGGCTGTACTTGAAGGAGTCATGGGTTTCTTTGACCAGGCGCCAATCCACATCACCGCGCTGATTTGCTTCCTTGAGCCAGCCAAGTTTCGGATCTGCCTTGACCATCACATCAATAGGTACCTTTATTTTTCTTTAGGGGAGGCCGCAGCGGGAGATTCGGGAGGAGCTGTCACAGGAACCGACGGAAACGATGTTGGTGTGACGGCTGAACCGCTCGGCGTAATGACCGGTGCCGCTGCAATTGCCTGCAAGCTGGATGCATCTGCAGATGCGCCAGCAACGCTGCAGTTAAAAGCCATAGAGACAGCAATAGTGACCTTTGATCCAGGAGTAGTCGCATTGCTGTACGCCAGAATCCCAGTTTTTCCTGCTTCAGCAACGCTTGCTCTGCGACGTACAGCTGCAGCCTGTGCGAAGTTGTCATCCATAGACGCTTGCAAGGCGTTAGAAGAACCTGAGATACCTGACCAAGCAGTGGACGCCGTACCACTTGTGATTGGTGCTAATACAGCTCCTGCAATTGTGCCCACAGCAGCTGTGGCAAAACGTCCTCCGGCAATGTACTTACCACCGCGATAGAAATATTCCTGCGTTTCACTGCAATAGGTCATCGCATCTGAGTAAGCCTTGTCGGCCGCTTCGTCGGTACAGGCTCCTGAACATGGAGATGTTTTTTTCCATGGCCATTCCGGTGTCGGGGCAAAATCACCGACACAACCAGATAGCAGAGCGGCACAAGTCGAAGCGACGAACAGCTTTTTCAAGGTATTCTCCAGCAATTCGAGAATGAAAAGATGGCATGTGGCTATCCAGCTCAAGCTGAATATAGATTGCCGTGTGAGGTCTGCAAGATTTAATTCGTTTTTTCCATCTCAGCTTCGCTATCAAGGTAGGTAGAAAATGCTGCATGCACTGAAGCTATGCCAAAAGCCGTAACCTCAATACCTGTCTTGGCAGGATCGCCCTCCAAATAGGCACCGGCACCTGCGGCACCCTCAACCCAGATGAAAAGAACAGATAATGGAATATACGTTTGCTGCACTCTCCAAGCATCTTGGTCAAGTTAATGAAGAAGAGTTGCTCTCGCCACTGGCAAACCTGTCAGATGCTGACGCGAAAACATTGATAGAAGAACTGACTCGGCAACGTCCAGGTCTCGAGAATCAAAGCCTCGGGATTCTTGGCTATTTAAGACCGAAGCTTCACCGTCTGATTGATATCTGGACCGGCGGTGACTACGTGGATATCCGTGAAGGACAAGAAAACAACACCCTCGATGAGGAAACTCGCCAAAGAATCAGCGATTTCTTCCAGGATTGGGATTTTCTACCTCTCCCGGATCGGGACTTCATTCATTACTCCAAGGATGACAGTTGGAATAACCTTGAGGTCGGCGAAATTATCGAGCTAACGAGTTTTATGGGCTGTGCCCCTCATGACTGGCCACATCACAGCAATGGCCCTGCTCGACTTCTATTTCGACCATCAACACAAGCTCGATACCTTGGCGCTCTCACGAGGGAGCAGAAAGAACGGGAGGTACTGATCCAGCCCCGCTCCCAGTTCATAGTAGAGGCATTCCATAAAGGGCTAGTCCGTCTACGCGATGCTTAACCCACCTCTAATTCTATCGAGCCTTCAGGTATTGCGGCGCAGTTTATGGCTAAACCGGGCGCTTGCGCCTATCACTGGCTTCATGAGGCTGTCCCAGGAAAAGAGTGTTCGGGCACAAAGCATTAGCCGGGCTGGCAGCGGGATGTTGGTATCGGACTTCTGGTTATGCCGTACTCATGAGTTGAAACTTCAAGTCTCAAGCGTATCGCCCACTTGTTAAATCACGTATTAGCCCAATCAACAGCCTACCTCCCACAACGCCCCCCAACGCGAATCCGCTTCAGGTTGAACCTCCGTCGCTCAGGTGAACTCCCAACCCTAAACCAAGGAGAAACCTATGAGCCAAACAGCTTTAGTCGTGGGCGCCAGCGGTATCGTCGGCAGCGCCATCACTCAGTTACTGATCGACAACCACTGGCAGGTCGCCGCGCTGTCGAGGCACCCTTCGCAGGTGCAAGGCGTTATCCCTGTCGCGGCAGACCTTCAGGATCCGGCTTCGCTGGAACAGGCGCTGGCGGATTTGAAACCCACGCATGTGTTCATTACTACGTGGTCACGCCAAGCCACCGAGGCCGAGAACATTCGGGTGAATGCCGCCATGGTACGCAACGTGCTCACCGCCATTCGCCCAGCCAGGAGCGTTGAGCACGTCGCACTGGTTACTGGCCTGAAGCATTACCTGGGCCCGTTCGAAGCGTATGGCAAAGGCAGCCTTCCGCAGACACCGTTTCGCGAAGAACAGGGTCGTCTGGATATCGAAAATTTCTACTACGCCCAGGAGGACGAGCTATTCGCCGCCGCTGAAAAGGACGGCTTCACGTGGAGCGTTCATCGCCCGCATACCGTCACCGGGGTTGCGGTCGGCAACGCGATGAATATGGCAACCACCCTCGCCGTCTATGCGTCGATTTGCAAACACACCCATCGGCCCTTTGTGTTTCCTGGATCAAAGGTGCAGTGGGAAAGCCTCACCGATATGACGGATGCACGCCAGTTGGCGAAACAACAACTGTGGGCGGCCACGACGCCGGCTGCGGCCAATCAGGCATTCAATGTGACGAATGGCGACATATTTCGCTGGAAATGGATGTGGAGCCGAATTGCCGAATATTTCGAATTGCCTGCTGCCGATTATCCCGCTGCCCTCTCCCCCCTTGAAACGCAGATGAGTAACGACCAAGCCGTTTGGTCGCAAATAGTCGCGGATCACAGCTTGAAAGAACCCGATATGGAGCGTCTGGTGTCACCCTGGCACACCGATGCAGACCTTGGCCGACCCATCGAAGTCGTCACGGACATGTCAAAAAGCCGGGCAATGGGCTTCACGGCCTACCAGGCGAGCGATCAGGCATTTTTCGAGGTGTTCGACAAATTACGGGCTATGCGCTTGATACCCTAGGTCGTTCCAGCACAGAACCATTAATCGTCCACGCACTCTCCAGGCAGGCCACCTGGAGAGTACGAGGACTGAGTTCTGGTCAGTTACCGAGCTTTTTGCGTCCCGCTTCAGCGGCGAAAGAGACGGTCTAGAACCAGCAGGGCTACTGCACCAATTGCGATTGCGGCAACTGGTTTTTCCTTAACGAACGTAGACACGCTGTCCAATGCATCGCCGTAAGCTTGGGTGACCTGACCAGCAGCTTGCCGACCAGCGCCTTCAGCCTCCAGTTTCGAATCACCAAACAGTTTCCCAACGACGCTTTGAGCCTTCCCAGCGACCTTTTGTGACATACCTTCTACTTGTTCACTCTTCATAATTCATCAGACCTTTAGTGTGTCTTTAGGTAGCTCAGGGACGGCCTAAGCTATGGGCTACATGCACAGCGTTAGGGGTGTGGGCGCTGTGAATAGTTCAAAATTGATGAGGCTTGAGCAAGTGCAATGCCTGCCCCACCTACAAGATCTTGTAGTCGCGAAGCCTTCACAACTGCTCTATAAAAACCCGCACTCCCCCACCCCCAAGGAACACCTGCCATGCACATGGAAGAGCACACGCTCAGCGCAATGAGCGACGAGCTTAAGCTCATGCTAGGTCGCTTTCGGCATGAACAATTCGTCGAGAAACTTGGATGGCGACTCCCCATTCTCCCGCACCAGGCCGGTTGTGAATGGGATCAGTACGACAGCGAGCATTCGCGCTACCTGTTGGCGTTCAACGAGCACCGCGCCATCGTCGGCTGTGCCCGTCTGATACCCACTGTATTTCCGAACCTGATGGAGGGCGTCTTCAGCCATACCTGCACAGGTACGCCGCCCAGGCATTCCGCCATCTGGGAAATGACACGCTTCACCACCCGCGAGCCGCAATTGGCCATGCCTTTGTTCTGGCAAAGCCTGAAGATCGCCAGCCTGGCGGGCGCCGATACCATCGTCGGCATCGTCAACAGTACGATGGAGCGCTATTACAAGATCAACGGGGTCAACTACGAACGCCTAGGGCCGGTCACCGTGCACCAGGACGAAAAGATTCTCGCCATCAAGCTCTCGGCTCACCGTGAACACCACCGTGGCGCCCGCATGCCTTCAGCCTTCACGTGCGAGCCCATGCAAGAGACGGCGTGATACCGGCCGAGTCTTCCTTGCGGTCGACTCGGCGCAGTAGACGAACCTCAGATATAGCCCAGCGCGACGGCGTAGGACACTGCCTGTACGCGGTTGCTGGCGCCGATTTTGCGTTGGATGTTGCGGTGATGGTAGTTCACGGTGTCGGTGCATACGCCCATGATCACGCCAATTTCCTCAGAGGTCTTGCCGTCGGCGGTCCAACGCAACACATCACATTCGCGCTCGCTGAACTCCACATCGGTGTTGAACACACGGACGTCGGTCTCCAACGCGGAAATTTTCTCCAAAGCCGCCGCGGCAAACGCCTTGGTCACCGGCTTCAAGGCTTCGAATTCCTGAAGACTGATGGCGTTGTCCTTGCGTGCCAGGCTCAATATCCCGACTCGCCCCTGGGTGTTGTACGAAGGCTGCGCCAGGCCGTGGCATAGATTCGAGTCATTGGCTTCGGACCACAGGTCTGGACAGTCCCGGAACAACTCATTACTCCACAAAATGGGCGCTGACGAGACTTTGCTGTGTTTCACCGTGGGGTCGATCGTTGCGTAATTAGCGGCTTGATAGCGTTGTATCCAGTGTTCGGGATAATTGCCGTACATATAGGTCTTGGGCCGCATGAACGGCGTCACGCTGCACATGCCATAGGCAAAGAAATCAAACCGCAGTTCCTTTAACGCTCTCAATGCAACAACCGTGAATTCCTCCATGTTCATGGTTTGCGCAAAAATACTGTAAAAATAAGCATCCCATCCCAACAGCTGTCCCAATTCCATTTTGAACACCCACAACGATCCAAAGAAGCCGTGAGACTAAACCAACCTGAACGCCTGTCAACACACAAAATCAACGGCCATAGACTGCTTCGCACTAGCCAAGTATTTTTTATGTCTAACCCAACTAACTAGCCATAGGCCACTGCTGCTCAGCAGACGATTGAGACTGCCTTATTCATAATAATGCAACATACTGCCCGACCGACCCCAACACGCCCGATTCCCGCCACCCCTACAAGATATGGTAGTTCCACGTTCGGGAAATGCGGGTGTATAAACAACACCGCTTACAACAGCCACGCTGCTGCAACTGTTAAAAAGCGTTCAATTTCGTCACACGCCATTAACTAATTATTTAATTGATTTTCACCAATCTCAGTCAACTAAGGAGAACATTGCCCATGCCTGCTTCGCACGCCCCTGGCGGCTTTACTGACCGGCTTGAACTTCGCCGTAAAAACCGCGCCACTGTTGAACAGTACATGCGCACCAACGGCGAAGATCGCCTGCGGCGGCATGAACTGTTCACGCAGGATGGTAGCGGCGGCTCCTGGAACACCGAAACCGGTGAGCCCCTTGTGTTCAAGGGCCACGCCAAACTCGCCGCGCTCGGCGTGTGGTTGCACCGGTGTTTTCCTGACTGGCAGTGGCACAACGTCCGGGTGTTTGAAACCGACAATCCCAACCACTTCTGGGTGGAAAGTGACGGCCGCGGTAAAACGCTGGTTCCGGGTTACCCCCAGGGTTATTGCGAAAACCATTACATCCACTCCTTTGAACTGGACAACGGCAAGATCACGCAAAACCGAGAATTCATGAACCCTTTTCAACAACTTCGCGCTTTGGGCATACCGGTTCCCACCATCAAGCGTGAAGGTATACCCGCCTCATAAACCCTTATCCATTGGAGATTGAGCATGCTTAATAGCGCAGCACAACAACTCACCACTGACGATTCTGAACTGCGTCGCAAGAACCGCGCCACCGTTGAACAATACATGCGTACCAAAGGCCTGGACCGCCTACGCCGACACGAACTGTTTACCGAAGACGGTTCAGGTGGTTTATGGACTACCGATACTGGCGCGCCGATAGTAATCAGTGGCAAAGCCAAACTGGCCGAACATGCTGTCTGGTCGCTCAAGTGTTTTCCGGATTGGGAATGGTACAACGTCAAGCTATTTGAAACCGATGACCCCAACCATATCTGGGTGGAGTGCGATGGCCACGGCAAGATTCTCTTTCCTGGTTACCCGGAAGGTTATTACGAAAACCACTTCCTGCATTCTTTCGAGTTGCAGGACGGCAAAGTAAAACGCAATCGCGAATTCATGAATGTTTTTCAACAATTACGCGCCTTGGGTATTCCAGTGCCGCACATCAAGCGTGAAGGCATTCCTACCTGATTCTTTGGGCCTGATTTTTTGGCAGAGTGATCGCATCATGGAAGACTTACTGAAACGGGTTCTAAGTTGTGAAGCGTTCCAGCAGCCTCAATGGAGCGAAGCCTCACAATTGCATGACGCGCAGGCCTACCTCAGGGACAGCGCGTCCCTGATTCGCGTCGAAGACATTCTGGTATTGCGTGCCACCCTGGCCAGGGTCGCGGCTGGCGAAGCGATGATCATCCAGTGCGGTGACTGCGCCGAGGACATGGATGAAAGCGCTCCCGACCATGTGACGCGTAAAGCCGCAGTGCTGGACATCCTGGCCGGGGCATTTCGGCTGGTGACCCAGCAACCGGTGGTGCGGGTGGGACGGATTGCCGGGCAGTTTGCCAAGCCGCGCTCCAACCACAGCGAACGCATCGGCGATGTCGACTTGCCGGTGTACCGCGGCGACATGGTCAACGGCCGCGAAGCCGTGCGCGGCGATCGCCAGCATGATGCGCAACGCCTGGTGCGAGGCTATCGCGCGGCGCAGGACATCATGGGCCACCTGGGATGGAAAGAACCGGCCGGCAAGGAGCAACTTGCCGGCTCCCCCGCCTGGACCAGTCACGAGATGCTGGTGCTCGACTACGAACTGCCGCAAGTGCGCCAGGATGAACACGGCCGGATTTTCCTTGGCTCAACCCACTGGCCGTGGATTGGCGAGCGCACCCGCCAGCTGACGGGCGCTCACGTGGCGCTGCTCAGCGAAGTCCTCAACCCGGTGGCCTGCAAGGTCGGCCCGGACATCACTCGGGATCAGTTGCTGAGCCTGTGCGAGCGCCTGGACCCCAGGCGTGAACCCGGGCGCTTGACCCTGATCGCGCGCATGGGCGCGCACAAGGTTGCCGACCGCCTGCCCCCGCTGGTTGAAGCGGTGCGCCAGGCTGGCCACAAGATCATCTGGCTCAGCGACCCAATGCACGGCAACACCATCGTCGCGCCCTGCGGTAACAAGACCCGCATGGTGCAGACCATCACCGAGGAAATCACTGCCTTCAGACAGGCCGTGATCTCGGCCGGTGGCGTGGCCGGCGGCCTGCATCTGGAAACCACCCCCGATGACGTCAGCGAATGCGCCTCCGATGCCGCGGGCCTGAGCCGGGTGGCCAGCCACTACACAAGCCTGTGCGACCCGCGCCTGAACCCCTGGCAAGCCATTACTGCGGTGATGGCCTGGAAAACGCTGCCCTCCTCCCCCCTTGCTTCACTTTGACTGGAGTTTGTCGCCATGACCGGCATTCCATCGATCGTTCCTTACGCCCTGCCTACTTCCCGCGACCTGCCCTCCAACCTTGCGCAATGGCGCATCGACCCCGAGCGCGCCGTGCTGCTGGTGCATGACATGCAGCGCTACTTCCTCCGGCCGTTACCGGATGCGTTGCGTGATGAAGTCGTCAGCAATGCTGCACGCATCCGCCAGTGGGCTGCCGCCAACGGCGTGCCAGTGGCCTATACCGCCCAACCGGGCAGCATGAACGAGGAGCAACGCGGGCTGCTCAACGATTTCTGGGGGCCGGGCATGAAGGCCAGCCCGGCCGACCGCGAGGTGGTCGACGCCCTCACGCCCCAACCCGGTGACTGGCAGTTGACCAAATGGCGCTACAGCGCGTTCTTCAACTCCGACTTGCTGCAACGCCTGCACGCCAGCGGGCGCGATCAGTTGATCCTGTGCGGGGTGTATGCGCACGTCGGGGTGCTGATTTCCAGCGTGGATGCGTATTCCAACGATATCCAACCTTTCCTCGTTGCCGACGCTATCGCCGACTTCAGCAAGGAACATCACTGGATGGCCATGGAATACGCCGCGAGCCGTTGCGCCATGGTCATCACCACCGACGAGGTGGTGCTATGAGCCAAGCCGCCGCCCGCCTGATGGAACGCATCCTGCAACCGGTGCCCGAGCCGTTCGCCCTCTTGTATCGCCCGGAAACCAGCGGCCCCGGGCTGCTGAATGTGCTGCTTGGCGAAATGTCGGAGCCACACTTGCTGGCCGATATCGACCTGCCTGCGCCTTCGGTCGGAGCCCCTCGCCTGGATGTGCTGACGCTGATTCCCTACCGCCAGATTGCCGAGCGCGGCTTCGAGGCGGTGGACGATCAGTCGCCGCTGCTGGCGATGAAGATTACCGAACAGCAATCCATCGGCATCGAGCAGTTGCTGGCGTTGCTGCCCAACGTGCCGATCCAATTGAACAACGAACGCTTCGACCTCAGCGACGCCCGTTATGCCGAGATCGTCAGCCAAGTGATCGCCAACGAAATCGGCTCCGGGGAAGGCGCCAACTTCGTGATCAAGCGCACCTTTGTAGCGGAGATCAGCGAGTACGGCCCGGCCAGTGCGCTGTCGTTCTTTCGTCATCTGCTGGAGCGGGAAAAAGGCGTCTATTGGACCTTCATCATCCATACCGGCAACCGCACCTTCGTCGGCGCATCCCCCGAGCGCCACATCAGCGTCAAGGACGGGCTGGCGGTAATGAACCCCATCAGCGGCACTTACCGCTACCCGCCTGAAGGCCCGAGCCTGAGCCAGGTCATGGATTTTCTCGCTGACCGCAAGGAGGCTGACGAGCTGTACATGGTGGTCGATGAAGAACTGAAAATGATGGCGCGTATTTGTGAAGACGGCGGGCACGTACTCGGTCCCTACCTCAAGGAAATGACGCATCTGGCCCACACCGAGTACTTCATTGAAGGCAAGACCCGCCGCGATGTGCGCGAAATCCTGCATGAAACCCTGTTCGCGCCGACGGTGACCGGCAGCCCGCTGGAAAGCGCCTGTCGCGTGATTCGGCGCTATGAACCGCAAGGCCGGGCGTACTACAGCGGCATGGCAGCATTGATCGGCAGCGATGGCAAAGGTGGACGCTCGCTGGACTCGGCGATCCTGATTCGTACCGCCGATATCGATAACAGTGGGCAGGTGCGCATCAGCGTGGGTTCGACCATCGTGCGGCACTCCGAACCGATGACCGAAGCCGCCGAAAGCCGGGCCAAGGCCGCAGGCCTGATCGCCGCGCTGAAAAACCAGGCGCCCTCGCGCTTCGGCAGCCACCTGCAGGTGCGTGCGGCATTGGCCAGCCGCAATGCCTATGTCTCCGATTTCTGGTTGATGAACAGCCAGCAGCGGCAACAGACCCAGGCCGACTTCAGCGGGCGCCAAGTGCTGATCGTCGACGCCGAAGACACGTTCACCTCGATGATCGCCAAACAGCTGCGGGCTCTGGGCCTGGTGGTGACGGTGCGCAGCTTCGCCGACGAGTACAGCTTCGACGGTTACGACCTGGTCATCATGGGTCCTGGGCCTGGCAACCCGAGCGACGTGCATGTGCCGAAAATCGACCATCTGCACGTGGCCATCCGTTCGTTGCTCAGCCAGCAACGACCGTTCCTCGCGGTGTGCCTGAGTCACCAGGTGTTGAGCCTGTGCCTGGGCCTGGAGCTGCAACGCAGGGCCGTACCCAACCAGGGCGTGCAAAAACAGATCGACCTGTTCGGCAACGCCGAACGGGTGGGTTTCTACAATACGTTCGCGGCCCGCAGTAGCAGCGACCGCCTGGACGTCGACGGCATCGGCACCGTCGAGATCAGTCGCGACAGCGAGACCGGCGAGGTACACGCCCTGCGTGGGCCGTCGTTTGCCTCCATGCAGTTTCATGCCGAGTCGCTGCTGACCCAGGAAGGCCCGCGCATCATCGCCGACCTGCTGCGACACGCCCTCCTCCACACAGCTGTCGACAGCAGCGTTTCGGTTGCCGGGAGATAACCATGCACCACTACGTCATTATCGACGCCTTTGCCAGCGTCCCGCTGGAAGGCAATCCGGTCGCGGTGTTCTTTGACGCCGATGACCTGCCGCCCGCGCAAATGCAACGCATCGCCCGGGAGATGAACCTCTCGGAGACCACCTTCGTGCTCAAGCCACGTAACGGTGGGGATGCGCTGATCCGGATTTTCACTCCGGTCAACGAGCTGCCCTTCGCCGGCCACCCATTGCTGGGTACGGCCATTGCCCTGGGTGCGCATACCGACAATCACCGGCTGTACCTGGAAACCTGGGTGGGCACCATTCCCTTCGAGCTGGAGCGCCAGAACGGCAACGTAATCGCCGCCAGCATGGACCAGCCGATCCCGACGTGGGAAGCCTTGGGTCGCGACGCTGAACTGCTCAAGGCCCTGGGCATCAGTGGCTCGACCTTCCCCATCGAGATTTATCACAACGGTCCGCGCCATGTGTTCGTCGGCCTGCCGAGCATTGAAGCCTTGTCAGCCTTGCACCCCGACCACCGTGCTTTGTCGAGCTTCCACGACATGGCGATCAATTGTTTTGCCGGCGCGGGACGGCAGTGGCGCAGCCGCATGTTCTCACCGGCCTACGGCGTGGTTGAGGACGCGGCCACAGGCTCGGCTGCCGGGCCATTGGCGATTCATCTGGCGCGCCATGGCCAGATAGCATTCGGCCAGCCGGTGGAAATCTTGCAGGGCGTGGAAATCGGTCGCCCTTCACTGATGTTCGCCAAAGCCGAGGGCCGCGCCGAGCACCTGACGCGAGTCGAGGTGTCCGGTCATGGCGTCACGTTCGGACGGGGGACCATCGTGCTATGAACCGCTCAATACAAGGCACCCCGCTGCTGGGCAAAGGTATGTCGGAATCCCTCACCGGCACGCTGGATGCACCGTTCCCTGAGTATCAGACACTGCCCGCCGACCCCATGAGCGTGTTGCGCAACTGGCTGGAGCGTGCGCGGCGCGTGGGCATCCGCGAGCCCAGGGCGCTGGCGCTGGCCACGGCCGATAGCCAGGGCCGGCCCTCTACGCGAATCGTGGTCATCAGCGAGATAAGTGACCGCGGCGTGGTGTTCAGCACCCACGCGGGGAGCCAAAAAGGCCGTGAACTGGCCCATAACCCGTGGGCCTCGGGGGTGCTGTATTGGCGCGAAACCAGTCAGCAGATCATCCTCAATGGCCAGGCCGTGCGCTTGCCGCAGGTCAAGGCTGACGAGGCGTGGCTCAAGCGCCCGTATGTCACGCACCCGATGTCATCGGTGTCTCTCCAGAGCGAAGAGCTGACGGACGTGCAGGCCATGCGCAACGCCGCCAGGCAATTGGCCGACGCGCAAGGCCCGCTGCCGCGTCCCGAGGGCTATTGCGTGTTCGAACTGCGATTCGAATCGCTGGAGTTCTGGGGCAATGGGCAGGAACGGTTGCATGAGCGGTTGCGCTATGACCGCAGTGACACGGGCTGGCGAGTGCGGCGTTTGCAGCCCTGAGGCGAACAGGCATCGAACCCTCTGGTACTCCTGCGAGGGCAGCACCAGGGGGTTTTTCTGCGCGTTATTTGGCGGTCGCGGCCTGCTCGATCAAGCGAGCCACGGGCGCCGGGTTTGAGACCATCACCACGTGGGACGCGCCCTTCACCACCTCCACGGCTTTAGCGTGCGCTCGCTTGGCCATGAAGGCCAGCGCCTGGGGCGGGATGTTTTTGTCCTGGTCGCCGTAAATGGACCAGCTTGGGATGTGCTTCCAGGCCGGCGTGCCGAATGGCTCGTTCAGCGCGGCGTCGGTGACCGGGCGCTGGGTTGCGGCCATCAATGCCGCTTGCGCGGCGGGAACGTCAGCGGCGAATTGCTGGTGGAATTGACTCTGCTGGATGTACAGGTCCTTGCCTCCATCACTCAATGGCACCGGAGCGGCGAGGGTCGGCCCCAATGTGCTGCCGGGAAACTTGCCGGCCAGACCCGCGACGGTTTCGCCGGTGTCGGGGGCGAACGCGCTGACATACACCAGCGCCTTGACGTTGGCCTGGTCATTCGCCGCGGCGCTGATCACGTTGCCGCCGTAGGAATGGCCCACCAGCACAACCGGCGACTGGATACTGGCGATCAGTGAAGCGACGGAGGCGGCATCACTTTTCACGCTGCGCAGCGGGTTGGCTGCAGCGACCACGGTGTAGCCGTCCTGTTCGAGAATCCTGGCCACCCCGTTCCAGCTTGAGGCGTCGGCAAAGGCGCCGTGAACCAGCACAATGGTGGGTTTTTCGGTCTGTGCGAACGCGTTCGCACCGGCAAACAGGCAGGCTGCGACGGCCAGCGAGGCAAGGGTTTTTTTCATGGGCAACTCCGTTGAGTCTGGGGTTATGGGGCGTACCGTGTGAACACGAAATCATGGTTTTTAACGCGTGCCTGGTGGCAGGCAAAACACGTCTCGTGCTGCGCCTGATCGACCGCCTTGCCGTTGATAAAACGGCCAAAGCCCCACCCGCCGGTCGCGGCGTACTTGCTCGAATCCTTCACCATCACTTGAACCGTTGTGGCTGCGCCCGGTATGGAAGCCGGCTCGAATTCGGGCGATTGCGCGTGCTTCCAGGCCAGTTTCACCAGCACCGTGCCGTCGGGAAAAGGCAGCGCTGAGTCGTGGTAGGCCTTGATCGCCAGGTCATTGCCGACTACGGCGCGCAATTCGTTCAAGGGGGCGGCTTCCTGCGCTGGGGCGATCAGCGCCCACTTACGATAGCCTTCGGGAATTTTTACGCCGTAGATCGGCGAAGCGTCGCCGTCAGCGCTATCGCCCATTGCGGCACCCGTGACGGTGAGCGCAACCGCTGCAACAGCCCCGGACAGGACGGCCAGATGCATGAGTTTCATCGTGACTCTCCCTGTCAGAGGTGATCGGCGTCAACCACCGCCTGGGCGAACGCTTGCGGCGCTTCCTGGGGCAGGTTGTGCCCTACTCCACCGCTGACAAGGCGGAATTCATATTTGCCGGTGAAGCGTTTTGCATAAGCCTCGGCCGGCGGATGGGGCGCGCCGTTCGCATCGCCTTCCATCGTGATAGTCGGCACGCTGATGGAAGGAAATGCCGCCAGTTTCTTCTCGATTGCGTCGTACTTGGGCTCGCCTTTGACCAGGTTCAAACGCCAGCGATAGTTGAAGATCGACACGGCCACGTGATCGGGGTTGTGCAGGGAAGCCGCGCTGCGATCAAACGTGGCGTCGTCGAAATTCCACTTTGGCGACGCCAGCTTCCAGATGAGCTTGGCGAAGTCATGGGTGTTTTTCTCGTAACCCAGACGGCCGCGCTCGGTCGCGAAGTAGAACTGGTACCACCACTGCAACTCGGCCGCTGGCGGCAGTGGCGCCTGGCCCGCTTCCTGGCTGCCGATCAGGTAGCCGCTCACCGCGACCAGCGCTTTGACTCGTTCCGGCCACAGTGCGGCAACGATATCGGCGGTGCGGGCGCCCCAGTCAAACCCACCCAGCACGGCCTTGTTGATCTTCAGCGCATCCATGAAGTCGATCAGGTCGCTCGCCAGCGCAGCAGGTTGGCCATTGCGAACGGTCTTGGCCGACAGAAAACGCGTGTCGCCATAACCACGGGCTGAAGGGATCAATACCCGATAGCCCTTGCCGGCCAAAGCAGGAGCGACATCAGCGAAGGCGTTGATATCGTAGGGCCAGCCGTGCAGCAGAATAACCACCGGACCGTCCGCCGGGCCAAGTTCCGCGTAGGAAACGTCCAGCACGCCAGCCCTCACATCCTTAAGCGCGCCCAGGGAAGTATTGGCTCCCGGTGTGATAGCCCCCACCGTGGCAGGCGGTACCTCGGCAGCGCCGGCGTGGGCAAAACCTGCCGCCACAGCGGTAAATTGCAACAGCGCGGCGGCCACGAGCGTTGGGGCAAAAGCCCGCAGGCGCCCGGGTTTACGTGGGTTGTTCAGCAAGGCCATATCCATTGTGTTTTCTCCGTAGCGGGCCTGCGAGTAAAGGCCCGGTGTGTGGTGGATTACGTATGAGTTACTGCGCGGTCTTCGTTGCGCTCAGCGCGGCGCGCAGCGGCCGGAAGGCTTCACGCAACTCTTCGCTGAACAATTGAGGCTGTTCCCAGGAAGCGAAGTGGCCGCCCTTGCTCACCTGGCTGTAATAGGCAAGTGACGGATAGGCGCGTTGCGCCCAGCTTTTGGGCGCCTGATAGATTTCGTGGGGGAATACCGTGATCGCCACCGGCACCTTGATGCTCGCGGTCTTCTGCGCGGCAGCGCTGAAATTGTTGTTGTTGTTTTCCCAGTAGAAGCGCGATGACGAGGCGCCGACGTTCGTCAGCCAGTACAGGCTGATATCGTCCAGCATCTCGTCACGGCTAAGGACCCGTTCAGGCTGGCCGTTGCTGTCGGTCCAGGCGGCGAATTTTTCATACATCCACGCCGCGGTGCCGGTGGGCGAATCGGCCAGCAGGTAACCGATAGTCTGCGGGCGGGTGACCATCATTGCGCCATAGGCAGCGTTGCGGCCGAAGAAGGTGCTCAGTGAATCAAACGCCTTGCGTTCAGGCTCGGAAAGCCCAGCGGGGGCCGGGTCGCCGCTGTTGATCGGCTTGACCAGCTCGGGTGGGACGGTTGCCGGCATGTTCAAGTGAA
>Ga0265797_10004844_pt1 | contig 20154 bp, 12 predicted proteins | sample P2T30metagenome_FD_192433 | JGI IMG/M metagenome (GOLD analysis project Ga0265797, IMG submission 192433) | Plant litter microbial communities from East Loma Ridge, Irvine, California - P2 T30 | ecosystem: Environmental > Terrestrial > Plant litter > Unclassified | place: USA: California...
ACGCGCGTGCGCGCAATCCAGCAGCACGGAGTTGGGCGACGACAACGATCTGACCGGCACGGACTCTACAGACTGCACGACATATTGCGCACGACTCCTCCGTCGCGGTGGGAGATCTGGCGAGTCAGCCATGCCATTGAGAGGGCTTAGTCGATTCCCAGCGCCGCCCGTCGCCCAGTCCCCTCGGTCTCATGTAACCCTCAGTATGTTCCATTCACGGGCCTTGACCTTGCATGGCAGTGGCATGGACACGACACGCCCTGCTCTGCTCGTCGCTGTCCAAGTCGGTGTATGACTCTCTCTGCAACGCTGGAGGCGTGTGTGAGCTGGTTGGCAGCGCAACACACCCCTTCAAATACCAAAGTACCCAAAGCAGCAGGTTATTCTGCGTCATCCTTTCCTCACTTCTCACTTCCAATCCCAACCACTAGACACCGATCGGAAACACCATCAATTCTGCATGTTCTGCCCTTGTCTTGCTCGCTTCGCCTTTTTGATTCAGTCGTAATGAGACAAGGGCCAGCGCCCTCTCCCAATCGAGCTCAGGCGTACCCTCAATACCCCGTTTCAGCCTGAACCCGATCCAAACCTGAATGATTTACCTGGGAGAAAGAAGGGCTCTACTCTTCTGGTTCAAGGTGGTCCCTTGAAGCTTAACGAAGTGAGACCCGTATGTCTGGAAATGCCATGATTTCCCTGCCCCAAATTTGCCCATGCAGAGTCAGGCGGGTTTGTCGGTCCTCTGCCCAAACTCCCATCATCCCAGGACCCCGTATTTTACCGATCATCGCTCATCGCTCACCGTTCACCGCGTGGTTCGAAGAAAAAGCCACCCACGCTTGGATGCGCGCTGGAGTCCTTGCAATTTACGGTGGCCTTGTTTTGGCGCCTTTGGTTCGCGGAACGAAGAACAGCGGTCTTGCGCTGAAGACGACCGTGCTGAGGCGCGATCGACGATGGCTTTCTGGGTCCTGGATTTGGTCTGGAGAAACCCTGGGTGGAGGATACGAGTGATTGTTGTTGTGTGCTTTGTGGGTGCGTCGAGGTTGTCACTGCTCTAGGGGAACATTTGTATGTAAAATCCAATCGTGACCACTACATGAGCTTGGAGATGCTCGAGATAGCTGCAGTGAGGATTCGCTTCAAGGCGTATGGACAAAAGCTCTTCTCATGCCTTGCCCTACGAGCTTCACGCATCCGTTAGCCGGGGTGTTTAGCGGCACGTTCACCGCTCTGGTCGGTGTTTCGACTGATTAGATAGATTGGTGCATTTTTAAGACCGCATACGGACGTGTCCAAGCTGGCCGACATGAGTGACATGGTTGGGGTTGTTAGGGTTAGCGTGATCTCAACATCTGATCGCGTTGTGACAACATCTCCGATGGTTTCAGCTATTAGAAGATCTACAATACTGACAGTCTGTATATGGTGTTGATTTCGACGTATTGGCGATGTCACAGTGTGCGTGGCGATGTGGTTTGTGTGATTACTTGCTTCCGTGTGATTGCTGGTTTAAGCCGACATGTGCCGAATTTCGTGGCTATATTTTAAACACATGTCCGTCACCGAATTAGTCGTCTCGATCGACACAGACCAGTAACGGAAGTACACACCATGAATATAGCGATGCTAATTTCGTCGGATCTCCGAAGCAGATTCATCCCAGTAGACACAGCTATCGGGTTAGCTTGACCTCGTTCTTCTGGTAGCTGTGCTAAGAAGCACCTAGTACAGCACAACCACCTCGTGCTTACGTCTCCACTGTGTTGGCCCCACCGACGTGATCGTCGACGCCATAGTGCTGCGCCGGATCGCCAACAATATCATCACATGCGCCTGATTATCAGGTGATGAGGGTACAGTATGTACTAACGCATACACGTACGCGATCACCTAACATGGTCTAACCAGGGTTCGGACGGAATAGACGGGCATATTCCAGACTGAGATACCCAATCTCGCATTGCGATACATTCGGATGGTCTGGGGTGCATTATCTGATCATAGGTAGCTCTCATTGCACCTACCAAAAAGCGTATGAGGTATTAAGTCAAGTCCATGTCTGTTTTTGACCATGGTAGGCTGTAGATTTAGACTTTCGCATATGGTGATCAAGTACAGTAGCTTACAGTCTAGCTTCAAAGTCCGTACCGCTTGCCCTACCGCTGAGGATCTGGTCCGGAGTTTGAACCTAATCCGCGAGAGTAGCTACAAGCAAGCTACAGTAGTTCCAACGAGCATACATTACCCCGCTGCTTGGGAGCAATGGAGCCATGCACATCACATCGCTACCGAGGGCAAGAGGATTATGAGCCATATCTGCTTAAATAACAGGAGGGGAACGTCAGCGAAGGAAAGAACGAAGCAAGCTGTGTCGCAATTCGAGACCATAACATTGTCAGAACGTATCAGACCTTCAAGCAGTTGCTTTCGATCAAGTCGGAACTACCCACCTATTCACATATTGAAATCATATACCTAACCTCGTGATGGGCTCCGAGGCACTTCCACTCCACAACAATGGCATATTCAAGAACCTCCCTACCTTTTCACCCGAAATCCAAGGCCTCACAGCCATAGTGACCGGCGCAAATGGCATCTCAGGCTTCTTCACCATGCGAGTCTTGCTCGAGAATCCACATCGATGGCACAAGGTCTGGACGCTATCCCGCAGTCCACCTCCCAAGGAGATGATGAACCTGCTCAGACCAGAGCAGCGCGACAGAGTCGAGCACATATCCGTTGACTTTTTGGGCAAGCCGGAAGATATTGCCAATGCTTTGAAAGCGAAAGGCGTCACGGCCGATGCTGTGTTCTTTTACTCGTACTTGCAGCCGAAGACGACGATCAAGGGATCCCATCCTTGGGCTAATGCGAAAGAGTTGGCTGATGTGAACTGTAGGGCTTCCTCAGTGTTTACATCAATCATGTCCAAGTGGCGATACTGACCATGCCATATAGCGACACTCTTGGGGAACCTGCTCGATGCGTTACCATTAGCGAACATCCAACCAAAACGCTTCTTGCTGCAGACAGGAGCAAAGAATTACAATGTGAGTCAGCGTAGGCGTGACACTAAGTATACGTCCTCCTAATGAAACCCAGGTGCACCAAGGCCCCGCAAGGACGCCGTTTGTCGAGTCTGATCCTCGCCGCTCCATCGAGCCGAACTTCTACTACCCACAAGAGGACAAGCTCTTCACATACTGCAAGGCCACCGGAGCAGACTGGAACGTCATCTGCCCAGCCTGGATAATCGGCGCAGTTTCGAACGCCACCATGAATGCTCTGCACCCGCTCGCCGTCTACGCAGCCGTACAGGCACACAAGAACGAAGAGCTGCATTTCCCTGGCGACTATAATGCGTGGCTCGGCACCTGCGAGCACAGCACGGCTATGCTGACCGGCTATCTGAGGTGGGAACACGTCACATCTGCAGTGAATGTTAACTCTGCTGACACCACATAGCGAATGGGCCGTGCTAGAAGACAAATGCGCCAACCAGAAGTTCAACGCAAGCGATGGCTGCCCGCTGCCAAACAACCGCTTGTGGCCAGAACTAGCTCGATGGTACGGAAGCCCCGGATACACCGGCCCCGAACTCGACGAGAGCAAGATCACAACCATCGATCCGGGAGATGTTCCCACGCCGCTGGGCTACGGACCTTCGCACAAGACGCGCTTCGCGTGGACGTTGGTCGACTGGGCGAAGAAGTCTGAGAACCACGATGCCTGGAAGGAGATCATGAGCAAGCATGGCCTCACGCAGGATCCGTTCGAGGACATCGATGCACATTTCACGTATGGTGATGCAGCGGCGTGGGGTCTGGCGATGCAACTGAGTATGAACAAGGCGAAGTACTTTGGGTTTACTGGCCATGTTGATACGCTGGAAAGCTTGTTTTGGGCGTATGGGGAGCTGAATAAGCTGAAGATGCTGCCTCCGTTGAAGGTGGAAAGGGCCAATGCGTTGATCTGATTTGTTTGTGGCGAGGTTCAACTTTGCGAAATCCAGACTGTGTACTGAGGAAGCAATTAATGTCAAAGGAACACTAAAGTCTGATGGTTTCGTCAATTTTGATTTTGCTTTGCTCGAGGAACACCACTTTTGTAATTATTTTTAAAGGCTGGGACAGCCGGCAATAACCTTGGTGCTTAGAAATCGTCATTCTTCGCTGCCTTCATGATGTCGAACTGCTCACCGTGCACGTCCTCAATCTGCATCTGAGTAGCTTGTCTTGCAAACAAGTCCTCTCCCATCAAGCCACGGCCTTGCATGGCCGCAGGATCGGACACGGGCATAGGGTAGTCCGGTGGGTACGTTGGCCTCCACGGGATGCCTGGCTTCAGGTACAGGATAAGTCGGAATGCTGTGTTGCCGTTGAGATAGTATCGATGCAGTCGCTTTGTGCGAATGAAGCCCAGGTTCTCGTAGATCCGCAATGATGGGATGTTATCGACTTCTGTTTCGAGGGCGATCTGTTTGCTTGTCAATATGTGCCAGTGAGACAGTGTAATGGCTAGTGAGATGGCTTACCTCATCAGCGTCTTCGGAGATCATCTTCTCGATGGCCATCTTGACTAGAGAAGTCGCAATGCCGTGGCCACGGTAATCTTTGCGCGTTGCCAACATGGCAATATAGCCACGCATAGGCCCGCCTCGATGCGGTTCGAGCTTGCAGACGATGACTCCGATCAAGTTATCATCATCGTCCAGAGCCTTAACATATATGTTAGCATCGCTACAAATGATACAAGTACACACGATATCAGACGAACCATGAAACATAAGTGACCCCACTGATAGAGAAAATAGCGATACACATAGATGCTGTATGGCTCAGAGAGATCGTTCGAGATCAGCTGTCGAATCGCCGGCAGGAACGGCGATTCCTTCTCCGTGCCATACGATACATATCGCAGGTTGGGAGTCGGCTTCTTGGGTGGTAGTGCTGGTTCTGCAGTGGCAGAAGGATTATTGCCGCTCATCAGGGCTTTTGTGTGCTGCACAGCGGATATAACTTGGAGCTTCTGCTCGCCAACATCGGACCCAGCGCAACGCTGTCTCGCCTGGGTGGGTAGACTCCGGGTACTGCTCCGCGCTGAGACAAGACAGAGGATTTGAGTGAGGTTGAGGCTCGGCACGTGGGATGAGCAACAGCAAGCATGTGAAAGCATGAAGCGAAGATCCCGAGCCTGCCCTGGCCGCGGGGAGGCGCTTGCTTGCCTGCGTTTGGGCTGTGCTGTGCTGTGACGTTGGCGGTAGTGCGACTTTTAGGTTTAATGCACATGCTGCGCGTGTTTTTGCGCGAGGCAGCGACTTGGTCTTGTTTTCTTCTGCATACACCGCATTTGTTGAGGGTCCGTACGTCGAGCTATGGCGGATCTCCGACGACGCATTTTTGGCGTTGGCACGCCCGATAGCACGCCCAGCAGCTCTCGCGACAACAGTCCCGCTCCTCCCCGGCCTGGCGACAAGACCACGGACTATAAAATCGTTCCCGCAGAACAGGCGGAAAAGATCTCCAAACAGAAGCACCACGGTCGCAAGAGAAGGAATGCTTGGGTATTCGGACTTGGAGGGCTGGTCGGTGTCCTGGCGGCGGGGATCTTTGCGACTCCAACGGGCTCATTCGACCAGTTGGTCGAGATGGCAGGATGGAACGACCTGAACTTGGACAGCCTTTTTGATGTCCTTCCGGCTGGTTTGATCAAGGATGTACAACAGTTGCAGGTATGTTTATAGACAGGCGAATAATATGCCATATCCACACCTTTAAGGCTGATGGTTGACCAAGACATTTTTGTCTGTAGAGCCATGAGAAAGAAGCAATAAACTACGATTCATTTTCCGTCGGACTCCACGCGCGAAGCCAAGGTATCGAGGCAAGACATCCAGTCATTATGGTCCCGGGTGTGATCTCTACTGGACTGGAGAGTTGGGGAACAGAAGAACAGTCAAGACCATACTTTCGCAAAAGGCTCTGGGGATCATGGACCATGATGCGCGCCCTGGTGTTGGACAAGGCAGGATGGAAGAGACACATCATGCTCGACAAGGATACTGGACTGGATCCGCCTGGAATCAAGCTTCGTTCCGCCCAGGGCTTTGACGCCGCGGACTTCTTCATCACTGGCTACTGGATCTGGAACAAAATCCTCGAGAACCTGGCGACCATCGGATATGATCCCACAAATGCATTCACCGCTGCTTACGACTGGCGACTCAGCTACATGAACCTCGAGATCCGCGATCAATATTTCACACGCCTGAAGAATCACATCGAGCTTGGAAAGAGAGTGAGCGACTTGAAAGTTGTGCTGCTCAGCCACAGCATGGGCAGTCAAGTCCTTTACTACTTCCTGCACTGGGTCGAATCGGAGGAGCACGGTAAAGGTGGACCTAACTGGGTCAACGATCACATCGAAGCCTGGATCAACATCTCGGGATGCATGCTCGGCGCGTTGAAAGACGTGCCCGCGGTCCTTTCTGGAGAGATGAAAGATACAGCCCAGCTCAACGCGCTCGCAGTCTATGGCCTTGAGAAGTTCCTCAGCAAGAACGAGAGAGCAGAGATTTTCAGAGCCATGCCTGGCATCAGCAGCATGCTTCCCATTGGCGGAAATGCCGTATGGGGTAACACGACCTGGGCTCCGGACGACAAACCTGGTCAGAACTTCTCGTATGGCAACTTCCTCAAGTTTGCACGCGAGAACTTCCAAGACGACCCAGGTGACCTGACCATGGACGAGGCGCTTCCCTACCTCTGGAACAACACCGAAGATTGGTACTCGAATGCTGTCAAGTCTTCTTACAGCCACGGCGTTGCCCATACGAAACGAGAGGTCGAGGAAAACCAAAAGAATCCTAACAAGTGGATCAATCCTCTCGAGACGCGCCTCCCGAATGCTCCAGATATGAAGATTTACTGTTTCTACGGCGTCGGTAAAGACACGGAAAGAGCTTACTACTACCGTGAAGAGGTAGATCTGCTTCGCAACCAGACAGTGGCTGCTATTGGTGCGTAATACCCTCATCATAACACAAAGGCAATTGCTGACTTGTATACTAGATACTTCCATATTCACAGACGCTGGTGGCATGGTTGACCATGGCGTGGTGATGGGCGAAGGTGATGGCACAGTCAGTCTACTATCCTCCGGCTACATGTGCAACCGTGGCTGGCGCATGTCTCGCTACAACCCGGCGCAAATACCCGTCAAGGTTGTTGAGATGCGACACGAGCCTGATAGATTCAGCCCCCGTGGTGGACCCAGCACTGGCGACCATGTGGATATTCTGGGTCGCAGCTCGCTAAACGACTTGATCCTGCGGGTTGCAGGCGGCAAAGGCGACTTGATCGAGGAGACCGTTTACTCGAACATCAGAGAGTACTCGGATAAAGTCAAGATCTGGGACGAAGAGTAACTGTACATACAGCAAGAGACTTAGACGTATGATTGGCATGTGATGAATGTAACGAGACGTTACCTTTTAATGCCGCGGCCTGTCAGTTGTAAATGTACAGTATAGTTTGCGCGACTCTGCATCACCTTCCATGGTACTTACTCTGTACGATAACCTAGTTACCGACCCGCAAGTGATACCCGTGCCAACATGTAATGCTGTAGCCTAGCGAGCCTAGCTACTGTGGTTTCATCGCTCCATCGTATCTGTGATTCCCGGGTCACGCAATTGCCTTATTACCGTCATACAGTTATACAAGACTGCGGAGACGATATACGAACAACAACAGATGACGGGGTTCGTACCGAGGCACCCTTCGTAACCGATCACGTGGCGCGATCGTTTAGCTTTTCCTGACTCGCGATTGGCTATGTCGTTCCTAGCGTGGCACTGTGAAGAGCGGATGCCTGCTTTCCGAGCTGAAAGAAACGGCCTTGGGCCCCTTGGGCGCGGCGGCATGCAAAGCACACACTAAATCTATGGGCTTGTCGCGTGTCGAAGGATGGGCGGCTGCCAGGGTGCTAGGGAGGGCTGCCGCTCTGGAACGATGCTAGGCGATCGCGCTGATGGTATAAGTGTGTAGTCGTCTTCCGTCTTCCGCTCGTGGTCATCATCGTCCTTGTCAGCAATCTTTACCAGGCCTCGAAGGATTGATCAATCATGCTGCTCTATCTCATTGACCGTGTCGGCGCGCCGACATGCATCTACGGCGCGGTGGCTTGGGGCTCGTGGCAGCTCCGCGAACTCACACATCTATCCCTCGCTTACGGCATCATCGCTGTCGCATCGTTCTGGTACTTCAGGCTCTTGATCGCCGCTATCTCTAGCGAGATTAAGCTCGCACGTCTGGGTGCGCGAGCTCACAGCATCCGCACCTGGACGCCGTTCAATCTGCTGTTCATCTACAATGCTGTCTGGCACATGCTACGCCACCGCAACCATGAGTTCTGGTGGACAAACTTCGAAAAGGCGAGCAAGGGAGGTCCTTCACGATGGACTGTCGAGACTATTACCCTAGGCGAGCGTGTCGTCCTCACCGCCGACGAGGAAAATATGAAGGCCATTTTGGCAACACAGTTTGGAAGCTATGGCAAGGGTGCGCAGTTCCGCAAAGAGTGGAAGGACTTCCTTGGACTGAGTAAGTTTACCTTCATGAGATGTAGATAGAACCTCAAAACTGACTTTTGTACACAGGTATCTTCACAACTGATGGAGATATGTGGCACAACAGCCGCCAATTGATCAGACCGCAGTTCATCAAGGACAGAGTATCCGACCTACACACCTTCGAGACTCACTTCCAGGCTCTATTGCCTCTGCTTGAAGGCTCGCAGCCTGGCTCGACCGTTCGCGTTGACGACCTCTTCTTCCGCTTCACGCTCGATGCAGCCACCGACTTCCTTCTTGGAGACAGCGTCGATTCCCTGGCAAACCCCAAGGCCGAGTTCGCACACGCCTTCGCTGAAGTACAGCATATCCAGGGCATCATCGCTCGTGCTGGGCCAGCCCAGGGTCTTGTCTCGAAGAAGGGCTTCTACAAGAGTCTTAAGGTTCTGAACTCTTTTGTTGAAAAGTACATCGACCAGGCGCTCGCTCTATCACCGGCTGAGCTCGAGACTAAGACCAAGTCTGACCAAGGCTACACATTCCTTCACTCTCTGGCCTCGTACACACGCGATCGCACTGTTCTACGTGACCAACTCGTTGCTATCTTGCTCGCAGGCCGCGACACCACTGCCGTCACACTTTCGTGGCTGTTCTATTCCTTGTCCCAGCACCCTGAAGTCGTAGCCGCTCTCCGCCGCGAGATCACCGCCACTCTGGGCTCTGACCCGACCGTCCAACCCACCTACGAGCACCTCAAGTCCATGCGCTACCTGCAGCACACTCTGAACGAAACACTCCGCGTGTACCCAGTGGTCCCGTACAACGTCCGCGTAGCTCTCGTAGACACCACTCTGCCCCGCGGCGGTGGCCCTGACGGCACGGAGCCTGTTGCCGTCCTCAAAGACACCCCATGCGGCTACTCGACTCTCGTCATGCAGCACCGCAAAGACATCTACCCAACCCACTACCCCTCAGACCCAACGAAACCTTTCCCCGACCCGGCGAAATTCGACCCTTCGCGATGGGACTCGTGGACGCCGAAGTCATGGACGTACGTTCCGTTCAATGGAGGCCCTAGGATTTGCATTGGTCAGCAGTTTGCTTTGACCGAGATGGGGTACACTGTTGTCAGGATTCTGCAGCAGTTCTCCCGTGTTGAGGACCGCAGTGGCGGAGAGTTCCCTGGCTGGAGGACGGATATTGTTTTGCAGCCTGCTAATGGCGTTCACGTTGCGTTCGTGCGTTAGATTGAAGCAAAAACACGCGTGAACGGCATCGCTTGCAGTAACAATTGTGCGCGTTTCATAAGAATACAATGAAAACACGAGTGCATAATTTTGAGTACTTTGTTCCGTCTGACGAGCAGAAAATATTCAGTGACGAGTTAGATATACACGTGGATCGAGGATTCGCTCGATATAGTCCTCTGATGACGAGACAATGATCGCTGTCGTTTCCTCAAGCGTGAGCTCCATCGAACCTCTACCATTGTTCCACCAAGCCGCCCAGCCAGTCCCTTGGTCGCATCCTGTCGCTGTCGAGCCCTTATCAATATTGCTTTTGCGGCCCGAGCCGCGTGATCTTCAGCCTGTCTATGGAGGTGCTCCAAGGGAGTTGAGAATGATCTGTTATCGAACAGAGAGCGAACATGAGCTCATCATGTCGGTCTGCTACTCTGGGGTTGGGTTGCTACCATACCTACAGTCTCCTTGCTCACCACATTGAATAGATATCAGGGCCCAATTCGAAGTGAAAACACAGCAGAGAGGGTTTTGTTGTACAGGACAAGGGTTGAACTTGTTTACCCAACGCCATCTTAGTAGTACTATGCCAACTATCTGCCTTATTTGAACAAGACTCGTTTCCACCTTTTCTATTCCAACAAAATGTCTTGCAGAACCAGCGCTTGGCTCGCTTCAACCATTTAAAAACAAGACTCGCTCCAAGTAATCATAACCACACATTAAAAAGCAACGCAAAGCTCCACTATGCAAGTGCAAAAGCAAACGCGAAAGCCACAGCGAGGACACTGCATGCTGTCGCCCATTGTGTGAGTCGCCTGGCTGAGTTGCCGTCCGACGAGTCTGCAGCTGTTGTCGCAATACCCGGTCCTGAGTCCGTGGGCAATACAATACGACCGGACGAGGTTGAGACACCTTGTTCTGCGCCTGATTGCTGGCGGAAGATTGTGCTCACCTGCAAGACTTCGCCTGCAGCCATCGGGTAGTTCGACGTCGGGCAATTCGCTGGGTATATGGTTGTTGGGAATCCACGGTCGTCGTAGCCGGTAGAGATGCCTTCAGCAACTGTGGCAGTAACGAGAAAGCCGTGAACATCGTAGGATGTGACAATCTTATAGCCAGAAGCGGAACAGTAGCCCGTAGCTGAGGGCGCCAGCGACAAGGACGATAACGCGGGAAGGGATGTTGACTGCAAGAAATGTTAGCAAATGCGTCCAAAAGTTTAATGGCACACTGGGAGGTCCTTACTCACTGGGGCCGCACTTTGAGGAGGAACGACCTTGCCGTTGCTCGAAACGGTCCAACCGGATGGAAGTCCGGGATAGTTTGTGTTTGTGACAACTGCAGAGCTGAATGTGGTGGATTGGGGAACCCATGGGTAGACAGTCGGAGTCGTGTACGGGCCTTCTTCGCTGCGGTGTGTGCCTTCAAAAGGCTCTGGGTTGCCGCCGGAAGACGTCGATGTTATTTGCGGAGCATTGGTGTCGGTGCCACTCGCGGCGCCGGCATTTGCGTTGATCTGGCCTCCCTGGGAGACAATGCTGCCCCAAGTGCCGGACCTGTCGCCGTAGCTGTATTTCTCTCCGGTGGAATAGTCGATGACGGATGCAGATTGTACAACCATTGTGAAAGGGCCTTGACTGTAGTCTGTAGGACCACGCGACCAGTCGATGGTTCCTTGTGGGTTACCGGGATCACCGCCACTCCATGCGCCAATCTTGAACTGACATGGAGTCTGCGGGAACTGTCCGTGTGCATCGCTCTCTTCCAGAACACGGATGGTCTGACCGTTGATTTGCCAGACGATTCGTTCGTTTGTCCAATCGATCGTGTAGGTGTGGAACGTGTCTTGTGAATTCTGCGCCGCGTGAACAGCTGCCCGGTCGTACGAGGTTGTTTGTCCTTTGCCGAAGTAGTTGCTCTGGACTTCGTCGGGCGCTGCTCCAAGCCACTCCCAATCGATCTCGTCCAGGTCATCCGACTGTAACACCACAGAGCTGACGATACCTGCACCGGGCGCAGCTTTCACCACCACCTCCACGTGTCCGAACATGATGTACCAGTTTGAGTTGAGTTGGGGTGCATCGCCGGATGCTGCGACAGTCAGGTGGGCGCCGTCCGAGTCGAAGACGACGTTACTCTGGGTGGTGAACTCTGAGCTCTGACCGGAGGCGAAGTCGACATTGACCGCTCTTCCGAGCGCTGTATCTGGAGGACATTCTTGTACTGTAGGGTCGCATTTGGTATATGTCTGTTGAAGTGAAGGGCGCGCGAAGAGGAGGGCGGTTGTGGTTGCGAGTGTTGCGAGTCTGAGCGGCGAGCGCATAGCCAGCATATCGTTAAGTAATAGCATGGGTGAGTGGAGATGTTTGCTACACTAGAGAAGGATGCGATAGGGACGGGTAAGTGGATTGCAGTGCTACTGGGGAGAGTGAGCACAAGATGGAGAGCGGGTAGGATGGATAGCAGCAGAGAGGGTGGTGCGAGGCGGCGCGCTAATAGCAGAAGCTGCTGCGGACGCCAGCCACCTACTGAGAGTGTTTTTTGTTTCTGCGACACGCGCGTACGTCAAAGGGAGTGTGCGGTGTGCTATAGCTGAGTCGCTGCATGGCATAGGCCCGATGCGTTGTAGCTATCCAGTGCATATGCCGCGTGGTCGGTGGCTGGACGTCCCAGGATCGTCACAAGAGATGGCTGGGAAGTGCAGCAGCAAGCGCTTCCTTGGTGCCGAGAGCGAGGACGTGCACTGCGCTGACTGTGGAGTGGAGCGGACCCTGGAAGTCGGCGGGCATCATCGTGGTGACTCGACCAAAAAGTCGCTAGCATACAGTACGACTGCTAGCAAGCCCATACACATACATACATATCATAGCACACCGTCACATACTCACGGACTCGATCAAGACCCTTGCCACACGCCACGAGTGCACGTGCAAGATATCACCACCATACCGCCATGTCGCTCACCAATGCTTCCGCAGAGGACGCTGCCCGCGCCGCAAAGCTCTCATCGAGAAAGCTGGCGACTCTGCCTACATCAGCAAGAAATGCTGCTCTTGATGCTGTCCACCATGCTCTAGCACTGGCTCGCGATGACATTCTGGCCGCTAACGCCAAGGATCTCGAGCTTGCACAAAAGTCCGCCACCGATGGCCAACTCAATCCCAGCATCGTCAAGCGACTTGACCTCTCAAGGCCGGGCAAGTTCGAAGACATGCTGCAGGGTATCAAAGACGTCAGAAATCTAGAAGATCCAGGTAGGTCTTCAATACCGTCTTTCCTTTCCCATATCTCTCCTCTCTTCTCCCTACCCTGCTGACCGGCTTCGCAGTCGGCAGGGTGGACCTTCGCACAGAACTTGACGATGGCTTGACCTTGCAGCGCCAGACCTGTCCCATTGGTGTGCTTTTGATCATCTTCGAAGCCCGTCCCGAAGTTATTGCAAACATTGCTTCGTTGGCGATCAAATCCGCCAACGCTGCTATCCTGAAGGGTGGCAAAGAGTCTACAGAGTCGTTCAAGGCGATCTCCACTGTCATCTCGCAAGCCCTCGACAAGACCGATGTGCCCAACGACTCTGTTCAGATGATCGCAACTAGAGATGTCGTCGACCAGCTGCTCAGCCTGAGCCAATACGTCGACCTTGTCATCCCCCGCGGATCAAACGACCTCGTCAGCCATTGTCAAAGGAAGGCACACATGCCCGTTCTTGGCCACGCAGACGGATTGTGCCACCTCTACATTCACCCTGATGTCGATGTAGACATGGCTGTCAAGGTTACTGTCGATTCCAAGACCGACTACCCGGCTGCTTGCAACGCCGTGGAAACCCTGCTGGTCCATGAAGACGCCCTTAAGACTGTTCTGCCGGCGGTGGCAGCGGCGTTGATCGCAAAGGGCGTGACGCTCAAATGTGACCAGCAGTCCAAGGATGCTTTGTCTGCAAACTTGTCCAATGATGAGATTGCTGCGGTCCAAGACGCTACCGAGACAGACTTCAACACTGAGTTCCTTGACCTCGTACTTGCCATCCGCACAATCCCGGCGACTTCATCCGATCCAATGGCTGCGGTTGACGCGGCAGTTGATCACGTCAACACCCACGGCTCTCACCACACTGATGCAGTACTGACTGCCAGCAAGGAGGTTGCAGACCGTTTCTGCAACGGTGTCGACTCTGCGTGCAAATTCTGGAATGCTAGCACACGCTTCTGCGATGGTATGAGATTTGGATTTGGTACAGAGGTCGGCATCAGCACGAACAAGGTGCACGCAAGAGGTCCGGTCGGTCTGGAGGGCTTGATGATCCACGAGTACCGCCTGGTGGGTAATGGGCAAACGGCCGCGATGTACGGATCTGGTGGCAAGCAGTACAAGCACAAGAAGCTGCCCTTGTAAATAAAAGTAGAACTGTATGCGTAATACGGCAATTTTGATGCGCCTGTAGTCAAGAGCGTTTCTCACTAAACTGTCCACGCGTTGCACCAAATTCAAACACCGTGATGATAGCTTCGACTCTCAACACCACAACTCACAATACCATTGTGAAGCTGGGCGCATGGCAGTGTCACCTTGTCATGCATGTTTTGGCCTCGTGCTACCAAAGCTGCATATTGCTTCCATGGGTGCGGGCCACCTTGTAGCAGTAGCTTGAACATGTACTATAGATGCAGCAAGAACGATAGCGCCCCGCCAAAACAATAACAAATCGAGCTCCCCAAGCTGCAACGCATCTCATGACGCCGAGGACGTGAGCTTCACATGACAACGCCATCTTTCTTCACTTCATATCAGCGTAGCACTGTTCCTGCAATCCTTGCATGCACCTGGCGTCTAGAAGGAAGTGTGTGTCTCAGTGTTACCGTAGCATCAACCTGTGACCCCGCCTGCTGCTTGCTGCTGCGCACGGCAACACGCAAGACGCTTGGGCAAAACGCAGATCCAAGGTGGCCAGGGGAAAACATACTTTAACTTATACGAGCCGCCATTGTCTCATATCTGGACTCTGATCCCTCCTCCTGTCGCAACTCTTCCTTTTCCTGCGAGAAGGGTGCGACTCAAGTATTGCTTACATCGTACATTACAGCAGCCGGACATGAATCTGCTCTGCTACATCCCGCTATTGGCCGCTACGGCATCGGCTATCTGGCCCATTCCCTCGTCTTATTCGCACGGCGAGGGCCTAGTGTGGGTCGACGAAAGCGTTCAATTCACCTACAATGGTGCCGGACAGGTATCGCATGCTACTGTACCAGTACCCAACGGGGACACCACTTACCAATACCAGGCTCACCTCGGATCCTACGGCCACAGCGGCGGCCAAAACACCTCATCTTCAAATAAGATCGTCAACAAGGCCATCGAACGCACCCTCGAGACGCTCTTCAAGCAAAACTTCGTCCCGTGGAAATTCCACCCTCGCTTCTCCGACTTCGAACCCGATGCCAGCGCGGAAAAGGTCCTGATCAAGACCGTCGCGTTGAAGCAGAATGGCACTGATCCCGAGGACATCCTCAAACCCGCGACCGGCAGTGTCGACGAGTCCTACGCACTCACCGTCTCTGATGCTGGCGACGTCACGATATCGGCCGTGACCTCCATTGGACTCGCTCGCGGCTTGACGACGTTCACGCAGCTTTTCTACGAACACAGCGATGGTGGCGTCTACTCCGAGCTCGCGCCAGTCTCTATCACGGATGCTCCCAAATTCCCATGGCGTGGACTTAACCTTGATACCTCCAGGACGTTCAAAGCGTTGGAAGACATTTACCGTACCATTGATGCGCTCGCCTACAGCAAGTTCAACCGCTTGCACTGGCACATCACGGACTCGCAGTCGTGGCCGCTGGAGCTCCCCTCGATGCCAGAAGTGGCGGACAAAGGCGCCTACATTGGTTTCCAGAAATACTCACCTGCAGACGTGAAAGCAGTGCAGGAGTATGGTGCTCTCGTCGGAGTCGAAGTTGTCATGGAGATTGATCAGCCCGGCCACACCGCTTCGATCTGGTACAGCCATCCAGAGCTCATCGCCGCTTTCGAGATCCTACCGAACTGGGATACTTACGCTGCGGAGCCGCCATCGGGAACGTTGAAATTGAACTCGACGGCTGTGTACGACTTCTTGGAGAAGCTGTTCGATGATCTGCTGCCGCGTCTCAAGCCCTTGACCAGCTACTTCCACCTCGGAGGCGACGAGGTGAACAAGAACGCGTACAACCTCGACGACACCGTCGGCAGCAACGAGTCCGCAGTGCTGCAGCCGCTGATGCAGAAGTTCATGGACCGCAACATGAAGCAGATCACAGAAGCCGGCTTCACACCACTGGTATGGGAAGAAATGCTGCTCGACTGGAACCTCACCCTGCCCAAGTCAACAATCGTGCAAAGCTGGCAGAGCGACGAGAACGTCGCCGAGATCGCCTCCAAAGGCTACCGCGTGATCACAGGCAACTACAACTTCTGGTACCTCGACTGCGGCTACGGCCAATGGCTCGACTTCCGCCCGGGGACGGCCTCGCAGGGCTTCTGGCCCTACAATGACTACTGCTCGCCGCGCAAGAACTGGCGCCTGATGTACAGCTATGACCCGCTGGCCGGGGTGCCCGCCAACGAGACGCACCTCGTGATCGGCGGTGAGACGCACATCTGGTCAGAGCAGACGGACGACGTCAACCTGGACAACAAGGTCTGGCCGCGCGCCTGTGCGGCGGCGGAGGTCTTGTGGTCCGGGGCGAAGGACGCCAGCGGTCAGAACAGGAGTCAGATCACGGCAAGCCCAAGGCTGAGCGAGATGAGGGAGAGGTTGGTTGCGAGGGGTGTGAAGGCGGAGCCTATCCAGATGCCTTTCTGCACGATGAACGGAACGCAGTGTGCGCTGTGAGGTGGCGAGTAGTGAAGTAAGCAGTGGCAAGGCGTAGTAGTAGTAGTAGTAACAACAACGGAATGCAATGAAATGTCAACGAACGTGAGAAATAATACCAGCCAAGAGGTGAGGTGGGCGGGTGTGCCAGTTATGAGGGAACGATAGTTCGACAGAGTCTGCACCTGCCATGCGAACACCTTGATCTCCCCTCGCAGAAATCGCGCAGGACAGCTCCAAGACAATCGTGATTCGAGCACGCCAGCAACTCCCTGCGGGTCGGTCTACGGGCAAAGCAGGTCTCGCAGGAGTCTCAGAAGCACGCTGGCCCTGCGAGTTCGGCGCTAGACGGGTCTGCTGAATATGATGGGGGTAATCTGGGGGTAATAGGTATTAAGAGGCCTTCCCCAAGGGGTTTCTCCATGCGGACCCCGACCCAAGGTGACAGAGGCAAACGTAAAGCACGCCTTGAGTTTGATCATTCGCAAGCCTCAGGTCGGGTGCAGCCGTTGGGAGAGTAAGAAAATGTGTCAAGTCGGCACGGCTTTGACACATGGTATAGAGGAAGCGGCTTAGCGCGGTTGTCTGTGTGTCGGCAGCCGGCGGGCTCACGTGCGGCGAGGGAAGAGAAAATCTGGAGCTCACGAGGCTGCGCCACGCTATTATTGGCCTGGGCGAGGCGCGATCGTCAGGTACGGCTCGAGTAGCGCCCGGACGCGTCTCCAGAGTGCTACCGGTGCGAGTCGGTGCGGTTGTTCTGTTCCGGCTGGTGTCGGCCTATGATGAGGGGCCCTGCCCTGGGCTTGCGTGAATTGACGCATGTTGACGCGAGCGAGCGAAAGAAAGAAATGTGAGGAGTGATATATATAATGCCGCAGCCACCGCCCGAGATTGCCATTGCGTGTTGAGTGAATTATACCACCTCTGATATCGTTGCTGTCTTGCACATACACACATACACACACACACACACGCCTCACTCGCCCTCGCACTTTCACTTACACACAGCCCTCGCTCCTCCCGCTTCCAAAGAGACTCGATAGCTCTTATCGCGGGGCCGCAGCTTCTCGCAGCAGATCTTTTCTTGGTACATCGCCTCGTGTCACCACGTGTGATAAGAACGTGAAAAAGCTCGTGCAAATTATTGCCTGCCATTGGCGAACAAACTGCCAGGTAAGCAAGGTTCCTCGCCCACTGTTGGTCCAGACGACACGACACGAGACCAGAAGCCTCCGAAGGGTCATTGCTGAGGGCATGTGACTTGCGCGCGCGCACCGCTTCTGCCCCTCTTAGACGATTACTATAATAAGCACTCGCGGCCTTTCTAACTTCGCCCGCAGAGATCAACGTAGAACGTCTCTCTATACCGCTCTTCTACAGCTATAGCTGTCTGCTCTTCCCACGAGAAGAGCATTGCCATCGTTTCACAAACGATACGAACGACAACCCCCTCACACCGCCAACATGGCTTCTCCCACACCTAATGGCGCTGCCAACGGCACCGCAAAGCCCCTCAACAAGCTCCTCGACACCGTCATCCGCGAGCCTGGTCGCCAGCCCTCGCCCCAACCCACACATTTGGGCGTGCCCGGCGGTGCCACACCTGTCCAGAACGCCCATGTCCTCCACGAGACTGGCAGCGGCTACGTCGCTCCCAAGTTCGAGGGCAAGGAGCAGCAGATGGAGGATGTCATCGCTGAGCTCGACCGTGCCGAGTTCATCCCCGAAGACTTCGTCAAGAGCGAGACCGAGTGGTTCTACAACGCCCTCGGCATCGACGACATGTACTTCAGCACCGAGAGCGTCCAGGCGATCTCCAGCCACATTCACTCCCTCTGGGCGGCCAAGGTGGCTGCGTACGCCAGAGGCGACAACAAGATGAGGGTTCAGCTTGATAAGGAGGACACCGACCATGCGGTCTACATCGACACCAGCGTCCCTGGTGTCACCAACACTTCAGGCCCCAACTACGAGTCCAGGCTCGAGTCCAAGTACTTGGATGGCAGCAGGGGTGCCAACAGCTACCGCGTTGAGACTTTCCGTGCCTCTTCAGATGCTGAGCAGTCAATTCGCTGCTACTTCGTCTACCAGTCGAGCTTCAAGAACCCCAGCCCGGCTGCTGGCGAGACCAGGATCGAAGAGCTTGGTGACGAGCGCTTCTTGATCAAGGCCACCCAGAACACCAAGGCCATCTACCAAGGTATCATGGACCAGGTCGTCTCCCGCACAGGCCCCGTCATCGACATGTACGACATCGAGGGCATGCGCGAGAAGCGTCTGATCGTTGGTTTCAAGCAGGGCTCTGCCCTCGGCATGTTCTCTGCCCTCAGTAGCCTCTACCACTACTACGGCCTCACTTCCTCCAGGAAGTACGTCGAGCAGTTCTCCAACGGAATCACCATCATTTCGATGTACCTTGCCCCTGCTCCTTCTGCTTCTAGCAGACACCCTCCGATCGAGGCTAGCATCCACCAGATCATGAAGGAGATCTCTCTGCTCTACTGCATCCCGCAGAACCGCTTCCAGGCCCACTTCATCTCTGGTCGTCTGTCTCTCCAGGAGGCGATCTACGCCCACTGTGTGTGGATCTTCACACAGCACTTCCTCAACAGGCTCGGAAACGAGTACAACACCCTCGCCTCGGTGCTTGACCCCGGCAACACTGTCCACGCTGAGATCCTGGCCAAGCTCAAGAAGCGTCTCCGTAACGAGACCTTCACCGCCGACTACATCCTTGAGATCATTGACCAGTACCCCGACCTCATCCGCATGCTCTACCTCTCCTTCGCCAACACACACTATGTGCAGACTCGCGGTGACGCAGACAACTTCCTCCCGACCCTTTCCTACCAGCGCATGTCCGTCGACCGGGCGCTTCCCGATGCTGAACTGAAGGATCTGATCGCGAGAAACACGATCAACGAGCACCACCTTATGGTGATGACCGCTTTCCGCATCTTCAACTCCGCCGTGCTGAAGACCAACTTCTACACACCCACCAAGGTCGCGCTCTCCTTCCGTCTCAACCCCAGCTTCTTGCCCTCAGAGGAGTACGCTCAGCCTCTGTATGGCATGTTCCTGGTTATCAGCTCGGAGTTCAGAGGTTTCCACTTGCGTTTCAGGGACGTTGCGCGTGGTGGCATTCGCATTGTGAAGTCTAGAAGTCGCGAGGCTTACTCCATCAACGCTCGCTCTCTATTCGACGAGAACTACAACCTCGCCAACACCCAGCAGAAGAAGAACAAGGATATCCCCGAAGGTGGCAGCAAGGGTGTCGTCCTTTTGGACTTCCAGCACCAGGACAAGATGGTCGTTGCGTTCGAGAAGTACATTGATTCCATCATGGACTTGCTCCTCCCTCCCACCAGCCCTGGTATCAAGGATCCCATTGTCGACCTCCATGGCAAGCAGGAGATCCTCTTCATGGGTCCCGATGAGAACACTGCCGACCTCGTCAACTGGGCTACTGCACACGCCCG
>Ga0265797_10004847_pt1 | contig 20145 bp, 18 predicted proteins | sample P2T30metagenome_FD_192433 | JGI IMG/M metagenome (GOLD analysis project Ga0265797, IMG submission 192433) | Plant litter microbial communities from East Loma Ridge, Irvine, California - P2 T30 | ecosystem: Environmental > Terrestrial > Plant litter > Unclassified | place: USA: California...
CCAGAAGAAAACTGCATCGCTGAGAGCTAGCACGCATCGAAATCGCACGTGTTGGATCCAGTTCTTCCATCGCTGACCTAGACTGAGATCCTTGCTCTCGATCAACGCCCGACTAGCCCATAGGCCAGTAATCTTGATCCGGTTGACAGGAGAGCCGAGGAACTGGTTGTTACCTTGTACGATGCGTAGATTGCGTCCGATGAAGAGAAGTTCGCGGGGGAACTTTGCGTCGTCGCCAAGAATAAGTTTCATAGCATCGCGACCTTTGGCTTGCATTTCGAAAGCGCGCTCAGCTTGGTCTTTACCCTTCATTTCTGACTTGAGAACTGCTGCAACGCTCTTGTCGCCACCTTGATAAGGGCGCATAAGCGTTGCGGAGGCGAAGATGTCAGCATGTTTGACGCCCCATTGAGTGACAATCTCCTCGATCTGGGCGTTGTCAAAGGCAAGCAGTGACTTCCAGAACAAGGCGTACTGAAGGCGGAATTTGGGATCCATGCGAATGTATAGTCCGTGATCGATGAGGACGACTTCTGGCTGGCCATTGGGAAGCCGTCGGACAAAGATGTTTCCTGGGTGAGGGTCGCAGTGTACGGCGCCCCAGAGAAACATTTGTGCTGAGAAGAGGTCAACGATGGTATTCATGGTAGTCTTTAGCGAAACACCAAGACCGCCTTTGCCGTCCTTGCCTCTCCAGGAGTTGCGGTCCGGCTTGAAGAACTCGTGCTTTGTGGCATCCTCCGGTGCATGCGTATCGACCTTCGCGTCTTGGGGGATGGGTGGCAGCTTGTTACCACCTGCGCCAGGACTGCCTCTGCGCCATCCACCTTGCCAGTTGTTTGTGATTCCTTCTTTGTCCCACAGTCGCACGCCCTCAATCCATTCCGCGGTCATGACACGCTTGCTCGAAAGTTCCCTGTAGACGGCTGGTATGTATACTCTGCCATTGAGACGCGGCTCTTGAGCTACCAGTTGCTTCATCTCCAAAGCATTGTCTGCTTCGTTCTCGAAATCAGTTTCCAGCATCAAGCGCTCCGAAACATACGGGACCAGCGTATATACTGGGATTTCAAACCACCATGTATACACCCAGGACACGACTTTGAATGCCCAGAGATCCCATCCGACCTGTTGCGCAATCTCGCGCTTCTGAATCTTGATGGCGACCTCTCGTCCGTCAGCTAGCCTTGCCCAATGCACTTGTGCCACACTAGCGCTGGCTCTTGCTGTCTTCTCCATGATGCCCCGACCATCTTGGCCCTCCTTCGTGAAACCCACTCCGAAAACGTCCTCGACACTCTTGCCAAAATCCTCCCTTATAACCTGCTCAACCTCCCACCACTCGTTCTGCGGCGCATCGTCGAACATCTGTTGGAACATCTTCTGGAACTGTGGTGGTAGGATTGCGCTTTGCATTGCAATGGCCTGGCCAATCTTCAAGTATAGTCCGCCATTGTAGCGCAGCAAGTCGAATATCCTCGTCGCATTCCTCGCATGCAGGTCCTCGATGCTGTTCGCCAGCGGCGGGTGCGGACGAAAGTTGATCTTGTAGTCAATTCCGATCAAAAGACCAGTCTTGAATGTGCGCAGACTACGGGTGATGGACGAGGCGTAGAATTGCCTGTCAATCGCCCATCCGGCACCGAGCAGTGCGGAGACGACAGCCAGGCGGCGTACCCATTTCCGGCGGGTGAAGGGAGGTTTAATCTTGCGCTTTCGCGGCTTTGGAAGGTCTGCAGGATTAGGCGGCCGTAAAGGCTCCCATTGCTGTGTCTGTAGGCGGCGCACAAATTGTGTCTCCAATCGCGCGGGGGCAACCCCTGACGTCAGCAGTCGTGGTGTCGCATATAGTGTAGGTGCTCTTCGAAGAGCAGACAAGCCATATATCATGGCTGTCAAAGGCGAGGCAAAATCAGCACGAGAGAATTGGTTCAAGGCATGAGGGGCGTTGTGAGCTGGGTTTATCTCTCGTCGCCTTCCCTCATCAAGTCATGACGGCATTTTCAGCCAATTGTCCGAATCGGTCCGTGCACAGTCATGGGCACTCGGGTTCTCTTTGTGTCCGTCTAGGCTGCCAAATTCTACTTTGGGAATTCTGGACATCTGGACAGTGTCCATTGCCAGACTACCGCCCAAAACCATTCTTGCGTGGTTATGTTTCGACGTCCTGTTGTCAGCCATGGCTTCCTATCCTCACAACCCCCTAGCATTCTTTCAAGTCATTCCTCTTCTACACAATAGCTTGAGTGTCGCATCTTGAACAGAGCCAACTGAAGTGTCATCCACTCCATATGAAGACATGTAGTCTGCGTTAGCCTTGTAGCCAGATAAGCATACTGCGGTTGCATGCGGTTGCTTAGGGTACGAATTGATGATATCGCATGCATGGGCATTTGTCCAGACATATAGGCCGTGGTAGCCTTTCATGGATGTTCATCTTGTGGCGCTTGGCTCTTCTCTACAGCCTTCAGATCGACACCCCATCTCCTTGCCAGCTCATCAACTGTACCCATCCACTTCTTAACCACAGGGTGCTGATCTGAAATCTCTCTGAGCGTAGGGTCATCCTCCTGCCCCGCAACTTCCCATTTCCAGATACCCTCCTCATCGACCCATTGCTTGCCTAGCAGTTCCTCGATTGCTAGCTCCTTGTGTGCCGATTGGAAGACTTGAGTTACTTCCTTGTGCACTTGCGCGTCGTGTCCTGCCCATGCAGCGACAAAGCCCTGTAGAATTCCCAGTATATAGCCCACGCGAAGTCCAACATTCGCACCCAAAGAGTAGCCTTCGTCAAAGCCCTCTTGCACGTATTGGCCTTTACTATTCGCAAGGCCTTCGCGGTAGGCATCCGTGTCGAGCGCGCGTTGACGGGACGGTAGGTCTGAAAGAATCTCGTGTGCTCGTGTTTGGGAAGCATTTGCGGGGAGATTTGGTGATGAGGGCGCAGAACCATAGATATCGTCGAGCGCATTCTCGTGAGGTGGTGTAGGAGGAGCCTGTCCTGCGCCAAGCTGGATTGGATCCAGGGTGGGAGACAGGTTGCCAAGCGCGTTCATGGCGGAGGCGATTTTTCAAAGTGTATTACAGCGTCGGTCGTAGTTCGAGTCATTTTTTTGGAAAACTGTAGGATGTGGGGTGAGGAGGGAGGATCTGGTGGATACTAGCGCCGCTTTCGGAGATGCGGAGGCTTGAACCCTATCAAGCATATGATCAGCACTTCTTTCACCCTTGGTTATAAGTATCTTTTGCCTTGTTATCTTGGTATATACGCCATCATTGCTCTGGTGGCAGATGGTATTTTGCAGGTTAAAACTGCGAACAGCAACTTCAATAGTTAATGCTTGTCCATCCTCTTCTCCCCCCAAACCCCTCATCACTTTCGACTTCCCGTGCTAGCCTTCCCGTTACAACGCTTCGCTCATGGTCTCGGTCACAGACAATGAATGGTTCAGAGCCTGTTATCCAATCCCCTCTTCCATCTCCCCGATTTTTCAACACAAAACTACTGCTCTGCGGGTCTAGCTGGAGAAACCAATGGCGTTGATGTATTGATCCAATGTCGTTTGTGGAGCCAGGGTATGCGTTGGTAGTGCGTATTTGGGCGTCTTCCTCAGTGTCGGTATCGGGGTCTTGGGCTGCTGTCTGCATTTGGCTCGGTCTTTCTCAGTGTTCAACGTCATCGTCTGAGCCCATGGTCGGTGGTGCAACAGAGCTATACTGAGACATTTTCCGCCGAACTTTGCGTCTAGCCACAGGTTGCTTGGTGATATCGTTTGACAGCAGTCGAAGTATAATAGTGTAGCCGGTCGGAAGTCTTGTCCCATGGAGCCGCAGTCGAATGTAGTGGGTCTGAAATGCTGAGATAAGTTTCTTGTTTTCATCATGATCTCCATCTCCACTCGCCTGAGCTCTTCGTATATATTCGGTATCCGTATCCGTCTCTGTTACCTTATCTTCTGTAGTCTGCGGGCTCGGCATCGCACTCTTTTTCCTTGTCTTAGGCAATACGCTATATGTCCCCGTATCCCATATCAGCAAACTCCCCGTTTTAGTGCTCGCACTCTCAATCAAATGGTTCCAGTAGTTGTGCACTCGGGTCTCAATCGCCAATCTTCCTCTACTCTTCGAGTTAGGGTCACCAGGTAGACCCTTTGGAATAGCAAAAGACAGAGAACTCGTTCTGGAAAATTGAAGTCGTAGATCATAGTGCACTCCCGCAACGGGATGACTATACTGATGAATAACGAAGTGATGGCTATGAGATTGGAGATTGGATTGGTAGAGTGTGGTGAAAGAAGGAATAGAGAGGCCTGGGATCCCAGCTGGCGTGGTCTTTGATGCTTCTGTAGGATAATCCTTGAAGTATGTGAGATGTTCGGAGACTTTGGTTTTTCCAGCTTCTACTGCCGCAAGTGTGGGTTGGGCTTCCAATATCCTAGCTCGCAGACTTATGGTTGGGTATGTGCTCCAGAAGTTTTCCTTCGCTTCAAAAGCGGTGGCGGTGATATGTCTCGCGCAAGACATGTTGGCACAACCATGTTTTTGCGATTCAATCAAAAACAGTGGTAAGTACCATGTACCGCAAACCAGCACCCCGGCGGCATTGTATTCATGGTCCGAGTTCAGGTGATTGGACCTGAAGCTGCGCGCCACTGATGGCTAGTCATGACGTCATATTCACCACTCTGTCCGTCGCCTTTCCAAGAGATCTTGTGGGACACTGAGAGCGAAGGAACCCGAGGTATGAGGAGCGAAGAGCATAACAACATACACGCGTCTAACGGACTGTGGGGATCCCCCCAATGTCCGACGCGTGTAATTGGTTGTCGGCATGCTTCCTTCCAATAAGCTCGGCAAACCTGCCCCAAGTGATGCCATATCTCAACGTAGTCGCACGAACGAGCACGATTAGGTTAGACGGCGCCCATACCTCCACACATCACAATAGGGGATTGTAGTGCAAGACCCACTGGTCCAAGTTCGTTGGCTCTAGATCGTGAATGAGCGGGGATGCGGAGTGAACTGAGCCGAGATGGAGCGAGCTTGGATGTCGTATAAGTATTGCCATCGGCTTCATCAATCCCGGCTGTGGTCCTGGTATCTCTCCTGAGTATTGTGAAAGCATATCGTAAAATTCACCGTGTCGAAGCCTATTCAACATGTCTTTTGATACCGAAGTCCTGATCATAGGCGCGGGCATGAGCGGCTTGGGTCTCGCAGTCCAAATCATCCGAAACTATGGCATCAGGAACTTTGAGCTCGTTGAGAAAAGTGAGGATGTGGGCGGCACTTGGCTGGCGAACACATACCCGGGTTGTGGATGTGATGTGAGTTACTTCTTAGCGCTAGCTGCGAACTAGATTAACATATAGAATAGGTTGCTTCACACTTCTATTCTTACAGCTTCGCTCTCAACCCTGACTGGACTCGCAAGTACTCCATGCGGCCCGAAATTCAGGCGTATTTTCGCTCCGTGGCCGACCAGTACCGTATCGTTGATCACGTACGCTTCCACTCTGTTCTTGAAAAGGCGGCTTGGAACGACCTGGATAACGTCTGGGAGGCGACTATCTTGAATCTACAAACCAAGGAGCGAATTGTGCGACGATCTAAGGTACTGGTGTCCAGTGTTGGCTCCCTGTCCGTGCCAAAGACATGCGATCTGCCTGGCGTAGAAACGTACAAGGGCGAGCTGTTTCACTCCGCTCAATGGAATCATAGCTTTGATTGGGCAGACAAAGATGTTGTCGTACTTGGTATGCTGCCCGTTTTCGGATCTATGGCTAAAGCCAACATGGCATGCTGATAGTTCTTAGGCAATGGCTGCTCCGCAACTCAATTCGTGCCTATCATGGCCAATGAGCCGAACCCCGTACACAAGCTTACACAGTTTGGAAGACAAGCGCAGTACCTAGCTGAGCGCCAAAACCCACATTACTCCAAAATCTTCAAAGCTGTGATGCGTTACGTGCCATTAGCGATGCGTCTTTACCGCGCCAAATTCTATTACGATATGGAGCGCGACTGGAGTGGCTTTGATATCGAGACTGGGCGCAGCGTACGTCAAGAACTAGCAAAAGAGAATGAAGCGTATGTCAAGAGCATGGCACCGCCAAAATACTGGAATGCTCTTATTCCGAAAACCGAGATCGGGTGCAAGAGGAAAGTGCTGGACACTGATTACCTGAAGACGCTGTGGAGAGACAACATCGAGCTTGTATCCGACGATCCTGCTGAGAGAATCACCGAGACTGGAGTAGTAACAAAGAGCGGCCGCGAGTTAAACGCAGATGCAATCGTACTTGCGACGGGGTTTGCAACGCAACAGATGCTATTTCCGATGGAAATTGTTGGACGTGACGGGATCAGCTTACACGAACATGTAAGACATCCCACCAGATTTGTGGATATCTCAACTGACATGCGGTGACGCAGTGGGGTAAAACCTCGTTTGGTGTCGCGCAAGCTTACTTCGGCACTGTAGTACCAAACTTCCCCAACTTCTTTATCTTGATGGGCCCGAATACCGTCACTGGCCACCTGAGCGTCATCTACACCGTAGAGTGCCAGATCAACTTCACTCTTCGCCTTCTTGAGCCCATCTTCAAATCACTGCCTTCCTACCGATCCCGATCTTTCATTCCACGAATTCTTGCGCCACCACCATCCACCGTTGAAGTTAAGTCCGAAGCCGCCATTGCTGACTCTAAGTGGACGCAAAAAGCTGCCAAGAAACTAGTCTGGGCCTCCGGGTGCGTGAACTGGGCTGTAGACTCCAAAACGGGTCTCAACAATAGTGAGTGATAATTGCCTAATCAGTGCTTGCCCATGCGCTGACTCCACTTTAGTGATGTACCCGGATTGGCAATTCATGTACTGGCTTAGAAGCATACTTTGGAAGAAGAACGACTTTGTTTACAGGGAAGAGAGGACTGGAGAAGAATTCAGGCCCGGTGCTGGCAAGACTATGCTCTGGCTGGCAACTGTCGTCGCACTTGCGGGCGGCGCATTCTTTCGGCGAGACTGGATTCAAAACGAACTCCCTCTACGACTAAGGAATCTAGACGCGAGGGGGTTGGTGCGGCGTTTGTCTGCGTAAGTGCTGCACTGGAGCAGTGTCTTGGCGCGTCAGTGAGAGAAGTTAACAGGTCTGTTACCTGAACTACCAGGCAGCACTATCATATAAGAAGGAAAACTAATGTGTCTTGACAAGACGTTTATAACGAATTGACCATGTTGAAAAATCTTAGTATCATGCTTGTTGTGCGTAATTCAACTCCGTCGTCGCCCACCACGAAGCTACTCATCGCGGTCATCTCTAAAACAACGAGGCGATAACTGACCATTCAACCTAGAACAATCACCCCAATTGTATTGTATCCTATTGATCACGAACAATGGCAGCTTTAGGCGGGACACTCGATTACTCCATATCTGGGCGTACCCGCTTTGGACACTCCTTCACTTTCACCACCTCATCACCGCCCAGCCTCCTCGATTTTGGGATCTCACGGCCACAAAATTGGCGAGCGTAGTCATTCCACACTGAACTCTTTTCTCAGCTCCAAAATACTTTGATACTTTAACACCAAACTCACTCTCGATCAATCTTGATTAATTCTCAATTTCCTTTACTTCTGCCCAAACTATCCACAACCAACAACCTCACAATCTTCCGAGATGTCTGAAAAAATTCTCCTTCCCCACTTCTCAGCGGCAGTCACTGAGCTGGACGCTCAAACTACTCACACAGCCTGCTCGTCTGATTACCTGACTGAGCGTATCCTGAAGCTCAGCAGCTATCTCATCGACCTTGGCAAGAAGAAGAACCTGTTCGGAAAGTCAGACGGAGACCCTTACAGCCCTAGCCTCGAGACGCTCTACGATCGCCTGCACAACAAGCAGCTGGGCCCTAGTCTGCTCCCATCTGGCTTCATCAGTGTTCAGCGCATCAACGCACGCACCAACCTGCGCGTCGATGGAGAGGCTGCCGACCGCCCACTCTTCGAGTATGAGGATCTGTACTATGCAGTCAATGCACGTATGCAAGAGATGCACCAGCTATTGAATCTCCGCCTTCAGAGCGGCTTCAACACCATCATGGACGAGGTCTACAAGGGTGGCCCGAACATTGCACTGTTCCACGAGAAGCTGTCGGGCTACTGGGATATGCTCAACAAGTGCATCTGCGGCAAGGCGCTCGACAATGCGGTCCGCGAGGCAAAGGTGATGGCACTCCGTCAAGAGCTCGCCTGGCAGATTGAGAACAACACCATTTCACATGCCGACGCCGATGTGATGGCAGCCAAGCTCTACAGCACCGACATCTTCAACAACGTCACTGGTCTTACCTACTTTCTCGACTGGGCCCCTATCATGGTTGGCGCACACCTCGAGACAAAGTACCGCCGCATGCTCGACCATGAGAAGCAAGAAGCTGCCACCAAGGCACGTCACGAGCACCGCGTAGCGCGCATCGCACGCATGCGCCAGACCCTCAACGCCGGTGTACCTAAGGCTATCACCTCTCCTCGTCGACGCAACCGCACTGCTCGCCGCGTCGCCCATGAGCTCTCCAAGAAGAACTATGGCGAGACATGCTACCCAGACCAGTACCTCGCCAGCGTACGCAACCAAGGCCAGGACATCCCCAGCCCCACCACATTCAACATGAAGTACGCCCACGACCAGGCTACCATGCAGCACTCACCCCAGTACACTGCTCGGCTGCACGCCGGCCACTATCACGAAGAGCACTCTGCCGACATCTGTGACGCCGAGGTTGAGGAAGAGTGTGAGCTTCATCGTCAAGAGCGTGCTATCCGTGAGCGCCAGCAAGCAGAAGAGCGTGAGGAGTACGAGGATCTCAAGTTGATGCTCGAGTGGAAGGACAAGTTGATGCGAGTATCAGAGTACAGCGAGTATCTCCGTGCCAACGCCAGCCAGAGTGCGCATTATGCTGTTCAGAACACTCGCAACAGCGTTGTCGACGGCTTCATGGCGTCGGAGTATGGTAGCGGAGTATTCTATGAACAGGGCATGGACTTTGAGCAGTATGGTGGCGAGTTCTAAGGTGACAGTGAGATGATGGGATAGATCTATGGGACTGAGTCGGATTAACGAAGGTGGATGAGGCAAGGAAGTAAGCAAGCACTGGGTCTTTGCATGGCGCGTGGACTGGACATATGGATGCCAACAGGCAAGGACCGACTACCACGACAGTAGCGTTGAATATTCTCTGATACAGAGACACATGGACACGACTGAATAACATTAATCTTCGTCGTCGCCGCGATAATCATCAATGACCAGATATAAATACAATAATAGACATTCACAAAAGCTTTCCTGTTTCTCTTTGCTATTTGCTGTATGACTTTTACATATAGTCTGGGTCCACCTCGATAACCATGTCCTGTCCAAACATGCCACCAGGTTTAGGTGCTATGAACTCAGGTATATGCCAGAGATTACTGTTACACTGCTGCATGGAACCTGGATCTTGCTCCTGACATTCGTAGAGATTGAGGTGCTGCGCTCAACGTTAGCACATTCTATCTTGTTCATCGACACAGGCAGCAGGATGGGTGGAGGAGGAGAAACCCATGAACATACCTTTAAGCCGTCCATCAACCCAATCGTAGTCCTTGCCTCCTCTCCAAGATATCCGCCACAATCCACAACAGCCAACCTCTCCAATTTGCTTCTCTCTTCCCACTCACCCAGCACCGTCCAAACCTCACTGTCTAAAAATTGACATCCATCTAGTCTCACCTCTCTACACCGCTGGCTCGCACTCAACAACATACCAAGCTGCTCAGCACTAAGATTGCAGTTCTCAAACTCCAATGTTGTCAACCTCGCGCTCCAAACCGCACGTTTTCGTCTCGTCTTCCTACCAACAACAGCATTGTCCATCTTCTTCAGCTGCTCCTCCTCCTCCTCATTTTCAGCCTTAACCAAAACCCCCCAAGCCTTACTCTCTTCCTTCCTCTGAACCGCGACCCACTGTCTCGATACATTCCTCCCTACCCCAACTACACGCTCAATCCTTACTCTCAACGTTTTCAGCGCCCTCAAGTCCCGCAGTGCCTGCGCCATGCCCACCGTCCACCCCCAAACACTCAATTCAAGAAACTGCAACATGGAGCCATGGCGCCGCAACAAGGTAGCCACAAGTGCGCTCTGGAAGTTGAAGAGAGTTGTGTAATCGTAGGTTTCTTGCTGCGGGACGCGGAGGGAGGTCTCGTAGCGCGGGGTCAGTGACTGCGACTGCATCTTGTCGGGATGAGAACGCGAGGGAAAAGAATTACTGGACAGAGGTGCGATGCGGAGAGAAAGGGTATGCAAGTTTGCATTTGCAAGGGTGCGGGCATGGTGCGAGGTTCGTGAGAAGGAGAGGAGAGAGGAGACGGGCAGGGGAGTAAGGATGTGATGGAGCAGCTCGGTGGGGAGGCTTAGAAGATGGGGCGACATTTTTCGGTTGTATAAATTGTGTATGGTGACTTTTGTGTGTAAGCGTGAAAGAGAGGGTTTAGAATGTAGGTGTTACACTGTGACAATAGTTGATGTCGAGGGAAGTCAAAAAGGACTACTTATACAAACCTGACTTAATCTCAACCCTAGTCCCTATAATCACATTCACATCTCACATCTCGCATTTCACACAGTGACACAACGTGACCCGATGCCGCGTCCTCGCATCCCAACCCAAGCACTTGCATCAGGCCCAGAAACAACACAACAACAACAACAATATCGGCGCTTATTCCCACCTTTGTTCCTTGATCCCCGCGACCCCAACACTAACCTTTTGCAAAGACCAAAAATGAGAAAAAAGAATGAAACCCGACATAACCGTCAGTGGCGTCCAGGTTCGGGGTTTGACGTTGAACTGTGCCGCAGCCACTTACCCCCAAATAAAACCCTTGCCTTGTTTTGTCCTGGGTACCAAGAATAGGAGATAGGAAGAGAGAGAGAGAGAGAAGGCAAAAAAGGAAGAGGAAGAACAGGATATATCGTCGCTTGCTCGCTCAAACAGATAATACCTGCCCCTAAGAAATAACCTCACTACCATACCACCACTCCGTAAACATCAAGTCAATAAAGTTCAAGTCTCATCTCAGCGCTTACTGTCAGTCCAAATCCAAATCCTCCAAGCCCACCCACTCCTCGATCACATCCCATCCCATTCCATCACCAGACTCTCTACATGTGATGCACTTGTACATGTGACAATACAAGACAAGACACGTCCAGACCGAACCAACGCGCCTCGGAGGAAAGCGGCGCAGCACTTACCAACAGCACAGTGCTTCGTCACTTGCAGCGGGGGATGGGTGTGGGGGATAAAGATATGCGCCATCTGCATGTCCATATCTACTGTAAGTCAACTCGCTCAACACTCATCTACTTATTCTGTTGTAATCTATATAAAGCTCCATCTGCAAGCCTCGCCGTGTATATTCGAATGCAGTCTTTCATATCTTCCGTATTCTTTTCATATCGAGGTATCAAAAAAAAAATCAAAAAAAAATCGGCGACCTTGTTGACGCGGGTACGTTGAAACGGAAGTCGTGGCATTCTAGTGGGGGGCGACGGCGGGCGGCATAGCTGTAGATCAGTAGCCATATCCGGAAGCGGGTACATGGTGCAGGCAGAGACGACAAGGACAAGGATAGGGACGCATGCACGATGTGATCTTTTGATCGAGACTGCATGGTTTCATGTTGCAGATAGATAGATGCAGAGGTGGAGAGAGAGAGGTTCAAAGGTCAGTTTCCTTTGGAGGGGATGCATGGGCTAACATGGGCTCGGCCATGTGATGGGTGATGATGATGATGGTTTTTAGGGAGCAAGTCACGAGAAGATGTCATGATTTCTATTTGGGTAAACTACCTCTACTCTTTGAAACTAGCATACATGCTGTATTACGTCGTATCTTTCGGTTACTGACTGCCGCGAGATGTATGATAGCCTAGCTCTCACCTCCAGCACCGCGTTCAAACACCCTGACACTGCCATCTCCTTTGACCTGGTACAAAAACTCTTTGCCTCTGCCGTCATCACCATTATGGCCCTTCCTTTCGGTGGGGGCGGGCCCTAAACGCAGGAAATGACGCCTTTGTTCCGTAATGCGCACAACGCCGCTGACATCCCTTGCGACACCGGTGTCTAGCACACGCACGCTCAGGATCCTCCTGCTCATATGTGCACACTTGACTAGGAGGTTGTGATGCGCTACTTCGAGCGGCTGGGGTGGTGTAGAAAGACTCAGGAGCGGGTTGTCGGCTTGTATGTGTGTTACGATGTGTGTTACGGTAGGTAGCGTGTGCAGCTCAAGGAGGAGCGAGGTAAAATTGGAGGGAGTTATTGTTGGATTCAGGGCGAGGAGGAGGTCGGGGTTATCAAAGATAAGGACCGTCTTGCGTTCAGTAGTGGATGTAGCGAGCGAGGATATGGCGCTAGAGACGGTGGCTTTGATATCTCCAATTTCAAGTGTCCTTAAGGTGTAATGGCCTTGTGTCGTCTTTCGCGCACCCGTCCACTCGTGTGAAGTATTCGCTGTTGACTGTGTCGGCGCTGCTGCTGGAGCTGGCACAGGCGGTCCTCTCGCAGGTATTATTCTGCCCGGTGGTCCTCTTGCAGGTAACATCTGCGGCGCTCTCTGCATCTGTAGTCCATTCGATATAGCGGCGTGTGGTTGTGCTTGCGCATTGCTCCGCGACTCGCTCCCAATCGTGCCAACATCTGTCGCATCTGCCCCAGCGTTCAGCCCATCCACAAACGCGAACCGCCCCTCCTTTCTCAGCCTCTCCATGTCCAATCCCGCGCTCTTCCTAGCCTCATGCTTCCAAAAGTCAAATTCTCTCATCCATGAGACCAGGATGATGTTGTGCCCCTCTTCCCCGCCATTCTGTGTGTTGCTACTCAATTCATTGCACAGGAACCGGATGAGCAGCCAGTTTGCGCTCGCACCGAGGGTGCTCGTAAGTAGGAGTAGCGACTCGTCGTGCGGAAGTTGGACGTAGGGTTGCAATAGCGGTGGTATGCGGGTTAAAGGTGGCATTGCGACACGCGCACAGAGGTGGGAGAAATTCCAGCCTTGCGCATGTGGTTAGTTTGGTAGTTATCGATACGAGTGCCGCTGGCTCTTCGTCGTGTCCGCAGGGGACGACGGCTTCATCAGATCGAAATTGCTGGGTGTGTTTTTCTATTTTCTATTTTTTTTTGTGTGTTTTTGAACTTTTTCTACTTTGATGGCGCATTATCAATCATACATGACTCCTGTCCATCAGGTACGACCAGGATCCGAAGTAGCTACCTAGGTACCTAAGCAATTAAAGCCAGCCAAACTTTTCAGCACCTTTCCATAGAGACAAAATCCCCCAATGGTTCTCTCCCAGATTCGCTCAACCATCTCTATAGGCGCGATGGCTCCCAGTCGTAGCGCCCAGGCCTCCGCTTCAGTACCCTAGTCATTTTACGCGTTCTCCTTCTCCTTCTCTGCTTCATTTCCACTTATTTCCATTCTTGATCTCGTAGGACCAAAGTCCAGATTCAATAGCTCTCCGTAACGCGTAATACCGGTATCGGATTCCACAGCACCAATTTCAACACCAAAATCATGGATCATGCCCGCAGGCTTCTTGTGTCGATATGGAATCCCTTGAGTAGTCTTGACTGGCAACTGTCGAGTTACTTTGTTTCCAGTGGCTATCTTACCGAGCTCACTCGGGAACAACCATGGGAAAGAGACTAGTGGCATATGTTCAGGATCCATCGCTCGCACAGGGGACTTCTGGCCTCCGACAGTCTTCATCTGTTGGCACTCGGCCAAGGCGGCATTCATCTCTTGTGCGGTTACCATATACATGGCTGCCACAAAAGGTCCTAGACGAGACCAATCCATGATATCCTTGTCAAGACCTGCGGCGGTACGGCATTTCTCTCTGTATTGAGCTTTTAAAACTCCGATCGTTCTACCGAATTCCTCGGCAAATTTGTAATCGCGGCTCTCGTGGTTGTGTGCTAGCACAAATACAGACCAGGCCTCAAATTCAGTTCGGACTCCATGTTTGGCCATCAGTCGTCGGAGGGCGTCATCATACGAGGACTTGATCTCGGTTGCCTTGGCTGTCATTGTCTCATCCAGAACGAATGCATCCAGAATCCGCTTGTCAAACGGATTCTCCCAATGGGGCTTGAAGTCGACTAGTTGAACTTGATCATATAGCATACCTAAGATCTTCGTCGAGCGATAGATCTTGTGTTTCGCGACATGCTTCTTCTCCATGAAGTGAGGCCACTTGCTCGGCCTCAATTCACGGTCCATCTCGGCTGGCAAACCGCTCTTGGGGAAGTCAACTGCTTTGGAGTGCAGTTCTGCCAAAGCGAGGCAAGTCTCATCATTGACACCATCGGCTCTGAAGTCAGCTTGCGCTAGGTGCGCATGTGCGATTTGTCCAAGCGTATCGTTCTTCATATATGTCACAAAGAATTCGCCTATATCTGCAGCAGTGATGGGCCCATCAATCTCTTCGGGCTTATCTGGCGTAAAGTCCATGGGTGGCACGTTGATTGTCGTGGGGATGAGAGCCGCGTCCCATAGGACCATATAGTCGTCGCCGTCGAGGTCTCCTCCAGAGCACATGTTTGCAAGATCTCGATCTCCAGTTTGGGGCAGAACAACGACATTCTTGAGGTGTCTTAGTTCTGGAATATTTACTGCCCTGACGACGCGAAGATCCCCCGGGTGCAGCGATGGGTTGCGTGCCAAGATGCATACGCCCTCGATTATCTTGTAGTGTCCTTTTTTGTTCGTATCGTCAACTTGCAAGAAAATCTCTGGGAGAGTCATCAACTTTTCAACTTGCGTGGCATCCAGCCTGGACTGGGGATCGTTCACATGACCCTTGAGCTTTGCTGTCTCGTCAACGCAACCCAGTACAAAGGCGCCGTCTTCTATGGCGATCCGGGCCTTTTCTTTCAGGTTCTTGATGGTGCAAGCCCTCCAAAGCTTGAGCAAGGACATCATAAAGGGATCTTGAACATTCATGAAGCCATCCAAAACCATTCCAGCCATTGTCAGCGTGGTCTGGTTCATATCGATGTGCTTCCGAAGTTTCCGGATTGCAACACTTCCGTCTGTCATCGCAGTTTCATAGTCATTGACCATCTCTTGTTGCTTCTTGATTATGACATGATCGGAGACGCCGAGATGCGATAACACCACAATGATCTGACGGTTGAAGAACGGAGTAGCAAGGGAGGAAGACCGAATAATTTCAAGGCCTGGGTGGAAATTGACATCAAACTTCTGCTGGCTTGGTCTGATGTGAACCTCTCTGCCTGTGATATTAGGATCAAGCGCAAGTACCCCCTTGCAACCACCGAGGCGAAACTGGAAGAGTGACGGTGGATCATCAAAGGCGTTTGACAGTCCGAGTTCCTTTGCAGCCATCTGTGCTACAAAAGGCGAGAGTTTTCCCACGCCGTCTGTAAAGGTATATCCGTTGCGCTCGATGTCGGAAATGGGGATGCTTTGGACTGTGAGATCCACTGCGCGAGTGGTGGAGAAGCACTGCCCTAGGCGAGCACCAAACTTGGCAACAGTTCTGATGTGATTGAAATCTCCAAGTGACAGGCGAATGTCATCTGCAGATTTGGAAGACGTAGGAGCGTAAAAGTACGCTCCATGCTCGCGGAACTGTGAGTTGCCAAATGCTAAGAACTCGTAGTACCTTCCAGCTACGACGATCCCATGTCTCATTGCACGGCGTACCCTGTCAAAAACTGCCTCAGCTTTTCCGTTAGGCATGCTCCGCAACTGGCCTTCGGTTTTCTCATCGGAGAACTTTACTCTGATAAATCGGTCTCCGTCTGCGGCATATTTACGGATGATGCGATTAGAGATTTCCATCACGGGTGAGGCAACATGCATCATGGTTGGGGTAATGACTACCGATCGCTGGAGAATGCAGTAGCTTGGCACCTTCTTGTCGAGGCTTTTGATCCGGATACCGAAGATCTCCATCGGATCATAGTAGGTATGCTGTTTGTCAACGACCTTTTCAAGTAGGTATATAGCACGACGAGGGTCTAGTGCATTAAGCTTCTCAAGGAACTCGCTCGTGATGTTGTGTTCCTTCAAATATCCGTTCGATAGACAGGCCTCCAGTTGGTAACGGACTGCAAAATCGAGATTCATCTGGCTGGCGAAGAGGACGTCGAAGACAGACTGTTTGGGACTGGGGGTCGATTCGAAATGGGGATGCGTACTAGAAACCTCTTCCTGTAGGAGCGATAATAGCGGAGATGCAACCTTGGGTTTGATGGTGTACTGGTCAAGATACTCAATCGTGACTCCATAATCAGCCAGAGCGTCACTAAACTCCTTGAATTTAAGACCAGTCAAGTCTGTGGCGTCAAATACCAGGCGGTAATCAGTCCACTGGCCTAATTTTTTGGTTAATCGAGGATTTAGCACCCACAGCATGAAAAACTTGCCTATATCAATGATGAGGGCGTCTTTGTGGTTCATCAGCGGCAGTTGCTGAAGTTTCTTCTTATCTCTGGTGTGAGTTATATCTGTCTCCCTGAACCACGTTTGCCAGTCGTTCCACGCTCTCTCTTTTTCAGAGAAGCTAGTGTGGTTTCGGCCGTCTCCCAGTACTTCGCCTTCTCTCTTTTGTACATAAAACTGGGGTGGCGAGCCAAAGGGAATGATCAAGGTTGGCTGACCAGTAGTCTCATCATTGACCCTGTAGACGTGGGACAATAGAGCAATTGGTAGCCGAAAGCGGTATTTGCGAACTCCGTTGTTAAGATGGAGGGGGAACTGGATTTCGAGCTCCTTGCGGTACAAATCAAGTATCATCTGAATACCCTTGGGTGATTGCACCGTGTACATGGACATCATAGTTTTTTCCGCAACCCTAGTGCCAAATTCGATTGATCTTGCGGGAAGGATATTGTACTCGTAGTAGCGTTTTGCAGTGTTGAGGGGGCTTGGGACTGTAGTAAGCGATGATTGACGTGCCTCATATCGTACAATTGCAGTACCCAGTCGTAGGTTCGGATACGGAAGAGTCTTGGTGGGGGGAGGTCTAACAAAATTAGAAATGGCACGCAGGATTGAACTGTGAACTAACCGAAAGACCACATAGGCGTTGTTGCTATGGGCACCGCATTCCATCTCGATCCTGAAGACAGTGCCAAAAGATGACATTGATTCGTAGACTTCTTTGGTCCAGTAGGTCTTCGGTATGTCAAAGATTTTCATCTTTTCTTCCTGGCTGCAGGCCCAGTGTTGTGCTCCGTCTTTCAAAATAGACTTTGGCGCATTGTGCTTGCCACCTGGATTGTACCGCTGGTGAGGATTTCCACGTCGAGGAGAAGCTTGGGTAGGTGGCCTCGGCGGACCCATGATAGTTGGTTTCTTAGTCGGTGAGTTTGACTTGGTACTCGACCTTTCAATGTAGGTCTCGTTAATGTTATGACCGTTGTAGTCGACATACGACTGCTGTTGGGCTGGCGTAGCGGACGGACCTTCTGCTCGAGGAGGTTGGAGATGTTGGAGATGTTGAGATGTTGGAGGAATAAAAACCCGCTTCAAAGTCGGATGGTTAGAATTGTGGTGACCGTCAGAGCTGCCGGAGCTGTTGGAGTACGCGCGGCTGTCTTGTCTGCCATCACGAGAGCCGTCACGGCCACCTTCATGGTTGCCGTGATACATGTTGCAGTTTTTGGAAGGTGCCTCGCTGTTGGGACTTATGCCTGAACTCCGCTTGTTGTATCGTTGTGGTAGCTGGGTCAAAGTGTGAGGGGAAATCTCTTGAAGTTCTGCCAAAGTAGAGGTCGTGATGTTGGGAATCGGTTTCGAGTCGATGAAGTTGGGGCTGTAGAGTGCGGCCATGTTTGTTTGCCTATCGATGCGCTAGCGCTTGCTCAATCCCTGGGAGTGTTGATAGACCAAGGCAATAGCGGTGTCGCTTCGGGAAGTTGAGGGTGACTGCCAGTTTCGGAAGGCGTAACCCAACGGCGTCGGAGCGGTCAGAGGTGCCGCTCTAGGCCTTGCGACCAGTGATACAACGTAATAGACGACGTGATAACTGTCAAGTATTGGTTGGAGGAGATTGCGGTGGGATGATTGGGATTGTATGTTTGCTCGCCGTGGCAATGCAAACAAGTGTCCGCTATATGCCCCCGATGCCCAGGCCGACAAGAGCGAGCTATATCAAGCGCACTCGGCGTCTTCAAGGCAAATTATCGAAAAATGTTGGAGTATGTGTGTGTGTGTGTTTGCGATGGTCAGATTGTATGGCAAGAAGAGAAGGAGAGATCGAAGCTGGCGGCAAGAGTCGGCAGTGAAGCAGAGTAGAGAAGGTGAGGTTGGGGGGAGCCACTCACCCAATCACGTGCCTTAAAGTAAGATAAGGAAGGTGCGAGTCAGAGATAGATGAGAGAGTAGATGAAACTAGACAAAGGTGATGACGGGAAGGCGCATAAGGCAAGGCACATACCCGTGGCGTACAGTAGATGTGAGGTGGCTTGTCAAGAGGTAGAAAGATATCAAGTTTTGACTATAGCAGAGGATAATCGAAGTAAAGCCGAGTGTAAGAATACATGTAGGAATAGACACATGGGTATCGCCGATCCATCTGTTTGTTTTACAACCATCCATGCAGGTACCCACGCTGGATCAAAGTAGCGCCTGTACATCCAGAAACGCCCCTCAATTCTCTATCCTATCCTTCAGGAGTATGCCAATGTTGCTGACAGACTTTCGCTCAAAATTCAGTCATACTTTTGTCATAGTCTTCTGGCATTTTCCCAGTGCCCGATATATAACCTGGAGTGAGTGGCGTGCCTGTCGTGAACTCATCACCCGTCTCAAAGGCTGCTTGTTCATCACCCTGAGGACTATCATTATGTTGGCCCATCAACTGCGTCCCATCGACATAGCTCTCATCTTCGTTCTCCGCCATTGCAAAGCCAACTGTGTGCCGACGATTTGGCGACATTTGCCTCAGGGCTGAACGATTGCTCGGCGATGTCCTGTTTGAAAGAGATTTCGAGACCAATTCGGGCTTTCGTGTGTAAGGTGTGTGCATCGCCGGTACTTTAAAGGTTGATTGGGGTTTGGGACGCTTGGGAGTGGGACCATCACCTTGAGAAGAGTACGAGTCCGTCGGCGACACTAAAGATACGTCGGTAGTATTGTCCATGGCCGTGTTCGTGAATATCTGGGGACTTTTTGCGGCTTTCGGAGCTGCATCCTGACTACTTCTGGTTGATTTTCGTCGCCGGTGAGTTCTCTCCTCCGATGACTGTGGCTGAATAGTGTCCTTGTAAGATCGAGAAGCTGGTCGAACGTTCAACGGTTGTTTTAAATGCGCCAACATCTCTGTATGCCAGGTTTTCAACGATTCGAGTTCTTCGTCTTGCTCTGCACAGACCTTTTGGAGCTCTTGTATCCTGGTTCTTAATGGTGGAATTGAATCTCGAAGTCGTTGGGCTTCGCCACGAGTCTTTTTGTGCTCAATACTCTCGTGCTCGCATACTTGTAGAGCGTTCTGCAGCTGAACCTCAATCTCTTCGCGTTCCTCTTGAGCCTTCATCATGGCAGCCTTCATAGTTTCGGCATGTTTGGCTGCCAGGTCTCTCAATCTCTCTTCCGAACTATGTCCAAGTTCTTCGTGACGATCTTGTAATGTATTCAACCGTTGATTGACATCTCCCAGCTCGGTTTCCTTGAGTTCCAAGTGTTGCTGGTGTTCGGACAGCTGCCGTTCCAGGCGGGCAACCTCATCGGCTTGGCGGGCGGCTTTTTCGCGCTCCTTTCGGAGCAAACCCTCTGTCTCACCACATCGATCTTGAATGCGCTCATGCTCCTCGGTAAGGGTATGATGTTCTTTCTCCCATTGTTCTTGAGACTCTCTCAACCCGCTGATAGCGGTGCGTAACAGCTCGAGCTCGGCATCTCGATGGCGTTTATCTTCTTCGTATTGGAGGACAGTTGAGCGAAAGCTGGTCTCTTTGTCGGCAAAGTCTTCTTGTGCAGCATTCAGCATGTCGTCCGCCTGCCGGTTTGTTTCTTCCAACAGCTCTTGAACTTCTTGTAGCTTGGCATAGATTTCATCT
>Ga0265797_10004850_pt1 | contig 20136 bp, 22 predicted proteins | sample P2T30metagenome_FD_192433 | JGI IMG/M metagenome (GOLD analysis project Ga0265797, IMG submission 192433) | Plant litter microbial communities from East Loma Ridge, Irvine, California - P2 T30 | ecosystem: Environmental > Terrestrial > Plant litter > Unclassified | place: USA: California...
CGTACTCGGCGGGCCTCTCGGGGAGGTTGTTGATGGTGGCGTAGAGGTCGCCGACGAAGTCGCTCATGTTGGTCTCCTTGAGGAGGGCATATTTGGCCTGGGTGATGTCGTCGATGCTCTGGTCCTCTGGGGTCTCCTCCTCGAGGAAGTTGAGGAGAGGAAAGACGAGGTGGCGGTCCAGGTGGGGGATGAGCTTGGGCAGCAGCGAGTGCTCCTTCGCGATGTCGGCCTTGTTGTCTGCCATGGCTGCGAATGTGTGTGTTGGATCACTGTCGTCGTCGTCGCTGGCGCCCCGCGGTGTGCAGTTCTGTATCGTTTTCGGCGGAGAGTGCGAATTTTGCCAAGGAGCAGCCCGAGAAGGCGGAGATGCAGCAGCAGCTGGAGGCAGAGGCAGCGGCAGAACGTCGATCAGGCGAGCGGACAGCGGAGAGCAGAGGAACTTTGGAGATCACCAACTTAACCCCTTCACTTCACCATACAACAACCATATCACGTGTCGCATACAGTGTCCAACATGGCCGCCGTGACCCCCTTCATGTCTTTCCTCCGCCCAATGGGCCTGCCGCGCCCGGCGACCGTCCGCCAGTTCATGCACTTCTCCACCAGCACATCATGTCTCGCCGCGCGAGAGGGTATGTAACGGAGCAATATCAAGATCACTCATAGACTATACTAACCAAAACTCCCAGACCGCAACCTCGTCGCCTCGCGCACTGCTCCCGACTCATACCCTCCACGCAACACCAAATCGCTGCCCCGACCCAAGGAGTCCAAAGCCTCCCACCGCACAAACTTCCCCAAAGTCGAGCGCCACTACCCTACCCGCGGCGCATCACACAACAAGCCCGTCGCCGAGAAACTCATCCCGGATCGCGTGGAGCTATTAGAGCCGCACCTTTGCGCGCCCAATCTGCCATACTTTGTTACCAGGACCCCGAGCAGCCACTTGCCCATCTACACTCTGAAAAAGGCCGGCGGAAACAAGCCCGTGACTCGGGTGAAGAAGGTTGACGGAAAGGCGGAAGTGTTGAGGGATGAGCTGAGGGAGCTTTTGGGTCTGGCTGAGAAGGAGGTCGTGATCAACAGGACGACTGGGCACATTATGATCAAGGGACACCATGTCACTAAGATCGAGCATTTCCTGAAGCAGAGAGCATTCTAGATTGGGTCTGCCGAAAGCCGATTTTTTTCCTTGGAGGATGGAAAGGCAAAGTGTTGGAGTGGACACCATTATTCATGCGCGGAGCATAACAATGCAAGATCAAAAGCAAAAAGACCAATTGCCAGGGGATTGAGACGACTGTCAAACCGGACTGGGCGCAAGGTAAAGTCCTGAAGAGGAGAGTCATTCAGTGGTGGACGCTGGATAGCACAGCATCGTCCGGGATTGAAAGTCGGAGAAGCAGATTACTGGAAGGAATCTGTATGCCTGGTTGTCAGGTCAAGCATTATTTGTATGTATAACATGTCGCATATATTGTATCATCAGCATTGAAGTCATTTCAAGAGCATCTCTTCCACTCTCAGACGGTGTTCACATCAGCGATAACAGTCTGTATGAGGCTGCCAAAGACATCATACAGGCGAGCGCGCGGACGAAACGGGAATTTGAGGCTGTTGTACGGATTCAAGTCTCATCACACGACTCTAACTAATAATCTGGGTATCTCCTGAAGCGAAAGCGACCATCAAGCAAACGCCGCAAAATGCGATCAACCACAAAACTCTCTCGTGAACCAGTAGCTCAAATCCTCAATCCCATCTCAGCACATCACCCCCAATCACACCAACAGGCCTAGTTCCGCCGCCTCCAGGCCTTCCACCGTTCACCCCTCCTCGCTTGGGCTTCTGTGCACCGCATACGCCACAGCGTCCAGCATCGCCGGCGTTGATGTAAGAACCACCTTGGCAGGCTTCGCTCTTGCAGCGCCAGTGGTCAGGCATCAGTGATGGCTGCAGGACGTTCGAGCAAGCCATACAAGTTGGGCTTGAGGGATCGTTGACAAGAGAGCAGATCGGGCAGGTGCCTGGCTGTTCAGTAGCAGTGGTTTGTTCAATGGTTGCCTGTGCAGCCTCGACGTCGTCATTGGAGTGCGTAGGGTCTGTGGCTTGTGGCAGCGCATCCGTATCTGCCGATGTCGTAGTTTCGCTAGGCTGAGTAGTCGTTGCGACAGCATTGTCTGTCTCACTCTCGGTCTCTGAGTCGACGTGGTCTTCTGCTGGATCGATGCCGTCCTGTGTCGGTGGCGTAGCGGTTTTGGTAGCAGCCGTTTGCAGGCGCGAGCTCTTTGGGTCGATTCCTTCAACGCCACCTGGCGGTACCTTCTGGCCCATCTTCCTCAAATCGTCCATCTCATGATGCGCGCCATCTTCATCTTCGCCTTCGTCTCCACAAACTCTGATCATGTCAGTCTCACCAACACTCTGGCTTCCACCAAACTCAGCATCGTCCCAATCTGAGTCGGTCTCGCTGTCCTCAGGTTCTTGCTTGATGTACGGCTCTTGCTTGAATTCAGGCTCCTCTTTGACGGGCTCTGACTTTGCGGCACCAAACCTTGCAAGTGCCGCCTGCGCTCGTAGCTCCCTTCCACGTTTACTGTTCGCCACCCTTGGCTTGCCGGCGTGTCTTTTTCCAGAAGCTGATTCGAGTGCACCACGTATCATCTCATCGTCTCCCAATGCAGCTCCCTCACCATGAACTCCAAACTTCTTCGCAATCCGCTTCTGCTGTCTCTCTGCGTACGTTAATTTCGGCTTGTCCTCTCCCCGGTCGCCAGTCTGACCACCACGCTTCCTCTTCCTGCCTTTGCGTCTGTAGGTTCCGCCACAGAGATGCTCAGGAACATCTCCTTCAGCCAGCTCTCTTTCTTGCACAAACGCTCCTGTGTTCAAATCCTTGCCACGTCCCCACATGCCCTCCCCAACGTACTTCTTCGCCCACAAGCCCTCCATCTCGCGCGCAAAGCCATTTCGAACCTGCCAGAAGAATTTGGAATGGTTCATCTGCTTGCAGTGCGCCAGCTCATGCATCATCACCATCTGCACAAACTTGAAGCCCAGCCATCGGCCTTGCTTGTCTTTCAAGACGAGCTGGATCACCTCGCCAGCGTTGAAGTTTCGGCCGAGGAACTCGTTGTTGGGTGGGAATTCTTCCAGAGACATCACGGAGATGTGGTGTTGTTTCATGACCGGGTAGCATTGAGCCGCGATGCGATTGAGGAAGTCGAGAGATGTCGGATCCGGAGCTTTAATGAAGTTGATGAGAGGGTTTGGACGCTGGGTGCGCTCGTTCAGGCGCGTGATTCCGAGCGGCATGATGGTTAGTTCTATTTTCTCTCAATAGCTTGACAGTGAGATTGTTTGGTGGCGAATGTAGTGGACGTGTGTTGGTAGCCCGTAGAACTTGTTTGGGTCGGAGTGGGGTCACGTCGTTTTTCGACAGCTCCAGGAAGACCTTTGTGATTCAGAGCATCATCCGTTGTTTTTACGCCGGCAAACGAAGAAGATGATGAACAGTTGATTGTTCAGGCAGCAGTCGATGCGGTCGCGAGGGTGATATGGAAGTCAAGAGCTGCCTCAGGCATCCAAGGCAGCAAACTTCCCCGTTGCGACTTCCTCTCAAGAACTTCGCGGTCTATGCGAACTGCCATTGTTCAACACATTTATATTGACAACATGGCTCCTCCTCAGACAGGCCCAAAAAAATCTTCACGAAGGAGTAGGAAGGCTAGGACTGAGGGTACGAAATAACAACGCAATTTTGAACATCACGGAGCACCAGCTAACTTTAGCAGTCTCTTCCTCTTCAGAATCGTCTTCGGACTCAGACAGCGAAGGCTCAATCTCAAGCTCGGAGCCCAGACAACCTTCTAAGACTGTATCCAAGGCAGCCAAGAAAGCCAGGAAAAGCGTCAGTCCTTCGCCAGCCGAGGAAACACCGCCTCCAGTCCAGGCTCCGAAAGCAGACAACGAGCAGGCTTTCGAATCGTTCTACCTCCGTCAGGCTGCTAAGGAATTCTCGGATGATCTCGACAAGCTGAGAAGTGCGCAAGATTTCAAAGGCCAAAGCAGCGTTGAGCTTCTGGTTGGCGCTTTGAAGCAGGGTGGCGCTTGCTTTACCAAGGAGGAGAGGAGCAGAGTCGGTGCTGGAGGTGCTGCCGGTGTGACCAAGTGATGCCAGCTAGGACACTCTGGTGTTTGAAAAGCTGCGTGCGCACTTTGCAGTCGTCCTAAGCGAAATCAATTATCGACGCCGCCACTACACGCGGCGAACCCACTTTCCAGACCGGCGTCGTAGGACGAGACGCCACTACCATACTGAGGTACCTGGTCACCTTTCCGCTCGCCTGGATCGTGTTACGAGCCATATAGACCCTAGCCATCGAACGCGCGGTCCTTAAAATGCCCATTACGGACAAAAGCCTGTCGGTTCGATGACCTCGCCTGCACTCGCTGGCTGCAATGGGATTCGGGAGCAAAGGAAACTCCCACTGCAAGAAAAGAAGGAGCATCGTAGGTCTGGAGCAGGCCACCAAGCGATGTTGTGTCATGTCAAGGCTTAGCCCAGGGAAGAGTTTTACAAAGACCAACATATTGTACGATATTCATTGGCAACACGACACCTAATTACAATATCCAAATCCAGGTTTCCACAAAATTTCCCATTAATGCTCCCAAGCACTCATCCGTCGACCTTAGCCGTCATGGTCGCGTTTTGAAAAGGCAGTTTGACCTGTGGCGCTGGAATTGGCGCAGGAACCTCATCGAGACCTGCTGGTTCGATGTAGTTCTTGTACCCGTTCACCTGCAAACGGAGCTTCCTCGACTCGGCGTAGACCACACGTCTCATTCGGTTCGTGCTTCCGAGCGGCTGGTGCGTCTTGAGGCCGTGCCACGAGTTGCAGGTGATTCTGTCGTCCCACCAGGTTCGGAACTCAGGTAGCCATGCGTCCTGCGGTTCGAACTCGAGGGTTGCGATGTGCTCCATCGGGTACTTGTTCTCGTCCCACTCCACGCCGATGTCGTCTACTGGCTGCTCATCGAGGTTCTCGAGTAGTTGCGCACAGAACTTGTAGGTGACTTTGTGCTTCATGTGGAACTCGCGGTTGAATTGCGAGATCACGTTGATCGGGTCGTCTTCCTTGATGTACTCTTTCTCGATCTTCTTCTGCTCTTCGCCGAGCGGGAAGACGCCGTACTTGGCAACGAAGTCGCCGTGACGATAAGCTGATTGAGACCATTGAGGCATGGCAACCACTGTAAAACTACATCAGTATGCGTATGATTCTGCACTCGACTGTTCAACTTACTGTGCTGGCGAGGCAATCCACCTCCATACGTGGCAACGTCCGCATCGATGCGCTTAGACTGCTCCTCAGCAAACTTGGGAATATCGTTCCAATTCTTCTCCAAACAGTCCGCGATCTCGTACGTCGTCTTAGGATCGCGCAGCTCGAGGATCGGGTAGTTGTTCATGGTCCAGTCTTGGGTCTTCTTATCAGTGCCCCAGATCTTTTCTCCTTCCACGCCGAAGATCTTCATGCCGATGCCGCGAGGCGCAGGCGCGTTGTCCGGCACGAGCTTTGGGGTGAGAGAGGAGTAGCGCATGATGCAATCGTAGCTTGCAGGTCTTGCGAACATGCCCTGGGCGAGATGGGGTGGGAGGTTGTCTCGGACGGTGAACTTGCCGACAACGCACTGTAATGGTCAGCCACTTATTGCCATGAGCACAGGATGAGTTGTAGACTTACGCCTTGGGTCTTGAGGTGAGTACCGCGAAGACAATGCATGTGCTCGTTGAAGTCTGATATCAATTAGGTTGGCTTGAGATAACGATATGCTGGATTATGGACTCACTCATCATCTGGAAACGGTTGAACTGGTCGGAGACCTGCTGGATCTTCTCTTTCTCACCGGGTTGTTCGACTTCGACGCCAGACGCATTCCTGTCGCTGTATTAGACCGGCAAGCCTGAGATATTTGAGTAATGAACATTCACCATTTGATGTATTTGCTCGATGTTGTCTGATCGATAGCTCCGGGCTTGGTCGTCGTACCGCTGTCCCGTCTGGCAGCCTCGGTGGTCTCGTCTTGCAACGGCAGAGTCATGATGTCTACTTTTTGATTATTCGCTGATTCGTGGTTTCAAGGTATGTCGGTCGATGGCAGATAGCAGAGGACTGATACTCGAAAAGGAGCAATATCGTCGACAAGTCAACCGTCCTAAGATAGCTATATAGGAAGCCCATATTTCCGTTACAGGATCTCATGATCCCCGCTTCATGGACGAACGGCGAACTCTAACACCACGGTTCCCCTAAATGATGTGCAGTCTGGCCCTTTGTGGATGCCAACGCACCGGTCGATTGGCAGTCACAGATCTATGTCACTGCTAGTTCCATCTGTCCCGGCGGGGTGCCATCTTGAGTTTTGCGGGGCATGGAGATCTCGAAGCCAATTGTGGGAGCTTGTGGCCACTTGACACCTCTCAGACGGCATGTATTTGTCAGTTGCTATGGATTGCATTGTAAATAATGAGTAGCGGCGTTACAAATAATCAGGAGTGACGGTGTGATACAGCTCGTGACCATGTGCGGTCGTAGGTCCATCGTTGACATCGCTTCCCACACTCGGAGAAAATATGTTCGATGTGGTATTTGAGCGGTGGGTTTGCTGCCTGTCAGGCTGAGTGCAGAGAAAGTAGAAGTCATTGCTAGCCGGACGGCAGTATCCTTTCAGCGTATTGACTGTGTTGTTAGGTGCAAATTGCTGACTTTGATCTGCATCGTAGCTCAAAATGTAAGATGTCCACTCCTACATGTAGCAAGCGATCTTCCGAAAACACAAAACCATCATGGCCCTGTAGCTTTACAGACTTCTGAATAATCGATTATTGTAAGAAAGACATTTGACACAACAGTTTGAACATGTTCACAGTACGGAGGCAGGTGGCAGAAGATGCTCCTCAAAGATTGCAACCGCCAAGACCCGACGTCACTGAGATCCACTGGGCGGCTGTGGACACGGATGGGGTGGTTTCGAAAGTGCATCATCCGATCGGCGACCTATCTCGAGCTTGCCAAAGAGAATCCTCACAGTCCGTGCTCATAACGTGGTGTAGAAACAGTGTCATAAACGAATCACCTCGTTGACTCAACTTTGAACACAGGTCTCTATCAAAGCTGCCATACCGCCAAAATGCCGTACGCCACCATCAAGGACCGCAAGATTCACTACTTCGACTCCAGCATCCTGCACCAACCCCAAAATGACAAAGTCCCCATCCTCATGGTCCACGGATTAGGCTCATCTCAGAACTACTGGATGCCAGTCATATCGAAAATCTCCCCCAAGTTCCGCTGTATCGCACTCGACAGCTATGGCGCTGGTCGGAGCAAATCGAACGGCGAGAAGGTCACCCTTGATGGACTTGCTGAGGACGCAGTTGCGCTACTGGACTCGCTGAAAATCGAGAAAGCTGTGATTGCAGGCCATTCGATGGGTGGCACCATTACATGCATTGTTGCTTCGAGGTTTCCCGAGCGTGTGCTGGGCATTGTGCCTGTCGGCCCAGTGAACCCGGGCTCTGTCAAGGCGGAAGTCTTTAGCTCCAGAATTGAAACTGTGTTGAAGAGTGAGTGCTTTGGATGATTTTGAGCAACAACAAAGTGCTGACAGACTGCAGATGGCATGGAACCAATTGCAGACACTGTTCCGACTGCTGCAACAAGCACCCAAGCATCAGCCCTCACACGAGGTTTCATACGCGAACTGATTCTAGGCTCGGATCCGAAAGCGTACGCATCGCATTGCCAGGCCATTGTCGATGCCCAAGAACCAGACTTTGCAGCTGTGAAGGTACCTGTGTGCATTCTTGCTGGAGACGAAGACAAGTCTGCGCCTCTGCAGGGTTGTGAATACATCCTTGAGCATGTCGGAACGTCTAAAAAGGAACTCAAGGTACTGAACGCATGCGGTCATTGGCATTGCGTGGAGCACCCTGATCGTATTGCGCAGGAAGTAGAGACGTTTTGCACATCGTTGTAGATAAACAGTATCGATGAACGAACATGTGAGAACAGACTTAGGAACTCTATCCTGCTTGCACTAGTCCTTCGAAAAGTCTGTCTCGTCTTTGGGTCAAGCGCCGCAGTTCATCTCGGGAGTCTTCCAGAGCAGCTCTGGCTTCGCGTGCATTCGTGGGCAAGCTTTGGTATGCCTTGAGTTCCGCTCCAAGTCCAGTCAATTTCAGTTGCTGTGATCGTACATTCTCTGACTGTTGCGCGACTTGCTCCACCGAGACCGAAGGAGAGCCTGCTGAGCGGAGAGCACTTAGTCTATCATCGTACTCGCCAACTTTGGCCTTCATGTGCTTCGATGCCTTGTTCCATTCGATTGTTTGTTCCGCGATGTCAGGTGCGGGCTGAAAGGCATCGTCTTTGAGCTCGCGTAGTAGAGCCTTGAGTCGATTCGCTTCGCGCTGCAGCGCCGCTCGCTGGTCCTTCAGATGGGCTTGCTGTTGAGAGAGGTCGAAATTCTCAGTCTGAAGATCAATGGAAAAAGCAGCGAGATCTGCAACGGTGGCATTTGAGGGTGCATTTAGAATGAGTGTGGTTTTTGCGAGTGTCTCAAGGCTTTCGTCACCATCTTGATCGAGATGCCTTAGTATGGCTTGGTAGATGTCCTCGCTTGCTCCAGATCGCTGTTTCTCTAAGCCAGACAAGGCGGACTGCTCGACTCTGTCTACTGCTTGCCTCTGCTCATCGGCGCTTTCATTGAGCGTGGCAAGCGTCAGCAAGGCTTCTAGAGTGTCTTCGCCTTTCTCGAAAGCTGGAACCCTTTTGCCGCTGTACCGTTTGGCAAGCCAGGAGTCCACAAAGCCCCAGTCGCGTGCTTGAGCTTGGGCTATGCGTGCCTTTGAGGGCGAGAAAAGAGCACTGGCCGCCCAGTCCGCGTCGCTGTCCATTCTGTTCAGTGGATGTATTGGATTGTTCTTGTTGTTGCGCGTGGTGGCAGCATAACATTGAAAGTGGGCATGTACAACCGAGTTTAGACTTCACTAGCGTATGCATACATGCCTGAGGCCTTTAAGGCACGAGATAGTGTTTGACAGTTCTCAATGCTTTGTACTACGACTACTTCTAGAATACCTTATCATTTCAACAGTCGCATCGACACATAAGGTTGCTCATATTGAAAATTCCAGCTTCCTCGGCCCAACACAACTGACTGAGAATTCTCTGACATCGATTCAATATCTACGCCTTCATCTTGCCCACCACCCTCGCCCGGATTCCTTTGCTATCCTTCGGATACATCGCCGTGAAGTGTTCGTGGTCCATACTGGAGAGGTCAAAGTTAGCGGTCGGCTCCAAAAGGAACAATATCAACACTCACGTGATATCCCTGTCGGTTGTCTCGAACAACTCCATCTCAATGTCGCTGACAACAGTGGCCAACGCGCGGTACATCTCCGCGTACGCCAAGTTCAACCCAAGACACATGCGAGTACCTCTGCCGAAAGGCACCAAGTAGCGGCGCTGGCGCTCTGCATCCGGGCCTGACCATCTATCCGGAACGAAAGCCTCAGGCTCGGGGAAGCAGTCTGGGTTGAAATGCAAGAACCAATTACTCTGACCGAACGTGGTGCCGCGAGGGATTATGCAGTCTCCATATCGCAAGTCCTCGTCCGGAGCGATGCGCGCCAATCGTTGTGGGACGGTGTTGCCGAGGCGTAGCGACTCCAGAATGATACCTGTGAGATACGGCAGCTTTTCGAGAGCGTCGTGGGAAGGAATCACAGCGCCCGGGGCGGGAATGACAGTGCGTAGCTCTGCGAGAAGACGGGTATGTATTGCTGGGTTCGAGAGAATGTGGTACTGTGCGATGGCTAGAGTGCGAGCAGTCGTGTCCGTGCCAGCAGAGGTGAGAACGACAGTCTCGGCGGCCATGCGCGAAAGGCTTTTCTCTGGCTCGGGTAGATTGCTCTCGCGGACGACCTTGTAAATTATGGGTGCTTCGCCCAAAAATTCCGTGTCTTTCTCAGCTGCTGCACGATCATACACCCTAGCAGTAGCTTTCCGGATGTATCTCAAGAATCCAGCCGGGCTGCTGCCATAATCATTCTCGTCGTCGAATGTGTTGATGAGCCATGACAGGGAACCTTCGATGATACGCATAGCGAAAGGGAAGGCACGTCCGAAAGGATGAATGACCAGCATCGACTGGATAGCGTTGGTGATCGCAGCCCCAAGATCCGGACGCTCAAGAGCTTCCCAGCTCTCTCCAAGAGCGTGGTGTGTAATAATATCGAGCGAAAGAGCGGCGTACACCCGCTGCATGTCAAGGATCTCGCCGGTCTTTGCGCGGTCTAGCAGCTTGATTTTCAGCAGTTCGATCTTATCCTGGATCAAAGGCTCGAGATCGCGGATCTTCGACCTTGCAAAGAAGGGTGCGATTGCTGCCCGTCGCATGCGATGTGAATCATGATTCAAGGTACCGAATCCGGAGGTCTAAGAAGTGTTAGTTGCCTTGCCATAATTCATAGTTTGCGTGCCCTGGGCAGGTCTCACTAGAGAAGGTCAGTCAGATTCATCACAATACCATATGATCTCGCCATAACTAACCAGGTAAGCCCGCCATCGCCTCATTGAACGGAGTCCATCCAGCCATCCAAAACCAGAGCTTTGACTTCTCACGACGCCTGCTACCAGACGAGTAAATCTCGCTGTAAAAGTCGGGATCTTTGACATGGACCTCGTTGGGTCCAATCCGCACGATCGGGCCATACTGTTCATGTAGCTCCATCGTTTGCCAGAGGAAGCGGCCAGAGTGAGGCCACATGTCCCAGTAGGATTGATACCAGTATGTGAAAGCCGCGAGCTTCGGGCCCGGGATGTGGGAGATAGGGTGGAAGTAGATGCGATAAGATGCTAGCGCGATGAGATAGACGAGGGCGGACAAGACGCCCAACACAAGAGGCGTCATCTTGCCGACGAGTTCAAGCAGTGTGTTTTGAAAGAGTCGTTGAGAGACATCGAGCCCAGTATTTGAAGCTCTTAGCCCCTCGGAGGGGCTTGCATATGATTGTGGTTTCAACCGCAAGCGAGTGTAGCTGCATGCACTGTTGATTAAAAGAACGAGCAGGATGCATGGGTCTAACCGTCTCGGTTGTGAGCTGAAGAGTCGCTCGGACTATTGCCCGTAAAGAACGTAGTTTCGCGAGTCATGTTGACTATCGTACTGTATCATTGGCCGCGTGAGTGTTATAAGTATTGTCGAGAATTTTATCTTCATTAAATTAGACTAGCTCGTCAAGATAGTAAATGGGAATAAAGTGATTTCTTTAGCCCGTCCAGAAATTCATGTGGCTTCCGATCCAGCCCTAACCCTAGACTATTTGCATGGTGTCGACGTGTGTGTATGTGCCTTCATTCAATACATGTATGCATGTTCGACTTAGGTTGTGAAGGTAGTGAACTGCACGTTGTCGTACAAGACACTCGTAGCAGCACCAAGCAGACCGCCAAGCTGGAAGTCAACCTCATCAACATTCGTCCAAGCGCCAGCAAAAGTCTGCTTCTTCATAGGAGACGTAAGCAAGCCAGCCGGATTGAAACTGATATCCTGCTTCACGACCGTCTTGCCCTTACGCTTGCCAGTCAAAGTCAGGGAGCAAGATAGGGGCACGCCGGCCACAGTCTCCTGTGAAGAAGCGACGCATCCGAAGTAGAAGCTCTGCAGGGAGAAGTAGACCGTCTTGCTGCTGGCTGGCTTGAGAGTTGCGGTGTTGTCGACTCCGGTGGACAGGATGTATTGGACGGCGACGTTGGGCTTGCTCTGTGCAGCGACGCCAACGGGTGCGAGCTGGACGTTGATGACGTTGAAGCCGTCCCAGTTCAGACCTTTGTAGACGCCGATGGGCTGGAGAGATGCAACCGGAACGGTGACAGGGATGTCGTCGAACTAGGTGAAGATGGCATGTTAGCCAAAGTTGACTACAAGCCTGACGGTTCTATGCTCACGTTTGCATTCTGCTGGTTGAAACCAATGCTTGCGGCACTGGCGACGATCGCCGGGACGGCCAAGACTGCTGAGAACTTCATGATGGAGGTGAGGAAGATATGTGTGTGTTGAAGTGTGTGCGATTTGTGATTGGGAAGATGGCGAAGATGACTCCAACGTACTTGCGGCCGAAGGGCGATGAGGTCTATATACGCATCCTGAACGATGAAGGTTGACGGAAGAATTGTCCACCAACATCATAGTCACTGTCCGGACGAGATCTGATAGGCGACCAGAGCCATTCAGTTGCTGGGTTTCTTCATGCAGCAGACTAGAGACTAATTCTCAGCCACAAACAGAGCTCCAGATTCCATTTCGGCGTATTCGGTCGTCATTTTGAAATCCTGGGAGATCTTTTGCAGTGTCCAACATCCGAATGCGGAAGTCCCACTATAACCTCTGTATCTTGGGCCGCTAAGCACCAGTGCCTTAGCAGCGGGATGTGAAGCTTGCCAGAGTAGCCAGACCTCGAGTGGGGATCTAAAGCTTGAAGTATATCTCCGATGTAAGTAGTAGTGCGTGATTTAGCAGTCGGTGTTTGCAGATCCTAGAAGCTTAAGACGATCTCAAGATCTCTTGGGTGCAATGTGGTGAATCGATTGGTCTATAGTATTCTGCTACTTGCCGGGAATGGAATTGCGGCGGAACAGATGTGACGCAACAGGCAAGGTGAACCTTATATCTGATGGATGTGGCTGGAGAAGGCGGCGTGAATGAAAGTAAGAATGACAATTGGTTGTTATTCTCCGGGGTAGCCTCCGTCATGGCTCAACGAACGACGTAATTGATCCATTGAATCAGCGATGGCTTTCGCTGGACTCTGGGTTCGGGACTCGAATGTCCTACCTACTGTGACAACAACACTGATTTTGGATTGGGTGAGGCACCAAACCGAGACAAAGGCCAGAGCGACCTGAAGAGTGAATAGCGAAAACGAACATTCAAAAAATCGCTGATGATCAGAGCCGAAGGCCCATCGTCGAAGCACTGAAGATCAAACCTGAAGAGACGCCGTTGCGCCGGTTAGACCACCCTCCACTTCCAGGTGAATCCACTCACCCACACATCTCCACAAACCATCCCCAAAGGTCCGGGGCCTCGGGTCCGGAACAAAGGCTCGCTCCGAAAGGTCGAACAACGTAGAAGAAATACCTCTGTACTGTGGTAGGCCCTGACACTATTGCTTAGTAGTGAAAGGTTGCTTCGGGATCGTCTCTACTTTAGTTGACACTGCAGAGTGATCGTCGCTGACTGAACGCCTCAGTGACGATTGCTCTTAGCGAGAAGAGCCTCCAGGAAGTCCAGGACCTGATGGACTCAAGAACAGCATGAGAAGAGCACAAGCCACAAGCTGAGGACATGAGGACACAGGCGCAAGCGCGCATGTCAAGACAGTAGTGACGCACAAATTCATGCAAGACCCCGTTCGGGCCCGTGAAGCTTTTGTAGCTTCCTACTGTACAGCTTAATTCATCAGAGATCTTGAGAACCCATCAATGCGATTGCGACATAATTTTCATGCCGAACTCAGTATGATCAGTGTCATACTCCAAACTACCAAGCTATGCTCTCCCCACACTTCCGTTCTTCCTTCCTGTTGGTATCGTCGTCGTGATGTTTTTTCTTTTTATTTGTCGTTACCCGTTAGCGCATGTGAGAAGCCGCTGCGCTGCAGCAACTTCAAGCGTAATGAAATCTCAATCGAGGCGTACGACATAAGCGTCGCCTGTACCGTAAGCAATTCTTCTGGCCTCGGCTTCTACTTTTCAAAGCCAAACTTGCCCAGGTCGTTCGCCTGACCACTGCCTCCGAGCATGCGATCGTTGCTGGTGGTGTCCATGTTGTCCCTCAGTATGCGCTCTGCCTGCTCCGAAGCACTGGTGTTACCAGTGCCCGGGCGACGACCTGTGGTGTCGACACCCTCGCGGTCGTAGTTCATGCCGTCAAGCATCCTGGCATCGCGCGCTGTAGGAGTGGTGCCCTTGCCTCCCTGACTGATCACACTGTGCCGGGCAGGCGTACGAGCGCCAGACTCGCCGAAACCGACGAGACTGGGCGTGCCTTCTTCGGACATGCCACCCACCGAGGACGTGTCCATGTCCATATCCTGGCTCTCACTCATCTTGTCGGCGTCGCCGGCTTCGCTGTCCGCCCAAGTTGTACGGCCTCCGACACTTCCAGTCGCAGAAGCGCTGCCGACCGTGCTACGCTCACGACCCATGACAGGGTTGCCTTGTGCGTCAAAGTAGCCCTGCGGAGGCTGTGCGGGTGCTGCAGCGCCAGGGGTGAGTTGGCCGATGGGAGTAGGATTGCGACCGGCAGTGACACGCTCGAGGCCAGCGAGGCGCGAAATGCGGTCGGCGCGCTCTGCGTCTAGCTGGTTGCTAAGACCCGAGGGCGCTTGAGTGTGCTGGTGAGGCAAGTGGCCGCGGTGACCGTCTTTGATGGCGACAGTGGAGAGCTCTGACATCGAGGTCATGGTAGAGTTCGGCGTACCGCTTCGAGACCTGTCTGGTTAGCTGGGTCGAGGCTTGAGTGGGGTGTAAGGGTGGACTCACGGGATGTCAGAGGGTGTCACCGGGTCTGACGGCGGAGGAGGGAGGTTGATCAATGTCGGTGCGTTGGACATTGCGACGGTTTGTAGAGTGTTGTTGTTGGTGAGAAAGTTGCTGGTATAGCTCGCAGCTATTTGTCTGCAGCGATGGCTTCGGAGTGAGCCGTTCCCAAAGATGTGAGCTGGTACAGTGGACGTGATGTGGTATGTGTTTGATAGTGGAAGGGTGATAGTGTGAAGTCAAAGAGCGGTAGTGTTGACTGGGTGTGGTTTTGGGAATTGTTGCAAGGTGATTGAGTGTGGTCAAGTTGCTTCTTTCTTCAGGAGTTGTCGCGAGTTTGAGGTGCCCTGCTGTCTTCGAACAATGACGTGCCTTGGTCCCTGCACAAGCGCAACGGCTATCGTGGGGTTCACGCGGGCGCGCGCCTTGACCAAATCGCATCCTTGAAGAAATGCGATTTATTCACCCCAGTAACGCTCAAGAAGCTAACATTGGAATGCGCTCACGTTACATGAGCATGGCATTTGAAAGACCTCTAGTACCTAAACTCGGATGCTGATACCGACCTGCTCCGATGAAAGGAACGCACAACTTCTCACTAGCACCCTGCATAAGGCAGCAATACTCAAGCTTTCCTAAGATCGACGGTCTGGAACTTGAGGCCTGGCCCCTCGACAACGTGTCCCGGTCTCAATGCATCTGTATACAGGTTGTTCTCGCTGTGTGGGTGGAAGAGACCTTTCTGGTGGCAATTCAGCACAGCGGGCAAGCCAGGTGGATCAGTCAGCCTGAAGATGCCCCAGTCTGGGTTCTGCCGTGGCGCACAGACAATTGCAATTGCTTCTGGCAGCATCACTTGATAGCCGGAACTCGTGTGCAAGTCCCGCGAGGACAAGAAACACGACTGCGATGGGTGCGTGTGTATCCAGCCGCAAACAAGGAGGTCATTGCCATCACAGAAGTCGAACAGTTCGTTGTCGCCGTCTTCTGTGGTGTCGCACGTGTCGCTGGTGCTGGTTTGGTCCGGGATTACCAAGTGACTGATGAAGAGTGCATTTGATATCACAGTCCCGCAGAGTATGCCGCAAGTCTCTAGGTTGCGAGCAGTGTTCGCGTGGGCGTGATTCAAGAATGTTGTTCGTAGAGTAGGTGGCAGGAAGACCGTCCGTAACGGAGCACCTCCCTCAGTGAACGCATTCGGTTTGAACGTGACCTGTGAAGCAGTCTTCTGTGTGACTAACGCATTGTCCTTGTGACTGTGCTTTTCGGGAACTGGTGGTGCGTCGTCGCGAGGTCCATCCTTCGATGGAATTGCAGGTGGCTGATCGTAGCGCAAGCTCGAGTTTCGAGGCTGCAAAGGTGCACTGTCCCACTGCATTGTGCCCTCTTTGGCAGGCACGGTAGGGTACTGGTACCGCTGCTGGGTCGTGAAATCATGCGTCCTGGCATCGCGGCTTTCCTGCCCACGCTTGTGAAGATAACTGCCAGCTTCCCTGATGCCTTCTGACACCCTGTCAGCATCGGCTTTCCGCCCTCCATCTTGCTCGTACGGATCCTCCATGTCCATCACCAAACCCTGCCTACGCGAAGCAACTGTGCCGGGCGAAACCCCCGCTTGCCGTGTCGTTTGTCTGTTGAGGTCTCGCCTTCTAAGCTCATTCTGTGCCAGACTGACGGCAAGTTGGCTGTTTTCACGAGCATCCAGCGTCTCGGCGAGATCGTGATACGCTTCTTCATCCACGGGAATCCCGAGTGAAGGTCTCCGCGATGAGGAAGCCGAGTCGAGTTGCTCTCCATTTCGGTGCTCATCGTAGATTCTCTGCTTCTCAGCATTACGCCGTTCCATGGCTTTGGCATATCTCTGATGCTGCTGGACAATCCTCGGCTTCCACTGCTCCAGCTTCACGAGATTCTTGTTGACAGTCTTTCGAGCCAGATTCAAGTCTGCCTTGAACTTTGGATCTTTAGCGTCAGGATGTGTGGGAATCTTGCCGATGATGAGTTCGGCGTGTCGGTACAGGTAGAGATAAGCCATCTGCAGATTGCCATCCTGCTCGCATATGGCAGCCTCAGTCAACAGCATGCGAGCGGCACGAAGCCATGCTCGCAGATCACGTGTCGTGGAAAAGTCGAAGTCTTGTGCTTGAGTCACTATCTCTTGCACATTCAAGGGTCTTGAGATGGAGGCATGGTGCCTTGAGAGAGCCATATTTGTCGTGTGCGTCGTATCAGCATGTGAGTAAGATTGTAGCCAGGCCTAATCAGATAGCGATCGCCACAAGTATGTGTCGTATAGGTCGTGAAAGTTGTTTTGGAATTTGCTCGATCACAAGACCGGCAGTGAAGATGTACTGGCAAAAACACGCTTAAGCAGGCAAATTTGTGTACAAAGTAGCAGCCTTCGATGTCAGATGTGAGACGACTCACCAAGCTGTTGCTCGCTGCCTGTTGTGTTGTTCGAGTGGAGCCAGCACTTTCGGGCAAGCTCCGGCGGCAAGCCCGACCAAGGGGAAGACCCTTGCTCGCCACGAGACAGTCTAGCCTCACTTCTTTAAGCCAGGCTAGAGACTTTTACGACTGATCCTCGAATACCTTGTGTACATTTAGGCGTTTTCATTCTTTGGCATTCTTTTTCGTTATCTCGATTCCTTCGGCTGCGGTGTTCCTTTTTAATTCAGAGCATCTTCCGTTGGCACTTGCTTGATGAGGGCAACTCTACGAAGATGTGCGGTGGACCCGGTCAGGTACTATTATGATCCGAAAAACCCCGTGACAGGACCACTCACAGAAATATTCGGAGGCTATAAAAAGAAGGGGGCGATACGTCGGGATACTCGCAAGAAGACACACGATAAACTTCCTGGCAGACGAGTGGAAATTGTGAGCGAGCAGCTGTGTGGTAATTGAGCCTTGATTTGAACTCTCCTCATGTATCGCTGCTAAAACATAATACTCACAGATGACATTATTGGCTATCTCGCACCAAGCCTGGAAGTATACAAGGGATGTACACTCATCGATGTGCATCCGGGCGCGTGCCTCTGGTCTTCGAAACTTCACGACTTTCTGAAGCCGAAACGCCACATTCTGATGGAGCCTGAGATGCTATACTACGATGCTTTTGTGAAACCGCTCTTGGATCAGCCCGGCTCGACCTATCGCCACACTACGCTAATCGGCGCCCATCCTCGAGAATATTGGGACAACTACAAACAAATCTTTGACGACGAAAATCTCGTGGGAATACCTGCCCTCCCCGTCGACGACCCAAAACTTCGCGAGATAAACACAAACATCCTCTTCACCGGAAATCTGTGGAGAAGGTACCCCATCGAGTCCAAATCCAGATATGTTGATCACTCGACCCTTCTATTACAACACATGACATGGGCCGCATTGACGAACGACATCTTCCAACGAAGTGGCCTCGTGCGCCAGCTATGGTGGGCGCCGGATGAAACGAAACGAAATATTTTCCCTACTTCTATCCGAGGAAAGAGAAGTTTCGATCTGGGCCTCCATATGGGCGCGTCCATAAATGAAGTGGCAGGAATCTTGCGCGTAGAGAACCTTAGACGCGCTGCCCTCGCTGATTCGCCACGACCAGCTTGGATGGATGCTGCTGTGTTGGGTCGCGTCGAGCATAGAATGGCCGCGCAAGGACTGGAAATCCCACCCAACCGCTCCATGCCTAAGAATATGGAAGCGATCAAAGGCGAAGACGATGCCCACACTGCAGACAGTATCATGGCAACGTCTTGCACGACTATCGACGAGCTCAAGGTTGCCATCGAGAAGCTCAACACATGGTTGGAAGAACTCCAGGCAGAGATGGCTAAACTCAGACTCGACACCAAAGCGAGGCTCGAGGTGACTCCTGAGTACAGGGAGGAACTGGTCAAAAAGTTCGTGCGTTACAGGCAATCGGTCGATGCCCTCGAGAGTCGGCGACCCTTTCACTCCGATCTCATCGTGAGCGAAGCGGGCTACGTCCGCGTAGTAATCGTTATAGACACGGAGTGCCGCCTGATCAACCTCGAAGCCGAATACGCCGCCGTCCGCGAAACCAACCCCGACCCCGCCGCCCTCGCTGAGTGCCGCGAAGCAATCCTGAAAACCGCCCAAATCACAAAGCAAATGGCCTCCAAGCACTCTGGCGACCGTAAACGCGAGATCATCCACATGCTCTTCGACGACATCTTCTCTGTCGAATGCCTGCCCTCGACCCTCCACCGCGACCGCCGCGCGTACGAGCCCCTGCAAGCGCAGCCCGACGAATTCTGGCCCCAGTACGAGCTCACCCTCCTCGACATGACGCCCTCGACCAGGGACCTCTCCGCCCCGGGCATCACCGACCGCCGCGAAGGCACCAAAATCTGCCAGGAGCTGCTGAAGCACTTGTACAGCTCGCCCAAGAGCCCCGTGCCCGTTGCGCTCGACCGCATAGCGCCCAATGCTGCGCAGGACTTGATTCCGGAGGTTCCTGCTATTACGGATGCGAGATTGGGTGGGCGCATGGATGCGAGCCAGATGTCGGTGCGGATGCTGACGCCGGAGATGATGGAGGGACTCGTGAAGGCTTTCATGGAGTGGCCGTTTAGGCCTACGGCTGTGGAGATGGCGCTCGCGCAGGACTCTGGGTATGGAACACAAGATGATGATGAGACAGAGGGGCACATTGATTAGAGGAGTGGAGAGTTGTGTATTTGTATTTGTATCTGTATTTGTAGTTGTAAATTAGAGCGATGGCGCTCGAGATCTGTGTGACATTGAGAATACACCTTTCACACCAGCGAGTAAGACTTATCTGCTGGTTGCTGCCAAAGCGTCAAGTGCCTCCGTGTTCGAGATCGCCACTCTTCGCCTGGATGCAAACATTACATCATCGTCACCAGTGGAAGAAATACTGTCAAGATGATGTTTGCAGGCTCTTTGCTGTGCTCATAGTCGGTCTCCCACCATGTGGCGGAGCACTTGCAGTATCGCTCTTCTCGCGAACCTCAATGTTGACATCAGTCACACGTCAGTACGGAAGAGTGACGAGTTGTGTATCAGTACCTGTATATGCATATGTAACTGTAGAATACAGCGATATCGCTCAAGGTCTCCCTGAGTTTGAGGACAATTTATTTTGCTTTTGCTTGGACGTTGTGAATGGTGATATCGTTGCTGCGCGACTGCGACACGTGCAAGTGGTGTGGAATTCCGGCGGTTCAGTGGAGCGTCGAGTTTGCCAGCGGCCGAGTACCTTAATTTCGTTTGCTGGTGTGGAGGCAATTCCGTGCTTGCCACAGATTGCAAGAGACTTCGTAGAGTGGCAATGCGTCGGGTGGTCCAGAGAGGGCTTCGTGAGAGCAGGGCAAGAGAAACATGAAAGTGGGAAAGACATCTTGGCGTAAACAGTTCGACGTTCAAGGTCTTCTGGATTCTGAGCTATCTGTAGCTATACCGAGCGCTTCAGAAATGGCCAGCACGGGGTATTTTCATCCGCTGCATACACGTTCCCCCGTACCCTCTT
>Ga0265797_10004852_pt1 | contig 20128 bp, 14 predicted proteins | sample P2T30metagenome_FD_192433 | JGI IMG/M metagenome (GOLD analysis project Ga0265797, IMG submission 192433) | Plant litter microbial communities from East Loma Ridge, Irvine, California - P2 T30 | ecosystem: Environmental > Terrestrial > Plant litter > Unclassified | place: USA: California...
CTACCCTGCGCCTCACCGATGCCCGCGGCCGCCTAGTGCGTGCCCACGACCTGGGCCAGCTGCCCGCCGGCCCCAGCCAAACGGTGCTCGACAACCTGAGCGACCTGCCCGCTGGCCTCTACGTGCTGCGCGTAGCGCTGCCCACCGCCACCTACACCGCGAAGGTGACAAAAGAGTAGCCCGGTTTCACCGTCATGAAAAGGCCCCTGGTAAGTTTACCAGGGGCCTTTTTTTGGCTTCGTTGCAGGCGGGCTTGTTGCACTGCTTCGAGTCAGGTAGCCCAGCTAGGCTTAGCCGGGTTTTTGGGCGACCCCAACTAGTACAGCGGGAGCGCCACCCCAGGGTATTGAGCGGTATGATTTCAGCGTTGGTCGACAAATTCATTCTACGGATTGATGCTAACAACCTATTTGCTAATATATTATAAAATAATAGGGAAATTTGCTTTAGAAGGCTTGGCACTGCGCTTGCCTTTGGAAGGGCAGACGCGTCACTCTTTTTTCCTTCCTCCTTTTACCTCCCTACCATCATGAAAGCTTCCCTCTTTTCTTTCGTCGCCGCCGCTGCCCTATTCGTCGCTACCGCCGCTTCGGCCGCTCCCATTGACCACGACCGCGACCTGCGCCGGATGTCGCCCCGCGAGCGGGCCCGCTACGAGCAAAGCCAACGCGAGCGCGCCCGCTTTGAACAAGCTCAGCGCGAACGCGAACGCCAGCAGGCCATTGAGCGGGCCCGTTGGGAAGCTGCCCACCGCTCCGACCGCGGCCCGGCTCGCCCCTACGGCCACCGCTAGCCGCTCATCGCACTCAGCTTACCAAAAACTGCCCCAGCCTTGCTACAAGGCTGGGGCAGTTTTGCTTAAATCCCCTTTATGGTTAGTAGTAGCCCACTGCTAAGGCAAGCTTGGCAGCGCATTGCTACTGCCAGCGGCTAGCCGGCGGTGGGGGCGACCAGGGACAGGAGCCACGCGGCCACGTCGGCATATACCTGCTCTTTGATGACTTCATTCAGGATTTCGTGGCGCATGCCGGGGTAGAGCCTAGTTGCCACGTGCCCGAAGCCGGCTTGCTGTAGCTGCTGCGCCACGCGGCGCACGCCCTTGCCAAACTGGCCAACCGGGTCGTCCGCGCCACTCACCAGTAGTATGGGCAGCGCCTGCGGAATGCCCCGAGTCCACGGCCCTTCCGTGGCTTGCACCAGCAGCGAGAGCAGCGTATAAAAGCCATTGTTGGTAAACGGCATACCACACAGCGGGTCGCGTAAATAAGCTAATTGGTTCGGCTCGTCTACGCTCAGCCACTTCGTAGAATCGTTGGGGGCTGGCTCTTTGAAATGTCGGTTATTGAGCCACCCAAAAAAGCTATTCAGCACGCTGGTACGCTGCCGGGGCGCCAGCTTGTTCAAGCCCTTCATCAGCGCCCGCTCTAGGCTAGCGCCGGGCGTATTGGCGGTTGTTCCTACCAGCACTGTCCCCACAAACTGCCCTCCTGCCTGCTGAAGCAGGCAGCGGGCCACCAGTGAGCCCATGGAGTGGCCCAGCACCATGTGCGGCACTCCCGGAAACAAACTCGCCAAGTGGGCGGCCATGTGCGCGGCATCCCGCACCACACGCTCGGCGGGCGCAGCAAGCTGGAAGAAGCCCAAATCGGCCTCATTTCGGGCCGTGCGACCGTGCCCAAGCTGGTCGTAGGCCAGCACGGCAAATCCCCGCTCCGTGAGATAGTGGGCAAAAGCCGCGTACCGCTTGTGGTGTTCGGCCATGCCGTGCAGTAGCAGCACCGTTGCGATGGCCGGCTGGTGGTCGGGCTCAAACAGCGTGTGATACAGGCCGGCGTGATAACCTTCGGTGAGCATGAATGAGGGGATTGGGAAATAAGCCCGCCTGCGGTGCGGGTCGCGCAAGTTGCTGCTACGTAGGCCGCGGTGCCACGGATGCTAAGCGAGGCCTCTCGCACTAGCCATCTCCAGTAGCCTGGTTCTTTACCTTGCCACCGCCCTCACGCTCGCCAAACAAAAAGCCCCGCTGGCACGGCCAGCGGGGCTTTTTTAACCCAGTGCGCTTGCGATTACTCGCGTACCAGGCGGCGGGTTTCTACGCCGTCAGCATTGGTGAGGCGCAGCATGTATACGCCCGGGGCCATGCCCGAGAGGTTGAGCTTGTGCGTAACTACGCCGGTGGTGGCGGGCAGCGCCTCGCTGCGTACCACGCGGCCCAGCGCGTCGATTACGGCCAGCTGCGTGGCCGAGCGGAAACCGCTCAGTTCCAGCGTTACCTGGCCGGTGGGGGTCGGGTTGGGGTATACCAGCAGGCTCGCCCCAGCAATGCCAGTGCGGGTGGTGGTAACTACCGTGGCTACCGAAGCGGCCGACGAGCAGCCCGCGCTGTTGGTAACTACCACCGTGTACGAGCCATACGTAGCAGCCGAGCCGTTCACCACGTAGGTCTGGCCGGTAGCGCCCGGAATGGCGACGCCATTGAGGTAGAACTGGTTGCCGGTGGTGGCGCTCGACGTAAGCGTGGTCGTGGTGCCGTTATACGTCGGGGTGAGCGTGGGCTGGGCCGGGCGCGGCGTCACATTCACCTGAATGGCAGTACGGGTAGCATTCACGCACTCGCTGCCAATCTGCCAGTTGTAGAAGTAGTAGTAAAAAGAGCTCGTATTGGGCGCCGTGATGCTCACGTTGCCGCTGGGGGCGGTGTAGGGGTAACCGTTCGGGTTGGCCCCAGCGTTGTCGCGCAGCAAGCCACCCTGGGTGGCACTGCTCAGGTGCAGGGCGTAGGCGCCGGCGGCCGGCACCTGGTAGTTGAGCGGCACCACGTACGGAGCCACGCCCGTGGCGGGGCCGGCGGGCACTGCAAAGGCGATATTCTGGCTATTTACGATAGCGCCGGTGGTGCTGCTACCAGTGCGCAGGGCAATAGTAACGGTACCCGCAACCTGGCCGGCATTGAGGTAAACCGTGACGCTGGCAATCGTAACCGGGGCGGTGGCCGTGAAATACAGCGCGCCACCCGTCTGGGGCGTCTGGCCCGTGCTGGTGAAGGCTGCCGCGCCCACGCTCTCTTGCCCGCCGCTGTAGGCTTCGGCATAGTACGTAGTCGAGGCCGTGAGGACCGGCGTGGTGTAGCTACCCGCCGTGGTACTGGCCAGGGCCGTGCCGCCCGTGGCCGCGCTAAAGAAGCGCACCGAGCTGCCAGCCGAAGCCGTAGCGGTGAGGGTAGCGGTGCTGCCTGCGCAGGCAGCAACCGGCGTGTTGGTGGTGGCTACCAGCGGGTTGTTTACCGTGATGGTGCTCACGCCCGACGTGGCCGTACCCGTGTTGCAGCGCACTTGGGCGCGGTAATACGTGGTGCTGGTGAGTACTGGCGTGGTAAACGTAGTGCTCGTAGCCCCGGCGATGTCCGTGAAGGTGGTGCCGTTGGGGCTGCTCTGCCACTGGATGCTGCCATTGGCCGCGCCCGTGAGGGTGAGCGTGGTCGTACCGCTCACGCAGAGCGACGTAGCGGCCGGGGTGAGCGTGCCGGCCACTGGGGCGGCTACCGTGCGGGTTTGCGTGCCGAGCATGTCGTTGGCAGTGTTGCCATCGCCGGTTACCGTGGCCGTTACGGCCAGCGTGTAGGTGCCCACGGTGGTCATGTTCAGGGTCGTGGGCAGCGTGATGTTCACGGTAGAGCCCGCGGCCAGCGGGTTGCCCCCGTTGGCGGCGTTTGTATTCACGGTAGCCGTGAGCGTCTGGGTCACGGCCCCGGTTACGGCTACGGTTACGGTGAGCGGGTTAGCGGCAAAGTCAAGGGCGTTGCCCCCGGCGTTGCGCACCGTTACGGTTACGGCTTCGGTGCTGGAGTAGCACGAGAGCGTGGTGCTGGCGGCCGGGGCTACCAGGGCCGTGGGCTGCACGTCGAAGGCCGGGGTCAGCAGCACGTTCACGTTGTCGAGGCCAATGTCGGTCGAGCCAAAATCGCTGGTCGCCAAGAAGCGCAGCACGCTGGTGGCCGAGGTCGAGGCAAAGTCCACCGTTACCCGCGTCCAGGTAGCCGATACTACTTGCTCGGTGAGGGCCGTGGTGCCGAAGGTAGCGCCCCCGTCGGTAGACAGGAGCACGGTGAGCTTGTCGGTACCGCTGGTGTTGATGTAGTCGAATACCAGGCGCTTGCTACCAGCCGCGCTCAGGTTCACGTAGTAGTCGAGGCTGCCCTGCTGGCCGCTGCTGGCGTTGTAGCTGTGGAAGCGGGCCGAGTAAGTTGAGGATGCGCCGCTGACATTGCTGCCGCCTGGCGTGTAGGCTCCGCTGGAGCTACCCCAGTTGGCGCTGGTCACGTCGTCGTTGCGGCGCCACGAGTTGTTGCCCGTCACGGGGGTGTTGGCCCAGCTTGCGTCCGGGGCGTCGCTAGTGCCGCAGCGGCTCAGCCAGCTGCTCTCGAAGCCCTGGGTATAAGGCAGCGTGGCGTAGGTGGGCGGGGCGCAAGGCGTGGTGAAGGTGTAAGTAGCGGCCTGCGAGGCCGCGCTGCCGCAGTTGGTGGTCAGCGTCAGGGTGTAGGTAGTGCTGTAAGCCAGGCCGGTCAGGGTGAAAGGCGAGCCCGCAACCGTGGTGGGTGCCCCCGCCACAGCCGGGCTGATACCAAGCGTGTAGCTGGTAGCGCCCACGGCCGGCGCAAACGTGACGCTAGCCGAAACCGTGGCCCCCGCCGCCGTAGCGGTAGCTGCCAGCGCGGTCGGCTGCGCACACGATACGTAGCTCACGCTCACGTTATCAAGGCCGTTGTCGCTGCTGCCAAAGTTGCTCGTGGCCCGGAAGCGCACCACCGTCGTTGCCGTCACGGTAGCGGGCAGGCTAATGAGGTAGCTAGTCCACGCCGACTGAGTACCCAGCGTTTGCAGCGTGGTGGGGAAGGTGGCCCCGCCATCGGTGCTCAGCAGCACGGCTACGGTGTTAGAGTCCGCGTTGCGGTAGTCAAATTTCAGGGTGGGCGTGCCCGTGCCCCCGGTCAGGTTCAGGTACAGGTCGAGGGCACCAATGGTGCCGCTGCTGGCGCTGTAGTTGTGGAAGCGAGCCGAGTGCGACGAGCTGGCCCCGCCGGCGTTGGAGCCGGCCGGGGTGTAGGCCCCCGAGGTAGCCGAGCTCCAGCCGGCGCTGGCGCCGTCGTCTTCGCGCCGCCACGAGTTATTGCCCGCCGATGGCGTATTGAGCCAGCTTGCGTCGGGCGCGTCGTTAGTGTTGCAGCGGCTTACCCAAGTGCTTTCAAAACCTTGGGTATAAGGCAGCGTGGCGTAGGTTGGGGCCAGTACCGTCACCTGCACCGCCGTGGAGGTAGCCGACTGCCCCGAGCACGTCACTACGGCTTGGTAATAGGTAGTCCGTGCCAGAGCTGGGGTAGTATAGCCAAGGCCCGTAGCGCCCGCGATGTTGGTGTAGCTGCCCGCCGCGCCGGTGGCCGAGGACTGCCACTGAATAGTGAGGCCCACCGCGCTGGCAACGCCGCTGAGCGAGAGCGCTACCGTGCTACCCGCGCACACGCTGGTAGCCGTGGCCGTGGCCGTGCCCGCCGTGGGCGGGGCCGTGCAAACCGTACCGCCCGTGTAGGTAATGCGCAGGGTGGGCCGGCGGTCGCCGTAGGTGCCGGTGGTCAGGGTCGTGGTATTGGTGAGGGCCGTCGAGCTTGCCGTGCCGAGGGCCAGGCCAGTGGCCGGGTTGGTCACGAAGTTAACTACTGCCGTAGCCGTGCCGCCCTTCGCCCAGTCGGTGAGCACCAGCAGGTTGCCGCCGGTGTAGGTAAAGCCCGTGGTAGGCACTGTGAAGTACGTACCCGCCGCGCCCGTTACGTCCTGCGCCGCATTGGTGTAGGCACTGGTGGCCCCGGTGGTGAGGGTGGCCCACGTGCTGCTATTGGTCAGAGTAGCGGCCGTTGAGTTGCTCAGCAGCACGTTAAAGGTATTGGCCCCCGTCACGGCGCCCCCATCGGCCTTGAGCCATTCGAGCTGCGTGATGGTAGCCCCACCCGGAATCCCGAGCTCGGCCGCCGTGTAGAGGTGGGCATAGCGCGAGTAGTTGAACGAAGAAGTGGCGGTGGACCGGTAAATCGGCCCAAAGTAGTAGTCGCTGGTGGCCGGGGCCGTGGGGGGCAGCGTAGTCGAGCCGATGGTAACCGTGGTTTGGGCCAGCGTACTGGCCGCACTGCCTAGCACGGCCAGCAGCAGCAGCAGCCAGGTGCGGGCTTGTTGCCCCAAGGGCGATTGGTGCCTCACACTCGGATGCACTAGTAAAGGTTGTTGCATGAAATGAAAAAGATTAGGGGAATAAAGAAAAAGAAAGCAGAAGACTGGCGAATGTACTCACGAACCAAGGCCCGATAATCAGCCATAAGTAATAAGCAATCAGACTATAATATAAAATTCTGATTATCAAAATTATCAAAGCATACTGTCAACTGCTCCTATTTTTAAATAATCACCTACTTTACTGTACGCCGCCCACAATGTGGGCCTGGCGCGCAGTGCCACGAAAGGGAGGCGTAACCACAATTCGTAGCATAGCAGCGGCGTTTGGGGCCAGGGGACGGGATGAGCAGGGACGCAAAAAACCGCCCACCCACTGGTGGCCAGTATGCTTGCCGCACGACGAGCCGGCGGGCGGCTTTTTGCCGCTCGCTGCCCCAAATACCAACCCGTACTAAACAGCTTTTTGCAGTAGCTACCGGCCGCCGAGCGACACGTTGCCTTGGCAAAGAATGCTACCGGACCTTTTATTCATCGGGCAGAATGTTGACATCCTGCACCAGCACCATCTTCTCGATTTCGCGGCCGCGGCGGGTGTTGGCCAGGCCACCGAGGGCGGTTTCCTTGTAGCGGGTTTCCATGCTCTGGCCCACCTCGCCGAGGGCCGCCACGCACTGGTCCACGGGAATAACCGGGTCGACGCCCGCAATGGCAATCTGGGCCGACGAAAACGCAATGGCTGCCGCCGAGGCGTTGCGCACCACACAGGGCACCTCCACGAGGCCCGCCACCGGGTCGCACACCAGCCCGAGCATGCACTGAATGGTAATGGCCACCGCCGCAAACACGTGCTCGACCGTACCGCCCAGGCAGTACACGATGGCCCCGGCCCCCATAGCGGCGGCCGAGCCGGTTTCGGCCTGGCAGCCGCCCACGGCCCCGGCCAGCGAGGCATTTTGCTCGATAATGAGCGCAATGCCCGCCGCCACCAGCAGTCCTTCCAGGATTTTTTGGTCGGGCAGGTGGTGGATATTCTGAATGGTGGTGAGCACGCCCGGCAAGATGCCCGACGCGCCGGCCGTGGGCGCGGCCACCACGCGGCCCATGCAAGAGTTTACTTCCTTCGCGCCCAGCGCGCTTACTACCAGATTCTTAAATTCGGGCGACAGCACCGTAATGGGAGACGCGGCAATCTTTTTGGCCCCGTTGTTTATCATGCCCGAGCGCGAGGTCATGTCGCCGGTGAGGCCGGTGTGCACGGCGTCGCGCATTACGTCGTAGGCGCGTTGCAGGCCGGGCCAGATGTCGGCTTCGGCCGCGCCCTTCTGCTCGATTTCGTAGGCCAGCACGGGCCGAAATAGGGGCTCGCCGGTGGCGGCGCAGTGCGCCTGCCAGGAGGCAAAATCGGTGAAGAGGAGCGACATAGTGGGTGGGAGCGAAGAATGAGCCAGCGTAGCAACTACAACGCAGCAGCCGCAAAATTAGCTCGGCTGGCGGTGGTAAACTTCACTGCCGGCTATCTTCATCGCCTTCTTCCCTACCCACATCAAACTATCGACAACCGGGACGAGCAAAGCTGGTCCTGGCAGCTCCACGGTAGGCACCAACCGCGTAATCCACGCCTCTAGTTCTTCATCAGACTTAAGGCCGGGACCTTTGTCAGTTCGCAGTACCAAGATGAAATAGGGCTTCTCATCGGCCAGGTACTGGAGCTGCTTGCGCACGAGCCACGCCCGCCCCACGCGGTTGGCCGGGTCGGCTAAGACCGTCAGTAAGGGCGTCAATTCTGCCTCGGTAAGGCCGTGCGGCAGGAAAGTATCCTGCGGCGTGCAGCCCTGGCGCTCATCCGCTACTAGGTCGGCGTGGTCGGCGTGGCTGAGCTGCCGGGCGCTCAGTTGGCGGGCAGCTTCGCGGTCGCCCTGGCGCTGGTGATACGCCTGCTGAATGGCCAGGCCAGGCCCCACAAAGTCGGTATTTTGGCGCATGGCTTCTTCCAGCAGCGGCAGGCCCGCCGGGTCGTCCTGGCCAGTGAGGATGCGGCCCACCGCGAAGCGCGCTGGCCCGCCGTACTTGCCCGAGTCGAACAGCGCCCGGTACAGCGGCAGCGATTCCTCCTCGCCCACGTGGTCTTCGGTGAGGTCGGCGTGCGACCAAGCTTCGGCTTCCGATAAGGTTAAACCATTATCTAGCTGCCCGTTCAGCTTGGTTAATTCATCAAGCTGGCCGCGCAATACGTTGTGGCGCTCGCGCCAGAAAGCGGCCCGTTCGGCTGCCCACTCGGCGTCAAGCTCCTGGGCCAGGGCCGGCAGACTGGCCCCCAGCCAGGCTTCGGCCGCCGTGGTAATGGGCGGGGCGGGTGCGGCCACGGCCTGCCCCAGCGCGGCCAGGCGCTCGCCCAGCGTGGGGTGCGTGTCGAAGGGGTCGGGGTCGGCCTCGGCGGCGCGGCGCAGCAGGGTGCCCTGCTCGTCGGTGGGCAGGTGGGCGGTGCGGGCCACGGCCAGCAGCCGGCTAATGGGGTCGGCAGGTGGCGCGGGCACTTCGGCCAAGGATTTATTCAACGGCTTCCAGTAAAAGCGGTCGAGGGCAGGCTCGCGCACCTCGATGGCGCACAGCGCCTGGGCCAGCGCGGCGGGGCTGGTGATGCGGGCCGCCGCGGCATCGGCCTCAAACTCGGCGGTGCGCCGCAACGGGTGCGACCAAGCATTGAAGCGGGGCACGTACCATTCGGTGAAGCCCCGCACGATACTGCGGCGGCCCGACTGCTCCAAATTGCCCACCAGCTGCGCCCACGACTGATTGACGCGGTACACGAGCGCCGCAAAGCGGCCGTGGCCGCCGCGCAGGTGGCCCAGTTCGTGGGCAATAACGGCGGCGGCCTGCTCAGGCGTGAGGGTTTGGAGCAACGGCAACCCCACCAGCACGTAGTTGCGCGGCCAGCCCAATAGCCCTAGGCGCGGCAGCTGCATGGCGGCGGCATTATAGTCAGTAGTAAGCAAGATGCTGTGCACGGCCGGGGCGCCCAGGGCGCGGGTTTGCTCGCGCAATAGGTCGTGCAGCGGGCCGGCCTCGGCGCGGCTCAGCTTGCGGCCGGCCGGCGGGTCAAACGTGACCCAGAGCGAGCGCAGCAGCGTCCAGACAAAGTACACCAGTGGAATGAGCAGCTTAAAAATGATGCCGCCCACCCCGATGGCCACCATCGCCCACACCAGCCCGCCGAGCAGCCCCAGCGAGCCCAGCAGCAGCAGCGCAATAAAGCCGTAGCCCAGCAGCACCCAGCCCTGCACGCGGCGGCGGTAGGCGGCGGGGTTGGCCTGCGCCTTGGGCAGCAGGTCGGTGAGCTTGGCCGCAAAGGCCTCGTGGGTCATGCCGGGCATAGAAAAGCGTGAACCAGCGGGTTAATCCGCCAATTCGCGCTCAAGCTACACCGCCAACGTGGCGTTTACAAGCTAGGCCGGGGCCTTCTCCGTCACCAGCTTAATGCTGGCCGAATTGATGCACAGCCGCAGGCCGCCGGGGGGCGGGCCGTCGGGGAACACGTGGCCTTGGTGGGCGTCGCACACGTTGCAGAGCACTTCCACGCGCACCATGCCGTAGCTGGTGTCTTTCTTGTAGCGAATAGCGCTTTCATCGACCGGCTGCGTGAAGCTAGGCCAGCCAGTGCCGCTCTCAAACTTGGTGCGCGAGTCGTAGAGCGGGGTGCCGCAGCACACGCAGGCATACAGGCCGGCCTCGTGCGCCTCGCAGTACTCGCCGGTGAAGGCGCGCTCGGTGCCGTGCTCACGCGTAACGTGGTATTGCTCGGGCGTGAGCTGGGCTTTCCACTCGGCAGCAGTTTTTTCCATGCGGCGGGGCGGCTCGGGGCTGCCGTGGTTGGCCAGGCGAATAACATCGTTCCAGGTCTGCATTTTGGTTTGGTTTTTTGGCAAGGGATATACTACCAAGTAAAACGCAGTACGGCACGCAGAGTTCACGCGGGAGCTTTAGGCCCATTCGCGCAGCAATTCCAGACCCGCCGGCCAGTCGCCGTACCCGCTATCGGCATTGATGTGGCCGGCGTCGCCCACCACGATAAGCTCGCTGCCCCAGGCCTCTGCAAACTGCCGGGCGCGAGCTTCAGTCACCCACTGGTCGGTGGTGCTGGTCACCACTTTACTCGGAAAAGGCAGCCGCTGCAACGGCATCGGCCCAAAACCCGTGGTCGGAAAAGCGGCGTAGTGGGCCGTTTCCACGTCGCTCGGCGCCACCAGCAGCGCTCCTTTAATGCGGTGGCCGTAAGTCGCCGCCCAGTGCGCCACCGTGATGCACCCCAAGCTGTGCGCGATGAGTACCACATTAGCCAAGTCTTCGCCGGCCAGCGCTCGCTCGATTGTCGTCACCCACTCGGCACGGTCGGGCGCATTCCATTCGCGCTGCTGAATGCGCGTAAAATCGGGGTGGACGCGCTCGAAATAGGTCTGCCAGTGGGCAGGCCCCGAGTTACCGAGGCCGGGCACGATGAAAAAGCGGGTGTTTTGCATGGCTGCGAAGGTAGCTTTTTGGCTTGCTTAGCGCTTCAGCTCAAACTCCTGCCCCTGCCCGCTGCGGCTGCGCACCACCACGCGGTAGCGGCCGGGAGCCAGCACCAGAGCCGTCGCGTCCGCTTTATCGGTAAGCTCGATTACATCAGCGGGCACGGCGTCGGCGGGCTCGCCGGCCACGTAAGCCAGCACCTGACATGGGTAGGGCACTTTTATTTTCGACGCCACCGCCACCGGCCGCCGCTGGTCAGTAATCAGCCAGTCGGGCCGGCCCTGCACGGCGGTAGCCGGCGGGTGGTACACGTAGGCATCGACGCTCATGTACTTGTCGGCGGTGCTGAAAGGCTGGCCCTGCGCATCGAGCAGCACCACGCTCCCGCGCACCGGCAGCGGCTGGTAGTAGCGGTTGCTGGTGCCCTCGCTGAGCCGGGTTTGGTCGATGGTAAACGGGTCGATGCCGGTGTACTCGCGTAGGTAGCTGGCCAGCCAGCGACTATGGTCCTCGGGGTCGGGCTGCTCATTGGCGTGGCTGTAGCCGCAGTGTATCACTATTTTGGCCTTCGGGTCGGCCAGCAAAATGTGCTGAATATTGCGAGCCTGCGCCATTTCGCGGGCTTTTTGGCGCGCCGGCCAGTCGCCCTCGCGGCTAAAACCATAGTTGTAACTGCGCAGCCGAAAACCCTGCTTTTGGGCCGTGCGCACCAGGTTGCCAAAGTTGGGCTCGCCCACGTAGGTACCGGTGGCCTGCACGGGGTAGCGGCGGGTGGCCCAGTTCAGCGAGTCGTCTTCAAGCAAGTCCTCCGCGGCGAAGTAGCGGTAGCCCTGCGCCGCCAGCCCCGGCAGCAGCGCCGCCGTAAATGCCCGGTGGCACGGCACGTGGTGCGCCTCGTTGATGATGACAATGCGCTCACTTTTTGCTCGTTTCAGGATATACGCTTGGGCATCGGTGGGCCGGTAGGCGGCAAAAGCCAGGCTATCGGCGCGGGGCAGCGGGCGCGGCGCGGGCACGGGCCCTTTATTATTGGCCTCCAGCGCCGCCTGGTAGCGCCCGATGCGCGAGTACTGCCAAGCCACTTGCTGGTTTTGGTCGGGCTGGGCGCGCAGGGTCGCCGCCAGGTCGTCGGCAAACACGTAGGGCGTGGCGGTATTTTGGCCGCGGGCCGCCGCGCCGGTTAGCAGCAGAGTGGCCAGAACAAGTTTTTTCATCGTAGCTAGGCAGCTATTGGTTAGGCTTTTGAAAACAAAGTATCCTCAATACTACAACACACTTCTATAGTAACTGCTTAGTACTAGCGCCCCGCGGGGCCGCCCTACCCTTCCTTGCCCATGAAAATCCTCACCGCCGCCCAAATTCGCCAGCTCGACCAAGCCACCACCCGCGAGCAGCGCACCACCTCTACCGAGCTGATGGAGCGCGCCGCCACCGCCGTGGCCGGGTGGCTGCTGCGGCACTACGACCCGCGCCACACCCCCGACGTGCTGTTGCTGTGCGGCCCCGGCAACAACGGCGGCGACGGCCTCGCCCTGGCCCGCCTGCTCTACCAGGCCGGCTACCCGGTGCGCCTGGCCCTGCTGCCCGCCGCCCAGTACTCCGACGACTACCAGCACAACCACCACGTGCTGCCCAAAGTCATTCCGATACAAGAGCTTGGCCCGGAATCGCTACCCGACATTCGGCCCGAAACGCTGGTAATAGACGCCCTTTTTGGCACCGGCCTCACGCGCCCGCTCGCCGACACGGCCGCCGCCGTGGTGCGCCACCTCAACGAGCGCCACGCCCGCGTGGTGGCCATCGACCTGCCCAGCGGCCTGCTCGCCGATGCGCCCCAGCCAGAGGCCGATGCGCCCGTGGTGCGCGCCACCCACACCGTCAGCTTTGGGCCACCCAAGCTGGCTTTTTTGCTGCCCCAAAATGCCGCGTACGTGGGCGAGTGGCATCTGGAGGACATTCGCCTGAGCCACAGCTTTATCGAGCAGGCCGACACACCGTGGCACTTTACCGGGTTTATGGCAACGCAGCCCGAGCCTTGGCCGCAAGCGCTCGCCGCCCGCCCTGAAATCCAGCTACCCAAGCGAAATAAGTTTGGGTACAAAAATACCTTTGGGCACGCGCTGCTGCTGGCGGGCAGCCGGGGCAAAGTGGGCGCGGCCGTACTCAGCAGCGGCGCCTGCCTGCGCGGCGGCGCGGGCCTGCTCACGGTGGCCGTGCCCGGCTGCGGCTACGACATTATCCAAACCACCCGCCCCGAGGCCATGTGCCTGGCTGATAAGGAGGCCGATTTCATCAGCGAGCTACCCGACCTGACGCCCTACCAGGCCATCGCCATCGGCCCCGGCCTGGGCCAAAATGACGCTAGCCGCACCGTGCTAGAGCGACTGCTACGTGAAGCCACGGTGCCGCTCGTGCTAGACGCCGACGCGCTAAACATGCTCGGTGAGCACCGCGAGCTGCTGGGCTTACTGCCCGAAAACACGGTCCTCACGCCCCACATCGGCGAGTTTACGCGCCTCACCGAAAAGGCCCGCGACGACTACCACCGCCTCGATTTGCTGCGCGAATTTGCCCAAAAGCACCGCTGCCTAGTGGTGCTAAAAGGCGCCTACACGGCCACCGCCGCGCCCGATGGCCAGGTGTATTTCAACGGCACCGGCAACCCTGGCATGGGCACTGGCGGCAGCGGCGACGTGCTCACGGGCCTCGTGCTGGCCCTGCGCGCCGACCAGCGCCTCACCCCCTTGCTAGCCACGCGCCTGGCGGTGCTGGCCCACGGCCACGCCGGCGACCTGGCCGCCGCCGAAACCGGCGAAGCGGGGCTGCTGGCCGGCGACCTGGTGGCGCACATCGGCCCGGCACTGCGGGCACTCACGGCGGAAAGCTAACCGAGTGGAAGCAACCATCGGGCGGGCCGGCGCATCTGCCTGTCGGGGAGCCGGAGCGGTGGCCTCCACTAGCACTGCGGCCCTCCGGTGGGCGGGGCGCTCATATCAAGCGGCTTTTTCCTCAACTATCCGTGTTCTCAGGTATAAAACGTGCCACTATGCGTAGGGCTAAGAGCTGGCAATCAGTGCCCCAGTCCGGTGGCGGGCAGCCGAGGTTTCCGGCGCTGCTACTTGCTACGCGCTACCTGCTGCTACTTGCCTTACTACTGGGCGCGCTACCACGGGCCTCGGCGCAGGCAGGCCAGCCGGCGCCTCAATTGCGGGTGAGCGGCACCGTGAGCGATGCCCGCACCAAGCAGCCCGTGCGCGGGGCGGCCGTGCGCCGCCTCGGCACGCAACGCGGCACCGTGACGGACGCCGAAGGCGACTTTTTGCTGTCGGCCACTGCTACCGATACGTTACTTTTTCAGGCGCTGGGCTACAAGCCGCAACGGCTGCCCCTGCGCGGCACCTCCCTCGCGCAACTGGTGGTGCAGGTGCGGCTGGTGCGCGATTCGGTGCGCCTCGGCGAGGTGCACGTGACAGCTGACCGTGCCGACCGCGCCAGCGTCAACCAAGCCCTGCGCAGCCTCAAGCGGCCGGTGCCGCCCGTGGCCCACGGGGCCCACCGGCCGCCCCCGCCCAAGCCGCTTTTCGCGGTAGATTCTACCCCACCCCCACCGCCCCCGTTTGGTGGCACGCCCTTCGACTGGGCCTACAGCAAGTGGTCGCGCGAGGCCAAGGAGCGGCGCAAGGTGCAGCAAATCAAAGCGCAAGAAGCCCAAAAAAAAGTGCACCAGCGAAAGCTGGAGTACAACAAAGCTTTCAAGGATAATCGGGGCTATGAATAAGCGCCCGGATTAGCGAAAGGATTCTATATAAAAAACACTTAACTCGTGCGCAACCGCGCCGCGCCGGCTCTCCATTTTGAGCCGCCCGCGATGCGGCTTTTTTTACCTCTTGCCTAACCTGTTTGCTGTATGAGCCGACTATCTGCCCACCTACCCAGCGCGGCCTAGCTGCTACTACTGCTACTGGGCTGCTCGAAACCAGAGCCCGAATACTCGTACCTGACCTAGGCCACCTACCGGCCCATGCTGATGACGCGCACCGCGCTCGAAAGCTCGGTAGCTACCCTGCCGCCCCAGGTAATGCACAACCCCGGCAGGGGTTACCCACGCGGCTCATATAGAGTTATCAACGAGAAACTGCGGGCATTCACGTCATTGACATACTAACCCGACCCAGCCGCAGCCGGTGAGCTTTTTGCGCGCACTCGGCAACGTGGGCTTGGCCGTGCGCGGCAACCTGCGCTACGCCCGCCCTCGGTCCCGGTGCAGGTCAGCTTCTACCAGCACCTTAAGCTGCAACCCGGTGATGATAGACGGCAAATACGCCTACGTAACGCTGCGCTCGGGCCGCACCTGTAGCGGCGGGGCCAACGCATTGGAAGTCATCGACCTGACTAATCTCAGCCAGCCGCGTCTGGTTAGTGCTTTCGCTATGTTCAGCCCGCAGGGCCTGGGTGCCGAAAAAATCACCTCTACGCCTGCGACGATGGCCTGGAGGTATTTGACACCAGCCGCACCCCGGCCCTGACGCAGGTATTGGTCAAGCTTCGAGGAAAGCCTGTTTTGCAGCAGCCCTTCCGATTATATCCACGAAGGACTATTTTTTTCGGCAGGTTTCAAAGTCGGCATAGCAATATCAGGCAGCGCCAACTTACCAGTCTACTGCCTACTGCGGATGGGTGCGCAGCCACTTGCGGGCTTCCTGGTAAACATCCTGGCCGTCGTCGCCATCTTCGACCACGGCGCGGTAGTAACGGCGGGCAGTGGGCAGGTCTTTATCGCTGGCGGCGAGGCGGGCCAGCCCGGCTTCGGCAAAGATGTAATAGCTCTTTTTGGCCATGCCCGCCTGCTCCGAGTACACTAGGCAGCGCTGGTAATAGTCCTTGGCCTGGGCTACATCCTTGTACTTAAACTGCATGAGGTAGCCCATAATGTAGGCCGCCGCCCGGCCCGTGTACGCCTCGTAGCCCACCTGCCCGACCGCATATTTCTGGAGAATGGACCGGCAGGCCGTTTCGCTCTCGCCAAACCGGCCAATCTGAAAGCCCAGCTTGGCGTAGTCGAGCTGAAAACGCGAATTGTCGGGAAACTGCTGGACCAGCTGCTGGGCTACTTTATACGCTTCTTCGGGCTGGTTTTCGCGGGTGCTGTTGAGGATATTGACCAGAAAAAACTTGGCCTCGGCCCCGGTGTAAAAGGCGCTTTGGCTCACCTGCCGCAGCTGGGCCAAGCCGCGCTCGCGGTTGCCTTTGGGGAAGAAAAATAGCACTGGCCGCAGCCAAGGGTACTCCTGCCCTATCCACACGGCGTAGTAGTTGAACAGGCCTTCGCCGAAGAGAAACTCGGCGCTCAGGTCGTTGGCTTCGCGGCTCTTTTCCAAGTAGATGAGCGCCTTGCGGCTGGCCGTGGTAGCCCGGCGCCAATTGTGGCGCTCCGAGTGCAGGCGTGCCTCAAAGCCGTAGGCGGCCGCCAGAAAAAAGCAGGCTTCGTAGTTGTGGTTATCAGCTTTATACAACGCTTCGGCCTTGATTTGGGCGGTATCGACGTAGGCTAGAAATGCCTTGTCGTAACGGGTATCGGTGGCGTTGGCGGGCACCATTTTCCACCAGGTGCTCAGGCCCAGCAGAAAATACGCCATGGGGTGCTGCGGGTAGCGCCGCCGCAACGAATAGAACTGCTTGTCGGCCTTGGCGAACTTGAAGTTATAAAGGTTTTGCACGGCCCCGCCCAGCTCCAGCTGAATGTCTTTATCGAGCAGCAGCCAGCCCGAAATGTCCACTGCGGGCGGCGCTACGTGCACGCTATCGAGCGCCACCTGCTGCGGCGGCAGCGCGGGGTTTAGTACCTGCGACTGCGCTGCAAAGCCGCTGGCCAACAACCCAATGAACAAGCTGCTAACCAGCAGCCGGCAGCGTAAGTCAGAGAAAGATTTCATATGGGTAAACGGCTACTGTTGCAAGTACTAAGTCTTTACGCAATTTGTTAACCAATAGGATAGCAACGCGCTTTGCACCAAAGCTGTTCAGGAATGGGCTTAGCTTCTTTATCGTAACTAAGCAGCAATTAGCCCCGTTGCAAACGTAGCTATAAAGCGGCAGCAGGTATAAGAAAAACCGCTTGCAGGAATCCCTGACCGTGAAGTGACGACACGTAATACCGCCACTTGCTATTAGTGCCAAAATACCTTACAACAGCAATGACACCGCAGCCTGCACCAGCAGCGCGCCATCGGCCACGAGGGCGAAGAAATAGTCGCTACGCGTGTCGCGGGCCACGGCGATAATCCAGGCGGCGAGCGCGGCCGGGGCCAGCACTACCAGCGGCGGCGCTCCCCGCCCCAGGCCAATGGCCACCGAAATACCCAGTAGCGCCAGGGCCACGATTTTGGCCCCGCGTAGGCCCAACACTACTGGCATGGTGCGCAGGTTGGTAAGCCGGTCGCGGCTAAAATCCCGAATATCAAACACAATGGCTAGCGCCGAAACCAAGCAAAACCGCTGCGCCAGCAGCCCCGCCAATGGTGCCAGCGGCCGGTGCAAAGCCAGCGCTGGCAAGCCCACCGTCACGGCCGACCACACCCCGCCGATAAGAAATACTTTGAGCAGCGGCACCTCGCGCACGGCCCGCCAGCGCCCGCGCCACGGCAGCAGCGGCAGCGAATAACCCAGCGCCAGCGCCGCCAGTGGCAGCAACAGCGGCAGGTAATGCAGCCAGCCGCCTACCAGCAACAATACTGCGCCAGCCAGCGCCGCCGCGCCGGCCAGCACCGCCAGCGCCCAGCGGTGCCGGTGCTGCCAGGCCTTGCGCCCCGAGGTACCGACTGGTTGCTGATGCTTGAAAGGCAAGGCCGCATCGAGGTTATAGGTGAGCAGCGTGACGGCAAAAACCAGGGCTACCGCCTGCCACCCAGCCGGGCTAAAGCCGCCCGGCAGCAGGTGCAGCACGCCGGCCGTTTGGGCGGCGGCCGCTGCTGCCAGCCAGCCACTGCTATAGAGCAGGGTATCGAGCAGGCGCAGGGGCAACGGGCGGGCGGGCATGGCGGCAGTAGCGCGAAGCTCCGCTTCGCGTAGTGTTTGGCAGCATTTAGGGAGCGCGAAGTACGCTAGTAGCGCGGTTTTGGGCGGGCAGGTGGCCAGTGTGGGGCGGGCTTTGCAGTCTGTGCTCGGGCGTGCGCAGTCGCGGCCTACAAAGTCCGCGCAACAGGTGGCCACAAAAAAACGTCAGGCAGCCGGGCCTCAGCCAAGCCACCTGACGTTCAGGCCAAGTGCCGTAGTGCCTTACGGCTGCGGATGGTCGGCGCCGAAGGTTTCTTCGTAGAGCTTCACGCTCTCGTTGATAATGCGGTAGGCGTCTTCGCGGCCCAGGAACTGCTTTACTTCTACGTGCTTCTTTTCGAGGGCTTTGTAGTCTTCGAAGAAGCGCTGCATTTCCAGAATCATGTAGGGCGGCAGGTCGCCCAGTTCGTTGTAGTGGTTCACCGACACGTCATGGGCGGCTACGGCGATGATTTTGTCGTCTTCCTCGTCTTGGTCAAGCATCTGCATTACGCCGATGACTTTGGCCTCGACTACGCACATGTGCGGGATATCGACCGAGCACAATACCAGGATGTCGAGCGGGTCTTTGTCGTCGCAGTAGGTGCGCGGAATGAAGCCGTAGGCGGCGGGATAGTGCACGGCCGAGAACAGCACGCGGTCGAGCTTGAGCAGGCCGCTGTCCTTATCGAGCTCGTATTTGCCTTTGCTGCCTTTCGGGATTTCGATGATACCGGTTACGACTTCGGGCAGGCCATCGCCGCGCGATACGTCGTGCCAGGGGTTAAAATGGGCCACGTTGTACTTAAGTGAGAAGGTGAGTGGGGAGAAATTAGAAATGGGTTAGCAATTACGCGACAAAGTAACTATGGATGTCGGACCCGACCGCGAAAAGCTAAAGCTTACGTTACTTCATCACCTCGACCAAGGGCCGGCCGGTGCAGCCGCTGGGCTCCTGGATGTGGAGGTAGCGGGCCAGCGTGGGCGCGATATCCACGATTTTGACCTCCTGCATCGACTCGCCGTGCTTTACGCGCCAGCCCCAGAATAGCAGCGGCACGTGCGTATCGTAGGCCCACGACGAGCCGTGCGTGGTGCCTTTCACCACGGGGTAGCCATAAGCTTCGAGCCAGCCGGGAGCCAGCACGGCCAGCACGTCGCCCGAGCGGGGCGAGTAAAAGCCGTTTTGCTGGTAGTAGCCCAGGCCCTCGTTCCAGCTGCCGTGCAGCAGGTCGTGGGCCGTAATGGCCTCCGTGATGTGCGGCTGAGCGCGCAGAATATCAGCTACTTCCTCTTGTACGGCAGCCAAATTAAGCTTCTTTTGGGCAATGAGGGCGTGGTTGAGGTAGGCCTGCTGGTTTTCGTAGGTTAGCAGCCACTGGCCGGGGCCGTGCAGGCGGGTCATTACTTTCTGGATGGTGTCCTTTACCACGGCCGGGCCTACGCCACCGCCCGGCAGCTTGTGGGCTTGCAGAAAGCCTGCGGCCTGGTCGGCAGCGTGGTCGGCGGTGAGGAAAACAAGCGCGTTGCCCTTGCCCACTTGCTTGTCGAGGCCGTCGAGCAGGCGGGCCAGGTCGCGGTCGAGGCGCAGGTAGGTGTCCTCCGTTTCGATGGCGGTGGTGCCAAATTGGTGGCCCACGTAGTCGGTGCTGCTAAAGCTGACGGCCAGAAAATCGGTTTGGGCGCCCTGGCCCATTTGCTCGGCGCGCAGGGTTTCGAGGGCAAAATCGGCGGTGAGCGAATTGCCGAAGGGCGTGGAGCGGATGAGGTCGAGGTTTTGGGAACTGGCCTTGGCCGGTTTTTCGCCGGCGGCGCGCATGGTGGCGGCCACGGCCGTGGGCGTGGCGCCGCTCAGGCGCGGCAGGTCGTGCGGAAATACCGGCTTTTCCTCGCCTTTAAAGGCCGATTCCCAGGCCACGTCGTCGGGCGTGCTTTCGGTGTAGTCGCCTATCGGCAGCAGCGTGGTCCAGGGCTTATCGAGGTACTCGGCGGCGTGGCCGGCGGCGTTGAACTTCTGCACCCAGGCCGGCAACTCCTTGGCGTAGAATGTACTGCTGATGAACGCGCCGTTGGTGCCGTCATACCAGTAGGCGGCGTTGGCAGCGTGGCCGGCGGGCAGAATGCTGCCCCGGTCCTTCATGCTGAGGCCAATAACCTTGCTCTGAAAGTTGGTGGCCAAGCGCAGCTCGTCGGTGATGGTGGTAGTGAGCAGGTGCGCGGGCGACATTTGGCCGGCGGCCACCGAACCGCCTACCGACTGCACGGTTTTGTCGTCGGTTACGTAGGTGCCGCGGCCGGTTTCGCGCTCGTACCAATTATTGCCCACGATGCCGTGGTGGGCGGGCGTGGTGCCGGTGTACACGCTGGCGTGG
>Ga0265797_10004854_pt1 | contig 20125 bp, 18 predicted proteins | sample P2T30metagenome_FD_192433 | JGI IMG/M metagenome (GOLD analysis project Ga0265797, IMG submission 192433) | Plant litter microbial communities from East Loma Ridge, Irvine, California - P2 T30 | ecosystem: Environmental > Terrestrial > Plant litter > Unclassified | place: USA: California...
GATCGTGTAGGGCTCGCCCGAGTCGTCCTCGAAGGAGACCAGGTACATGTAGGGGCTCGGGTTCACGGTGCGGAGCACCCGGTAGACGTCCAGCGGCTCGGCCGTGAGCTCGTGGTCGAAGCGCTGTGAGATGACGACCTGGAAGACGTCGCCGTCGCGGATGTGCTCCTTCGACCGCTCGATCGCGTGGGCGTACTCGGCGTCGGTCGTCCGGCGCCGGGGCTCGGGGACGACGTCGAGGGCGACGTCGGACAGGTGCGCCTCACTGGGGGCCGCGAGCGCGTCCTGCAGGCGGTCGAGGCGGGACTGGGCGTCGGCCCAGAGGGCGTCCGGGTCGTCCGCGCCGTCCGCCAGCGCCGTGGCCACGAGCAGGACGGCGCCCGTCCGGTGGTCGAGCGCGACGAGCTCGCTGACGAAGCTGAAGGCCTGCGAGGGCACCTCGAACTCGGCGGGGGGTGCGGAGGGCAGGTGCTCGAGCTCGCGGACGGCCTCCCAGCCGACGAACCCGACGAGGCCGCCCGTGAGCGGTGGCAGCCCCGGGATGCGCGGCGTCGCCCAGCGCGCGTGCAACGCCGCGAGGACCTCGAGGGGCGTGCCGGTCGCGTCGCCCAGGGCCCGCTCGCGGCTCAGGCCGTGGTCGTGCCAGACGACCTCGTCGGCGGAGGTCGTGAGGACGCCGAAGGACGAGGCACCGACGAAGGACCAGCGGGACCAGATGCCGCCCTGCTCCGCGCTCTCGAGCAGGAACGTGCCCGGGCGGCCGCCCGCGAGCTTGCGGTGCACGCCCACCGGGGTCTCGCCGTCGGCGAAGAGGTCGCGGACGACGGGCACCACGCGGTGGCCCTCGAGCAGGGCGTCGAACTGCTCGCGCGTCGTGGAGGACCGGTCAGCCACGGGAGGGCTCCTCTCCCGCTCCGGACCCGGGTGCCGAGGCCGTGACCGGCGTCAACGGCTCGACGTCGAAGCACGAGTGCTCGCCCGTGTGGCAGGCCGCCCCCACCTGCTGGACGGTGACGAGCAGCACGTCGGCGTCGCAGTCGAGCGCAGCGGCCCGGACGTACTGTGCGTGGCCGGAGGTGTCGCCCTTGCGCCAGTACTCCCGACGCGACCGGGACCAGAACGTGACCCGGCCCTCGGTGAGGGTCTGCGTGAGGGCCTCGGCGTCCATCCATCCCATCATCAGGACGTCCTTGGTGCCCTCCTGCTGGACGATGGCGGGCAGGAGGCCGTCCCCGTCGAAGCGGGCACGGCCGACGACCTCCGCGGCCGTCGCGCGCGTCAGCACCTCGCCGCCGCTCATCGCACGGCTCCCGTGCGCACCGTGGCGCCCGAGGCGACGAGGGCGTCCTTGACCTGGCCCACCGTGAACTCGCGCGCGTGGAAGACGCTCGCGGCGAGCACGGCGTCGGCCCCCGCCTCGATCGCCGGGGCGAAGTGCTCGAGGCGACCCGCGCCTCCTGAGGCGACGACCGGTACGCGGCTGACCTCGCGCATGATCGACACCAGCTCGAGGTCGAAGCCCTGCTTCGTGCCGTCGGCGTCGATGGAGTTGACGAGGAGCTCGCCCGCGCCGCGCTCGACGGCCTCACGGGCCCAGGCGACCGCGTCGAGCGTCGTCTCCGTGCGCCCGCCGTGCGTCGTGACGACGAAGCCGCTCGGCGTGGTGCTCGAGCGCTTGACGTCGAGCGACAGCACGACGCACTGCGCGCCGAAGCGGTCGGCGATCTCGCCGACGAGGTCGGGGCGGGCGATCGCCGCGCTGTTCACGCCGATCTTGTCGGCACCCGCGGCCTGGAGTCGTGCCACGTCGTCCGTGGACCGCACGCCGCCGCCGACCGTGAGCGGGATGAAGACCTGCTCCGCGGTGGCCCGGACGACGTCGTAGGTCGTCGACCGCTCGTCGACCGTCGCGGTGACGTCGAGGAAGGTGATCTCGTCGGCACCCTGCTCGTAGTAGCTCCGGGCGAGCTCGACGGGGTCGCCCGCGTCGCGCAGGTCGAGGAAGTTCACGCCCTTGACGACGCGCCCGGCGGCCACGTCGAGGCACGGGATGACGCGGACGGCGAGCGAGGCCGACGACGCGGCCACCTCAGAGCCTCGCGGCGTGGATCGGGCTGACGAGGATCGCCCGTGCGCCGAGGTCGTAGAGGGCGTCCATGACCTGGTTCGTGTCGCGGCGGGGCACCATGACGCGCACCGCGGCCCACTCGGGGTCGTGCAGCGGCGAGACGGTGGGCGACTCCATGCCGCGCGCGATGGCCGTCGCGGCCTCGAGCTTGGCCACGGGCACGTCGTAGTCCATGAGCACGAACTGCCGGGCCACGAGCACGCCCTGCAGGCGGCGGTGCAGCACCGAGAGGCCGGGCGTGTCGTCGTCGGCCGTCACCAGCACGGCCGTCGACTCGAGGATGACCGGGCCGAAGATCTCGAGGCCCGCGGCACGCAGCGTGCCCCCGGTCTCGACGACGTCGGCGATGCCGTCCGCCACGCCGAGCTGGACGGCGCTCTCCACGGCGCCGTCGAGGCGGACCAGTTCGGCGGACACGCCCTCGCGCTCGAGGAACGCGCCGACGAGGCCGGGGTAGCTCGTGGCCACCCGCTTGCCCTGCAGGTCGGCGAGCGCGTGGAAGGCACCCCGCGGCCCGGCGAAGCGGAAGGTGGACCGGCCGAAGTCGAGCGGCGCCAGCTCGTGGGCGGGCGACAGGCTGTCGAGCAGCAGGTCGCGGCCGGTGATGCCGACGTCGAGCGCGCCCGAGCCGACGTAGGTCGCGATGTCGCGCGGCCGCAGGTAGAAGAACTCGACGCCGTTGCGCTCGTCGAGCACGTGCAGGGTCTTGGTGTCACGTCGCCCCCCGTAGCCGGCCTCGGCCAGCATCTCGGAGGCGGTCTCGCTGAGGGAGCCCTTGTTGGGTACTGCTACGCGGAGCATGCTGCGTTCCGTCCGGTCGGCGCCGCCCGGGAGCGGCGCGAGGGTGGTGAGGAGGTGGGGACGGACTCAGAGATGTCGGTAGACGTCGGCGGGCGTGAGGCCCTTGGCGACCATGAGCACCTGCAGGTGGTAGAGCAGCTGGCTGATCTCTTCTGCCGTGGCGACGTCGCCCTCGTACTCGGCAGCCATCCAGACCTCGGCCGCCTCCTCGACGATCTTCTTGCCGATCTGGTGGACCCCGGCGTCGAGCTCGGCGACGGTGCCCGACCCCTCGGGGCGGGTGCGGGCCTTCTCGGTCAGCTCGGTGAAGAGCTCGTCGAACGATTTCACGTCGTCCAGGTTACCGGGCCGCGGCGGCACGCAGCGCCGCGATGCGTTCGGCCGGCTCGCCGCCGTACACGGCCGACCCGGCGACGATCGTGTCGGCCCCGGCCGAGACCGCCGTGCCGATCGTGTCGACCGTGATGCCGCCGTCGACCTCGAGCCACACGTCGAGGCCGGAGGCGTCGACCGCCTCGCGCGCTCGGCGCAGCTTGGGCATCGTCTCGGGCTGGAAGGACTGCCCGCCGAAGCCCGGCTCGACGGTCATGACGAGGATCATGTCGAACTCGTCGAGGGTGCGGAGGAGGGGCTCGACGTCGGTGCCGGGCTTCACCGCGACGGAGGCCCGTGCGCCGCTGCTGCGGATCGCCCGCGCAGTGGCGACCGGGTCGGACGCAGCCTCCAGCGAGAAGGTCACCGACGACGCACCGGTCTCGGCGTAGCGGGGGGCCCAGCGGTCGGCGTCCTCGATCATGAGGTGCACGTCGAGCGGCACCGGGCTGACCTCCTGGAGGCGCTGGACGACGGGCAGGCCGAGGGTCAGGTTCGGCACGAAGTGGCCGTCCATGACGTCGACGTGGACCAGGTCGGCGTCGGCGATGCGCGCCAGGTCGCGCTCGAGGTTCGCGAAGTCGGCGGACAGGATGCTGGGGCTGATGCGCACGGACACGCCGAGATCTTACCGGGGCCGGGCGGGGAGGGGCCCGCCGTGCGGGGTCACGCGACCCCTGCGGGGCCCGGGCCGTCCGCCCCGCCGCGCTTGACGAGCAGCGCCACGAACATGGCGTCCGTGCCGTGGCGGTGCGGCCACAGCTGGGCGTACGGCCCCGAGGCGAGGTCGAGGTCGGCCCCGGGTCGCGCGACGGCGGCGACCGTGCGCGCGGCGTCGGCGAGGTCGACCACGCCCTCGTGCCTCTGCAGCCCGGCCTCGACGACCGCACGGGTCTCGGCGAGGTGCGGCGAACACGTCACGTAGGCGAGGACGCCGCCGGGAGCCAGGGCGGCGACCGCCGAGTCGAGCAGCTCGCCCTGGAGGGCGCTCAGCTCCCCCACGTCACCGGGCTGCTTGCGCCAGCGCGCCTCGGGCCGGCGACGCAGGGCGCCGAGCCCCGTGCAGGGCGCGTCGAGCAGGACGCGGTCGTAGCGCCCGGGCGCCTCGGAGCCGACCAGGCGCCCGTCGCCCTGGCGCACCTCGACGTCGCCGGGCACGGTCGCCAGCGCCTGGCGCACGAGCCCGACGCGCGCCGGCACGACCTCGTTGGCCACGAGGGACGCCCCGGCGACCGCGGCCTCGGCGGCGAGGAGAGCGGCCTTGCCGCCCGGTCCCGCGCAGAGGTCGAGCCACCGCTCCCCCGGCACCGCGGGACGGAAGCGGCTGAGCGCGAGCGCCGCGAGCTGCGAGCCCTCGTCCTGCACGCGTGCACGACCGGAACGGACCGCCTCGCCGCGGGACGGGTCGCCGCCGGCGCTCGTGACCGCCAGCGGTGAGACCCGACCGGGCTCGCCCTCCAGCTCGTCGGGCGTCGAGAGCCCCGGCAGGGCCACGAGCCCGACGCGGGGCGCGACGTTGTCGGCCGCGAGGAGGTCCACCAGCTCGTCGGCCCGCCCCTCGGCCGCGAGGGACCGGCGGAGGGCCCGCACGACCCACGTGGGGTGCGACCACTCGGCCGCGATGCGGTCGTCGTCGCTGGTGGCGCCCTCGAGGACGCGCTCGCGCCACGTCTCGGGCGTCGACCGCGAGATCGTCCGCAGCACGCCGTTGACGAAGCCCGTGCCGGCCCGGCCCGAGACCTCCCGGGCCAGCGACACCGTCTCGTCGACGGCCGCATGGGTCGCCACCCGGGTCGACAACAGCTGGTGCGCACCCAGGCGGAGCACGTCGAGCAGCTCGGGGTCGATCGCGGTGACCGGACGCCGCGCAGCCAGGGCCAGCACGCGGTCGTAGTACCCGCGCATCCGCAGCGTGCCGTACGTCAGCTCGGTGGCGAGGGCGGCGTCCTTCGGGTCGAGGCCGGCACGCACGATCCGCTGCGGCAGGAGGAGGTTCGCGTAGGCGTCGTCGTGCTCCACGGCGCGCACGACGTCGAACGCGACGGACCGGGCGGGCTGCACGCGGCTCATGCGAGCCTCCTGTCGTCGTGCCCGGACAGGCCCCGCCACCAGTCGGCGGCCGCCATCGGCTTCTTGCCGGCCGGCTGGACGCGCACGAGCTCGAGGGGCTCGGTGCCCGTGCCCACGAGCACGCGTCGTGCGTCGAGGACGAGCTCACCGGGGGCGACCGGCGGGACGTCGCCCGTCACGGCGCGCACCTCGAGGACCTTGACCCGGTCGCCGCGGTGCAGCGCGTGCGCCCCCGGCTCGGGCGTCACGCCCCGCCAGCGGTCGAGCACCGTGCGGGCCGGGGCCGCGAGGTCGAGCCGGCCGTCGTCGAGGGTGAGCTTCGGGGCGGTCGTGACCTCGCCCTCCTGCTCGCGCGCCCCGGCCGTGCCGTCGGCGAGGGCGGCGACGACGTCGGCCACGAGGCCCGCACCGCTGCGGGCCAGGGCGTCGAGGAGCTCCCCGGCGGTCTCGGTCCCCGCGAGCGGGTGCTCGAGGACGCCCAGCACGGCGCCCGCGTCGAGCTCGGGCACCAGCTGGAAGACCGTGGCCCCGGTGACCGCGTCGCCCGCCACGAGCGCACGCTGCACGGGCGCCGCGCCCCGCCAGCGCGGCAGCAGCGAGAAGTGCAGGTTGACCCAGCCGAGCCGCGGCCCGCTGAGCAGGGGGTCGCGCAGCAGGGCGCCGTAGGCCACGACCACGCCGAGGTCGGGCTCCAGGGCCAGGAGGCGCTCGGTCACGTCGGCGTCGAGGCGCCGCGCCTTGACGACGGGCAGGCCGAGACGCTCCGCCTCGACCGCGACGGGCGTGGGCGTGAGCACGCGCCGCCGACCCTGCGGGGTGTCGTCCCGGGTGAGGACGGCGACGACCTCGTGCTCGGGCCGGGCGGCCAGGGCGGTGAGGGTGGGCACGGCAGCGGCCGGGCTGCCGGCGAAGACGAGGCGCACGAGCGGGGCCTTTCGGGATCAGTCGGCGAAGGGCTCGACGTCGTCGAACCGCACTCTGAGTGTAGGGAGGGCGCGCCCACGGCCCTGACCGAGCGCCTTGCGCCGGTCGACGGCAGCACGCACGACCTCCGCGCGGAGGGCCTGCGCCACCTCGGCGCCCCGGGCGTAGTCGAAGCGCACGACGGCCCGGTCGCCGCCCGGCACCTCGACCGGCCCGAGCGTCTCGCGGCGCACGTCGTCCGGCAGGGCCTCGAGGGCCCGCGCGACGCCCTCGGTCGTGCCCGTGACGGTCGCCACGCGCACGGCCGGGGGGAAGCGCAGGTCGCGTCGGTCGGCGAGCTCGCCCGAGGCGAAGCGCGGCAGCTGCCAGGTCGCCAGCGCGGCGGCAGGAGCCCCGCCCACGCCCACGAGGACGACCGGCGCCCGGCGCGCCGCCAGCGCGGCGGCGTTGGCCCAGCCGCGCACGCAGTCCTCGGCGACGCGCAGGCTCTCGCGCGCCAGCATCCGCTCACCGTCGAGCAGGAGCACGGCCCGGTACCCGCCGGGGGCGACGGGCTCGGCACCACGGACCGCCACGACCACCGCCGGCTCGTCGTCGACGCGCGTGAGGCGCCTCGACCCGTCGGAGACGACGACCTTCACGCCCGGGAACGCCCGCCCCAGCTCGTCGGCGGTCCGCGTCGCACCGCTGCCCACGGACCTCAGCCGCGTGCCCTCGCAGGTGGGGCAGGCCCAGCCGACGGCGAGGGCGCCGCACCAGGCGCAGGCGGGCACGGCGCCGGCCGAGCGCTGGTGCAGGGGCCCGCCGCAGACCGGGCAGCGGGCAATGTCGCCGCAGTCGGCGCACGCCAGCCGCGGGGCATGGCCGGGGCGCGCGACCTGCACGAGGACGGGGCCGTGCTCGAGCGCCGCCCGCGCCTCCTGCCACGCCGTGGAGGGGATCCGCGCCTGCGCCGCGAAGCCGTCCTGGGCGGCCTGCTGCGCGGTCGGCACCACGTGCGGCTGGTACCGCGGGTCGGGCCGGACGTCGGCGAGGAAGCCGATCTCGACGAGCCTCTGGACGTCGGTGCTGCGGGCGTGCGACAGGAACACCAGGGCCGTCGACTGCTGGCTCGAGCGCAGGAGCGCCGTGTCGCGGGCGTGCACGTAGGGGGCCAGCGGCTCGGCGAACGACTCGTCGCCGTCGTCGACGACGACCACCAGGCCCGTGCGCGCCGACGGTGCGAGCAGCACCGAGCGGTTGCCCACGACGACGACCGCGTCGTCCGAACGGGCCCGGAGCAACGCCCGGTAGCGGTCGGGGTTCGACTGGCCGGAGTCGAGCCGCACGATCCTCTCGGGCGGCAGCACCTCCGCCAGCGCCGTGAGCACGTGCTCGAGGTCGCGGTGGTCGGGCACGGCGAGGATCGCGTCGTCGCCGTCGGCCAGCGCGATCGTCGCGAGCTCGACGGCGGTCGCCGCCCAGGCCGCGATCCAGTCGCCGCCCTCCGTCGGGACGAGCAGGGGGACGGCCTCGACGGCGGCCCGCCCCCGACCTCGCACGAGGCCCGCGAGGTCGGTCGAGCGGTAGTGCTGGACGGGCAGCGCCTCGACCGGCGGGAGGGCAGCCTCGGGCTCGGCGTCGGCGTCGGCGTCGGCGTCGGCGTCGGCGTCGGCGTCGGCGTCGGCGGACGCTGACGCGGCCGCCTCCCGCGCGGCCAGCCACGCCTTCTCGACGCGCACCTGGCGCGGCGGCACGGCGAGGCGGAGCACGTCGCTGGCGGAGCCCCCGGCCCGGTCCGCCACCGCCCGGGCGAGCCGCCAGACCTCGGGGGCCAGGACGGGGACGGGCGACACGAGCGCCTCGAGCTCGCTCAGCTCACCGCCGTGCTCGGACTCCGCGACGACCTCGACCACCCACGCGTCGGCGATGCGCCCTGCCGATCGCAGGGGCACCGACACGCGGACCCCCGGCACGACCTCGTCGACGAGGGCCGCGGGGACCGCGTAGTCGAACAACCGGTCGAGCTGGGGCAGCGGCGAGTCGACGAGCACCCTCGCGACGGCTGCCGGGGACCGACCGGGCACCACGGTGGTCAGAGCCCGGCGGCGGCCCGCAGCGCGTCGACGCGGTCGAGGGCCTCCCAGGTGAAGTCCGGGAGCTCCCGACCGAAGTGGCCGTACGTCGAGGTCGCCGCGTAGATCGGGCGCTTGAGGTCGAGGTCGCGGATGATGGCGGCCGGTCGCAGGTCGAAGACCTCCCGGATCGCCCCGATGAGGACCTCGTCGGCGACGTGGCCGGTGCCGAAGGTCTCGACGTAGAGGCCCACGGGGGCGGCGCGCCCGATCGCATAGGCGACCTGCAGCTCGAGCCGGTCGGCGAGGCCCGCGGCGACCGCGTTCTTGGCGACCCAGCGCATGGCGTAGGCCGCCGACCGGTCGACCTTCGACGGGTCCTTGCCGGAGAAGGCGCCGCCGCCGTGACGGCTCGCGCCGCCGTACGTGTCGACGATGATCTTGCGGCCGGTCAGCCCGGCGTCGCCCTGGGGCCCGCCGATCTCGAACCGGCCCGAGGGGTTGATGATGAAGCGCGTCGCGGACGCGTCGAGGCCCGCCTCGTCGAGGACCGGGCGCACGACGTGCTCGACGACGTCGGCCTCGAGCTGCTCGCTCGTGACGTCGGGGCCGTGCTGGGTCGACAGGACGACCGTGTCGACGGAGCGCGGGACGACGCCGTCGTAGCCGATCGTGACCTGGGTCTTGCCGTCCGGTCGCAGGTAGGGCAGGACGCCCTCCTGTCGCACGGCGGCGAGACGCTCGGCGAGGCGGTGCGCGAGCCATACGGGCATCGGCATGTACTGCGGCGTCTCGTTCGTCGCGTAGCCGAACATGATGCCCTGGTCGCCCGCCCCGAGGCGGTCCAGCTCGTCGTCGCTCGCGCCGCTGCGCGCCTCGAGGGCCGTGTCGACGCCCTGGGCGATGTCGGGCGACTGCGAACCGATCGAGACCTCGACGCCGCAGGTGCGACCGTCGAAGCTCACCGCGGACGAGGTGTAGCCGATGCCGACGATGAGGTCGCGCACGATGGTGGGGATGTCGACGTAGCCCGTCGTCGTCACCTCGCCCGCCACGTGCACGAGGCCGGTCGTCACCATGGTCTCGACGGCCACGCGGCTCTCGGGGTCGACCGCCAGCAGGGCGTCGAGGATCGCGTCCGAGATCTGGTCGCAGATCTTGTCGGGGTGGCCCTCGGTCACGCTCTCGGAGGTGAAGAGCCGGAGGCCCGTGCTCGAGGGTGCGGGGGTGCTGGTGGTCTCGTCGGTCGGCGTCACAAGGGTCCTCTGCGTGGATGGTGCGGGCGGCGGAGCCGCCGGGTGCGCGATGAGGCCCCGGCGAATCGCTCCGCGGGGGCCTCACCGATGATGCCACGCACCGCCGACGTCGGTCGGCGATGCCGGCGGTCACTCTGCCGGCGTCGCCAGCGGGGTGACGGAGAGCTTGTCCTCGTTGATCTCGTGCATCGCGACCGAGAGGGGCTTGTCGTCGATCGTGCTGTCGACGAGGGGCCCGACGTTGTCGAACAGGCTGCCCTCGTGCAGGTCGGCGTAGTAGTCGTTGATCTGCCGGGCGCGCTTCGAGGCGAAGATGACGAGCGCGTACTTGGACTCGACCTTCGAGAGCAGCTCGTCGATGGGCGGATCGATGATGCCCTTGTTCTTGTCGGCCATGGTTGCTCCTTGCGTGTGGAGGATGAGGTCTGGTGGCGCGTCAGGCGCGCGGGCGCGCCGAGACGGGCGCAGAGAGCAAGTCTACGACCTCCTGGGCCGCCACGGCGACGTCGCGGTTGACGACCTTGACGTCGAACTCGTCCTGGGCGGCCAGCTCGACCTTCGCGGTCTCGAGCCGGCGCTGCTGCTCGGCGGCCTCCTCGGTGCCCCGACCGATGAGGCGGCGCACGAGCTCGTCCCACGTCGGGGGCAGCAGGAACACCAGCACGGCCTCCGGCATGGCCGCGCGCACCTGGCGCGCACCCTGCAGGTCGATCTCGAGCAGCACGCTGCGGCCCTCGTCGAGCGCGGCGTCGACCGGGGGCCGGGGCGTGCCGTACCGGTGCGAGTTGTGGACGGTCGCGTACTCGAGCATCTCGCGGTCGCGGACCATGCGGTCGAACTCGTCGTCGTCGACGAAGTAGTAGTGCACGCCGTCGACCTCCCCCGGCCGCGGCGCCCGGGTCGTGGCCGAGACGCTGAGCAGGACGTCGGGGTGGTTCTCGCGGATGTGCGTCGAGACCGTGCCCTTGCCGACGGCCGTCGGACCGGCCAGCACCACGAGCTTCGCGCGACCACGGCCGCGCGACTCGCGGACGGCGAGCCAGTCGCCGAGCGTACGACGCTGCCGCACGCCGAGGCCGCCCACGCGCTTCGACTCCGCGATGCCGAGCTCGGCCATGATGCGGGCCACCCGCGTCGGTCCGATGCCGGGGATGCTCGTGAGCAGCTCCCGCACGCGGAGGGTCGCCTCGGGGGCCGTGACCTCACCGGCCCAGGCGGCCTCCGCCACGTCGAGCGCGGTCCGGCGACGCTCGGCCACGGCCCGCTTGACGTCGGCGCGGGCGCGCCGGGCGAGGACGGCCGCGCGAGCGGCAGCCACGCGGTCGACCGGTGGAGGGGTCATGCGAGGCACGCGCGCACCTCCTCGGCGTCGCGGCGCACGGCCGCGGCGAGACCGGACGGGCCGGCCGACAGCACCGAGCGCGAGACCGAGGCCACGACGGAACCGGCCGCGGCACCGAAGCGGCGGGGCAGGTCGGCGAAGGCCGCGCCCTGCGCACCGAAGCCCGGGGCGAGCACCGGGGTCGTCGTCAGACGGGAGACGTCGATCCCCACGTCGTCGAGATCGACCGTGGCGCCGAGCACCAGGCCGATCGATCCGAGTCGGGTCTCCCCCGCCGTCGCGTTGTCGTCGAGCACGTCGTCGACGATACCGCCCGCGACGGTCCGGCCGGCGCGGGGGCCGACGGCGAGGACGGCCGTCTGGAGGGCCCGCGCCTCGGGGTTCGAGGTGGCCGCCAGCACGAACACCCCGGCGCCGACCTCCCGGGCACGCGCCGCCGTCGCGCTCAACGAACCCCAACCGAGGTACGGCGAGACCGTGAGCGCGTCCACCCGCAGCGGTGAGCCCGGAGCCAGCCACGCCTCGGCGTAGCCGTCCATGGTCGTCCCGATGTCACCGCGCTTGGCGTCCCCGACCGTCAGGAGGCCCGCCGCACGCGCCGCCGCGAGGACGTCCTCGAGCGCCGCGAGGCCTGCGGAACCGGCCCGCTCGAAGAACGCGACCTGGGGCTTCACGACCGCCGCGCCTCCTGCGGCCGCCTCGACGACGCGGAGCCCGAAGTCGCGCAGCCCCGCGGCGTCGTGCCCGAGGCCCCACTCGTCGAGGAGGAACGGGTGCGGATCGATGCCCACGCAGAGCGGACCGGTGGAGCGGAGCGCGTCCGCGAGCCGCTCGCCGAACGGACGCACCGCCGTGGTCGCCGCCGTCACCGGCGCGCGGCCCGTGCCGTGGCGTAGTCCTGCAGGCTCGTCACCTCGAGCTCGGAGTGGACCGCCTCGATCGACGCCACGGCCGCGCCGAGCTGCGCGATGGTCGTGAACAGCGCCTTGTCGGCGGCCACGGTCGCGGCCCGGATCTCGTAGCCGTCGGCACGGGCGGTGCTGCCGCTCGGCGTGTTGATGACGATGTCGACCTCGTCGCGCGCGATGAGGTCGACGACGCTCTCGCGGCCCGAGCTGTACTTCGCGACGGTGTCGGCCGCGATCCCGTTGCGGACGAGCACGGTCGCCGTGCCCTCGGTCGCGAGGATGCGGAAGCCCAGCTGCTGCAGGCGGAGCACCGGCAGCACGATGGCGCGCTTGTCGCGGTCCGCCACGCTGACGAACACCGTGCCCGACGTGGGGAGCCCGCCGTAGGCGGCCATCTGGCTCTTGGCGAAGGCGCGGGGGAAGTCGCGGTCGATGCCCATGACCTCGCCCGTCGAGCGCATCTCGGGGCTGAGCACGCTGTCGACGATCTGGCCGTCCTTCGTACGGAAGCGCTTGAACGGCAGCACGGCCTCCTTGACCGAGATCGGCGAGTCGAGGGGCACGTCCGAGCCGTCCTGCTCGGGCAGGAGGCCGCTCGCCACGAGCTCGCGGACGCTCGTGCCGACCATGACGAGCGAGGCCGCCTTGGCGAGCGGGATCCCCAGCGCCTTCGAGACGAACGGCACCGTGCGGCTCGCCCGGGGGTTCGCCTCGATGACGTAGAGCACGCCCGCGGCGATCGCGAACTGGACGTTGAGCAGGCCCTTGACGCCGATGCCGCGCGCGATGGCGAGCGTGGCCTCGCGGACCCGGTCGATCTCGCCCTTGCCCAGGGTGACGGGCGGCAGGGTGCAGCTCGAGTCGCCGGAGTGGATGCCGGCCTCCTCGATGTGCTCCATGATGCCGCCGACGTAGAGATCGGTGCCGTCGTAGAGGGCGTCGACGTCGATCTCGACCGCGTCGTCGAGGAACCGGTCGACGAGCAGCGGGGCGTCCGGGCCGATGATGGCCTGGTCCTGCACCCGCACGAAGTAGTCGGCGAGGGACGGGCTGTCGTAGACGATCTCCATGCCGCGGCCGCCGAGCACGTACGACGGGCGCACGAGCACGGGGTAGCCGATCTCCTCCGCGACCGCGACGGCGCTCGCGTAGTCGGTCGCCGTGCCGTTGCGGGGCGCCAGGAGGCCCGCCTCGTCGAGGATCGCCGAGAACAGACCGCGCTCCTCGGCGGAGTCGATGGCGTCGGGGCTCGTGCCGAGGATCGGCACGCCGGCGGCCTCGAGGCCCTTCGAGAGACCCAGCGCGGTCTGGCCGCCGAGCTGCACGACGACGCCGACGAGCTCGCCGGACGCGGCCTCGGCGTGCACGACCTCGAGCACGTCCTCGAGCGTCAGCGGCTCGAAGTAGAGCCGGTCGCTCGTGTCGTAGTCGGTCGAGACCGTCTCGGGGTTGCAGTTCACCATGATCGTCTCGTAGCCGGCGTCGCTCAGGGCGAAGCTGGCGTGCACGCACGAGTAGTCGAACTCGACGCCCTGCCCGATGCGGTTCGGACCCGAGCCGAGGATGATCACCTTGCGGCGGTCGCTCGGGGCGACCTCGGTCTCGAGGTCGTAGCTCGAGTAGTGGTACGGGGTGAGGGCCGGGAACTCGCCCGCGCACGTGTCGACCGTCTTGAACACCGGACGGACGCCGAGCCCGTGACGGGTCGCCCGCACCTCGCCCTCCGTCAGGCCGCGCAGCTGCGCGATCTGGGCGTCGCCGAAGCCGTGGTCCTTGGCGTGGCGGAGCGTCGCGGCGTCGAGCTCGGGCGCGGCGGCCACCTCGGCGGCCACCTCGTTGATGAGCACGACCTGGTCGACGAACCAGGGGTCGATGCCGGTGGTCTCGTGCACCTGCTCGGCCGTCGCGCCCGCGCGCAGAGCCTGCTGCACGGTGACGATGCGTCCGTCGGTGGGCGTCGCGGCCAGCGCGAGCAGCGCCTCCCGATCGCCGGGCGCGCCCTCCCAGTGGAAGCTCGAGCCGCGCTTCTCGAGCGAGCGCAGCGCCTTCTGCAGGGCCTGGGCGTAGTTGCGCCCGATGGCCATGGCCTCGCCGACGCTCTTCATCGTCGTCGTCAGGGTCGTGTCGGCGGCGGGGAACTTCTCGAACGCGAAGCGGGGCACCTTGACCACGACGTAGTCGAGGGTCGGCTCGAACGACGCGGGCGTCACCTTCGTGATGTCGTTGGGGATCTCGTCGAGGCGGTACCCGAGGGCCAGCTTCGCCGCGATCTTGGCGATCGGGAACCCCGTCGCCTTGGAGGCCAGGGCGCTCGACCGCGAGACGCGGGGGTTCATCTCGATCACGATGACCCGGCCGGTGTCGGGGTCGACGGCGAACTGGATGTTGCAGCCACCCGTGTCGACGCCCACGCGCCGGATGATGTCGATCGAGATGTCGCGGAGGTTCTGGTACTCGCGGTCCGTCAGGGTCAGGGCGGGCGCGACCGTGATCGAGTCGCCCGTGTGCACGCCGACCGGGTCGACGTTCTCGATCGAGCAGACGACGACCGTGTTGTCGGCCGTGTCGCGCATCATCTCGAGCTCGTACTCCTTCCAGCCGAGGATCGACTCCTCGAGGAGGACCTCGGTGGTCGGGCTCTGGTGCAGGCCGTCCGTGACCATGCGGACCAGCTCGGCCCGGTCGTAGGCGAAGCCCGAGCCGAGGCCGCCCATCGTGAACGAGGGCCGGATGACGAGCGGGTAGCCGAGCTCCTCCGCGTACCCGACCGCCTCGTCGACGGTCGTGGCGATGAAGGACTTGGCCACGTCGGCACCGGACTCGACGACGAGGGCCTTGAAGAGCTGGCGGTCCTCGCCCTTCTGGATCGCCTCGACCTTGGCGCCGATGAGCTCGACGCCGTGCTTCGCGAGGATGCCCTCCTCGTCGAGCGCGATGGCCGCGTTGAGCGCGGTCTGGCCGCCGAGGGTCGGCAGGATCGCGTCCGGGCGCTCCTTGACGATGATCGCCTCGAGCACCTCCGACGTGATGGGCTCGACATAGGTGGCGTCGGCGAAGTCGGGGTCGGTCATGATCGTGGCCGGGTTCGGGTTGACCAGGATCACCCGGACCCCCTCCTCGCGGAGCACGCGGCAGGCCTGCGTGCCGGAGTAGTCGAACTCGGCCGCCTGGCCGATGACGATCGGCCCGGAGCCGATGACGAGGACGCTGGTGATGTCGGGGCGCTTGGGCATTACTCGGAGTCCTCCGTGGTGCTCGCGGTCGCGGCGTGCTTCGTGGCGAGGACGGCCTCGCGGAACCGGTCGAAGAGATGGTTGCTGTCGTGGGGGCCGGCGGCCGCCTCGGGGTGGTACTGGACCGAGAAGGCCGGCACGTCGAGCGCCCGGAGGCCCTCCACGACCGAGTCGTTGAGGCTGTAGTGGCTGACCTCGACGCGGCCGAAGCCCGCCGGGGAGTCGAGGACGCCGTCGATGGGCGCGTCGACCGCGAAGCCGTGGTTCTGGCTCGTGATCTCGACCTTGCCGGTCGTCTTGTCGAGCACGGGCTGGTTGATGCCCCGGTGCCCGAACGGCAGCTTGTAGGTGTCGAAGCCGAGGGCGCGACCGAGCAGCTGGTTGCCGAAGCAGATGCCGAAGAAGGGCGTGCCGTCGCGCAGCGCCTCCTGCAGCAGCTCGACCTGCTGGTCGCTCGCGGCGGGGTCGCCCGGACCGTTCGAGTAGAAGAGCGCGTCGGGGGCGAGCGCGCGCAGCTCGTCGGGCGTCGTCGACTGGGGCAGCACGTGCACCTCGAAGCCGCGCTGCGCGAGGTAGCGCAGCGTCGAGGTCTTCACGCCGAGGTCGAGCACCGCGAGGGTGCCGAGCCGCTCCCCCTGCGCCTCGAGCACGTACGGCTCGAGGGTCGAGACCTGCGAGGAGAGGTTCTGGCCGCGCATGCCGGCCGCCTCGCGCACGAGCGCGAGCTGTTCCGCCTCGGGCAGGAGCGCGTCGGCGCCGCTGAAGACGCCGCCGCGCATCGAGCCGGCGTCGCGCAGGCGCCGGGTGACGGCGCGCGTGTCGATGCCCTGGATGCCCACGACGCCGTCGGCGACCAGCTGGTCGTCGAGGCTGCCCTGGGCGCGGTGGTTGGAGACGACGCGGCTCGCGTCGCGCACGACGTAGCCGGCGACCCACACGCGGCGGCTCTCGGTGTCGTCGTCGTTCACGCCCGTGTTGCCGATGTGCGGGGCGGTCATGACGACGATCTGCCCGGCGTAGGACGGGTCGGTCAGGGTCTCCTGGTAGCCGGTCATGCCGGTGGCGAAGACGACCTCGCCGAGCGTGCGGCCGACGGCGCCGTAGGCGCGGCCTTCGTAGCGGGTCCCGTCCTCGAGGACGAGCAGGGCCTTCTGGGTCACGAGTGGCCTCCTGGTGCGGCGGTGTCGGGGTCGGTGGGGGTCGTGGGGGCGGCGGCGGTCGACCGCTCGGGTCGTCGCCGGTGCTCGGGCAGGAGCGGGCGCACGGCGTCGAGGAACGGCCTCGGGTCGTCGGGCAGCCGCAGGTAGGTGTCGACGGGCGTGCCGCCCAGCGTCCACGCGAGGAGGACCAGCCCGTCGCGCTCGACGACGCGGTCGATGGTCCACGTGGCGCGGCGGACGTCGCGCAGGCAGGAGGCGCGGACGACGAACGCGGGGACGCCCGCGATCTCGAGGCGCACCCCGGCGTCGTGCACCGAGGCGATGGCGCGACCGCGGAAGCCCAGGCCGTGCACGACGACCCGGTCGAGCGGGTCGTCGCCGCGCGTCGTGGCGACGTAGGCGCCGTCGACCTCCAGGCGCGCGGGACCGAGGTCGGCCGGGGCCGGTTCGGGAGCCGGCACGTCGGCCTGACGGCGCCCCCGGGCACGCCAGGCGAGGACCATGAGCACGAGCAGGGCCGCGACGCCCGCCGCCCCCAGGGCGGCGATCAGCCACTGGGTCACCGGGAGGCCCCCCGCGCGGCGGCGGCGACCTCGTCGGCGTCGACGACCGCGCCGTCGAGCACGGTCGCCCGGCCCTCGTGGAACGTCGCCACGACCCGACCGGGGAGGACCCGGCCCAGGTAGGGCGAGTTCGTGCTGCGACCCGCGAGGTCGTCGGTGGAGAAGGTGCGGGTCACCGTCCGATCGTAGAGGGTGAGCTCGGCGGGGCCGCCCTCGGCGACCGGCTGCCCCTGGCCGACGACCCGGCCGATGCGGGCGGGGGTCGTCGACAGGACGCGCGCCACGTCGGCCCAGTCGAGCAGGCCCGTGTCGACCATGGTGGCCTGCACGACGGGCAGCGCCGACTCGAGGCCGACCATGCCGTTCGCGGCGGCGTCCCACTCGCAGCACTTCGCCTCGCTGGTGTGCGGGGCGTGGTCGGTCGCGACGACGTCGATGGTGCCGTCGGCGAGGGCGGCGCGGAGGGCGTCGACGTCCTCCTGACGACGCAGCGGAGGGTTGACCTTGTAGCGGGAGTCGTACGAGGCCACCAGGTCCTCCGTGAGCAGGAGGTGGTGGGGCGTGACCTCGGCCGTCACGTCGACCCCGCGCGAGCGGGCCCAGCGCAGCACCTCGACGCTGCCCGCGGTCGAGACGTGGCAGACGTGCAGCCGCGCGCCGACGTGGTCGGCCAGCAGGACGTCGCGGGCGATGATCGCCTCCTCGGCCACCGCGGGCCAGCCCGCGAGGCCGAGCTCCGTCGACAGCGCGCCCTCGTGCATCTGCGCGCCCACGGTGAGGCGCGGCTCCTGCGCGTGCTGGGCGAGGACCCCGCCGAAGCCCTTGACGTACTCGAGGGCGCGTCGCATGAGGAGGGGGTCGGCGACGCACGAGCCGTCGTCGGAGAAGACGCGGACGGCGGCCCGGGACCGCGCCATGGCGCCGATCTCGGACAGGTGCGTGCCCTGGAGCCCCTGGGAGACGGCGCCGACCGGCCGCACCTCGACGTAGCCCGCGCGCTCCCCCAGCGCCTGCACCTGCTCGACGACGCCCGCCGTGTCGGCGACGGGCGAGGAGTTGGCCATGGCGTGCACGGCCGTGAAGCCGCCCGCGGCGGCGGCGCGCGAACCCGTGAGCACCGTCTCGCTGCCCTCGCCGCCCGGCTCGCGGAGGTGCGTGTGCAGGTCGACGAGGCCCGGCAGCACGAGCAGGCCGTCGGCGTCGACGACGGTCGCGCCGGCGGCGCTCAGGCCCGTGCCCGTCTCGGTGACGCGGCCGTCGCGCAGCACGAGGTCGGTGCGCGTGCCGTCGACGGTCTCGGCGCCGCGGATCACGTAGGTGGTGTCGGTCATGAGCGGTCCTCCCGGTCGCCGGCGAGCACGAGGTAGAGCACGGCCATGCGGACGCTGACGCCGTTCGCGACCTGCTCCCGCACGGTGGAGCGCGAGGAGTCGGCCGCCAGGTCGCCGATCTCGAGGCCGCGGTTCATGGGCCCGGGGTGCATGACGAGCGTGCGCTCGGGCAGGGAGCGGAAGCGCTCCGCCCCGAGCCCCCAGACCCTGGCGTACTCGCGGGGGTTCGGGAAGGCCGCCTCGTGCATGCGCTCCTGCTGGATGCGCAGCATCATGACCACGTCGGGCCGCACGTCGGCGATGGCCTCGTCGAGGTCGTACCGCACGGCGACGCCGAGCCGGGACACGTCGACCGGCAGGAGGGTCGGCGGGGCCACCACGGTGACGGTCGCGCCGAGCGTGCGCAGCAGCCACGCGTTCGACCGGGCCACCCGGCTGTGCAGCACGTCGCCCACGACGAGGACCCGCAGGCCGTCGAGGTCGCGACCCCTGCTGCCGGAGCCGTGCACGCGCCGCCGCATCGTGAACGCGTCGAGGAGGGCCTGGGTCGGGTGCTCGTGCGTGCCGTCGCCGGCGTTGACGACGGCGGCGTCGACCCAGCCGCTGTCGGCCAGGACGCGGGGCGCGCCCGAGGCCGGGTGCCGGAGCACGATGCCGTCGGCGCCCATCGCCTCGAGCGTCTGCGCGGTGTCCTTGAGGGACTCGCCCTTGGAGACGCTCGACCCCTTCGCGGCGAAGTTGATGACGTCGGCGCTGAGCCGCTTCGCGGCCGCCTCGAAGGAGATGCGCGTGCGCGTGCTGTCCTCGTAGAACAGGTTGACGACCGTGCGGCCCCGGAGGGTCGGCAGCTTGCGGACCTCCCGGGTGGCCGTGTCGGCCATGTCCTCCGCGACGTCGAGCACGCGGATGGCCTCGGCCCGGGACAGGTCGGCGGTGCTGAGCAGGTGCCTCACGAGTCCGCTCCCCCCTCGATCGCGACGAGCTCGTCGTCGTCGACGCCGTGCAGGCGCACGAAGATGCGCTCGGCGGCAGAGGTCGGCAGGTTCTTCCCGACGAAGTCGGCCCGGATGGGCAGCTCGCGGTGGCCCCGGTCGACGAGGACGGCGAGTCGTACGGCGCGGGGCCGACCGTGGTCGCCCAGGGCGTCGAGCGCCGATCGGATCGTCCGGCCCGAGTAGAGCACGTCGTCGACGAGGACGACGGTGGCGCCGTCGATGCCGCCCGACGGCAGCGTCGTGGGCTGCGGCGTGCGCGTCGGGTGCCGGCGGATGTCGTCGCGGTACATCGTCACGTCGAGGGCGCCCACCGGGACGTCGACGCCCGAGATCGACGAGAGCGTCGCGGCCAGGCGCTCGGCGAGGACGACGCCGCGGGTGGGGATCCCGAGGACGACGAGGCCCTCCGGGCCCTTGTTCGCCTCGAGGACCTCGTGGGCGATGCGCGTGAGGGCACGCGCGATGTCAGCCTGACTCAGCACGGTGCGGGTGCTCAATCGGACCTCCTTCCCCGCCTCTCTGGACGGAACTTAAAGGATGTCTGGTGGGGTCAGCCTACCGGCCCGGAGCGGCGCGGCACGCCCTCCGGGCGGCTCAGCCGGCCTGGGTGGACGCGATGCGGGCCAGGAGGCCGTTGACGAACGGCGCGGAGTCGTCCGTGCTCAGCGACTGGGCGAGCTCGACGGCCTCGGAGATCGCGACGGCATCGGGCACGTCGTCGGCGTGCAGGACCTCCCACGTGCCGATGCGCAGCAGGGCACGGTCGATCGCGGGCATGCGGCTCAGGGTCCAGCCCTGGGCGTAGGTCTCGAGCAGCTCGTCGATCTCGTCGGCGTGGTCCATGACGCCCGTGACGATCTCCCGCGCGTAGGGCCAGCTCGACGCGCGCTCGGGCTGCTCCCGCGCCCGGTCCGCCTCGTGGGCGAGCGCCTCGGCGACGGGGATCTGCCGGATGTCGGCGACGTACAGGACGTCGAGGGCGCGCTTG
>Ga0265797_10004855_pt1 | contig 20123 bp, 20 predicted proteins | sample P2T30metagenome_FD_192433 | JGI IMG/M metagenome (GOLD analysis project Ga0265797, IMG submission 192433) | Plant litter microbial communities from East Loma Ridge, Irvine, California - P2 T30 | ecosystem: Environmental > Terrestrial > Plant litter > Unclassified | place: USA: California...
TATTGGCCAGAGTAGTACCCTTCGCGAGTTAGTTTGAGGAGACCGGTACTGTTTTGTCTGCCGGCATCGTTTATGATGTCGAGGGTGGGGTTGGAGGGGTTCGAAGTGTTTGTTATGCGGTGGAAATGGTGTGGAGAGAAGGGCGGTTGTGATGAGGTTGTCATTTTGAATGGCAGTGGAAGATTGTGATGAGAACAATGGTTGGTGACGAACTGAGAGAAAGTGAAGACATTTGGAGCATCGTGAGTTTTATGCTTGAAGTATGATGATAGATGAAGATTTGTTGAGTGAACTTGGAACTTTCAGGTGGTCATTTGCTTAACAGATCGTATTTGCCGTCCTGTGGCGTTTAGCACGAGACATACAAAACGCATAGAACATTGCCCTATCACAAGGTTACAAACAAGCCAAGAAAACGACCGATTGGGGTATTGGATAAACTTATCAGGCAGCCAGGGACAAGATCAGGGGAGTGCGTCGATCACTTGACCAGCTGACTGTCAGCCACTAGGCAAGGCCCTCATTAGTGTCCCAATTGCGGCTGTTCATGTATTTTGTTGGGAAATATGGCGATGTTCGTGACCCGACAGCATAATTGTTGAGGCCGTGACGAAACGAAAGAACAGGGAGAAGAAAATGGAAGATGGCTGAGAATACATAAGATGACGTCATGCTCGATCATTGAATAGAATTATTCGTCCTCACAGTCAGACCGTGGCAGTTATTCTCGATAACACATGCCATGACTAGGCTCATCCCTAAAGATATTACGATATGAACATGGTCGATATGTTAGCATGTATAATTTCAAGAAAAACCGCAGTACGACTTTTCGTGATCGAGTATCGATCCATTCCTACCAGCCTGACGTCCCATCCTCGTTCTTGCCGTCATACAAGATCTTTCTTGGCTCTTTCTTCAGTCCATCCCACATCTCTTTACTGTAGTACCCAAAGCAAACGTCACAATCCCCGCATTTCCCGCAGCCTTGCGGTTCCCTGCGGCCGGTATACACATTGAAGACCCAATCCTCTGGTCTCTCACCCCATGGTCCAGTCTTGAGGTCGTACTTATCAGGCGCCTCAGGAAACTCGATCTGGTGAATTGGCTTGTTCCGATTTGTGAGTGTGTGGAGATCGACGCCACGCTTCCTTGCTGTTTCGATCGCGCGGCGGAACCAGATCTTATCCTTTTCCATGGGTTGAGATGGGCTCTTTATTCCACTCAAGTTTGCGCTGTGCTTCTCTACGTCTTCCAAGTACATGGCTAGTGTGCAAGACTCGGGTCCGAGGGCAGCTATCACCGCATCTTCAAAGCCTTGTTCCTCAGTCGGTTCCCATTGAACGTAAAAGTTACCAAGCGACCCCCAAAGAACTATTACCTCGTACTGCTGCACACATTCGAAAAAAGTGCGTTCGGCAAGCGCTCCATCGCTTTCCCACTCTTCTCTATCGTTTTTTATATTGTAGAGGGCTTCGAGTTCGAAATCTGAAATATCCATGCAGACATGCTTCAAAGCTCTGTGATCGTTGAGCTCTTCCGGGCGGAAGGCGCCGCAGCGATAGCCATGAATACTACCATTAGAGCCATAGCCGTAGAACATCAGGCTTTCGAGCGACTGTCCTTGATAGGTGCCTAGGCAGCTGACCCACTGGTCGGCGTGTTCAAGTAATGCATCGCCGGCGCGAAAACAGGCTGTTTGAAGGGCTGACGGAGCGGCCACAAGAGCATTGAGAGGCTCGTTGTCTAGCTCGCCGCAATTGTCCAGGAAAAGATGTTTGATGCTGCAAGTTCCGGCGGGTACTAACACGTCCCAAGGTACCTCATCGTCACGGTTGCCCTCGAGGTCTTTGTAATATAACCTTTCCAGGTGAGGTAGACGCAGGAATTGCACCAGTATCCCTATGCCGTTTAGAGGCTCTGTGTTAGGATGGAAGGCATCGTCCATCCAGGTCCCCGAAGGTAGGCCGACTGCGGCTGATTGTAGGTTTTGTAGTCCCGGGCCCCAAGAAGTCTTCTTGTTATGAGAATCGTTTATGAAGGTGTCAAGCCATCCAAGACAAGAACATGTTTCGACCTCGTGACGTGCTGGTAAGACAAACTTGGCATCTCGAAGTCTCGGACAATGAACAATAAGGAGGGCTTTTAGGTAAGTATCATGCCCGTCCAGGATTTGCGTACGTGCTTCATCGATACGCCGGGGTAGAAGACGACCCTGTCCCTGCTCCAGTCGCTCTAAATAATCGTCGATTTCGCCAGGTATGAACTCCCACGCTATCGGCGACTGCATACTCTGATCGACGGGTGTTTCAAAATCGAGCGTTTTCCACATGTCCCATCCTCTGCGGTCGTACCAGACTTCTAAGGATCGAACGTGCCATGCTAGAATAGGGTCACCGTATCCAAATGCGCTTCGAAGGAGAGTGGGAATCGTAGCGGGGTCAATATCAGACGCAACACCGTATTTCAGCTGGGCGTCGCGATGGCGCTTGAACACGTCCGTGGAACATGCGTATAAATGTTTGCAGGAACATGCGAAGTCGATATGGGATGCGGGGGGTATAAAATCGATTATACGATGAACGAGTTCAGTCGCAAGATTGGTGAGAAAACATGTATCGTCGGTATTGACTGTGTGCACGTCGCTCAGGTTGGATGGATGTGAAGGCAGTGAGGCGGTGAAAGAAGCTTTAGCTAGTTCGTCCATGTTGCAGTATGGAAGATCTACGCGAGTAAACCTATCTCGCTCGAAGACACGAGCATAGACATACTTTATACTGTCGTGAAAAGGTAACACGAAGCACGAGGCGTAGTCTGGAAGTAGTGCCCGTAGCTCGAAGTTCTAGGCGCCCTTCTGTTGCCTTCGGCTAATGGCATGCTAATTTCCGCCAGCGCTTCCAGCCGCGTTTTGTAGCTTGCACACGAGTAATGCGACCCTTATGGATGCCGGATTAGCAAGTTGTTGAAGCACGTCACCACAAGACCATGGAAGTACTTCTACGGTGGACAACGACGTGAAAGTGTGTTGAAAGTTGAGCTCTCGCGAGAAATGGTATCTAGTTCGTGACTCGTAAGCGTGGTGCGGGTACCGAGGTCAATTTGCTATGCGCTGTAGGAGCTGATGAAATACTGAGTGAATGTCAGCGTGGTGGATGAGAGCATGAGAAGTGCAACGTGCCGTCAAGACTGACTCGTCCTCGCCATTATCGTTGGGCAAGTACACGTAGAGAATGAGTGCATGCTCGTGACAGAAGCCTTTTGGAGTATTAGCATGCTGGTAGAAGTGGGCTTCGTGAAACTTACAAGCAATGACCCGTCCGCCCAGTCTGCCCACACTCATGACCTTGCCCCAATCCCGCCCGTCAATCCTCACTGTGGCCCACCCTTCTTCGCTACGCCCATCGGCCGACCCTAGCTGCTTCATACGCGTGCTCGGGTGTTCAGCAACGCCGTCCTCGCCGCCAGCGACGTGGCCAGGGTCTAGCTCCGGGTTGCTGAGATCGGTCCAGATGGAAGATATGTTCATGGCGTCAGATCTGATGCTTATCTTGAGGCATCCGTGCATATTGGCCGAAACATCTAGGCGGGTTCTCGCTGCGGTCGTCGCACTGCTTGCCTTGGTGGTGTCTGCCAGCGCTAGTTTGGTGAACCTGTCGCTGAGGCTTTTCAGTTGCATCAAGGGCGGCAGTATGATGTGCACGTCCGGCTCCCTACAAACAGGCTCATGCAGATGGGCTACCGTATCCGGAGCAAGCACACGTATAGGTATCTCTTGCGTGATGATGGTCTCGCGGTTGCCTCCACCGAATTCGTTGTCGAAGGCGGCATCGAAGCCATCGTCATCGTCGTCGCCGTACTCATCGTCGTCGTCGTCCTCATTGGTTGAAGTTGTAGGGAAGGCGCTATACGTGTTCGAGGACGGGGTAGTGGTGACGGTAAGAGCGAGCACGGGCAGGTTGTCCTTCTTGGTGAGGCGTATCTGGGCCGACGTGGCATTGAAGGCCGATTTGAGGGCGCGATTCAGCGACGCGAGCGGAACTTCGAGGTTGATGACATTATCTGCAGCCGACTGCACGCTGATGCTCTCAAAGATGGAGTCCTGCGCGGCGCGTTAACCTCCACACGGCCAAGACGAGACGATATGCTTACAATTGAGAGCACACTACATTTGGTTAGAACGAGCGACACCAAGATACGAAGCGTCTACTCACGCCCATACTTGTGTGCCCTGCTCTGGTATGATGGTGAAGCATACCTGCTCCTCGCTGAGCTTCACCCACGCGAGCGGGCCGAGCGAATTGAGCGACGCTGTAAGCTCTAGACGGTGTCAGCTGCTATCTCACGTACGAGGCACGTGTACCTGCTCGTAAAGGTTGTAATGTTCTGTATTGACGCCTTGAAGCGCATCTTTGCGTTGTCGTAGCACAATGCAGGCGGGATGTCGCGACGCGTCGAGAAATGTGGAGGGGAAAGCCGCCCAAGCGAACGTCATCGCTGCTGCTTCACCAACGCCATCATCAGCATCATCATCATCATCATCACGTCTTCTTCTATCATCGTCATCGCGGATTAGTACTTCGGTATCGCATGCATTTTTCCAGGCTTAGAAACATAATATATACATGGCATATTCTCAACCCGTCTATTCGCCACTATGTAAGGCGATACATCGATACAGCAACGTCTAGTTCATCTCTCGGCCATGGTCTCCTCTAAACCGTCTGTCTCTGCACAGAGATGCCAGTGCTTGATATTGTCGTCTTCGAATACATCTGCCCAAACATTAGCCGAAGTACACGAAGTAACACGCACGACTAACCTGTCCACTGGTTCCTTGTATCTCATATCTTCCTGCGCCTGAGATCGGAACGTTCACGCCGCTCTTGGTCGTCGCAGTCACCGCAGTAAAAGATACCGTCCCGAAGTTTGGCGTGGCCACCAGCTGACCTGGAATTACTTGATATGCCTGGACGAACCAGTCTGCCGCAAGAGCAGTCAAAGAGGATGGGTCCACGCCGGTAGGGGCTGCGAGCGTCTGCGTCGTTCTTTTGTTCTGTGTCTTATTCTCGATGGTCACGGTACCCCCAGCGGTAGCCACATTGACAGTTACAGTGATTGAGTTACCATTTGCAACAGGAACAGTCGAAGTGGCGTCCGTCACTGGACCAGGAAAGTACGCAGAGAAGCTCTTAAGGGTACTGTTATAAACAATACCACCACCAAGGACGTTATCCTGCTCAAGCGTGTCACCAATGCCCACCCATATCGAGAGTCGATTGGTGCCCGACAGGTTCGGCACTGTAAACTGTACATGTAGTTGGTATACAATCACATACAGCATGGAAGCAACTCACAGTCCCTGTGACGGTGGCAAACGAGTCACCTGCTGGTGCTTTGAGAACAGCACCACCCCGATTCAAGTCAAACGCGGCAGATGCGGCCGACACGCAGCACGCCAGGAGAGCAGCGGTTCTCATGGCTAACTCAGAGCTGTCCAACAAGGGGAAAAAATGTCGTGTAACAAGCTGTCCAATGAAAAAGAGATGGGAAGGCTTCTAAAGTCGAGCAGCAGAAGAATTCGGTATTCCAGAAGGATATCTGAGATTTCAGAGGCTCTAGCTGACAGCACCACATGGACTATATTACTTTCAAGGAAGCGTACCCGGTTGATCAAGTCTCCCACCTTGCGATCAGATCCAGTCTACTCAAACAGCCTGTTCTTTTGACCTGCCGTTCGCCCAAGCCATGCAACTACCCTCCTTTGTCGTCATTCACTTTCCTCAGCTGGGCGCCCTGTAATGGTCCAATGAGCATGCGCAAATCATCTATAACGTACCAAGAATCCCGTACGAGTGGCATGCATTGATGAGGTACGGGGCCTGAATAATTAAAAGAATTGGGGATACTGGTACCCCACAACTTGGCGCGGCGGCAAATGGGATAGATTGAGGCTCGTGGAACCTTGTCTCAACGTCCACGAACATCATCCAGCCAAAATACCAAACAACCAGTCATCGCTTCCTTGCCACGTGGGGTGTCATTGTACACGTGGGGCGTTACATGTTCCGCTATCCATCGATGCAACTGCCGACGAGATGTCAAGACTTGCGATATTCGACAAATCTCGGAGATCAACATCACTGGAGCTGTCCGGGCTCGAGGAGGGGCCGTTTCCAATCACAGCAACGATGTTGCCGACTAAATGCGTCACGTTCACCATCGTAATGAGACTGTGCGAATTGCCCCAGCTGATCACGAAGTGCGCTCGATGCCACTAGAAGTACCATGACTGACATGGCTGCCCGATACGATAGGAGGAATAGACGTGAGTGGATTATGAGCAATCGGGAATGACAATTAAGAGACGTTGATGTGCACCGAACCCATCCATGCGATGCCAGCATGTATCCGCGTCCAGCTCAAGGATCCATAATTGCTCTAGCTCCATCCCAACACAAGACAATGCCCATTTTGATTTCTACCAAGACCGGATTATGCCTTTGCGACACAGCATACCCGCTCGGCGTTACCACCCCTGATCCCGGTGACATCGTATGCATATCTCACGCAGCTTTATAAGACGTGCTATACTCTGCGCACAGTTGTACTTTCATTTTGCTATCTTCCCTTACAGCTCACCACTCTCTTCAACATGAAGGCGTTCACTGCTACCGCTCTGGCGCTTGTCGCACCCGCAACTGCACTGCTGCGCTTCCCATGCGCTCAGCTAGTCATCGACAGGTTGGATCCGCTGGTCACGCCTGGCCAGGCTCCATCTCCACACTTACATCAAATTCTGGGGGGTAACTCTTTCAATGTTACCATGGACCCGGAAAAGGACATGCCAGGGGAGTCGACATGTACATCTTGCCAGTTCAGCGAGGACTTTTCCGTAAGCAATACTACTCACACCTCGACACGCCTGGGCCAATCTGACGAGTCTATAGAACTACTGGACAGCCGTGCTATACTTCAAAGCCCGAAACGGCACATACAAGCGCGTCCCTCAGATTCCCAACTCAGGCTTCAACGGCGTCAACGGAGGCATGACAGTATATTACATGCAAGATGGGCTTTACAACTTCCAGCAAACCTCCAAAGTCCAGGCCTTCCAGCCCGGCTTCCGCATGTTCATTGGCGACGTGAATGCCCGTACCAAGGAAGAAGCCGAGCGCTTCCGCCAATTGACATTCACTTGTCTAGACAACATCAATACGCGTGATCCGCAGACTCTTGATTTCCCCACCCAGCCATGCAAGACGGGCATCATGACCGCAGTTCGCTTCCCCACGTACGTCATGCTCATCCATCTATCCGCCTTTGTGGTCCTACTAATACCCTACCTAGCTGCTGGGACGGAGTCAACCTTGATTCCCCAGATCATATGGTGAGACATGTCCCTTCACGAACTGAATATGAGACATGTACTGACTTTGTATACCCACATCTTAGGCACACATGAGTTACCCCGAGTTCGGCTCCTTTGAATCTGGCGGCCCCTGTCCCGCCAGTCATCCCGTACGCATGGGTCAGCTCTTCTACGAAGTCATCTGGGTACGAGATATTCCTAGACGAACTGTATCTGAGGGCATATACTGACTTCGTACACGTATCATTGTAGGACACAAGCAAGTTTAACAACAAGGCTGATTGGCCTGAGGATGGTAGTCAACCATTCGTCTGGAGTTTCGGCGATGGGTAAGCCCTCGTTACGATTCGTGCAAGAAAATGCGGCCACTAATGTTCGATGTCTGTCGATTAGGACGGGTTACGCGAACCACGGCGATTACCTGTTCGGCTGGCAAGGCGACGCGCTCCAACGTGCTCTTGACTCGCCTTGCTATCAGAACTGTCCTACGCTTAAGACGCAGAATGCTGCTGCGATGAACAAGTGCACGGTTCCGCGTGTCGTGAAAGAAGAGATTGATGCTTGGGTTAGTGAACTACCCGGTGGCCACCAGGCGCAATATGTCAAGAAGCGGTGGGCTGAGTAAATTCAATACCCGTTCATGAAGTAGACAGCACCGAGACATTTTAGATGGGAGTTAGGAAATTATAACTATTGACTATGACTGTAGGAGCTATCTGAGTTTGTAGAAACGATACGTGCAAGGCGCGCGTTCTTGGCGTCTTTTCTTGCCTTGCAGAACATGAAATGATGTATGTAAGAAAGAGATGGTGATGATGATGGTATATGACTCCGGCCGAAAACGGCACCGCCGCAGTTTGAGACGCAAAATGGTCTTCAAGAAAAAAGTCGCTGTCGATGACAAAGGAAAATCCGTAATGGGAAGATTTCTCACGATGCGCGCGCGATCCACTCTCCAGAGTTGAGTCGCGAATGAGCCGGTCGAGCGCCAGCTTCTTGTCTATGGAGACTGCATTTCGCGCTGCCACGTATGCGTATCACAGTGACCTCGCTCGAGTCTGCTTCAGCCTGCATACTCGCGTCATCCCTTGCCCTTGGCGCTGGGCATGTGCATATGTCTTCAGCTCCATCTACCTCTACGTCGTCGTCTTCGAGGTATATTGTGGGTGCAACACTGCTTCCTCCATCTTCGCTCTTATCCTCGGATGAGCCTAGCTCCTTGTCCCAGGTCCCATGACTACTGTGTCTCTTTAGACCTAAGCTCTTCACAATCTCCTCAAGTTCCACTGCGCTCACTCTGACTCTTCCACTCTTTTCTTTCTCGAGATCGGCTTCAGAGTCTTTGTGTGAGTCTCCACTGAGCTGTGACCAGTCACTCACTCTACGTGTGCTGACTGTTGACGCAGAGAAGCGTGACGATGGCCCTAGTTTCGTTGTCTTACGAGGAGGGCTGGACCGTGTCGACGGAGCCTCAATGTCAAAGTCGAGATTTGATTCGTCGTCGTGGAAACGCGATAAGCTGTGGTTGCCTTGTTGAAAGTGGGAGGGGAAATAGGCTGTGTCGGGCCTGTAGATGACTGTCTGACCTGAATAGCGGGAGTTGTAAGAATGGTTTGTTTCCTCTGGGTAAGTCTCGGAGTAGCTAGGAACTACCTCGTCGACATCGCCATGGAGTAGGTGGACGGTGCTACCGGCTACGGGGCCGGAGATGCCAACGGAACGTGGAGCGTCACGGGCAGCGTTGGCGGGACTGCGGATTGCTCTACCGAGAGGCAACAAGGTGCTAAGGTTAACAGCTATCATCGCGGTCAGGAACTCGCAAATTCCCCACGTGGTGAAGTTCAAGTCGAAGTTGTTACGATAGCCGACCTCGGCCCATGACGTGACGACCATCCAGGTTCTAATGATGGCTGCCGCGCATGCAAAGAGTCCCAAAGATACCACCGCAAGAAGATGTAGGGTAGATCCGAGCTTCAACGAAGAGCTCACGGCGATAGGGATCGTGAACAAGATCAATAGCAGACTTGATGCAGCATTGATGGCTGGACCACCCAGTCAGTACCATTTCTAGTATTTAGGGACGGCGATACTTACGATAGTTCGCCAGAGCCCAGTGCTTGGACTCGCTCTGCGACATGCACAATGCCCTAGCATCTGAAAGGTCCCAGGCCGCTACTAGAGGGACACATTGAGCGAGGAGTGATATGAACCACTCAACCGTGTGCCAAAATACTAGTACTGTGTTCATCAGCTTCTGCGTTAGATAATATCGTGGCTGTAGACCTACACATGAGTCCGATGAGAAGAATAGTGCGTGCCATCAGCAAGCACGAACGACTCCCGGCGTCAGCCAGAGGTAGAAGAGTAAAAGTAGCCGATAGCTTAACAGCACCCAGCCCTAAGATGACGAGTGAATTCAACGCCCACATCCATGGGCCCATCTGAACGGTCTTGCTGACCGGCAAGACATAGCCATCCTCCTGCTGCCCGATACCAAGCTCTACGACTCCAGTGAATGTGATGAAGATTCCTATTGTGCATAGCTGTTTTGAGTGTTAGCTAATATAGAACCTGTTCACTCCAAGTTTCGAACGTACAGCGGCCAGTACCATGAGACCATCATCGATGGCGAACGAGCGAACGAGCCTTCCACGAGTGAAGGCTCTTAGCGAATAAATCAACAGCCCGGTCAAGGCCAGCGTGACGACGATGGCAAGATGGAGCGGCCCCCTGTCGGGGACTTGCCAGGGCAGAGGAGTTCCGGAGGGTGAGACCGCGCTGGCATTGACATCCATTGTGTGAGGCGACGATAATGGTGTCCGGTGTCCTGTGTCCTCCGCGAATTCATGCAGAGTTGTCGACCAGGCCGTGGGGAGTTGGTTGAAACGGGTGAATGTCTGATGAGAAGTACACGGGTGAAACGAACGTATGGGCAGGAATAAAAGAGCGTGGTCGAGAGGAAATGGAGCAGACCGGGATGTTTAGAGGAGAGCGTCTTGTACGACGAATTGAGCATGGCGTTTCAGCCCGGGGTAGCACCGCAGACACAGGCGCATGGTTCACGGCTCCTCGCCGACGTCGCTATAGAGATAGCAAAGCTGCATAGGCGTAGTGGGGAGCCAATCGTCGAGTTGTCATAGCCTGCAAGGTACACGAGCGGGGATGATTTTGTTTTGCCGTTGGACTAGTCCTTTCTTTGCAGGGGTCCAGTGTCTTCTATGGTACAGCACGGTTGCTCCAGTGAAGCTATCAGCACCTGAGACTGGATTCTCAGGTACCCTTCCGGAGTCCTTCGGTGCGCGACTGCTTTTCTAAAGGCTGATCTTCTGTATCAGGGACATTTCAGGGCTCATGAAGGTCTCTCAGGGTCAAGACGGTGAGCGTCTTTTCCAGCGCGTCGGTATACCTACTCCCTTATTCGTACCATGTGTATCTGATAACGGAGAGATGCTCTGTAGATGCGATGTCGTCACGATGAGATGATGCAGCTATCCAGACAAGGCAGATGATTTGCTCCCTCTCCACATCAAGCAGCCAAAACTGTCTTAGTAGAGATTGTGGCTTGAGTTTCGAGCAGTAGTAATTCAGGACTGCTGTACAGCTCAGAAAGAACAAACAGAGAAAAGGAAGTCACAAAGTCTAATGTCCTTCAGGGATGGATTTGTGTTATGGGTTCGTGTGGATGGGTGGGGAATGGCGCATCCTCACCTGCATACAACTGGTCGAGCGCACCGTTGCTTTTGCTCGTGATCTTCAGATTGACGAACGGGTTGTGCGAATTCCAGCGCCACAACGATATGCGAGATGCAGGAGATCTGTTGGAACGCAGATCCATCGATGGAAGATCTGATACGAGCTGAAATGCGGAGGCTGTGCCAGGGCATGCGAGGAGGCGTATCACGACACAGATATCGTTAGGACAGGCTCGTGGCTCAGTGATTACCCAGGTCTCGACTATGCATCCCACGCAACAGCTGGCGGATGGTCGTCAACGGGATGAAACGCGTTTCTCAAAAAGCATGCGTATGTTGGAGTGCGACGGATCTGTGGAGTCGAGCAGGTCTTGGATGTGCTTAGGTTGGTAGCGAAGATTCCGCTTTCGGTGGCCTGGAGAAATTGTGGCTCGCGCTTTGGCTATTCATGGAGATGATCAGGACGTTAGCGGCGCGGAAGTCGTGCTGTGCCGGTCTTGGCACGCTAGCTCGGTTCAACAACTGGCATTTAACGCTCTGGAGCCATACCATCTTACACTGGTGTATACGCACAGCACAGCGCCTGCCGGAATCCATCCCAAATATTTCCTTTCGGTCCCGCGAACTACAGAATCAGGTTTGATCAACTACACCGTCAGAGGAAGCCTGATGATTGCCACGACTAAATATAACCGGGGTGTCGTTGGTGCCATGTAGGATACGCACCAAGTCTTTCCCCCTACCGCACAGGCGCTCGACCATCGCCCCAGAATACACTGGAAAGGGTACATCTGTATGTGGTACGACTTCTGTGGTGCGACCGTGGAGAAACACTCTGGTCGCGCAAAAGACGCGATATGTACGGGGCCGACGCGACACGCGCTTTTTCCAGTCAAAGTCGTGAAGGCTGAGGTCAAAGGAAAACGTGTCGGTGAGCCGTGTTGAGATATTGAAGAGAGCGGTATTCTTTGCCGCTGCCCATCATCACTATTCGGGATTAATACAGGAAAGTACATGTCGGTCTGAGATGTTGAGAAATTGGAATGAGCGGTGTCCTTCGCCGCTGCTCGTTGTTACCAATCGGGTATAACACGTACCATCTGACCTGCTTTCAATACTACGGCAACTACGGCAATTGCGGCTACTATCGCCATACCTCCAGTGTCTAGCCGAGACGTGCGTGTGCCGGCACTCTTCAATGATACGACTTGCCCAAGTTTTGGGCGCAACGCGTACGACTTCTATCTTCGAGCCGTTGTCGCTGAAGACGCTGCAAGCAAGATTGATACAACTCTTTGTACGAATAGGCCATACCATAAGACGCTGCTGGCATCTGGATCCGGGTTATAAGTTGCCCTTCCACCAGAACCCATGGATACTGTGCGATGGAGCTCTGGAGCAGACCTCTCGATGGAGGGCTCGCCGTACGTGTGATTCGAGAAAATGACAAGCTGAGCTGCAACGGTTCATAAGCGATGAGTATTGTTTGCGGAAAGAGGGTAAGCAATTACACATCCAGACCGCACTCAAGTTCTTTCCCATCACCTCCAACAGGTACAGTCGGGAGGGATACCGCGCAATAGGTCTGTGCATTCGTCACTCAGGACACCTTCAGAGCTGTTTGTGCCAATTCCCAAGCTTAAGCATTGACGCCATTGAACTGATAGAAGCGACCTTTCTTTGCGGTAGTTCATTGAAGGCAGTTAACGCAACCTTCGGGTGAGTGCGTACATCTGAAGAACTGCGAGGAAACTGCGTCTGTCTTGCACAATATACGCCAGTCTTCGCCTAATGTGGATGTAGAATGAAATGAGATCTGGCCAGAAGAGCGGAAAACGTCGCACACATATCAACTAACTTTTCGCAGCAATCTTTGAGAGTGCAGTGGCTTCTAAGATCCAATCTTGACGCTCGCAGATGCGACGTTCAAAGTAAGTAGTGTTCGATGTTTGTCTTTAGTCAAACCTCAAAAAGAGGTTCTTTCTCTTCTGCCGCACCATCCACCATCTCCGCCACAACAATATCATCCCCAGATCAGTACAACCGCAAAAAGAATAGCCAGAGCAGGTAATGCATCGGCCGGGAATCGAACCCGGGGCTAGCCGAAACTGTCCAGTGAAGGATGGCAACGGCTAATTTTACCACTAAACCACCGATGCGAAAGATGCTAAGCATGATAGAACTGATGACCTAACCAGGGGTCGCTGATAGAATGTTAGAAACTGTATTCGAACAGGTGGCGATTGAGTGCTACTTACAACCTGGAATCTCTTGATATCGAACTGAGTCGTAGTCAAGCGCCTTGCCATTGGGCCATTAGGCCAGTTGTTGCTTAGTAATGATGGAAAGACCAGAAAATGGAAACAATATATTCCAAGTTGTTCGTGATTCTGTCAGACTGGACGGTTGAGATCACATTCAAAACGCTGCATGGTGGGGCAGTGTTGCGGCAGACTTTTTCTTAGTGAGGTTCGCCGTGGTGGGGCATGCATATCGACCAGTCCAACCGGGAACATCATGTCCATTACCATAGCCTGCTGGCAAACAGCTTCGCTTGCAAGCGCCTACAAACGCTCGCTGCTTCAGAGTGTGCGTTCTTTGCCCTTTACATCCATCGCTTGGGTTGCTTACTTCCACACCGTGTGCAGCAATGCAAAACCGCGATGCCGAACTCGACCGCGAGTCTGAATCATAGGGCATACAATGCGAAGTATGCCTGACTGTGTTCTCCTTGGTATGGTTTCCCTTCTATCTTTCGAACGCTACAGGCCTGTCGCCAGAAGATTAGTGTGCAGGCTGTGACGTGCTCTAGCTTTGGTTTCCGTATTTGCTGGTTAAAGTGCTGCACTTTACATCTTTACACGCTTCGTTGACCAGTAAACATATTACACCAGCTATCTCTACGGGGCACTGCCTAAAAACTGATTGTGCTCAATCCCTTGATGCTTACGTCGTGAAATCTTGGAAGGTACTACAAAATGGGTGGGCTTCACGAACACACTGAGGACAGTCAATAAAGATGTCAGTGTAGACTTGTAACGTCTTGATGACAAAGTCGACTAAGATTCGGACCGTCTGTAATTCGTTGCGATGTCGTGCTGTTTTATCCATCTCTCAACACGTCGAGCTGTTCCAAGCAGATGTTTATCAGTTCAAGGATATTCCACGGAGCCTTTTAAAATCTTGATAGCTCTTGTGCTATTGTGATGGAGGTTGAAAAGATAACGGCGAAGTAGAAGCATTCAGTATGAGACGATCACGATTAGGCAGCTGCGCTGCCGTCTACGAACGAGAAGCGAAAGAAAAGTAGGCCCTCGCTTGCTTGCTGTTACGAAAGGCTTTATGCGATTGGTCGGCTTCGTAGCGAGCCGGGGCGAGCCACGGATAGAAATTCTAACGAATTGGTAGAGGTACACCTCGAGCAAGCAGACCACGATATCTACAATGGGCGAAGAGTGCCCATTGGGAAGTTGGATCACGACCAAGGTCGTGATCCATAGTGGAAGCATCAACCAGCTACATTAGCGTGGTTCTAGCGCGACACCTTCTCGTGCATGCAGGTGCAACGTCCTACCCTCGCTTCCTTCTCGTAACCCCCTCATTGTCCAGACTTCATCAAAGTCTGGCTAAATGATCCGACAGTCCGGACCAGCAAGCAAATTACTTTCTACCTGGATGCAAATATACTCTTCACGACAAGACACGATGCACTACCCCAGGATAGGAAAGAGACAAGACTCATTGCAGCGACAAGACGCGCTTAGCATCTACCCCGGAGCCGTTGTACAGTCCGATTGGCTTGTGAACTATGATATTGGCTCGCTCTACTCTTGGTACATCCTTTGAATACACACAAACCTATCGCCCGTGGTTAGACAAGGCACCAAGCGGAACGTGATGGAAGAATGCCCCCGAAGCTGACGGAAGACACCTATATATTTGGCCTCATGAGCACGATTTGAGTACCACACTGGCTTCAACTACTTAAGCACTCTGATATCCTCAGTGTTACCAAGATGAAGTCTGCAGCTCTCCTTGCCGCAGTATGTGCGACCGCTGTGTTTGCGAAGCCAGAGCAGATCGCGCCTAGGGCGCTATTCACTATCGAAGTCGCTCCTGGAGAGACTACCCAGATCACAGAAGAAGAGAGATGGGAACTTTCCGCTGTCAGTAATATACACCTTGCTAGGATTTACCTGATCTGACTTTATCCTAGAGCGGCGGCTGCGGAAGCCATTTCTTCGACATCAGCGACTCCCATGTCGCACCTCTCGCAGTCAGAGTAGGACCACCATACCCCAAAAAGTTCAAATACCAAGAAAACGTCAAGCGACTTTTCCCGAAACTCAGTTGGGATAACGTCAAAAAGAACCTAGAGTACTACTCTACCTTTCACACGCGTTTTTCCGAAACCGAAACCGGCGCCGAGGCTGCGCAGTGGCTTCTTGGTCAGGTCCAAGATGTAGTATTGAAGTCTGGAAAGAAGGGCGTTACTGCCGAAGCTTTTCCACACGCACGATGGCCGCAAAACTCTGTCATTGCGCGTGTCCAAGGACGAAGCAACAGGACTGTAGTTGTGGGTGCTCATCTCGACTCTATCAATTCAGCAGACCGAATGAATGGGCGTGCGCCAGGTGTCGATGATGACGGTAGCGGATCGTTCCTTATCCTAGAAGCTCTCCGCGTATTGCTAAGCGACAAAGACTTCGGCCCAAGCAAGCTGCAAAACTCCATCGAGTTCCATTGGTACGCGGCGGAGGAGGGAGGATTGCGTGGTAGTCAAGACATCTTCACGCAATATGCGGCTGCCGGCAGGGATATCTGGGCCATGTTACAGCAGGATATGGTTGGATACACAAAGGCTACTCTTGATGCTGGAAAGCCAGAGAGCTTTGGTCTTATCACCGATTTCACGGATCCGGCGCTTAACGAGTACATCACTCGCGTCATCAAGGAGGTGAGTGCATGCAAATCAAGACATAAGCCAGCAGATCTAACTTAGATATAGTACACCGACATCACATATGTCAACAGCACATGTGGATACGCGTGTTCCGATCATGGCTCTGCCATGAGGAGTGGCTTCCCCGCGTCGTTTGTCTTCGAATCTGCTTTTGAGTACCGAAACCCTTACATCCACACTGCCAATGACACCATGGAACACATGGATCCCGACCACGTGATCCAACATGGCCAGCTCGTCTTGGGATACATATATGAGCTTGGATTCAGTAAGCATGACCTATAGGTAGTATCAGCGATGAATTAATGCACTTTCATCAAAATGTAATCAAAAGATGACTATTATGAACGTTAGACGATAGTAGCAGTTGAGGTGCCTGTCTCCTGTCGAGGCCTGAGAATCCGCCTTCGTAGCTTCATCGTATATTCTGCCTCTTACATCGAAATGATGAGATACAAACGATATCTCAAGCGTAAGCCAGCTGACTACTCCGAGCCAAATTCGGTCCGCCGTGCCCATCCCACAGTCGTGCCCATCCCACAGCCTGGTCCATCTTCGGTAGCCAGTGTCCTAGTACACACTTCTCATCGGGGTTATTTTGACACTTGAAGTTCATTTCGATCATTTCTCTCGCGATGGACACGACACCAGGCATATGCTCGTCCTTTATGAGCAAAGGAGATTCGTGATCAAAGACCTCGCAGATCACGCTTAGCGTATCTTTAATCTTCTCTTGGATGTCGGAGTCGAAGATGTGCTCGTAGCCGTACAGCTGCCTAGTTGCACACCATAGTTGTATGACGAACTGACAAGCCTCGACGTTAGATGTGATCCGATCGAGCGTGTTGGCGGTCTCGCGTTGACCAGGCATAAACTCCGGCTCACGACCGAAATAAAAGAGGACTACATCTGGATGAATCGGACAGGTGTTGTGATGTTTGAGGTGATTGGTGAGACAACTACCACAATATACTCCGTGACAGGGATGAGATTCGCTTCTAATGCGGAGAGATAGTGCTAAGACAAGTATGTCAGTAACCAAGAAGCGTGAAGAAGGATTTTTTGGCTCCTACGTGAAAGAAAACCTCCGCAGAGATCGCAATCCACATTACTCTCGATGCATTCGTCGAGGAAAGATTTGTGGTCCTTCAATGGCGCATCGATGTTTCTTGTCTTTAGTGTAAGGAGGGATTCGAAAGACAAAGGTGACTCGTCTCCAGAAATATAGAACAGAGAAAAGAGTTGGTTGCAATTTTTTTTTGGAGAGTGCTCATACTTATATACAGCTAGGAGAGTGAAGAAGTAGGTTGGCGAGTGGACTGACCTCGCGATAACGTGCATAGATAAGAAGGTAGTCGTAGTTAAAGTGGTGTTATTAGCGGTGGAAGTGCCATGTTGAAATCGAGTGAATCTGGATTTCACCCAATGCGGTGGAAGCACCTCGTTTTCTTCGCGATATTTGAACTTCCACCCTAACACTTCCCTCAACCTTCAACTTTTTGAGTGGAACATAACAGTCATCTTCATAAGGCGCCTTCAATATCTCCCGTGCCAGCTTTCTAACACCAGGCAGTATTCGCTAAACACATGGGGGACCAAAGTGTGGTACTAGGCCATTGGAACCCAGCCAAAGTTAACGCCTTGCTCGATATCAGAATCGTAGGTAGTCTGTTCTCGTTTGTAGAGACCGTACAATGCCTTTCGAATGAGCTTGATAAAGGTTTTCGCCTCGATCCAGGCGTCGGGATGCTGAGCCAACTTGAAGTCCTCGTTGGCGAGGGGTACCTGTCGCGCGCCCTCGAAGAATCCAGCTTTGTCGAGTTTGAAGAAGAGCCACTGTTTGCCAAGGGGGCATTTGGGTAGTCCATATTCTAGATCGCAATCCCTGGCCAGTCTTCAAAAGCAATCAGTCCCAAATTTGTGATGACAGTTTGCGGGCCTCATGTATATACGATGACAGTTTCTGTCGAACGGTTGATGATCTACGTCGAACGGTTTTACACAAATGCCGCAGTTGGCAAGAACAAAGTCTTCGCTGAAGAAGTCGTTGCGCGAAAGAAGATATGCGCTTGGTGCCGCCATTGTGTGGTTGTTGGGGATCCTGCTATCGTTGGGAAATGGGACAATGTTGTTGAAACTCAACGTTGACTTGACCAGCTGCGACCCTGGAAACAGTTGCTACCAAGCATGCTATAGTGATGAGAAAAAGCCGCCTATAATGTACGCCGTATTTTTATAGTCGGAGGATGCTTCCCTACACGCATTCAATGTCGCGAATGTCCGGGCAATCCGAAACTCCTGGTGGCTTCCGCCGGCTCTCCGCATTGGTGAAGTCCAGCGGTTGTGTTTACGCCTTCATGTCTCGGTGGGTGCAAAAGCAAGACCCACACGGATCCGCAGCCCACTCAGATGTTGAAAGCGGACACCAAGCTAAAAGAACGCTAGTCTAACACTAGCAGCCATGATAGCTTTCTACAACCACCGCTGCCTTGAATAACACTTGAATGACAGAATCGAGACAACAAGAAGAACAGTAATGTCTGGCTCCAAAAGCAAGTTTTATTGGTGAGCGTGAACCTCAATGTGCGCGGTCTTGTCCCCGTAGGGACTTTGGGGGTAAAGACATGATAGTCTTGAGCTCAATACCCAAAGGAATGTCGCTGGCAGGACTGGATGGATGCAACAATGACGAGCCTTTCCTCGAAGCCATAACTGATCGGTGGGTCGAAAGATTGGTTGACTGGTTCTGTTCGTGCATACCGTTGGAGGTCGAAGGAGCATCGAAAGAATCAACACCGCCGGCGGGCTCAATATCCGGCGATGATGGATGTAGCAGTGTTGATTGCCGTCGCGGCTTTGGCATTTCGACATCGCTATGATCTGATAACGAAACAGTGCTGCATCTCTTTCGTGTTGCCGACACTTGACAATCTGTCTCAAACCATCCTACGTCGTTGAAAGGGTCTACGATAGAGTCGATCGAGCTACGGCGTAAAAGCTCTTGCTTGAGATTCGGGCGCCAGCTCGGCCGGCGGTTCGATGGAGGTTGTTGGTAAGGATGGTCGCGTTTGCGTTCAACACGTTGTGTTCTTCGCACCCTGAGCGGCGTTACTGTGGTCTTCGGCGATAGTGGCGGTGAGGGAGGGTATGCGTCGGTGTCGGTTTCTATGTTGGCTGCATGCGATGCCTTGGTTTGGTAGTAAAAGGCTCTGAGTTCTTTCTCATAATAGCCAGGTGTTGTGGATAGACTGCCTTCTCCGCGCTTGGCTATTCCGCCTCTTCGTGCAAACGGCCTGGGGTTGCTGTGATCTCTGGATGAGTTTCGACAAACGAGGGCATCAGCGCACATTTTGGCAAGTTCAAGTTTTGTTGTCGTGTAACCAGGCTGGGTCTGGGAAGTTTGAGTAGACAAAGCGTTGAGTGGTGGAGGTAGATGAACTTATGATCTTCTTACAACGGAAGTCAAGCATGTATATTGGATTGACAGCTACTTGCAAGGTCAAGAGAGGATGACTCGGATACATTGATCTAATGTATTGTATATGCCAACGTGGCTGGTCGCACGGTTGTTGTGAAGCGCGGGCATTATCGAAGATGGTTGGTGCCCTGCATGGACGACCGTTGGCACAGTAGACGCCAACATGCGCACACTGCAAGCTTGGGGCCTAAAGAACAAAGACTAGTAGATGCGAAAGGCAGCATGGCAGCTGAGATGGCTTGAACATCCTTTCACCGCTTCTTGCTCTGTGGACCTAATACCAATGTTTCTATGCTCGCTTGAATTGCCTCGATGGATTCTCCCTGCGTGCAATTACGACATCCGTGCCAAACCTATAGTCTGCGCGTGATTTTGCTTGTTTGTGATCAGGCAGTTGGCAGACCCTGCGTCTAATGTTGGTGCCTGGTGCAGGACGGACCGATCAGTGCGCCCGAATACTCTGCCCTGCATAGTTTGATTTCCGAATCAAGTTATAGGCAGTTTGCGCGGTGCCAATTTCGGTACTGATTGCGTTCAGAATATCCAACGTGCGGATCGTGGTTGAGCTGGTGCTCTCGATCTCGTACGGTATCCGCACGCGATCAGAACACATCCATCTCC
>Ga0265797_10004856_pt1 | contig 20120 bp, 20 predicted proteins | sample P2T30metagenome_FD_192433 | JGI IMG/M metagenome (GOLD analysis project Ga0265797, IMG submission 192433) | Plant litter microbial communities from East Loma Ridge, Irvine, California - P2 T30 | ecosystem: Environmental > Terrestrial > Plant litter > Unclassified | place: USA: California...
CCGCAACACATACCTAATGGAGCCATAACATGTCGGATATCGAACAACGCGTTAAAAAAATCGTCGCTGAGCAACTGGGTGTTGCAGAAGCCGACATCAAAATCGATTCCTCGTTCGTTGACGACCTGGGTGCAGATTCCCTGGATACCGTTGAACTGGTGATGGCACTGGAAGACGAATTCGAAATGGAAATCCCGGACGAACAGGCTGAAAAGATCACCACCGTTCGCCAGGCTATCGAATACGCACAGGCGCACGTCAAGGCCTAAGGCCTGGTTTTAAGGATTTCAGGAGATACGCTTGAGTTCACGCAACCGTCGTGTCGTTGTGACCGGCCTGGGTTGCATCTCCCCGATCGGCAATAGCATTGCCGAAGCGTGGGAGGCAGCACTGGCTGGCAAGTCGGGCATTGCCAACATCACCAAGTTTGACGCCACGCCTTTCTCGACCCGCTTTGCGGGCGAAGTGAAGAACTTCGTCGTCGAGGATTATTTGCCGGGCAAGGAAGGCCGCCACATGGATGCCTTCATCCATTACGGCATGGCCGCCGGCATCCAGGCGTTGCAGGATTCGGGGATCGAAGTCACCGAAGAAAATGCCGACCGTATCGGCGTGGTCGTGGGCTCGGGCATCGGCGGCTTGCCGATGATCGAAGAGACCAAGGCGGAATACGACAGCCGCGGCCCGCGCCGCATTTCGCCGTTCTTCGTGCCGGCCTCGATCATCAACATGATCTCGGGCGATCTGTCGATCAAGTTCGGCCTGCGTGGCCCGAACCTGGCGATCGTGACCGCCTGCACCACCGGCCTGCACTGCATCGGCCAGGCCGCGCGCCTGATCGAATACGGCGACGCCGACGTGATGATCGCCGGCGGTGCCGAATCGACCGTGTCGCCGCTGGGGCTGGGCGGTTTCGCCTCGGCGCGCGCGCTGTCGTCGCGCAACGACGATCCGGCCACCGCATCGCGTCCCTGGGACCGCGACCGCGACGGCTTCGTGCTGGGCGAGGGTGCCGGCGTGATGGTGCTCGAAGAGTACGAACACGCCAAGGCGCGCGGCGCCAAGATCTATGCGGAAGTCGTCGGCTTCGGCATGAGCGCGGATGCCAACCACATCACCGCGCCGCTCGAAGACGGCAGCGGCGCCTCGCGCTGCATGGTTTCGGCAATGCAATATGCTGGCATCAACCCGGACCAGGTGCAGTACGTGAATGCGCACGGCACCTCGACCCCGGTCGGCGACGTCGCCGAAGTGAAGGGCATCAAGCGCACCTTCGGCGATCATGCGAGCAAGCTGATCGTCAACTCCACCAAGTCGATGACCGGCCACCTGCTGGGCGGCGCCGGCGGTCTGGAGTCGGTGTTCACGGTGCTGGCGATCCACAACCAGGTGTCGCCACCGACGATCAACATCTTCAACCAGGATCCGGAATGCGACCTGGACTTCTGCGCCAACACGGCGCGGGACCTGAAGATCGATTACGCGGTAAAAAACTCGTTCGGCTTCGGCGGTACCAACGGTACGCTGGTCTTTGCGAAGATCTGAGTCAGCTGCAACGCAGCCATGAACTATCGGCGCCCGCTCTTGTCAAAAGAGCGGGCGTTTGTCTTTTCTAACCACCTTTCTTGCCAGTCATGTCGATCGCGGTTTCCGTCATCGTCGGGCCGTCGCGCGTGTACCGGCTGTTGCACCTCGGATGCGGCCTGGCCCTGGGCGCGGCGGCGTTTGCCGTCGGCCTTGGCGCACCCGATCGCTTCCCCGCGGCGCTCGCGCTGGCAACGATGCTGGCCGGCACCGGGGTCATCCTGATGCGCGCCGCGGCGCGTCCTCCAAAGACGCACCGGATTGATATTTCTGGAACCGGCGAACTACGCGTGACGGTACAACAGGATGTGGGTGGCGCCGAGTCGGTGGCCGGGGTGCCGATGGCATTGTCGCCCGGGTCCGTTCTCTGGCCGGTGCTGGCAGTCTTGCGTTACCGGCCCGTGGATGCGTCTGGCGTGCATGTGCCGGGCGCGGCGGCGGGTGTGCTGGCGGTCTGGCGCGACAGCGTCGATCCGGCTGCATGGCGCGCGCTGGCAGTGGCGCTTGCCGTGATCGGGCGGCGCCAGGGTGGTGCAGGATTCGACAAAATTCGATGAACTTATTGCAGCGGACCAACTCTGAAGGGGGAGGGCGCCGCTGCGGCAAACAAAGCATGCAAAACGAGGCCTGCTCAGTGACGACCGAACGCGAGTGTGATCAACTGCTGGTTGAGCGCGTCCAGGCTGGCGATCGCCGTGCGTTCGACCTGCTCGTGTCGAAATACCAGCGTCGCCTGATGCGGCTGGTGTCGCGCCTGGTGCACGACCCGGCCGAGGCCGAAGACGTGGTGCAGGAGACCTTCATCAAGGCCTTCCGCGCGCTGCGCCATTTCCGCGGGGATTCGGCTTTTTATACGTGGTTGTATCGGATCGGTATCAATACGGCAAAGAATTTTTTAGTCACGCAAGGCAGGCGAGCGCCGACCTCGACCGAGACCGATGCCGAGCGTGCCGAAGGGTTTGAGGACGCGGACAGTTTGCGCGACATAAACACACCGGAATCGGTGCTCGCCAGCAAGCAGATCGCGTACACGGTGAATTCCGCAATGGAAGCGCTGCCGCTTGAACTGCGCACAGCGATCGTCCTGCGCGAAATCGAAGGCTTGAGCTACGAAGAAATCTCCGAAGTGATGGCGTGTCCAATCGGTACGGTGCGCAGCCGGATTTTCCGGGCGCGCGAAGTCATCGCCGAGAAGTTGAGGCCCCTGCTCGACATGCCTGCCGAAAAGCGACGCTAGCCGGATAAAAGCGCACGCAAGGCGGACGCGGCTGTACACTGACTTCATGCAGGTATGGCAGGCATCGAGGGCAACAGGTTTTGGAAGTTCCCGGTAGCGATGATCGACAGTGATGACCCGGACGTGATGGAACCACGATGGACACCAACAAAAAAAACCGCGAGCATATCTCGGCCCTGAGCGACGGCGAGATCCGCGAGGCCGACCAGGAACTGGCGCTCGCCGCCCTGGAGTCACCCGACGGCCGCCAGGCCTGGGACCTCTACCACCACATCGGCGACATCCTGCGCGCCGAAGCCACCGCCGACCTGTCGCCCGGCTTCAGCGAACGCCTGGCCGCGCGCCTGGCCGCCGAACAGGCACCTGGCAAGCGCATGGCCAGCACCACCCCCGAACCGGCCGACGCCGTCGGTAGGGTGGACGGCTCAACCGCCAGCATCTGAGCAACTGTCCATGTCCGCGCCGTCCACGCGGTGATACGCGACGGCGGCACTGACGCGCACGCAAGCGGAGGGCGCGGTGCTTAAACCGGTGCCGACCCGGCGCTCGAACCCGTCACCGGCAGGCGCCGATTCGTGCCTCCGCGACAACTGTGCCTTTTTGTCATACCATTACGATCATTCCCATCTACCCACGTCGAATGACAATATGACAAGCAAAACAGCCAGCACGCTCCTGTCGGCCCTGATGTTCGCAGGCGCGGGGCTCATGATTTCCCAGCCGGCCCTGGCGGCCGCGCCCGTCACCGCCGCCGTCACCGGCCTGCCCGATTTCGCCGACCTGGTCGACAAGGTCGGACCGGCCGTGGTCAACATCCGCACCACCGAACGCGTACGCCAGGGCCAGGGCGCCGGCGCGGGCGGCGACGAAGAAATGCAGGAATTCCTGCGCCGCTTCTTCGGCGGCCAGATGGCCCCGCGTGGTGGTGGCCAGGGCCGCCGCGGCATGCCGCAACAGGAGGAAGAGCAGGTGCAGCGCGGCGTCGGTTCCGGCTTCATCATCTCCGACGACGGCTATGTGCTGACCAATGCGCACGTGGTCGAGGGCGCCGACGAAGTCACGGTCACGCTGACCGATCGCCGCGAATTCAAGGCCAAGGTGCTGGGCGCCGACCGCCGCAGCGATGTCGCCGTGCTGAAGGTCGACGCGCGCAACCTGCCCAGCCTGCGCATGGGCGACTCCAACAAGATCCGCGTCGGCGAATGGGTGATTGCAATCGGCTCGCCGTTCAACCTGGAGAACACGGTCACCGCCGGCATCATCTCGGCCAAGCAGCGCGATACTGGCGAATACCTGCCGCTGATCCAGAGCGACGTGGCGGTCAACCCGGGCAACTCGGGCGGCCCACTGATCAATATGCGCGGCGAAGTGATCGGCATCAATTCCCAGATCGCTACGCTGTCCGGCGCCTATAACGGCATCTCGTTCGCGGTGCCGATCGACGAAGTGCTGCGTGTGACGGAGCAGATCAAGAAGACCGGCAAGGTCACGCGCGGGCGCCTTGGCGTGCAGATCAGCGAAGTCACGCGCGACGTCGCCGAATCGCTGGGCCTAGGCCGCGCCCGCGGCGCCGAGGTGGCGATGGTCGAGCCGGGCGGTCCGGCGGAAAAGGCCGGCGTCAAGGTCGGCGACATCATCCTGAAATTCAACGGCAAGGATATCGAGAAGAGTTCGGACCTGCCGCGCCAGGTCGGCGGCACCGCCGTCGGCAGCCGCGCCACCGTCACCGTGTGGCGCCGCGGCAGCCAGCTCGAGCTGCCGGTGAGCATCGTCGAACTGCAGGAAGAGAAGGCCGCGGGTGCGCGTTCCACGCCCAAGAAGCAGACGCCGGAACAGGCGCCGAATGCGCTCGGCCTGCACGTGTCCGATCTGTCGGCGGCGCAAAAGCGTGAGCTCAAGATCGAGGCCGGTGTGCTGGTCGAGTTCGCTGAAGGACGCGCGGCCTCGGCCGGCATCCAGCAGGGCGACCTGATCCTGCAGATCAATAATGCCGAAGTCACCAGCGCCGCCCAGTTCAATGGCCTGGTGAGCAAGCTCGATGCGAAGAAGCCGGTGGCGATCCTGGTACGGCGCGACAATGCGTCGCAGTACCTGGTCATCAAGCCGCGCGCGCAATAAGGCAGGGCGTTCCACGGTGACGCCACAGCAGGGGCCGCATTTCACCTTGTACTCGCGCAGTTATTGCCACCTGTGCGAGGACATGCTGGCGGCCCTGCGCGCGTTCATGGCGCGCGCCGGCGTGCCGTGGACCATCGACGTGATCGATGTCGACAGCGATTCGCAACTAACCGACATGTTCGACGAGCTGGTGCCGGTGCTGTACGGCAGCGTCAACGCAACCGTTGCCATTGCTGCCGACGCTGCCGGCGTCACGACTTCCGCCGCGGCTGGCCAGGAAATCTGCCATTACTTCCTGGATGAGGCTGCCCTGCAACGCTACCTGACGATGTATGCAACAGGGCAACATGGCCAGACCGGAAACGAATAGACGGTAATATCCTGCCATGCTCCAGGGATACCAATGTTCCCGAATCACGGATAATCCAGACATGGACAGGATGACTCATGGCTGACCGCACCGACACCACGCTCGACCCCGACGATTGGGACGACTTGCGCGCGCTCGGCCATCGCATCCTCGACGACATGTTCGATCACCTCGAACACATCCGCAGCCGCCCGGTCTGGCAAGACATGCCGCCGGAGGCGCGCGAACCCTTGCAGCAAGCGATGCCGCACGGCCCCGGCAAGCTGGCCGACGCTTACCGCACCCTGCAGCAAAGCGTGATTCCCTACACGGTCGGCAATCCGCATCCCGGCTTCATGGGCTGGGTGCACGGCGCCGGCACCCCGGTCGGGATGATCGCCGAGATGATGGCGGGGGCATTGAACGCCAATGTCGGCGGGCGCAACCAGGCGCCGGTTGAAGTGGAAAAACAGCTATCGCGCTGGATGGCGACATTGTTCGGGTTTCCGGACGCAGCGCGCGGCATCTTCGTCACCGGCACCTCGATCGCCAATTTCATGGGCGTGCTGGTTGCCCGCACGGCGCGCCTGGGGCAGGGCGTGCGCAGTGCCGGCCTGGCGCCGGAACAGGGCCGGCTGCGCGCCTACACCTCGCGCGAGGCCCACGGCTGCATCGCCAAGGCGATGGACATGGCCGGCTTCGGCACCGAGGCGCTGCGCCAGGTGGCGGTGGATGCCGCCGGCCGCCTCGACCTGGACGACCTGCGCGCCCAGCTGGCCGCGGATCGCGCCGCCGGGCTGCAGCCCTTCCTGGTGGTGGCGACCGCCGGCACCGTCAACACCGGCGCCATCGACCCGCTAGACGCCCTGGCCGACCTGGCCGCCGCCGAGTCGCTGTGGCTGCACGTCGACGGTGCCTACGCGGCGCTGGGCATGCTGGCGCCCGACGTCGCGCCGCTGCTGGCCGGCGTCCAGCGCGCCGACTCGATCGCCTTCGATTTCCACAAGTGGGGGCAGGTCCCTTACGACGCCGGCTATTTCATGGCGCGCGACGGCAGCCGTATGCTCGATTCCTTCGCCGCCCCGGCCGCCTACCTGCAGCGCGCCGGGCGCGGCCTGGCCGCCGGCGAAGCCTGGCCCTGCGACCTGGGCCCCGACCTGTCGCGCGGTTTCCGCGCCCTCAAAACCTGGCTGACCCTGCAGGTGTACGGCGCTGACGCCATCGGCCGCACCATCTCCGCCAGTTGCGCGCTGGCGCGCCGGCTGGCGGCCCGCATCGAGGCCGAGCCCGAACTCGCACTGGCGGCGCCGGTCACGCTGAACGTCGTGTGTTTCCGCTATCGCGGCACTCAAGCCGACGTCCAGCCGCAGGAGCTCGACCGCATCAACCGCGACATCGTGCTGGCCCTGTACGACGGCGGCCAGGTCGCGCCATCCTCGACCACGCTGGACGGCCGCTACACGATCCGCGCCGCCATCGTCAATCACCGCACCGGCGCCGCCGACGTCGACACACTGGTCGACGCCGTGCTGGCGGCCGGGCGCCGCCTGTCCACCCAATCACAAGCCTGAAAGTCCCGAGCCGCATGATCGACCTCACCCTCATCGACGCCGCCGTCACGCCGTTTTCACCGCTGATCGGCGCCGCCACCCTGATGCGCAGCGCCTTCCGCAGCCAGGACCTGCGTCCGATCGGCGAGATGCTGCTGGCGCGCGCCCAAGCCAATCCCGGCGACGCCAACGCCTGGCTGGACGCCAGCTTCGTGGTGCAGCTGCTGGGCCAGCGCGAGGACGGGCTGGACGTGCAGCGCCAGGCGCTCGCCACCCGCACCTTGTATACGCTGCCGGCGCCGAGCCGGGCGCCGACGCTGAACGTGCTGGTGCTGATGGGCCCGGGGGATTTCATGGCCAATACGCCGATCGAATTCCTGCTCGAAACCTCGGACATCGGCGCCACCGTCCAGTACGTCACCCTGGACCTGCCGCTGCCGGAACAGGTGCCCGACCACGACGTGCTGTTCGTGGCGATCGCCCAATCCGACGCCAACGCGCCGCTGCTGCGCGATGTGATGCAACTACTGGACGGCTGGCCGCGCCCGGTCGTCAACCGGCCCGAGCAGATCGCCCACCTGTCGCGCGACGGCGCCTTTGCCCGCCTGGCCGGCAGCCAGGGCACCGTGATGCCGCAGACGGTGCGGGTGGAGCGCGCCGTCGCGCTCGACCTGGCCGAGGGCAGGGTGGCAGTGGCGACGCTGTTGCCGGGGGCGGACTTCCCGCTGATCGTGCGTCCGCTCGATTCGCATGCCGGTACCGACCTGGAACGGGTGCTTGACGCGGCGGCCCTGCGCGCTTACCTGGAAGGGCAGACTTCGCCGGAATTCTACCTGGCGCCTTTTGTCGATTACTCGGGCCCGGATGGCCAGTTCCGCAAGTACCGCATCGTGCTGGTCGAGGGCGTGCCCTATGTGTGCCACATGGCGGTGTCTTCGCACTGGATGGTGCATTACCTGAATGCCGGGATGGACGAGAGCCAGGTCAAGCGCGACGAAGAGGCGCAGGCGATGGCCTCCTTTGACGACGGCTTTGCGCGGCGCCATGCCGCGGCCCTGGTCGATATCGATGCGCGTATCGGCCTGCCTTACCTGGGCATCGATTGCGCCGAGACGCGCGATGGGCGGCTGCTGATCTTCGAGGTGGATAACGCGATGGTGGTGCACGCGATGGACGATCCGCAGCGGTATGCGTACAAGCAGCCGGTGATGGAGAAGGTGTTTACGGCGTTTGCGCGGATGCTGCACCGGGCGGGTGGCCACGCAAGCTAACCGTCGTTCCCGCGAAAGCGGGAATCCATGCTGAGGTCCCGAAGACCGTACTTCCGAAGCGTCCGTGTGTTTCCGAAATACGGAATTTTGTAAGTGAGTATGGGTCCCCGCCTTCGCGGGGACGACGGGCTAACGCAGATACAACGGGCAGCCCGGATTCAAGCTGCGCAACGCAACTCCACACCGGCGCTCGATCCAGCCAGCATCCGCTCCATGAACGCCCGCTTGGCCCCACTACGCCCGCTCGCCCAGAAACTGTCCAGGTAAGCCTGCGGCTCCCCATCCAGGTCCACGCGCAGTACATAGGGCCGACCCAGCATCTCGCTGTGCACATAGCTGGCAAAGCATTCGGCAAAATCGTCGTAGGGATTGGTCGCACCATACAGGCTCGGGAAATCGCTGCATTCCAGCCCGGAATACGCGGTGACGATGGCATCGGCAAACAGCTGGTTGTTGCCATAGAAATCGACCACCCCGCGTAATTCGAAATCGGCACGCGGCAGGAAGCTGCCGAAGGGCGAGACGATCCAGCTCAGGTCCAGGTAGGAAAAGCGTTTATCGCTCACGGAGGAGGACAGCGGTTCCCACCAGCGCGGCAAAAAGTCGCCGTCGGCGGTCAGTACGTGGCCGAATTCGTGCAGCAGCAGGAATTGCAGCGCGTTGGCGCGCGTATCCTGCCCGGGCGCGGCGATGGTGGCGTCCAGCGAAAAGCCGGCGCCGGTGGCGAAGGGCAGGTTTTCCTTCCAGCTGGCCCAGGAATTGGCGGTGTGCGTTTCCAGCAGATCGAGGTCGAGCAGCACCACGCAGCCGAGAATGCGACCCTGGGCATCGACCACGATGTCGGTCAAGCCCGAGGAACCCAGGCCGCGGCCGAGGCAAATGCCCAGCAGCAGCGGGTCGACCAGGTCGCGCACCGCGGCCGGCAGGCCCAGCAGCGCTTCGCGCAGGTCGGCGCGCAGGTGGCTGTCCGGTAGCGCCGCCACCGGCACCGCATCCATGCCGCTAGCCACATTCACCTGGTGCACGAAATCGCGCACCTCCGTCGGCAGCGGCAGGATGCGCTCGTGGAAGGGCAGGGCCTGGCGGGCGTTCCATTGCTGCGGGTCGGCGGTGACGATCATGATGCATGCGGGGTAGGTGGCGATGTTTCTTTAACGACGGCAGGCGTGAATACTTGACGGCTAGAAAGTAATTTCCTGAACGGTGATGCTACCTGGATGCCACATAGATAAGTGTCTACAAGATCGTCCGCCGGGAAACCGGGCTTTCTGACCCGAAATCCGGTAAAATGGGCAGCTTCGTAATATGTCCCCGCCATGTCAGTGTGATATCTGCAGCATGAAGCGCTCGCCCGGGATGGCCCGATGGCCGCCGGTACGGCGCTTTTTTGCATCTGCCACCGCTGCAGCGAGGACACCGGCCGCGTGCCGCTCTTATTGGTTTTGAGTTCTGTTAATGAAAAACATACGTAATTTTTCCATCATCGCCCACATCGACCACGGTAAATCGACCCTGGCGGACCGCATCATTCAGCTGTGCGGCGGCCTGTCGGAACGTGAGATGGACGCGCAGGTGCTCGACTCGATGGACCTGGAGCGCGAGCGCGGCATCACCATCAAGGCCCAGACCGCGGCGCTGCAATACAAGGCGCGCGACGGCGAGGTCTACAACCTGAACCTGATCGATACCCCCGGCCACGTCGACTTCTCGTATGAAGTGTCGCGCTCGCTGTCCGCCTGCGAAGGCGCGCTGCTGGTGGTCGACGCTTCCCAGGGCGTGGAAGCGCAGACGGTGGCCAACTGCTACACCGCGCTCGACCTGGGCGTGGAAGTGGTGCCGATCCTGAACAAGATCGACCTGCCGCACGCCGACCCGGACAACGCCAAGAAGGAAATCGAGGACGTCATCGGCATCGATGCCAGCGACGCCACCGTGTGCTCGGCCAAGACCGGCCTCGGCGTCGAAGACGTGCTGGAAACCCTGATCGCCAAAGTGCCGCCGCCGCAGGGCGATCCGGACGCGCCGCTGCAGGCGCTGATCGTCGACTCCTGGTACGACCCGTATGTGGGCGTCGTGATGCTGGTGCGCGTGGTCAACGGCACCCTGCGCCCGAAAGAAAAGATCCTCTTGATGGCGACCGAGTCGGTGAACCTGGTCGAGAGCATCGGCGTGTTCACGCCGCGCTCGGTGTCGCTGCCGGAACTGAAGGCGGGGCAGGTGGGCTTCATCATCGCCGGCATCAAGGAACTGACGGCCGCCAAGGTCGGCGACACCGTGACCCTGGCCGGCAAGCCGGCGGCGGCGCCGCTGCCGGGCTTCAAGGAAGTCCAGCCGCAGGTGTTCGCCGGTCTGTTCCCGGTCGAGTCGAACCAGTACGACGCGCTGCGCGACTCGCTGGAAAAGCTGAAGCTGAACGATGCCGCCCTGATGTACGAACCGGAAGTCTCGCAGGCGCTGGGCTTCGGCTTCCGCTGCGGCTTCCTCGGCCTGCTGCACATGGAGATCGTGCAGGAACGCCTGGAACGCGAATTCGACATGGACCTGATCACCACGGCCCCGACCGTGGTCTACGAGGTCGAGATGCGCGACGGCTCCATCCTGCGCGTCGACAACCCGTCGAAGATGCCGGAACCGTCGAAGATCAACGAAGTGCGCGAGCCGATCGTCGACGTCAATCTGTACATGCCCCAGGAATACGTGGGTGCGGTGATGACGCTGTGTAACGGCAAGCGCGGCGTGCAGATGGACATGGCCTACCACGGCCGCCAGGTCAAGCTGCACTACGAAATCCCGATGGCGGAAATCGTGCTCGACTTCTTCGATCGCCTGAAGTCGACCTCGCGCGGCTATGCGTCGATGGATTACGAGTTCAAGGAAAACCGCGCCGCCGACGTGGTGAAGGTCGACATGCTGATCAACAGCGAGAAGGTCGACGCGCTGGCGATCATCGTGCACCGCGCCAATGCGCCCTACCGCGGACGCCAGGTGGCGGCCAAGATGCGCGAGCTGATCCCGCGCCAGATGTTCGACGTGGCGATCCAGGCGGCGATCGGCGCCACCATCATCTCGCGCGAAAACGTCAAGGCGCTGCGCAAGAACGTGCTGGCCAAGTGCTACGGCGGCGACGTCTCGCGTAAAAAGAAACTGCTGGAAAAACAAAAAGCCGGCAAGAAGCGCATGAAACAGGTGGGCTCGGTGGAGATCCCGCAAGAAGCCTTCCTGGCCATCCTCCAAGTGGAAGAAAAATAACAAACATGAACATGCAATTGATTCTCGGGAATTTTGCGCTGATCCTGTTCGTGGCCATGGTGGTCACGGGTGTCATCTGGTGCCTGGACGTGTTCGTGCTGGCCAAGCAGCGGCGTGCCAAAGCGGATGCAGCCCTGGCCGAGTACGACGCCCGCAACGCCAAGCTGACCGCCGACGGCATCAAGATCGACAACGGCAACCGTGCGGCACTGGAAGCGACCATTTTGCGCCAGCCGACCTGGGTCGAGTACTCGGGCAGCTTCTTCCCGGTGATCGCGCTGGTGTTCTTCCTGCGTTCCTTCCTGTTCGAACCGTTCAAGATCCCATCGTCGTCGATGGTGCCGACCCTGCTGGTGGGCGACCTGATCCTGGTGAACAAGTTCGACTACGGCATCCGCCTGCCGGTGCTGAACAAGAAAGTGATCGACGTCGGCAACCCGCAGCGCGGCGACGTCATGGTCTTCAAGTACCCGAAGGACATGAGCCAGGATTACATCAAGCGCGTCATCGGCGTGCCCGGTGATAAAATCACGTACGAGAACAAGCGCCTGACCGTCAACGGTGTCGTGGTCCAGTATGAAGCGATGGACGACTACCTCGACGACGAGAGCCCGGTCTACCACAAGCAATTCCTGGAAAAGTTGCCGAACGCGCCGCACCGCATCCTGAACACGGAGAATGCGCGCACGATCAACCTGAGTGCCGTGGAGGATTTCCCGCATCACGAAAACTGCACCTATGCCTACGATAAATTTACCTGTATCGTACCCGAGGGCAACTATTTCATGATGGGCGATAACCGCGACAACAGCGCAGACAGCCGCTACTGGGGCTTCGTGCCGGACCAGAACATCGTCGGCAAGGCTGTGTTTGTTTGGATGAACTTCGGTAACCTGAAGCGCATCGGCGGTATCCATTAACCTGGGGAACACCGATGGGCGCGAAAGCGAAACATTACCGGATCAACGCGGAAAGCGGCGTGTCGCTGTCCGGCCTGATCGTCGTGCTGGCCGTGGTCGGCGTCGTGGCGCTGGTCGCGATCAAGGTGACGCCGGCGGTGCTGGAATACCGCGCCGTCAAGCAGTCGATCGCCAGGGCCAAGGCCACCGGCGGCAGCAACCGCGAGATCCAGCAGACCTTCGACAAGAACGCGGACATCAACAGCATCGACGCCATCCAGGGCCGCGACCTGATGATCAGCCGCGACAACGGCACGCCGGAAGTCAGCTTCCGCTACGAAAGGCGGGTGCCGCTGATGGGCAACGTCAGCTTGCTGTTCGATTTTGCCGGCACGACCGACCCGAGCGGCACCGTCCCCGAAGCGGAGACGGCAGCCGCCAAGTAATTTAGAAAACACAATGAATCTTCAGTTATTGCAAACACGCCTGGCTTACACGTTCCGGGATCCGAGCCTGTTACAGCAGGCGCTGACCCACCGTAGCCACAGCAGTCTGCATAACGAGCGTCTCGAATTCCTCGGCGACTCCGTGCTCAACTGCGTGGTGGCGTCGATCCTGTACGAGCGCTTCAATGGCTTGCCCGAGGGCGATCTGTCGCGTCTGCGCGCCAACCTGGTCAAGCAGCAGTCGCTGTTCGAGATTGCGCAAAAGCTGGAACTGTCGAATTTCCTGCGCCTGGGCGAGGGCGAACTCAAGTCGGGTGGTTTCCGCCGGCCGTCGATCCTGGCCGATACCCTGGAAGCCTTGCTGGGCGCGATCTTCCTCGACAGCGGTTTCGATGCCGCGCGCGACGTGATCCGCGCCTTTTATATTCCGCTGCTGGACTCGGTCGACCCGCGTACGCTGGGCAAGGATGCGAAAACCTTGCTGCAGGAGTTTTTGCAGAGCAAAAAGATCTCGCTGCCGACCTATAACGTGGTGGCGACCCATGGCGCCGCCCACAGCCAGGAATTCGAGATCGAGTGCCTGGTGCCCAAGCTCGGCATCCAGGTGTTCGGCCGTGGCGGCAGCCGCCGCGCAGGCGAACAGGCCGCGGCGCGGCTGGCGCTGGACGTGGCCGAGCAGGCCGTGCAAAAAGGACCGGGCGGCATGCGCAAGGCGCGCCAGCGTTCGGCACAACTGAAGCTGGCCGGCATCGGCACCGAGCAGACCGAACTGTCGATGCAGGTGCAGGACGGCCAGTCGCGCCAGTAAGTGCTGCAATAAATGCTGCAAAAAGCGCACCAATAGCCCTCGGGCATCGTCACAAGAACAACGTAGTAACAGGAAGCAGGCCGCATATGGATACCACCCCCGTCGACACCCCAGCCCAGGAAGCGGGCACGCCCGAGCATTTCAAGTGCGGCTACATCGCCATCGTCGGCCGTCCCAACGTCGGCAAGTCGACGTTGATGAACGTGCTGATCGGCGCCAAGGTCTCGATCACCTCGCGCAAGGCCCAGACCACGCGCCACCGCATCACCGGCATCCAGACCAAGGACGACGCCCAGTACATCTACGTCGACACGCCAGGCTTCCAGACCCGCCATGCCAACGCGCTGAACAAGACGCTCAACAAGACCGTCTCCAACACGCTGACCGCCAGCGACGTGATTTTGTTCCTGGTGGAAGCGGGCACCTTCGGGCCGGCCGACCAGCAAGTGCTGGATCTGCTGCCGAAGAACGTGCCGGTGATTTTGGTCATCAACAAATCGGACCGCGTGAAGGACAAGGCGGCGCTGATGCCTTTCGCCCAGAAAGTGGCTTCGTTGCGTGACTTTACGGCCATCGTGCCGGTGTCGGCCAAGCTGCGCTTCCAGGTCGATGCGTTGGAAGGCGAGATCAAGCGCCACCTGCCGGAAAACCCGCCGATCTTCGGGCCGGACGACATCACCGACCGCAGCGAGAAATTCCTGGCCGCCGAGATCGTGCGCGAAAAAGTGTTCCGTCTGTCGGGCGACGAATTGCCTTACACCAGCACCGTGCTGATCGAACAGTTCCTGCAGGAAGGCAATCTGCGCCGCGTGTTCGCCGCCATCCTGGTCGAGCGCGATACCCATAAGTCGATGATCATCGGTAACAAGGGTGCACGTCTGAAAGAGATTTCGACGCAGTCGCGCCTGGACATGGAAAAACTGTTCGGCGGTCCGGTCTATCTCGAGATCTGGGTCAAGGTCAAATCCGGCTGGGCCGATAACGAAGCCGGCCTGCGCGCCTACGGCTACGAATAAAGGGTATCCTGTCGCGCATGCCCGCCCAGGACGATGATCTCCCCAGCAGCGCACTCAGCGTACAGGAAGCGCGCACCCCGTACGAGGTGACGCCCCTGCCGGCGGGTGCGCTTGCGCCTGCTGCCCCTCCCAAGCCCGTGGCTGCGCCCAAACCTGCGCGCCGCCTGCCCGGCCGCGACGGCAAGGTGCTGGGCCAGCCGGGTTTCGTGCTGCACAGCTATCCATATAAAGAAACCAGCCTGATCGTCGACATGTTTACGCGCGACTTCGGGCGCATCGGCGTGGTGGCGAAGGGCGCCAAGCGGCCGCTGTCCAAGCTGCGCGGGGTGCTGCAAACCTTCCAGCCGCTGTCCATTTCGTTTTCCGGCAAGTCCGAACTGCGTACCCTGATCGACGCCGAATGGGTGGGCGGCATGCTGCCGCTGGAAAAGACCGCGCTGCTGTGCGGCTTTTATCTGAACGAATTGCTGGTGAAACTGCTGGCGCGCGACGACCCGCATCCGGCATTGTTCGACCATTACGTCGCCACGCTCAACGAGCTGGCGCATGGCGAACCCGCACAAATCGCCTTGCGAAAATTCGAACGGGCCTTACTTAAGGAGACTGGCGTCGCTGCCGACCTCACGCGCTGCACCAATACGCGCGCGCGGGTGGAGGCGGGCGGCCAGTACGTGGTCGATCCGGAGCGCGGTGCGCGGACGGCGCTGGCCTCGGATACCTGGCCTGCCGTGTCGGGCAAGACCCTGCTCGACATGGAACGCGAAGATTACGGGGACCCGCAGACGCAGGCGCAGAGCAAGCAGCTGATGCGCTTCCTGCTGGCCTACCACCTGGGTGGCGCGCCGTTGAACACGCGCCAGATCTTGATAGATTTAATGCAGCTTTAAAAAGAATACCAAACCATGAGCTTCCTGCACCCAACCGGCTCGGTCATCGACCTGGGCGTCAACATCGACCACATCGCCACCGTGCGCAATGCCCGCGGCACACCGTATCCGGACCCGCTGCGCGCCGCGCTGCTGGCCGAGCAGGCCGGCGCCGATTTGATCACGCTGCACCTGCGTGAAGACCGCCGCCACATCAAGGACGCCGACGTGATCGCGATCCGCCCGGAGCTGACCACGCGCATGAACCTGGAAGCCGCGGTGACGCCGGAAATGATCGATTTCGCCTGCCGCGTGCGTCCGCAGGACGTGTGCCTGGTACCGGAACGGCGCGAGGAAGTCACCACCGAGGGCGGCCTCGACGTGATCCGCTTCTATAAAGAGATCGAATCCGCGATCGCCCAGCTGAAAGGCGAGGGCATCCGCGTCTCGCTGTTCATCGACGCCGATGCGGAGCAGATTGCTGCCGCCGCCGCGGTCGGCGCCCCGGTGATCGAGCTGCACACCGGCCGCTATGCCGAAGCCGACGATGAGGCTGAACTGGCGCTGGAACTCGAGCGCATCAAGGGTGGCGTGCGCGCCGGCATCCAGCACGGTTTGCGCGTGAACGCCGGCCACGGCCTGCACTACACCAACGTGCAGCCGATCGCCGCCATCTCGGAAATCCACGAGCTGAACATCGGCCACGCGATCGTCGCCCATGCGCTGTTTGCCGGCTGGGAGCACGCGGTGCGCGAGATGAAGGCGATCATGGTCGATGCACGCCTGGGCCTGGCGATCGGCAAGCGCCAGCCGCAGAACGGCTAAGGACACATCGACCAAGGATATGAGCATGATCTACGGGATCGGCACCGACATCGTCCAGATCTCGCGCGTCGAAGCGGCCCTCGCGCGCAGCGGCGAACGCTTCGCCGAAAAGATCCTCGGACCGCAGGAACTCGACAAATACCACGCCCGCCGGGCCAAGAACGAAGTGCGCGGGCTGCGCTTCCTGGCCACCCGTTTCTCGGCCAAGGAAGCGTTCTCGAAAGCGATCGGGCTGGGCATGCGCATGCCCATGACCTGGCGCTCGGCCCAGATGCTGAATGCCCCGAGCGGCAAGCCGACCATCGTCTGCAGCGGCGCCCTCGAGGAATTCATGCGCACGCACCGGCTCACGGCCCAGGTGACGATCAGCGACGAAGCCGATTACGGCGTCGCCTTCGTCATCGTGACCCAGGCGCCACCCGAACCCATCAAGTGAAACACAAGTGACCCAGGACGACCAAGTTCCCGTTCAGCCAGATTCGCCGCAGCCGCAGTCGCAACCTGCGCCCGCCACCGAAGTGCGCGACAGCGCGGCCGGTGCGCAAGCCTACGCCGACGCCGTGGAGGCGAAGGTCGCCGCCCTCGCCGCGGCGTCCAAACGCAAAAGCACCAAGCGCCAGCCGGAACGCATCCTGCCGGAACGCAGCGAGCTGCCCGAGCCGAATCCGGGCCGCACCCGCCCCGACACCTGGCAGGCGATGAAGGAAGAGATGAACGCCACCATCACGCGTGATGCCAACGCCCCGGTGAAGCCGAGCGAAGCGGCGCGCGAGCAAGTGCTGGCCACGGTCGCCAAGCTGCCCGGCCTGCCCGGCGTGTACCGCTATTTCGACGCCGAAGACAAGGTGCTGTACGTCGGCAAGGCGCGCAACCTCAAAAACCGGGTGTCGAGCTATTTCCAGAAGACGCTGTCGAGCCCACGCATCGCGATGATGGTGTCGCAGATCGCGCGCCTGGAGACCACGGTCACCAGCAGCGAAGCCGAAGCGCTGATCCTGGAAAACAACCTGATCAAAACGCTCAAGCCGCGCTACAACATCCTGTTCCGCGACGACAAGAGCTATCCCTACCTGAAGCTGACCGGCGGCGATTACCCGCGCATGGCCTACTACCGCGGCGCGCTCGATAAGAAGAACCAGTACTTCGGGCCTTTCCCGAGCGCCTGGGCGGTCAAGGAATCGATGCAGCTGCTGCAAAAGGTGTTCATGTTGCGCACCTGCGAGGACAGCGTGTTCAGCAACCGCACGCGGCCTTGTTTGCTGCACCAGATTGGCCGCTGCAGCGGTCCCTGCGTCGACCTGGTCTCGCAGGAAGACTACAAGCGCGACGTCGACAACGCCGCCAAATTCCTGCGCGGGCGCCAGACCGAGGTGCTGGACGAACTGCAGGCCAAGATGATCGGCTTTGCCGAAAACCTGCAGTTCGAGCGCGCGGCCAGCGTGCGCAACCAGATCCAGGCGCTGTCGCGCGTGCTGCACGCGCAGAGCATGGAAACCGTGGGCGACGCCGACGTCGACATCATCGCCGTGGTGGTGCAGGGCGGGCGCGCCTGCGTCAACCTGGCCATGGTGCGCGGCGGCCGCCACCTGGGCGACCGCGCCTACTTCCCGACCCAGGTCGGCGAGGCGCTGGAATCGACCATCGAAGCGGAAGTGCTGGCCGCCTTCCTGGCCCAGCATTACGCCGACAAGTTCATCCCGGCCACGCTGATCGTGAATACCGACTTCGACATGCCGGAGCTGATCGTCGCCCTGACCGAGCAATGCGGGCACCGCATCAACATGGTGTTCCAGCCGCAGGGCCAGCGCCGCCAGTGGCTCGAAATGGCCTGCAAGGGCGCCGAGATCTCGCTGGCGCGCCTGCTGTCGGAACAGGGCTCGCAACAGGCGCGCACGAGCGCACTGGCCGAGGCGCTGGGCCTCGACAGCGAAGACTTGGAAAACCTGCGCATCGAATGCTTCGACATCAGCCACACGGCCGGCGAAGCGACCCAGGCCTCGTGCGTGGTGTTCCACCACCACCAGATGCAGAACGGCGAATACCGCCGCTACAACATCAACGACATCACCCCCGGCGACGATTACGCGGCGATGCGCCAGGTGCTGATGCGGCGCTACGAAAAAGTGGCCGGCGGCGACGGCGTGATGCCGGACATCGCCCTGATCGACGGCGGCAAGGGCCAGGTGGAGATGGCGCGCCAGGTGTTTTCCGAGCTGGGGCTGGACGTCAGCAACATCGTCGGCGTGGCGAAAGGGGAGGGGCGCCGCGTCGGCCTGGAAACCCTGATCTTCGCCGACGGCCGCGATCCGCAGGAACTGGGCAAGGAATCGGCGGCGCTGATGCTGGTGGCCATGATCCGCGACGAAGCGCACCGCTTCGCCATCACCGGCATGCGCGCCAAACGCGCCAAGGCACGCCAGGCCTCGCGCCTGGAAGAGATCGAGGGCATCGGCGCCAAGCGCCGCCAGAAGCTGCTGGCGCGCTTTGGCGGCCTGCGCGGGGTGATCGACGCCAGTATCGAAGACCTGATGTCGGTGGAGGGCATTTCGAGCACGCTGGCGGAAGAGATTTACCGGCAGCTGCATTAACCCGTCGTCCCCGCGAAGGCGGGACCCATACGGAGTTTCCGAAGTCCGTATGTCTGAAGCATGCGGGTGCCGGTGTCCTCCTGAGCGCAACTGGTTTAAAAAGCAAGAGCCATGTAGACTAGCGGCGCGCCTTCCGATGCATAGCGGAAAGCGCCCGCATATTGACGCAGCATGACGCAACCGGTTCCCCGCACACGATTCTCAGCTTTTCACATGCCTTCACATGCCTTTTAACATCCCGATTCTCCTGACCTGGTTACGCGTCGCTCTCATTCCCCTGGTCGTCGGCGTCTACTTCCTCCCCGATCACTGGCTCCCGCTGGCCGACCGCAACCTGGCAGCCACCCTGGTCTTCATCGTCGCCGCCGTCACCGACTGGTTCGACGGCTATCTGGCGCGGCGCTGGAACCAGACCTCGGCCTTCGGCGCCTTCCTGGATCCGGTCGCGGACAAACTGATGGTGGCCGGCGCGCTGCTGGTGCTGGTGCAGCTGGCCCGCGTCGATGCCATCATCGCCTTCGTCATCATCGGCCGCGAAATCACCATTTCCGCGCTGCGCGAATGGATGGCCGAAATCGGTGCGCGCAAGTCGGTGGCAGTCAACTCGCTGGGCAAGATCAAGACCGCGGCGCAGATGGTCGCGATCCCGATGCTGCTGTTCCATGACACGCTGCTGGGCATCGACATGCACATCGCCGGCGTGATCCTGCTGTGGATCGCGGGCGTGCTGACGGTCTGGTCGATGTTCTATTACCTGCGCCGGGCCTGGCCGCTGATCAAGGAAAAGTCGGGCACGCTGTAATGTTCTAACAAGTCATCCTTGACACATAGCTCAGCATCTCTATAATGCCTGCCTGTTGCGACGACATCGAAGCAGCAAACGGAACGAAGCGGGAGTAGCTCAGTTGGTAGAGCGCAACCTTGCCAAGGTTGAGGTCGAGAGTTCGAGACTCTTCTCCCGCTCCAGAGTTTGCCGGTCAGATGTAACAGCAGTATGAAACGCGTTGTCTTGGAAGTTGGTCAAATATCTGAGATAATTGCAAACTTGGTAGCAAGCAGTAAGTAGTAGAAACGCGACGACGCGGGAGTAGCTCAGTTGGTAGAGCGCAACCTTGCCAAGGTTGAGGTCGAGAGTTCGAGACTCTTCTCCCGCTCCAGTTCAAGCTGGTGTGCGTCGTGGTAGTTGGTAGTACATGTTGTAAGACTCCATGCGGGAGTAGCTCAGTTGGTAGAGCGCAACCTTGCCAAGGTTGAGGTCGAGAGTTCGAGACTCTTCTCCCGCTCCACAGTTTTATGGCGATCGTGTTGGACTCC
>Ga0265797_10004857_pt1 | contig 20120 bp, 22 predicted proteins | sample P2T30metagenome_FD_192433 | JGI IMG/M metagenome (GOLD analysis project Ga0265797, IMG submission 192433) | Plant litter microbial communities from East Loma Ridge, Irvine, California - P2 T30 | ecosystem: Environmental > Terrestrial > Plant litter > Unclassified | place: USA: California...
GCACAACCCCACGATCCGCCGCCAAAAATCTTGCTGAGTCGCCCGCCCGCGACCTGCCCAAACCGCCACCTTCGCCTCAAGGCCACAAGCACAAACCGCCCCTCAGAGTCGCCAAAGCCAACAGGAGTATATGTATTCGCGCCAACGCTACGCCTTCCGAGTCGAACCTCCCCCCAAACTGCAAAAATTTCGCTGTATGCGGATACCGAGCAGTTCCATACACCAGACCAACGGCTAATCCAGTGCCCCTCCTGACCCCGAGTCGCACATCCACAACCCACCAACAAACACCAGAGACGGCATCTGCGCATGTCTCTATCGGCCCTCATCAACCTACCTGACCCGACCGCGTCCCCCTGTCCGCTGCACCTCCAGTAAGCTCTTCAACCACCAGTCCCCCGCACCACCGTCACCATGGCTACCGTCAACATCCGCCGCGATGTCACCGACCCCTTCTACCGCTACAAGATGGAGCGTATCCAGTCCAAGATTGAAGGCAAGGGCAACGGCATCAAGACCGTCATCGTCAACCTGAGCAGCGTGGCTCAGTCTCTCGCCCGCCCGCCCGCTCACGTCATCAAGTACTTTGGCTTCGAGCTTGGAGCTCAGACCAACACCAGCCCCAACGACGACCGTTGGATCATCAACGGCGCCCACGACGCCAGCAAGCTGCAAGACTACCTCGACGGCTTCATTTCCAAGTTTGTTCTCTGCAAAAAATGCAAGAACCCTGAGACCGATGTCCACATCAAGGACGCAAACATTACGCTTGACTGCAAGGCCTGCGGAAAGATCTCCGACGTCGACCCCCGCCTAAAGCTTAGTTCGTTCATCCTCAAGAACGAGCCCAAGAAGGGCAAGAAGGACAAGTCCAGCAAGAAGGCCGAGCGTCGTGCCCGCAAGGAGGCCGAGGCTCGTGGCGAGGCTACCTCCCCTGACGGTGGCAGCCCTGGTGACAGCGCCGAGGAGAATGGTGACGATGGTGACCTCGCCCTCGAGGCCGGCAGCGACGACGAGCTTACTCGCCAGATTAACGAGGGCGCCAAGGAGATTGAGGAAGAGGATGCCAAGGAGGTTGAGTGGTCGATTGATACGTCCGAGGCCGCTATCAGGGCCCGTGCCCAGGATCTCCCTGACGATCTTAAGCGTGCCCTTGTCATTGAAGACGAGGACGAGGGTGGTTCCAACTACGATACCTTTGGCAAGTGGATCATCGACACTGGTGCTGAGAAGGGTGGTGTGGAGAACCTCGATAACGTCGACATCTACGTCAAGGCCAAGGAGCTCGGCATCGAGACTAAGCACCGTACCCTTACCGTCATTCCCCAGACGCTCTTCACCGAGAAGATTGTCAAGCAGATTGAAGGTCGCGCTCCTATGCTCCAGAAGATGATCACTTCGGACAAACACGAGAAAGCATTCCTGGGTGGTATCGAGCGCTTCGTCGGCAACGACAAGCCTGAGCTTATTCCCCAGATCTCGGCCATCTTGCTCAAGATCTACGAGAACGACCTCGTGTCCGAAGAGCAGCTCAAGGCATGGTGCTCCAAGGCTAGCAAGAGGTACGTTGACCTCAAGGTCAGCAAGACTGTGCGCAAGTCTGCCGAGCAGTTCAAGACTTGGCTCGAGACTGCCGATAGCGATGAGGATGATGATTCCGAGTAGGGAACACTACAACGTTACTGTGGTGAGATGCGGATGGTAAAAGTACGCTGCTCGGCCAACTGTTGACTGTCCTTACAAACTGCGTTGCTTTCTTGCTTTGACCGGTTTCCTTGTTCTTGGCGAGCAGTGAAAGTTCTGTTTGAGTTCTCGACAAATGTTGGGTCCAGGTCGTACGACGGCTTGTATTCTTCTCTCTCCACTCTCCCTAGCCAATAGAAAAAACTTACATATTGCACCGTCTTGCCTTGGTACTCGTGTTGTACATGTGCCCCACTATCGTTTGCCGCTGTCAGAACTCCTTACCAGGTATTCGGGCCCACCGCTACTATGGACTTTGCAAAGTTTCTGCATGCACGATCGTGGCGAAAAGATGATATTTGCCGAGCGATAGCAAAGCGGCCAAGAAGCCCAACCGAGCGGCGAACCGAGCGCATGATTAGATTTCGCTACACCTTTGCGTATTTCCCCACGCGGCTTTTGCCCATGCTCAAATCACGACCTCTACAAACATCAGCCTTCTTACATTTCTGCATCCAAGATAGCGCCACACAAAAAAGCAAACCTCGGGGCTCGCCTAGCCTAGCCCACACGCACGAGGCACCGTTCTCGCCGTCTGATCTCCACAAGGCCACGGCTTAGTCTCCGAAGCTTAACCCCACCGAGGCAAGACCAGGCGGCGCGCCCATGCTCTGGACAGCGGGCCGAGCACACTTTTTTCACCACCGCGCAGGGTGGTGGGTGGAGCGGCGCGTCTTGTGAGCGGGAGTGATGGGTGGTGGTCTTCAGCTTATAACGCGCTGCTATCCCCCGGCCACTCCCTCGGTCTCTGCTACCATTCCGGCAACACCTGCCAGTTCTCCTTACCACCGTGGGCGACTTTTGGAGTTTTGCGCTCACGTTGATTGCAGAAAGCTCCATTTCCAGGCATCCTACGACAAACTTTAATTCCTAGCTTTATCGGACTCCAAAGCTCAACTCCATTCTCGGTATACCAACCAGTCTTGAAAAGCAATCTCCAGCCACTATGAACCCCATCCAAGCTTACCCCGCCGAGGGCGTCGTCGTCCAAGATGCGCATCGCCACGGACAATACGGGACCGAGGGAACCGACAACAAAGCAGGCACATATGTGACATCTGAAAACGAGTCGCATACCGGTGGTGGTGTTGCGGCTGACAACGAAAATGAGGTTCTGGAGCGAGATGCGCAGACAAAGGGACGGTGGTTCCAGTATGTCAAGACCAAGCAGTTTTGGATTACACTTCTTTTGGGACAGGGTAGGTGTGAAGTCGCTGCGGTAGTTTGCGAGTCCGAGCAAATCGCTGATATGGGTGTTTAGTTTTGGCCCTCTGCATCACAGGCACGAACACGCTTTCCTCGCTCCTTTCCAACGAGGGGACATCGATCCCAGCCTTCCAATCCTTCTTCAACTACGTCCTCCTTAACATCATTTACACATCCTACACGCTGTACAAATACGGCTTCAAGAAATGGACACGACTAATCTTGAAAGACGGGTGGCGGTACTTTATCCTCGCCTTCATGGACGTTGAAGGAAACTATTTCATCGTGCTTGCATACCGCTACGTGAGTCCTGCTTCTCTTGACCTCCGACAATACGAACAGTCTCACTAACAACCGCATTAGACGACCATCCTATCTGCGCAATTAATAAACTTCTGGGCCATCGCCGTCGTAGTAATCATATCCTTCCTCTTCCTCCGTGTCCGCTACCACTACACGCAAATCTTTGGCATCCTGCTCTGCATTGGCGGCCTAGGCGTCATCTTCGGCTCCGACCACATCACCGGCGCGAACAACTTTGGCGCCTCCAGTCCCGTCAAAGGCGATCTCTTCGCCCTGCTCGGCGCCACCTTCTATGGCCTCAGCAACGTGTTTGAGGAGTGGCTGGTTTCCGAACGGCCGCTGTACGAGGTCGTGGGCCAGCTTGCGTTCTGGGGCATGTTCATCAACGGCACACAGGCCGGCATCTTCGACCGTGCGGCGTTTAGATCCGCGCATTGGAATGCCAAGGTCGGTGGTTACCTCACCGGCTACACTCTTATCCTGTCGCTATTTTACTCCCTCGCTCCCGTCCTGTTTCGCCTTAGCTCTGCCGCCTTCTTCAACATCAGCTTGCTGACTGGAAGCTTCTGGGGCGTGGCCATTGGCGTAAAGGTGTTTGGGCTCAGCATCCATTGGATGTATCCAATTGCTTTTGTCTTGATCATCGTCGGTCAGGTCATTTACTTTTTGAGACAGAGCATGGTCGGTGAGGCGTTGAAGCCCTGGTTGGGTGCTAGGCAGGAAAAGGGACATGCGGGTGTGGGCACGGCGAAGAGGAGGGCGGAGAGGCCTGAGGCGATTGTTTGAAGTGGTGTCTATGGGTGAAGGAAAGGCGTGTGAGGGGGGATGATGTAGGACATGTTTCATGATGAAGATACCCATTCTTATCGAACGAATCATTATGATCCCAATTTTTTTTTCGTGGAGATACAGTACAAAATTTCATTAATAACCTTGCGACGTTTTTGTTTCATCTTTGCACTGCTGCAATCTGACCATGTTCATTCGAACGAGAAACAGAGAAACAGGATTAATTCCTGAATCTCAAGAAGAAGGTCAAGACATGGAAGTGTTTGGAAGAAGGAATTAGTATTACAAGGCGTTTGTTTTTTTGCCCCCTGACCATACAAATCTACGTGGGTTGCCCGTTTTTTTTTCCAACGGCTCTTCCGAGAAAAAAATAATAAAAATATCGCCAACATGTAACTTTCATTGCCCTTCCCACTCCACCCCCACACTGCCTGTGAAATCATGAAGGAACGAATATCATCAAGTGAGAAGAGTAACTCCCAAAACCACCACGACCACTACCACAAATGATCTACTATTTTTTTTATTACCTTGCCTTGCGATACCGACCTTGCGACATCTCCATCTTGAGCGCATCTTGCTGGTCCGGTAACGGCGCCCTTCTCCGAATCGCTGCATCAGTCTGCTGCTGTTGTTGTTGTTGTTGTTGTTGCTGTTGCGTTTGCTGCTGTTGCGGTTGAGGCGGAGGTATAGGGCCAGGCCATCCCGGCGGCAGGGCACCCATACTACCAGGCGGAGGAGGGAAGCCCGGGAAGCCTGGTGGTGGCATACCTGGGGGAAGCGGCGGCATACCGGGCGGCATTCCCTGAGGGAAGCCTGGGAAATTTGGAGGCGGGAAAGGAGGTGGGGGTCCATTTTGAGTCTGCTGCGGACCGCCGTGGTGTGGGATGGGGGGAGGTGGCAATGTGCCTGAAGCGATGAGTTGGGCGAGGCGCGAGGGATCCATGCCGCCGGGAAAGGGAGGCATGGGCGCGCCTGGCTGGCCGGGTTGAGGTGGGAATGGCATTCCAGCTGGTGGAGGCGGAAGCGGAGGATGAGCACCACCCCCGATGCCCGGCAGCGAGCTCGACGTTCCGTCTGGCGCTGCGCTGAGACCTGGCAGTGAGAGGCCGGGAGGGAGAAAAGGCGCACCGCCGGGGTTGCGGGATGGCATTTTCTGATCGACCAGACCCTCTGCTTCGTCTTCGGCTTCCTGCTCTTCTTCCTCCATCTTTTGCCGCCGGCCCTGGCCACGGTCAAATGTGCCTTGCGCTTCGGCGGCGGCCTGGCCAATGTGGTACCGGTCGTTGATGTAGTTTGTGTCGCCGGGTCTCGGCCGGGTCCAGAAGCGAGTGACGCGATCGTTGCTCCCGGATGCGAGGATGTGGCCCAGAGGGTGCCAGTCCATGGTCCAGACGGTGAAGTCGTGGGCGTACTGGAGGCTGTGTGCGGGGTATATGGTTTGTGAGGGCGCGTTTTGCGAGTCGGCGGCGTCGTAGGGGGATATCGAGGGAGCCACTCCTGCCGGAGGGTTCTGCTCGTCAAGAAGATAGTGATGTATGCTTCCATCGACACCACCAGTTGACAGCAAGTTCTTGTGCATGGGATGCCAGGCCATGGTGATGATGTCCTTTTCATGCCCCTTGAGCAGTAGGACATCGCGCATCATTCGGAGATCAAAAATGCGGGCGGTGTGGTCACGGGCGCATGTGGCTAGCATGTTTCCTTGGACGGGCTCGAACATGGTTTTTGATATTGGGTTTTTATGTCCATGAAGCGTCGTCAGACAGCGCCCTGTCCGGGGATCCCAGAACTTGACTTGGTGATCCTTTGACCCCGATACCAGCAGCCCTTTGTGCGGATGCCAGTCGACCGACTTGACCTCCCAACCATGTCCCGTCAGCGTCGACTCTTCTGTGCTAGAGGCAAAGTCCCAGATCTTCAGCGTGGTATCGTCGGCGCATGTGACAAACTTTGTGTCCGTGGGTGCTATGGAGAGTCCACGCACAGCTTCGGTATGTGCCTGTATCTCTTTGACGTTGTTGAAGTTGGTTTGCCAATACTTGACCACGCCCGTCTGGTCTGCCGAAAGAAGCCAGTCATCGGTGGACGTGTACTCGACGGCACGGATGGCTGCCTCATGTGCCTGCATAATTGTCTCGAAGTTGAAACCCATGCCATTCCACAGCGTAAACTCGCCACTGGTCGAGCCCGTGAGGAGTCGCCGGCCTTCTGGGGTCCACTTGACTACGTTGATGGGGTGCTTGACTTTGTTGAGGGAAGAATGCACGGCTTTGGCAGGTATTGATTCGGCAGCACTGGCGACTCGTGCTGCTGGGGGTTGCATGTCGACGATGTAGCTTGCGCTCGGTCGCTCCATCTCCGGCATAGGCAGATTCTTGTATCGCGGGCGCCGATTGCGCATCCATTGCACCGTCGTCGAGCCATAGTCGGTCACGGCTCCTGGGATTCAAGTGGTTAGCTACCAGTCTTGAATTGCTGTTGTTGTTCGCGACGTTTGAAATAGAATATTCTTGTGGTGCGCCAAAAGACATTGGCAATTGAGACAATATGCAGGTTTTCGCTGACATGTGGTAGTCATGGCGAGTGATGGAACTCACGTTTGGGTCGAGGTCGTAGGCCGCCCTCGAAGTCGGGACGATGATATTCGCGCTCCATGGCAGCAGGAGTTGGCGGCGACGAGCTTGGATATTACTACTACTATTACCACCACTAGGAGACAGCGCCAAAGTTGCAGTAGTCGACGTCGACCAGGACAAACGGCAGAGACGGTCGTGGGGCTGTTTGTTCGCGATACAGGCAGGTGGTGAAAGCGCGTGCTTTGTCGCGCCGGCGGAGCTTCGTGGTAGCGTCCAAGCCACAGTTTGGCCAACTGCAAAGCCACAGGCATGCGCCACGGCCCAACGGATTGCTTGCATGGGCGAGCTGCATCACCGTGCAGATCCCCGCTTGACCAGACTCCCAACAGAATCCATCATATCTCTGACCCATTGCCGGCCATCCACGGCCATGGCGGGACGGTGCCGAGTACAAAGTTTCTCACAGCGCCGCGCACAATGGTCCAGTGGGCCTGTTTGCGTCGTCATCGCCATAGCCATAGCCATAGCCGTCGCCGCATCCGAGCATCAACCCCGTTCCACGCTTCTACCCTGACACCCTTAATTACCTCCGCATGAGCCATTGCGCTCTGGGGAACAGCGACCCTCGTTTCCACTCCTTTCCGAGCTGTCATGATGGCGACACTCACCCAAATGGCCGCCTCTTCTGCCCTGGATTCCTCGACTGCCAATGCCTCGGTCCTCCGGCACAGGCCCAGTCATGAGCCAAACGCCAACGCCAACTCCATCTCCAACACCAACCGCGACCGCGACCGCGAGCGCACGCGCGACACAAAGTACCGCCATGTTTTCGCTACTCACTCTCTAACGCGCACCTCGTGTCTCAGCCACGATGCCGACAAGACTCCCAGCTTCGTCGGCTTCCGCAATCTCATGATCCTGGTGCTCAGTAAGCATTCCTCGCTACCGTTGCAGCCGCATTGGGCTAACAGGAGTAGTCGTCTCCAACTTGCGGTTGATGATTGTGAACCTGCAAAAGTATGGCGTGCTCATATGTCTCAGCTGCCACGATTACCGCCGCTCCGATGTCATTACCGGTCTGCTCCTCTACCTCCTGGTTCCCGCCCATCTGTTCGTCACCTACCTGATTGAGCTCGCCGCTGCCTGGCAGGCTGACCGCGCCTACTCGCGCATCTCGGCCGAAAAGGACAATAATGACACACCCGCAAAGTACGCCGCCGCGCTGCGCGAATTCAATTCGACCTGGTACATTGTCGCCTTCTTCCACAGTGTCAACGCCGTCGCCAACCTCTACATTGCGACAAAGTATGTCTACTACGACATCTACCATCCCGGTATCGGCACCCTATGCGAACTGCATGCCGTCATTGTCTTCCTCAAGTGTGCTTCGTACGCCCTCACAAATCGCGATCTCCGCCATGCGTACCTGCACCCCAAGCAAGCCGACCCCCTCCCTGAGCTATACCAGGCGTGTCCATACCCACAGAACATCAACATGAAGAACCTCTGCTACTTCTGGTGGGCCCCGACTCTTGTCTACCAGCCCGTATACCCCCGAACCGACAAGATACGATGGGACTTTGTCTTCAAGCGCCTAGTCGAGCTCGCCGGTCTCAGCATCGTCATCTGGATTGCCTCGGCCCAATACGCCGCCCCGCTCCTGCAAAATTCCCTCGACAAGATTCTCACCTTGAACCTGACGTCCATTGCCGAGCGTGTCATGAAGCTTTCCACCATCAGCGTCTTCTGCTGGCTCTGCGGCTTCTTCGCCCTCTTCCAGTCCGCTCTCAACGCCCTCGCCGAGGTAATGCGCTTCGGCGACCGAGAATTCTACGGCGACTGGTGGAACGTCTCGTCCATCCGCACATACTGGACCACGTGGAACAAGCCCGTAACAAACTTTATGCGTCGCCACATCTACTCGCCCCTTGTCGGCCGCGGCATCCCCCCTGCCGTAGCCCAAATCCTTGTCTTCGTCTTCTCTGGCATCCTGCATGAGCTGCTTGTCGGCGTGCCCACGCACAACATCATCGGCGTCGCCTTCACCGGCATGATTGTACAGATTCCGCTGATAGCACTGACGGATCTAATTCAGAAGGTCAAGTGGATTCAGGGCAAGGTGGCAGGAAACATGATTTTCTGGATGAGCTTCTGTCTTGTGGGACAGCCGCTTGCCGCGCTTCTGTATTTCTTTGCTTGGCAGGCCAAGTATGGGAGTGTGAGGGTGAGGGTGGGTGAGAGCCCTGTCAATGTGTTTTATAGACGTTAGGTGAACTTGTTATTTCTGAACGCCTTTGTTGGGTTCAAAAATTTGTGGGGTTTTCCTGTCTCGGTAGCAAGGACAACTTTGTACGATACTTTGACTATATAAAGCTTTTACTCTGCCTCGTGTCCTCTTTTTGTGAGTTGAATCACAAAAATTTAACCTCTTTCCTTTCTCTATTCTTCTTCCTCTCTTCCCCTACATGTCAAACAACAGCGCTCACACCAACACCCACCAAACTCTCTCTCACTCTCCCTAAACTCCTCAAGACATGTCTCTCACAAATACCCTTAATCCTCTCGATCCACAGCCCATGCACCCCCTTTTCTTCCGCTATCCGAGAAAAGCACACCAGAGACTCGACTATACGACGCACCTCCTCCTCTCGCCCCCTCCCCCCAGCCCAACGCGTCGCCAACACCACTTCTGCCGCGACAAACACTCTTGTTCCCAGTGCAAACACAGTGTCTTTGCTAGTCCATCCCAGTGGGCCGTCATCTTGGACTGTAGCAGTGTTGTTCAGTACGTCCAGACCATCTTGAACCCATTTGGTGAGACGCTGGAGCGTCGATGCTGATGATTGTGAGGAAGAGGAGGAAACGACGTGAGAAAAGATGCGCGAGAAGAAAACCGCATCCAACACATCATCCCTGTACAAATTCTGCTTCTCAGTCGCAAACAAACTCGTATCTTCCCTACGCAATTCCGCAAATGTTTCGTCGAAGCCCTGGTCGGCAAAAGGGTTTAAGCGGCGCAAGCACTCCCTCTGCAGGGCTTGCGAAAATGCACTCGATGTTGATGTCTCTGTAGTGGCGGTACGGCGGCAGAGAAAACGGCCGAGACGGTGTGTACATAGCACAGGCACTGTGTCGTTTGACACGCTGCTGTCGCCCTGTGCTCGTAGCAATGTGCCGGTTGTGCGGGCGGCTAGGTTTCTGATTTCGTCGTCGTCGTCGTTGAGGAGGTCGTAGAGGATGAAGATGAGGGCTAGGAGGAGAGGGGCACTGATCTGGGATGTGACGCTTAGGGTGAAGATGTGGGATAGTGAGGAAAGGGATTGGGTGGCTGCGAAACGAGTGTCAAAGGGGTTTGTGTCGGTGATTGTGGCGCGGAGGAGACAGATGTAGCGCGCTATTGCTGCTAAGATTTGTCTGCGGTGGGATAGGTGGGCGGTAGCGTATGCGTTGTCGAGGAAGGGGCCGAGGAGGTGAAGGGCGCTTTGTGTGTTTGATGGTGGGGCTGAGAGACATTGAGATTCTAGTTTTTCGAGGGTGGCAAGGATTTTTTCTTGGGTTACGGTGAGGAAGAAGTCATGTTTTAGGCCTGGGTTTGTGAGAGCGGAGGCGAGGACTGATTGGGCTTTTGATGTAACTTCTGCATCGGTAGCGGAGAGGACCAGACGGTGGATGTGGGCTAGGACTAGGGAGAGAGGAATAGTCAAGTCATTAGAGGAGGAGGAGGACAAAATGGTATCCAGCGTCTCCAGTGCGTCGAGGCAGGTATCGGGGTCTTCGGTTGCGAGAAGCATGAGTGCGTCGCCGATATCTTGGTAGTCGTCTGATACCATTACGCCAAGGACCTTGTCACGTAGAATGACGCGGTCGATGAAGAAGACGCGTGTTAGGGATGTTCGGAGTAGAGCATCGCCTTGATGGTCGCTGGGTCCAATATTGTGTCCCGGTCCGATCGATACGCCCGCAGTGAGATCCTCCCAGGCAAAGAGTATTGACGTGGCGTCTGTCTGTGCGAGTAAAGTCATACCCAACAGACTTACAATATCGAGAAAAGTGGCGCGTACGAAGATGCAGTTACTGGAAGTATACCAGCTAGGTGCGTGTCTGCAGACCTGTTGCATGAGCAAAACGAGCTGCTCCATAGCTAATAGGTGATCAGTTGCGTTGTAGTCAATGAAAGAAAGCTAAGAGACTTACAGGAATGTGCCGGATCACGCAGTATCTTTTTAAGCAAGTATTTGATAACCAAAAGCCTGCCGTGCTTTCCATTGTGGTTGCTTGGAATCGTGTCAAGTATGGGGGAAAGCGCACGAGAAGAATCAGTCGTCGTTCGCAACGATACATACGTTCTAGCAGCCATGTCCCGCATATGCCAGTGTGAACTTGGTAACAAGTCTCTGACCAGGGTCTGAATGTTGTTGATATCACCCGGTGGACGGGCTTGTCGTAGAATCTGGAGTGCGGGGAAGACGCCCTCCGCACCATGTAGATCAAGCGGGGAACTACCAGTCTCAGGCGTATGCATGATCTTGCGGTCATCATTTGGCTCGAGAAGATCGATTAGAATGTTGGCAAGGCTGGGATAATTGTCGTAAGAGAAACGCGAGGTCTTTGCTCTCTCACGCTCTTTCCAATCTTGGGCTTCGTCGCTACCTAGCAATCGTTCGATGAGTGCTTTGAATAGCATCAGACTGCAGTTACGCAAAGGCCAGCTGGGCTATGTTAGTCTCTAGCTACAACCATTCAACCACAGGAAGCCTACATGGGAGAGTTCAATGTTTTGGCAGCAAGCTCAAGACCCTGTCCTATATATGCTTCAGACGCCACGCTGAGCTTGGATGTCGTAAAAATTTCTTTGATACAGTTGAGTGCATGTACCTGAGGCAGACGGCTCTCTTCAATGTTGGTACTCTGAGCTTCGACAAGAGTCTCTGCTACAAGATCCTTCATGGCACGGGGGAAGAGCTTGCCTCCCGGCTGCGGCTCTGCGGCCAGGAGAGCAGACATGGCTGCTGGTATACCTGCAGATCTGCGGGTAATAGCGTCTGCCTTGGCTTGAATTGACCGAAGCGTTTCCTGAAATGCGTCAATGCTGATTCTATCAACAAAGTTATGCTTTGCATACCTGATACCACATCTCTGGCAAGGCGCGGAGCGATGGAACATTCGATGATGAGCAACGACGACAGAAGACTGCGAACGTCTGCGATACTGTTGAAAACGCGCCACGATGGCGAAGTTCCAACAGTTGGGTAAAGCAGAGCCTTCCCAACTTCTCGAACAGCTGTGGAGTCACAAAGTCGCTCTCCCTGTCGCCTACGGGTGCTTTGGAGACAATAGTACGCAGTAAAACGCTTAGTTGTTAGTCCAGCTCCATAAATACTCAGTTTGACTTACCTAGCTTCTTTGAGTCCCCTCCACGAATAGCTCAATATCTCCTTGGTATCTAAACTACCCTCGTCTTCCAGTTCGTCAGGTACATGGCCCTCGGGTGCATCTGCACATAGAACATGGTAGACACAGGACCACAGACTCTCTATACCCACCACGACTTCACTATGAACCTGCTTCCATTTCTTGAGGTCATCTCCCGTTGCATTTGATATGAGCGCGTAAAAGTCAGATTGGTCAACCATGTACCGTAACGCAGCAAAGGTACCATGTACAGGCCGACCGTCAACAGCCTGAGAGAGATCGCTGTGGGCAACAGCTAGTGTATCTTTGAGCTGCTCTTGCAGGCGTTGGAACAGTCCTAGCTTCGATGAGAACCGTGTGTTTACAACCTCGACGGTATCATTGCTGGCCAGGTTGAAGACCATCCCATAAGCACGAGCAACTCCGTCTGCTTGATCTGCTCGACCTGTTGGAGCATTGTATGCTCGGCCCGCGAAATGAATTGAGGTATGGTTGACATGACGCTATCCTTCTCATCTTGCGGAAGTGCTATTAAACACAACTGCAGAACCGACACAGCTTCGTCTCGAATGTCATCGAAGGGATCTGATATAAGATCTAAAAGTGACCGCACTAGCTTTGGTCTTCCGATCCGCATTCCATGAGCCCAATTCAGCTGGCCTTGTGCCGATTTAGAAAGACTAGAGAACGGCACTCCAGGGTCGACGCCAGATCGTAGAGCAATCGTGAGTGATCTGAGTGCCGTGATGCGGCTCTGGTAGGATGCAGTTGGGCGTAGCTCCCATTCGAGAAACCGTATATACCAAACGACAAACTCCAACGACTTGAGGAGAAGATCTTCTTGTGACTGGCTCAACACCGCTATTCCTAGGTTTGAGCAAAATTTCGGAAATGGAAGTCTGGCTTGCCCAGAGACACTGCTTTTTGATTTTGACTTTGCAAGAGTGGCAGTGCTTGCCCTCAGACGATCGAAGAGCTTTTGGGTATATCCGTGTACTTCGCGGCGAAAGTTGGCATCAGTGTCGGTATGTAGATGAATGAGGTTACGCTTCAGTGCTTGTAAGACTCCGCCACTGATCGCTCTCGTAACAGAAGTCGAGTACACCGAAAGAAACATTCCTGCCAGTCGGACTTCAGGCTCTGGGTTGGACATCCAGGTTCCTGCGATATCGTCTGGGAGATAGAGAATGCCATCAGAAATCTCAATATATCTTTGTGCTCTACTGTCCCGGTCTTTGACAATAGTGAGCTCTTTTCCCGTTGCAATGGCTGCTAGTAAGATACTAAACTCTTCAGTCTCATCGAGGGAGGACTGCTTCCCATCATTATCAGAGAGCTGAGACGGTAAGTTGCCCCTATGTGGAACATGTACTCCAAACCGCAAGTATGCGAGGAAACGGGTATATTCGGAAATGTTAGGCTGGAAGCAGTGGGGGAAGACATGGGTTTTGAACTCCTGTACCCGATCCGGCCAGTCATGTAGAGTCTGTACCACTGGTTCGATCCAGAAAGGTGAGACACACTGATTATATTTCTGTTCTCCGTAATCTGGTAGTCGGCGAGCTTGGATTAGGAAATTTTTGACCAAATGGCCTGCTGAGAGAGCTGTGTCGTGGTGAATGACCCAAGCCAGAAATGACTTGAACACCGTCTGTGCTGTCACAGAATCTTCTTCTCCATCTGATTGCCTCTGTCTTTCATTGAATAGCTTGACCAGCTGCGTGATCGAGACGACGTCACGAAGCAGGAAGTGGGCAAGACCCTGCAAAGCTGGCTTAACTTTGATCCGATCCTCTCTTTCGCATATGATGTCCAAGAATGCGGCAGTGGACCGGCTCCGAAGATCGACCGCGCATGAACTCTGGTCTTTAGTGATGACACTCGAGAGAACCAAAAGCATCTGCCTCATCGACTTGCCCTTTGCATCGCCAGATCTTTGGAGATATATATTAAAGGTTCTGAACCATATTGAGTCGTCTAAGATTGCCTTGCGTACGTAATCAGAGTCTGAAGCTGCGCAATGCTCGATGATTGCACACAGGGCATTGGATGCAGCTGCACGATGACTGTTCACCAATTCCGGCAAATCTGCAGTTTCCAGTACTGGATCCAAGATAGTGTGTAGCTCCCTAAATCCGCGTTAGTAGTTTTTGATGCCATCAAAGCAACGCTCACGGACTTTGCGTCCTTACTTCACGCCAGTTGTAGGCTCTTTCTCCGCGAAGTTGGGCAAAATTTTCGCCACGTTCTTCGCCAGGTCACGCAGTACCTTATCCGAGACCTGTACCCCAGACATGTTCGGTACGTCTTCTGACATGCTTTTAAGGCGTATACAAGGGCGATGTTGCACGGACATGGGCATATGTGGGCTGTGAAGGTTTGAGACTCGGAAAGTGGGTCGGCTTACTAAGCTGCGGATCTTGCATCCCCGACATCCTTCCTAAAGCCCAATTCGAGTGACAGCACAAGCAAGTAACATAACAACTCCCGTAATTGCTAGGAATGATTATGCTACCGACTGAGTTGATTTTTTCCATGTGCCGAAGTCTATGATGTCGGAACGCGCAACTGTGGGGTAATGTGGCAGACCCCACAAGCGCTCAAGTATGGCATGTTGAGCTCTTTCCTTCTGTTATGTTAGCAGCTTCAAGGATTGATTTCACAAGATCCCAAAATTCTCATCGCCAAGATTTTGGCGGTCAAGCCTCGTCGCCACACCCTTTCATCCGCAAATGCCACTGTACTGCTGATCGTATCGGAAGGACTTCCAGCAACATAACCATGATGTACGCTCAAGACACGGTAATCTACGTTCCGATTGTATCGAAAGAACCTTGAAATCATAGATTGATTGCTAAAGAAGCGCGTCTCAGTGCTCACCGTAAGGCTCCGGTGAACACCGCGAATGACAGGCCCAGTAGAACGCACGTCCACCGGACTCGTTTGCCGCCCTTAGGTAAAATGATACAGATGTTACGTGTCTAGTAGCATTATGAGATCTGCGAGCCTATCCACTAGGCCTATGGGTGTTTGTCGGCTCCCAATATCCTCGGAGATGCTTCCTCTATCCCTCCTCGACTCACGGACAGGTCACAATCTACACTGGACTTGTAGGTCGGACTGGGACGCCTTGTCGCTTGAGCACCATGGCATTTCCTCATATCCCAGATTGCCACGCGTCATCGCGAGGTACATCCCCGCTGTTTTGCACCCCGCCAGCCCAAGAGATCCCTGTCAGTCCCAATGGCGTACCCGAAGATGAGGAACACATTGGTGTCTTGAAAGACAAAGGCCCAGAACACTGTATTGGCGTGTTCAAAGGCAGGGAACATGTTGGGCGGATAGTAATTTCCGATCCGACATCGCACGCTAACATCCAGGAACCCAGTCCAGTCAATCCCCAGAGCGCTGGAGCGAGCAAGACTCGGATCCTTGAGAGTTTCCCACTCGATCTTTCATATCCGACAATCTCACCCAGTGAGTTGGAGCCACGATTGTTCAGACAGCATCGGCATCACGGCCAGAAAGATCAGCTTTCCGATATGCCAATCACAAACAAATCTCCCATCTATCACCCAGATATTTCCAGAGGTAGTGAGGCATCGGAGCGCACTCACCTCTCTACTGGTAACACCAGGAAATCTCACCCAGCAACTTCACTCTCTCGGGCCACTAGTCGGCCTTCTGTTCATACACCTGTCCCAAAACCTAGTCAAGGTATTCAATCTCCAAGGTCCATCTCCCGAAATATAACCGATAAAGTAAACAACATCGACACTATAGTGCAAGGTACCAGTAAGGCTAGTCGGCCTAAGAAGATCAACGTGCACAATTCCACCAATACCATCGATCCTGATAAATACAGCGAGTTCAAGCAAACCGAGTTCCTCGATCGTCAAGCTACACTAGCGAGTTGTACGAAGAACTTAGACCATCCGGAGTCTCACACGCACACTAAGCATACACCCGAGAGGCTATCCGGCATGGCGTCTGGTCGTCAAGCCCACAGAAAAATTGCGAATGAGCATGGAAAAGCGGCCAAAAAGCGACCCGCATCTCCACTAGTCTCGTCCCGTACTGTAAAGCGACCGAATATGAAGGGTGGGTTTGTCATAAGTAGTGATGAGAGCGGGAATGACGACGATGCTGGAAACGATGGGGACGATCCAAACACCAACTCTACGCCGATGACTCGTCAACCTCCTTTCTTACCTTCTGCAACATCTTCATTACAAGTCGATGTGAAGGCTGTGCCTGGGGCAAAATCTCTCCCGACCCAACGGCTGAACAAGAGCAGACTTAAAGCGTTCTTGGGACGTAACAAGAGTGCATCCACCACAACGAAGACTACCGACAGTGCTTCTACAGCTGCGCAGAAGGCCCCCCAACCCATCGTTCAGAAGTCCTTTCCCGTTCCCACAGCACTCGTTCCCAATAACAACTCAAAGGCTGTTGCCGCGATCCCAGTTGCTCCAATTACACCAATTGAGCCAAAGCTTCAGCAACGTAAGCTGGTATCGGGTGCGAACGCCAAACAACCACGCATGGAGGCCAAGACGAACAATAAATCATCCAAAGTTGCTAAGCCTAAAAGTCCTTTTCAAGCTGCATTAGAGGGTGCAAATCGAATACCCGTATGCGTTTCTGGTGAGAAAGGAATCAACAGAGGAAAGAACAGCCTACTTGAGCCCTCTGCAGCGACTAGCAGACAGGAAAATATATCTCAGCCACACACCAAAGATCAGAGTGCTCCCATGGCAAGTTTGGCGTTGACTGCACGACCAACTTCTAAGGATCATGTTCCTGTACCCGCAAGGCCCAAGGCAGCGCAAGCCCAGTCTCCAAAGGGGGAACCTGGTCCCAGAGCTGGGAGAACTCCTGTCGTTCAGAATCCAACACGTGAAGCTTCTTCTGCCATGCCTAGCCGTGGTTCAATCCAGCAACAAAATAGGCGCGCAGAGACAGCAGGCAAAAAGTGTGCAACCTTAACAAGTCCACTCCCGGCAGTGCATAGGAATGGTGCCACTATCAACCAGGTAGCCGCCGCTCCCAAGAAGCATCTGCCAACTAAGATTGTGCCCCAAAGCTCGGTTCAGGATGTTGAGAAGGAAAAGTCTGACTCGGTGGCGGTTGCAGAACATACACGCGAGCATGTGATGCCTCTGAAGCAAGCTATCACTAATAAAAATGTGGTCTCCCTGCAACAAGGTATCCCTACCGAGCACAACGAGAAGAAAGTCGAGAAGCATTTCGAGGGAAGCATGATTCCGTCTGCAGGAAAGACAGCTCTTCTACAGAGAGACAATGTAAAAGTCACCCAGCGAGAAGGAAGTCCAGTCTTAATGCCTGAAAGGCTCATGTCGCCTCCAAAGCAAATGAAAACCACACGTCCGGCAGTCTCTACACCGCCTATACCCCCTGCAATCACTCGTCCTGTCACTCCCCCCACCTCAAACGACCTAGTTCTCCTCCCCTATCAACCAACCTTGGCAACTCCCTACTTTGAATACTCTGTCTTTCAAAAGTCCTGGTCCACACCTCACGATCAGAGCTCCGCCATGAGCACTGAGATCACCGTACACCCATTCACCGACCTCGACTTGGCCAACGCACAAGCCAAGATACTCTTCAAAGCTACACGCACATCTCTGGGGTATTCAGTCGAGGAACAGAGCTGCAAGCGCGACGAAAACGGATGCATGGCGCACTCACTAACGCACGCCCATCCCTTCTCCTTCTCACAAAAAAGCCACGTCCAGTTCTTCGTTCAAAGGCATGAGGTGTCCAGGTACGCTGGTCGGACTGTAGAGAACATGGAGATGCCGAGGTGTGTGCCCAGCACGGCGTATGCCGTGAGCTTGTATAAGCTGGTTTCCAATCCCAACATGTCGGATGACGACGACGACGACGACGACGAAGCCAAACCCGGAGATAGAGACGAAGCACTCATACGTACGCCACACCCACACTCTAGCTGCCCAAATGTTTACACGGCCCTGTCATCTGCCAATCGCGCTGCATTTGCGCTGCAGGTAAGGCTGAGTCACGAGGTGGAGCCTAAGAACCCGATGACAAAATCGTACCAGGAGAGGGACTTGATCAAGTTGAATGAGAAGTTGGCGGGCTTGGATGGGGAAGGGGGCGAGAGCGGTAGGGCAGAAGGATACTGGCATAGTAAATTCAACGGCGTTGGATTGGGTGGCGACAGGTTGGAGATTGTGGTCGACAAAGTGAGGATCGTTGGACCGAGAAATCTGTGAGCTGAAGGTGATTCTGGGTCTCTTTTGCAATTGCATATCGGATGAGAAGGTATTCCATGGCTTGTTTTCCTCTTTCTTTTCTTTTCGCCCAACTTTTGGTATGACACCCACAATAGCCCCCCTTTTTTTTTTGGGGGGGGGGGGGGGGCTTTCTGGAAAATCCAGTTGGGGAATTTGTAGTAGCAATTATACACTCGACTCTCACCTCCTGCTTTTCATTTGACACCCTTGTATCCATCATTCGTAACCATAATCCCGCCAATATACACACATATATATAAATACATGTTATCCACAAAATACACATCTAGTTCCACTAAACCCTCCCTCTGAGCTCCAGCACCAGGCATTTCAAAGCATGCCCGTATGACACGACATCCCTGCCAGATTTCCATGCAAGGTTAGAGAGAAAAACAAACCTTGTACAACCAACCGGCTGCAACTAACCCATCTTCCATGTCGTGCAACCATTCTCCATGCCCCAAGCAAACCATACCTGCCAACGAAAAGAAAACAACACCCGTGTAACGACTGCAAGCAAGCAAGCAAGCAAACACATACAATTGACATCTAGCCCGTTTTACATTTACTCTTTGCTACATGATAGACGAGTTGGACGAGGAGTTTGCTTGTCCGACAAGGAAAGGAATTCATGTATGTGTGTGTCTGTGTGTTTGTGTGAGTAAGAAAGAGAAAGAGAGAGAGAGACGGAGAGAGAAGGAAAACTAGACAGAACAGAATAGAATAGATTCAGACATTTGCACATTGGAAAAAAGCTCGAGTTGAGAAATTGTAAAGCAAAAGAAAAGAGAAGAAGTAAGAGAAAGAAAAGGCGAAAAAAAAAAACTTCAAATAATCTCACCCTCAAACGACAATTGAAAAGAAAAAAAGACATGGGCTCAGCATCATCAACGCCAGCACCCCTTCTCGAACTCGATACCGTGCAGGGAAAAGTATTCATTCCATCTTGTAAGTTTCTTCCTTCTTCTTCTTCTTCTTCTTCTTCTCCTCCTCTTTCCTTGACTGAAATAAAACTCCACCTTACCTTATCTAAACGAAACATTTCGCTCAAATCTAAAAAAAAAACAGCATTCACCATTAAACCACCCCCAGCTAAACCCATACCACCACGTCATCCGCCCATTTACACATCCTGTTACCCTCCCTTGTCATCACCACTATCAGCAGCAGTACCCCCGCCACCAACGTATCGGCGCCAACCGCGTCCGCATCCACATTTTCAACCTCACACATACGGTGCCCCGGACCGGCGGGGCTTGGCAAGAAGAGGAGGTGTAGGGTTGGAAAGCTCGGTTACAAATACCAGTGACGCAAGTACGCTTGCTGACATTGGCATGCCTAGTCGTTGTCCACGGGTTACGCGGATGGAAATGGGAGGTCAGACAGCGAATGCATATAGCTGTGGTGCTGGGGGTATGAGAGGAGGGGATGATGATGATGGGTATACTGGTGGAATGGGTGTTATGGGCAGTGGAGGCATGGGGCGAAGAAGAGGACATGTCAATCAAGGGCTTGATGAAAGTGGTGCAAGACCTAGGTCAGCTCCTGAGATGATGAGGGGAGGGGCGGGTGGTGGTGGTATTGGGTATGTAGGAGGGGGTCCGGGTATGATGGGTGGTATGATGAGGCCACCACCCGGCGGTATGCCGCCAGCCTACACATCTCACCCATCTATACCTCAGTTATCCCATGGAGCCATGAATCCATACCCGATAGACGGCTTCTCCGGTCCCAGTCCGGGTCCGGGGCCTGCACTTGCGCCTGCGCCTGGTTCAACATCAAGTAGTAGCACTCCACCACCGGCACA
>Ga0265797_10004858_pt1 | contig 20119 bp, 21 predicted proteins | sample P2T30metagenome_FD_192433 | JGI IMG/M metagenome (GOLD analysis project Ga0265797, IMG submission 192433) | Plant litter microbial communities from East Loma Ridge, Irvine, California - P2 T30 | ecosystem: Environmental > Terrestrial > Plant litter > Unclassified | place: USA: California...
TCAGTGGACGCGGGTCGACTTCGCGAGCGCGGAGCGGGTACCGCCGGTCAGGTGCACGAGCACCGGGACCGGACGGCCGAGGGTGCGGTCGAGGACCGCGACGGCTCGGTCGACGGCGTCGAGCACGCTGACGGCGTCCCCGCCGCGGCGGACCGCGACACGGATCCGGGCGGCGCGCTGCCGGCGGACGAGGTAGGTGTCGACCCGGGAGCCGACCACGTCGCGGACACCCGCGAGTTCGTGCTCGAGGACGTCCCGGACGAGTGCGACGTTGACGGTGACGGCATCGTCGCCCGAGTGCTCCCGGACGGCGACGGACGTGCCGCCACCACCGCGGGTGAACACCCACACGAGCGACAGGACGATCACGAGGGCCGCGGCCCCGGCGACGATCCACAGCGCGGACGCGGGGACGTCGAGGCTGCGGGGGAGGTCGACGTACGGCTTGACGGCGTCCTGGACGGCGGGCAGCACGCCCGCGCCCATCGCGATCCCGACGACCACGGCGACGAGGCCGAGGACGAACAGGATGATCCGGTTGAGGGTCCGGTTGCTCTTGGTCATGCGAGGGTTCCCTTCTCCTCGACCCGGACGCGGACGCGTCGGCCGAAGCGCTCGTCGAGACCGCTCAGGCGCTCCACGACGGCGGCGCGGACGCTCGCCTCGTCGACCGGCACACCGGTGACGGGGACGATGCGGACCTCGGTGGAGCGGCCACGGGCGGTGGCGGAGGCGTTCCCCTCGGGGACACCGGCCGCCATACCGGCGGCGTTCGCCGCGGTGGAGGCGACGATGCGGGCGTCGATGACGACCGCACCACGCTCGTGTTCGACGACCGATCGGTGCTGCCGGCCGGGCTTGAGCGCCAGGACGACCAGCACGACGCCGAGGACGACGAGCACACCCGCGATGACCTCGACGATGGTGACGAACGCGGCGTCCGGACGGAGCGCCGTGTCGACCACGGTCTGGGGATCGGCGACCAGCGGCGGGCGTCCGATGGCGCTGAGCACCGCCTCGGTGCCGATCCAGGCGGCCACCAGGGCGAGCACCACGAGGGCCACCGCCACTGCTGTGGAGCGGGAGCGGTGCACGCTCCGACGACGGATGCGTCGTTCGACGGAACCGTTGCTCATGATGGCCTCCTAGCGGGCGCGGGACTCGTGCTCGCGCACGATCCCGGTGAGTTCGATGTGGGCACTGCCGACGCGGCGCCCGGTCAGGTCGCTCACGCGGCCCTTGACCTGGTCAGCGATCCGGATCGACCCGGAGACGATGTCGTCGCTCGCGGCGATCGGCCCGGTGATGTCGAGGGACAGTGCTCCCGACGCGTCGCCGAGGCCGACGCGCACCCGCTTGGCGGGGGCGCCGAGCCCTTCGGCTGCGACGGCCCGCGCCAGCGAGGTGAGCGCGCGTGCGGTGATCTCGACGCGGCCCGGGACGTCCGGGCCGGCGTTCACCGGGAGCTCCGGCGTCCGGTCAGCACGTCGGTCAGGGCACCGCGGTCGATGCGCCCGGTGGCGAGTGCGGCCACGAGGGCCCCGATCGCACCGAAGACGATGACGAGCACGAAGCCCCAGAACCCGAACTGCAGTGCCACGACGGCGAGGACTGCGCCGATGAGGGCGCCGATCAGCGTGTTGCTCATGCGACTCGGGCTTCCTTCTTCTCGTCCTCGTTGTCGTCGTCGTCGCCCGGGATGTAGACGTCCTGGACGGTCACGTTGACCTCGGCGACCTCCATGCCGACGATCTGCTCGAGGGCACGGGCGACACCGGCACGGACGCCGTCGGCGACCTGCTGGAGCGACACCGGGTACTCGGCGACGATCACGATGTCCGCGGCGACCTGCTTCTCGCCGACCTCGACCTTGACGCCCTGACCGAAGTCGCGCTGGCCGATGGCGTCGCGGATCGCGCCGATGGCACGGGCTGCGCCGTTGCCGAGGGAGTGCACGCCGTTGACCTCGCGGGCGGCGATGCCGGCGACCTTCGACACGACGGTGTCGTCGATGACGGTCTTGCCGGTGACGCTGCTGGTGCCGGCGTGCGAGGTGGCACGGGTCGCCGTGGTGGCCGGGGTGGGGGTGGTGGTGTCAGCCATGTTCGTTCCTTCCGTTGACCCGCCGGGCGTTCCCAGCGGTTGCTGTTCACGGATGAGACGGGCTGTGGAAGAGATTCGTCACACACGACTTCTCGGATTCGGCTGCTTTCCAGGGAACCCCGGAAATCCGGGGAAGTGCGTGTACCCCCGGGGTGTTCCGTCCGGCCGTTCAGCCGTTTCCGGCCGCGCCGTTGCGCTCTGCAGCGGCCCGCATGGCACGGACACAGGCCATCGGGGACTCGCCGCGCTCCTCGCGGAAGAGCTGTTGCAGCCGTCGGGGGAGCACCCCTGCGGCGGCCGCGATGTCGTCGAGCGTGAGCGGGTCGTCGAGGTGCTGCTCGATGTACGACACCGCACGACGGACACGCCACGACGCCTTGCCGGCCTCCGGCTGCGCCGCGAGTGCTGCGCGCTTCGTGGTGGCCGGGTCCTCACCGAACCGGTCGCGGTAGGTCTCGGCGAACCGGCCCGGGTTGGTGAAGCCCCAGCGGCGGGCGATCGCAGCGATGCCGGAGGACACGAGCGGACAGTCCGCCGGGGCGACCGGGCCGCCCCGGTCCGCGCGCAGGAGCTCTTCCCGCACCCGGTCCAGGCGGTGGTCGCGGAGGAACCGGTGCGGGGTGGTGTCGAGCGTCCGGGCGAAGACGTCCTGCAGCCCGCGCTGGCTCAGTCCGCAGGCGGCGGCGATGGTGGGGACCGAGGGTCGTTCGGCGGCGTGCAGCTCGATGAAGCGGATCGCGTCGCGGAGCCGGTTCGCCACGGGCACGTCGTCGCCGCGGTTCCGGATGGGGAACGTGTCGAGGATGACGACGGCCAGCCGGCGGTTCAGGGCGGTCCGCATCGGTCCGAGCACGCGGTCGTCGACCAGGGCCGGCCCGAGTTCACGGATCAGGTGCCGCAGGGGTTCGCGCCGGGCGACGACCTCGTCCTGCTGGTCGAACAACAGTGGGCCGTCGGGCAGGCGGTAGCCGAGGTCGCGGCCGACGCTCCGCAGGAACCGGTCGGACACGTGCACGCCGTTGTAGACGGTGCCGTCGGACTCGAACCGGTAGGCCTCGGACGCCGACGCGATGTACGGGCTGCCCGGCTCGACGACGCGGGTGCGGTCGGCGAAGTGCATCTCGAGCCGGCCCTTGGTCAGCCAGAACACCACGTGGTCGTCCCGCACGCCGATGACCCCGCCCCGCCGACCACCCTCGGCCCGCATGGTGCGCAGCGACAGGTCATCGTCGCCCACGACCGTGTACTCGTACCGGGTGTCGTCGGTGGCGAACGTCTCGGAGGCGAAGTCCGAGCCGCCGTACTCGGCCGCGAAGATCTCGGAGTAGTCGGAACCCTCGCCGTCGGAGAACCGCAGCCGGCGGAATCCGTTCGTCGTCGAGGGGTCCATGCGCCGATCATGCCATCAGTTGCACCGGACAAGGAAAGGAATACCCTAGGGGGGTACCGTATTGAGAACGGTGGAGGCGGACATGCACGAACACGTCGGGTACATCGGCGACAAGGACGACCTGCTCAAGCGACTCCGTCGCGCCGAGGGGCAGGTGCGCGGCATCGCGCGGATGGTCGAGGACGAGACGTACTGCATCGACGTCCTGACCCAGATCTCGGCGGCGAACCGAGCGCTCGAACGCGTCGCGCTGTCGCTGCTCGAGGACCACCTGGCGCACTGCGTCGCCGAGGCCGTCGCCGAGGGCGGGGACGCCGCCGACGAGAAGGTGCGCGAGGCCAGCCAGGCGATCGCCCGGCTCGTCCGCTCCTGACCCTGACGATCGACCACCGAGAAGGAGACACCATGACCACCGAAACGCTGCTCGTCGAGGGCATGACCTGCGACCACTGCGTGATGAGCGTCACCGAGGAACTCACCGAGGTCGACGGGGTGTCGGGCGTCGACGTCCGACTCGTCCCCGGCGGATCGTCCGAGGTCACCGTCAGCTCGACGGCACCCGTCGACGCGGATGCCCTCCGCACCGCCGTCGCCGAGGCGGGGTACGAGGTCGTGCGCTCGTGACCGACCGCACCGTCGAACTCGACATCACCGGGATGACCTGCGCCTCGTGTGCGAACCGCATCGAGCGGAAGCTCGGCAAGCTGCCCGGGGTCACCGCCACCGTCAACTACGCCACCGAGAAGGCGCAGGTGCAGGTCGCCGCGGACGGCGCCGCCGACCCCGAGGCGCTCATCGCCGCGGTGGAGTCGGCCGGCTACGGCGCCACGGTGCCGGCCCCGCCCGCCGCTGCTGACGTCGACCCCGCGGTCGACGAGGACCCGACCGGCCCACTGCGCCGACGCCTGGTCGTGTCCGCCGTGCTCGCGGTGCCTGTCGTGGTCCTCTCGATGGTGCCGGTGCTGCAGTTCCCGAACTGGCAGTGGCTCGCCCTGACGCTCGCGGCGCCCGTCGCCGTCTGGGGTGCGCTCCCGTTCCACCGTGCCGCGTGGGTCAACGCCCGGCACGGTGCCGCCACCATGGACACACTGGTGAGCGTCGGCGTCCTCGCCGCCTTCGGGTGGTCGCTGTACGCCCTGTTCTTCGGCGACGCCGGCACGACCGGCATGCACATGACGTTCTCGTGGTTCGCCACGGACCCCGAGGCCACCGACCTGTACCTCGAGGTCGCGGCGGCCGTGACGGTGTTCATCCTCGCCGGCCGGTACATGGAGGCCCGCGCGAAGACACAGTCCGGTGCCGCACTCCGGGCACTGCTCGAACTCGGTGCGAAGGACGCCACCGTTCTGCGCGACGGCGCGGAACACCGCGTGCCGACCTCGTCCCTCGTCGTCGGCGACGTCGTCGTGGTGCGACCCGGCGAGCGGATCCCGAGCGACGGCCTGGTGCAGGACGGCTCCTCGGCCGTCGACCTCAGCATGCTCACCGGCGAGTCCGTGCCGGTCGAGGTCGGCCCGGGCGACCGCGTCACCGGTGCCACGATCAACGTCGGCGGGCGGCTCGTCGTCGCGATCACGCGTGTCGGCGCCGACACCGAGCTCGCCCGGATGGGTCGCCTGGTCGAGGACGCCCAGACCGGCAAGGCCGAGGTGCAGCGTCTGGCCGACCGCGTGTCCGGGGTCTTCGTGCCGATCGTCATCGCGCTCGCCGTGCTGGCCTTCGTCGGCTGGCTCGTGTTCGGCGGCTCGGTCACCGCGGCCTTCACCGCGGCCGTCGCCACCCTGATCATCGCCTGCCCGTGCGCTCTCGGGCTCGCCACGCCCACCGCGCTGCTGGTCGGCACCGGTCGCGGCTCCCAGCTCGGCATCCTGATCGGCGGTCCGCAGGTGCTCGAGCGCACCCGCGGCGTCGACACCGTCGTGCTCGACAAGACCGGCACCGTCACCACGGGGTCGATGACCCTGCGGTCGGTCACCGCCCTGGACGAGACCGAGGACGTCGTCCTGCGCCTCGCCGCAGCGGTCGAGGACGGCTCCGAACACCCCGTCGCCCGCGCCGTGACCACCGCGGCCCGTGCCTGGGGCGCCGACCTGCCCCAGACCGAGCAGTTCACCGCCACCGCCGGCGCCGGTGTGCAGGCCGTCGTGGACGGCGACGTCGTCCTGGTCGGCACGACCCGCTGGCTCGCCGACTCGTGGTCGATCAGCCTGCCCCCGGTGCTGTCCGACGCCGTCGACCGCGCCGAGGCCGATGGGGGCACGGCGGTCGTCGTCGCCCGGAACGGCACGGCCCTGGGCGTGGTCGTCGTCGGCGACACGGTGAAGCCCGAGGCTGCCGACGCGATCGCCCGCTTCCGTGCGCTCGGCCTGCACCCGGTCCTGCTCACCGGCGACAACGACGGTGCCGCACGTGCGGTCGCCGCGAGCGTCGGCATCGACGAGGTGCACGCCCGCGCGACCCCGGCGTCGAAGCTCGAGACCGTCCGCCGGCTGCAGTCCGAGGGGCGGAGCGTCGCGATGGTCGGCGACGGCGTGAACGACGCCGCCGCACTGGCCGCGGCTGACCTCGGCATCGCCATGGGGGCCGGCACCGATGCGGCCATCGCGGCGAGCGACATCACGGTCGTCAGCGGTCGGCTCACGGTGGTGGCCGACGCCATCCGGCTGTCGCGCGCGACGCTCGGCGTCATCAAGGGCAACCTGTTCTGGGCGTTCGCGTACAACGTCGCGGCGATCCCGCTCGCGATGGCGGGGCTGCTGAACCCGGTGCTCGCGGGTGCGGCGATGGCGTTCTCGTCGGTCTTCGTCGTGACGAACAGCCTGCGGCTGCGTCGCTTCGCGGCGCAGCCGTGAACCCGGCGAGCCGACCGCGGCACGGAACGCGACCGGCCGGGAGGCGTGACGCGCGCAGCGAACGCGAGCCGCGCCTCCCGGCCGACTGTGCGCACCACCTGCCGGAGCGCACTACGCTCGAAGACGGTCCGCGACGCAGCGCTGCGTGACCCGCGGGCTGTACGTCTCGAACGTGATCCCCAGGAGGACCGAAGTGACCGAATCCGCTCCCGTCGACCCCACATCGACCGAAGGCTGGAAGAAGCTCGACAGCATCGCTGCCGGCTTCACCCCGGACCTGCGAGGGTGGTTCGACAGCGACCCCGGTCGTGCCGAGCAGTACACCTTCCAAGCTGCCGACCTGACCGTCGACCTGTCCAAGGGCCTGGTGACCGACGAGATCCTCGCCGCGCTGCTGCAGGTCGCCAAGGACACCGGCGTCGCCGAGCGCTTCCAGGCGATGCTCGCCGGTGAGCACATCAACGTCACCGAGGACCGCGCCGTGCTGCACACCGCGCTCCGTCGTCCGAAGTCGACCGAGGGCCTCGTGCCGGCCGCGCCGCTGACCGTCGACGGCCAGGACGTCGACGCCGACGTGCACGCCACGCTCGACAAGGTCTACGGCTTCGCCGAGCAGGTCCGCAGCGGCGCCTGGACCGGTGTCACCGGCAAGCGCATCGAGACCGTCGTCAACATCGGCATCGGTGGCTCCGACCTCGGCCCGGTCATGGTCTACGAGGCGCTCAAGCCGTACGTCCAGCCCGGCCTCGAGGCCCGCTTCGTGTCGAACATCGACCCGGCGGACATCTACGAGAAGACCGCGGACCTGGACCCCGAGACCACGCTCTTCATCGTCGCGTCGAAGACCTTCGGCACGCTCGAGACCCTGACGAACGCGCGCCTCGCCCGCCAGTGGCTGTGGGAGAAGCTCGGCCTGACCGACGCCGCCGACGACGAGAAGAAGAACGCCGTCGCCAAGCACTTCGTCGCCGTCTCCACCGCGCTCGACAAGGTCGAGGCCTTCGGCATCGACCCCGAGAACGCCTTCGGCTTCTGGGACTGGGTGGGCGGCCGCTACTCGGTCGACTCGGCCATCGGCACGAGCGTCGTCATCGCGATCGGCAAGGAGAACTGGGAGCAGTTCCTCGCCGGCTTCCACGCCATCGACGAGCACGTCCGCACCACGCCGCTCGAGCAGAACGTCCCCGTCCTGATGGGCCTGCTCAACGTCTGGTACACGAACTTCCTCGGTGCGCAGAGCCACGCGGTCCTGCCGTACACGCAGTACCTGCACCGCTTCGCCGCGTACCTGCAGCAGCTCACGATGGAGTCGAACGGCAAGCGCGTCCGCTGGGACGGCTCGCCCGTCACCACCGAGACCGGCGAGGTCTTCTGGGGTGAGCCCGGCACGAACGGCCAGCACGCGTTCTACCAGCTCATCCACCAGGGCACCCGCCTGATCCCGGCCGACTTCATCACGGTCGCCAACCCGGCTCGTCCGCTGCAGGACGAGACCGGCGACGGCAAGGGCGTCGCGCCCGGCACCGACGTGCACACGCTGTTCCTGGCGAACTTCTTCGCGCAGACCAAGGCGCTGGCGTTCGGCAAGAGCGCCGACGAGGTCCGCGCCGAGGGCACCACCGACGAAGGAATCGTCGCGGCCCGCACGTTCCCCGGCAACAAGCCGACCACGTCGATCATCGCGCCGGAGCTCACCCCGAGCGTGCTCGGCCAGCTCATCGCCCTGTACGAGCACATCGTGTTCACCGAGGGCACGATCTGGGGCATCGACTCGTTCGACCAGTGGGGTGTGGAGCTCGGCAAGCAGCTGGCGCTGCAGGTCACGCCGGCCGTCGAGGGCGACCAGGCCGCACTCGACGCGCAGGACCCGTCGACCAAGGCGCTCATCGCGAAGTACCTGGAGCTGCGGAAGTAACGCACGCCCCCACACGACGGACGGGAGGCCCGTGGCGGATCCGCCACGGGCCTCCCGTCCGTCGTGTCGGGCACTGCCAAAGCGACAGATGCGCGCCGATCTTCCGCGGAGAAGTGTCGCTTTCGCGAGGGCCCGCTGCGACGCCGCGGGGCTCGGCGCCGGGCCGCCCGCTCAGCGGGCGAGCGGGTCGAGGTTGAGGGACGTGCCCTCGTACAGGTGCTGGTCCTCGCCGAACACCTGGACGCCCTCGTTGAGCCAGACCAGGTCGCGGACGGTGATGCCGAACCGCGCGGCGACGTCCCCGATCAGGTCTTCCGGTGCCACGCCGTAGGACCTCGGCGCGCCGGCGGCCGTGGTCGCGGTGACGGTCCCGGTCGCGTTCGCCCGTCGTCCGGCGTCCTTCGGGTGCACGTTCGTCTGCCGCGCGGGGACGGACCACCGCACGGTGGACACCGCGAGGACCTTGCCGGCGGAGATCTCGACCGGGACGTCCTGTCCGGCGGCTGCGGCGGAGTAGGTCACGAGGGTGCCGAGGTGTGACGGGTCGACCCCGGATCCGTCCAACGGGACGTCGACCGCGGCCGCCGTGCTGGTCGCGCCGCCGAGGGTCCGGTCACCGACACCGGGGTAGGTGAGGCCGTCGCCCACCGCGCGGGGCAGGTCGAACAACGCGACGCCGATCGGCACCGGCAACGTCGAGGTGATCCCGGAGTACTGCGCGGTGAACGTGTCGTCGCCGTCCGCGACCACCCGGAAGTGGAAGTGCACGCTGCCCTTCGGCGAGGCCACGTCCCCCTGCGCCAGGACGGTCCCGGCGGGGATCGGTGTCAGCGTCGGTGCGGGTGCGGCGGCCTCCGTCGGCACCGGGGTCGGTGTGCGCGGGTTCGCCGAGGCCTCGATCAGGTCCGATGCCGACTCGCCGTCCGGGGTCGCCGCCGGGGTCTCGCTCGCCGTCGGGCTGGACGCCGGCGGACTGGAGGGAGCGGGCGGGACATCGTCCGGTCCCCGCAGCAGCGAGCAGCCGGACAGCACCACGCCGGCCGCCAGCACGATGGCGATTCCGCCGGTCCGTTTCATGATGCCCCCTCAGGTCGAGGGTAACGCGATGCCGAACACACGGTCGTCGTCGCCGGCGGGCTGTGTCCCGGGACGCAGTCCAGCCGCCGAGGGGGCGAGATGGTGTCGGTCGGAGCGGCTACGGTCGAGGGCATGGAGCGTTCGGAGATCCTCGCCGCGGCTGCCGCCGCGCACGCCGCCCGCATCGCAGCGGCCGGTGGTGACGACGTCGCAGCGCGTGAACGGGCCGACAGCGTCCGACGACGGGCCGACGGGCTCACCGACCGGTACGACACCGTCGAGGGCACGGACGGCGAGTCCGACGCCCGCGACGCCGCACGCCGACGCGCGGGAGAGGCAGACCGCGCCGCCTCGCGCACCGAGGGCGTGCTGTCGGACTGGCACCGGATGGGCACCCGTCGTGGCGTCACCCCCGACGCCCAGGTCCGCACGGCCTGGACCGTGACCGGGGTCCCCGAGCGCGGCGACGCCCGCGCGCTCGCGAACGTGCTGCTCTCCACCGCGGGGCATGCCGGACGCGTCGCCGACGCCGCCCGACGCAACCCCGCCCTGTCCGGCGCCGCGAGTGCCGCCGCCCGACGGACCGTGCGCCGCTACACCGACCACGGCGCCGACATGGCCTCGTTGGGGGACGTCCTGGGCGACGGCCCCGTCGACGACGAGCGCTGAGCCCGATCCGCGGATTGGACCGCTCCCGTCCTCATCAGGCCTTCTGTGGACCGATCCAAACGACCTGACGACAGAATGTCCAATTGACAGGACATGGAATCGGGTTACGATCGGTCCACGCACTGACGCGCGATCACCGACGAAGGAGTCACCGAATGGTCGACATCAAACCGACAGCCCCGACTGTCGCACTGCCCCCGTTGGGGACCGGGCCGCACCGCCGACGACTCGGTGTGCTGGCCCTCGTCGCCACGTTCGGCGGGTTGCTCTTCGGGTACGACACCGGTGTCATCAACGGTGCCCTGAACCCGATGAAGGCGGAGCTCGGCCTCACGAACTTCACCGAGGGTGTCGTCACCAGCTCGCTGCTCTTCGGTGCCGCGATCGGCGCCATGCTCGGCGGCCGCATCGCCGACGGCTGGGGTCGCCGCAAGACGATCATCCTGCTCGCCGTCACCTTCTTCGTCGGCACGCTGATCTGCGTGTTCGCGCCGACGTTCGAGGTCATCGTCGTCGGTCGTGTCCTCCTCGGCCTCGCGGTCGGTGGCGCCTCCACGGTGGTGCCGGTGTTCCTCGCCGAACTCGCGCCGTACGAGATCCGCGGGTCGCTGTCCGGCCGCAACGAGCTCATGATCGTGATCGGCCAGCTCGCCGCGTTCGTGGTCAACGCGATCATCGGCAACGTCTGGGGTGAGGGCAACGGGGTGTGGCGCGTCATGCTGGCCGTCTGCGCGCTCCCCGCGATCGCGCTGTTCGTCGGCATGCTCCGGGTGCCGGAGTCGCCGCGCTGGCTCGCGTCGAAGGACCGCTACGACGAGGCCCTGTCCGTCCTCGAGCAGGTCCGGACCACCGATCGGGCCCGCGCCGAGCTCGACGACATCAAGCGGAGCAACGACCTCGAAGCGAAGGTCGAGCGCGTCAGTGGCTGGCACACGCTGCGCGGGAACAAGTGGCTCATCCGCATCGTGCTCATCGGTGCCGGGCTCGGCGTCGCGCAGCAGCTCACCGGCATCAACTCGATCATGTACTACGGCCAGACCGTGCTCATCGAGTCCGGGTTCCAGGCGTCGGCTGCCCTCATCGCGAACATCGCCCCCGGCGTGATCGCCGTGGTCGGTGGCGTCATCGCGCTGTACAACATGGAGAAGATCAACCGCCGCACGACGCTGATCCTCGGGTTCACGCTGACGACGATCTGCCACTTCCTCATCGGCATCGCGTCGGTGGCGCTGCCCGAGGGCAACCCGGCCCGCCCGTGGGTCATCCTGTTCCTGGTCGTCGCGTTCGTCGGCTCGATGCAGACCTTCCTCAACATCGCCGTGTGGGTCGTCCTGTCCGAGATCTTCCCGACGCAGATCCGTGCGCTCGGCATGGGCATCTCGGTGTTCTGCCTCTGGATCGCGAACGCGTTCCTCGGGCTGTACTTCCCGACGATCGTCGCCGCGACCGGCATCACCGGGACGTTCTTCGGCTTCGGGGTCGTCGGGCTGCTGGCACTGCTCTTCATCTGGAAGTTCGTGCCGGAGAGCCGTGGTCGCACCCTCGAAGAGGTCGAGGAGGGCGTCACCACCGGCAACATCTTCACCGTCCCCGTGAAGGCGTCGCGCCGCTAGTCCGCACCACACCACACCGAGTGCGCAGAAGACGTCGGGTCGCCCCAGGGCACCCGACGTCTTCTGCGCACTGGATCCACGGTCGCCACCCGGTTGGTTGCATGGAGGCGTGACGGAACTGGTGCTGCAGGACTTCCCCACCGCCCTGAACGTGGTGTGCTCCGCGCTGCTCGTGGTCGCCGTGGGCTGCACCGTGTTCGTGGCGGTCGACGTGGTGCGTCGGCCGCCGCACATGCGCGTCATGGCGTTCGTGTGGCCGCTCACGATGCTGTTCGGCAGCGTCGTGTGGCTCGTCTTCTACCTGCGTCGTGGGCGGGCCACGGCGCCCGGCCACGGACGGTGGGCGGGCACCGCGATCGACACGAGCCACTGTGGGGCCGGCTGCGCCCTCGGTGACCTGATCGGCGAGTTCGGGCTCGTGGCGTTCCCGGCGCTCGGGGTGGCCGTCGGCCTGGGGTCGCTCTACCAGGACCGGATGGTCGCCGGGTGGATCGTCGACTTCGTCATCGCGTTCGTGCTCGGCATCGCGTTCCAGTACTTCGCCATCGCGCCGATGCGGGGCCTCGGCGTCCGGGCCGGGCTCGTCGCCGCGCTCAAGGCCGACACGCTGTCGATCATCGCGTGGCAGGTGGGCATGTACGGCCTGATGGCGGTGTGGCAGCTGGTCGTGTTCCCGGCACTCGTCGGCGGGCGCGCGAGCGTCTTCTCGCCGGAGTTCTGGGTGGCGATGCAGCTGGCGATGGTGGCCGGCTTCGTCTGCTCCTACCCCGTGAACGCGTGGCTGGTGCGTCGGGGCATCAAGGAGGCCATGTGACGGACCAGTGAACGGACGGGAGGCCCGGTGCCAGCTGGCACCGGGCCTCCCGTCCGTCCTGTGGTCGCGCTACGGGCGCAGGAGCACCTTGCCGACGCGGCCGGCGGTGTCGCTGGCGCGCACGGCGTCGCGGACCTGCTCGAAGGCGAAGGTCTCGGCGACGGGGAGCGTCAGCGAGCCGTCGAGCACGCGGGTGATGAGCTCACCGAAGAGCTGCCCCTTCGTCTCGGCCGGCATCGTCTTGCTGACGACGGAGCCCCAGAAGCCCTTCACGGTGAGCTGGCCGAAGATGACCTTGCCCGACGGGATCTCGAGCGTCGGCGACGCCATCGCGCCGAAGACGACGAGGGTGGCGTTCTCGCCCAGCACGGAGGCGATGTCGCCGGCGGCCTTGCCACCGACCGACTCGACGCCGGCGATGATCGGGGCGCCACCGGTGATCGCGGCGACCTGGTCCTGCCAGTCGTCGGCGTCGGTGGCGACGATGCGCTCGATGCCCTGCTCGCGGAGTTCGTCGACACCGGCGGCGCGACGGACGAGTCCGATCACGTTGATGCCGCGGGCGGCACCGAGCTGGGCGACCATGCGACCGACCGCACCGTTGGCGGCGTTCTGGATGATCCAGTCGCCCTCGTGCAGGTCGAGCGAGTGCAGCAGGCTGATGGCGCTGAACGGCATCGAGACGAGCTGGGCGGCGGCCTCGTCGGTCATCGCGTCCGGCACCGGGACGAGCCCGGCGGCGTTCGCGGTGTAGTACTCGGCCCAGACGCCGAAGGCACCGCCGGCGACGCGCTGGCCGACCTGCAGGTTCGTGACGCCCTCGCCGAGTGCCTCGACGACACCGAGTGCCTCGGTGCCCGAGGCGGCGGGGAGCTCCGGCTTGAAGCCGTAGGTGCCGCGGACGGTCCACAGGTCGTGGTTGTGGATGGGGGAGAGGACCGTGCGGACGAGGACCTCGCCGGCGCCGGGCGTCGGGACGGGGCGCTCCTGCACCTCGAGGACGTCGGCGGGCTCGGCGAACGTCTCGTGGACGACGGCGCGCATGGTGGTGGGGGTGGTGGTGCTCATGGGTCAGTCCTCCGAGACGACGATGGTGACGTCGATGTTGCCGCGGGTCGCGTTCGAGTACGGGCAGACCTGGTGGGCTGCGTCGGCGAGGGCCTGGGCCTGGTCGTGCTCCAGGCCGGGGATGACGACCTCGAGCATGACGGCGAGCTGGTAGCCACCGTTGCCGTTCGGGCCGATCGACACGCGACCGCCGACGGACGAGTCGGTGATCTTCACCTTCTGGCTGCGGGCGACGCCCTGCAGTGCGGAGTGGAAGCAGGCGGCGTAGCCGGCGGCGAAGAGCTGCTCGGGGTTGGCGCCGTTGCCGGAGCCACCCATCTCCTTCGGGATGGCGAGGTCGAACTCGACCGTGCCGTCGCTCGTGGCGACGTGGCCGTTGCGGCCTTCGCCGGTGGCCAGGGCCTCGGCGGTGTAGAGGGTTTCCATGGGGTTCCTTCCTTGTGGGGCGGATCGTGAAGTTCGGGGGTGTGCGGCGTGCTCTCGCGCTCAGCGACAGTTCACGCGCGCACGTGGGCGTGCGGTGTCGCTCAGCGCGAAACGGCGCCGGCGCCAGCGGCGTCGTGCTCCGGGTCGGCCGCCGCGTGCATCGTCTCGGTCAGCCGGTGCAGCGTCGCGATGAGCTCGGCGGCGGCACGTTCGTCGGCCAGGCCCATCCCGGCGGCGATGCGCGCGGGGATGCCGCTCAGCTCGGACCGCAGTTCGCGGCCTCGGTCACCGACAGTCACCGTGACGACGCGCTCGTCGGTGCTGCGGCGCTCGCGGCGGACCAGGTCGCTCTGCTCCATGCGGCGGAGCAGTGGCGAGAGGGTGCCGGAGTCGAGCTGCAGGTGTTCCCCGAGGCTGGAGACGGTCTGGTCGCCCTCGACCCACAGGGTCACGAGCACCAGGTACTGCGGGTACGTCAGACCCCAGGGTTCGAGCATCGTGCGGTACGCCTGCGTGGTGGCGCGGGACGCCGCGTAGAGGGAGAAGCACACCATCTCGTCGGTCACGGGCATGCGTCCACACTGTCACGCAACCAAGTTGTGTGCAACCTACATCGACGGTTCGCAGGCGAGCTCACAGCGGGCGCCGGGCAGGTGCCCCGCCTCGGCGAGTGCGGCCTGGGCATCCCGGAACGACGAGTAGGGCACGTGCACCCCGCGGACGTCCCGGTAGTCGGTCAGGCCCGGACCGGCCCAGTACACGACCCCGTCGTCACCGACCTCGGCGATCGCCCGGCGGATCGCCCGCGCCGGGTCCGGCTCCTCGACGACCAGCGCCTCGTGCCCGCTCGCCCGCGCACCGTCGAGGATCGCCGCCCGGATCGGGGCCGGGTCCTCGAACCGCGGGTGGTGGTCGGCCACGATGACGACATCGGCCGCCTCGGCCGCCACCGCGCCCATCGCCGACCGCTTGCTCGGGTCCCGGTCGCCGTCCGCGCCGAGGACGATCCCGACCCGGCCCGGTGCGAACGCCCGCACCGCCTGCAGGCTCTTCGCGAACGCGTCCGGGGTGTGCGCGAAGTCCACGAAGACGCGAGGGCCGGTCGCCGCCGATGCGTCCGCCATCCGCCCGGGGACGACGACGTCGAGACGGCCCTCGGTCGCGTCGAGCAGTGCTGCGACGGGCACCCCGGCGGTCGCGAGCATCGCCACCGCCAGCCCCGCGTTCGCCGCCATGTGCACGCCGAGCAGCGGGAGGTTCAGGTCGAACGTCGTGCCGTCCGGTGCGGTCAGGGTCGATCGGGTGCCGTCGGGCCGCTGCTCCCGCACCAGGACGGTCCAGTCGGCCCCGGCCGCGGGTTCGGTCGAGATCGTCGCCACCGGGACCGTCGCCCGCTCGACGATCCGGCGACCGGCAGGGGAGTCGAGCGACACCGCGCCGGCGCGCGACCGAGCCGGCGTGAACAGCAGGGCCTTGGCCGCCAGGTACTCGTCCATGTCCGCGTAGTCGTCGAGGTGGTCGTGCGACAGGTTGGTGAACCCCGCCACGTCGAACACGACGCCGTCGGTGCGGTGGCGGGAGAGGCCCTGCGCACTCACCTCGAGCGCGGCACCGTCGACCCCGCGTTCGGCGGCGCGTGCCAGGAACGCGTGCAGTTCCGGGGCCTCCGGTGTCGTCAGCGCACTCGGCAGCGACTCGTCGTCGACACGGCGCTCCACCGTGCTGCTGATCGCCGACCGCCACCCGAGCCGACGCATCAGGGCGTCGAGCAGGTGCACCGTCGAGGTCTTGCCGTTCGTGCCGGTCACCCCGAACAGCGGGAACGGCAGCGACTCCGTGCCGGCGAGGAGCCGTGCGACTTCGCCCAGGCGTGCACGGACCTCCGGCACCACGACGACCGGCAGCCCGCTCCGTCGCGCCGCGGCCTGCCCGTCGGGGTCCGTCAGCACCGCGGCGGCACCGGCGTCGCGCGCCACCTCGGCGTACTGCGCGCCGTGTGCGACGCGGCCGGGGAGCGCGGCGAACAGCATCCCCGGCCGGAGCTCGTCAGTGGCGAGCGCCAGGCCGGCCACCGGGACCGCGCCGGCACCGGGACCGTCGACACCGAGCGCTCGGGCGAGCACGTCGAGTCGGACCGGGCGCGGCCGGTCCGGTCGGAAGGCGTGCGGCATCGAGGCTCCTCGTCGTGGGCGGACCCCGATGGTGCGCCGCGCTCCCGGAACGGCGTCCCAGGTCCGCCCGCAGCGCACGACGAACACGCCGACGACCCGGACGGTTAGGCTGACGTGACCCAAGATGAGCAGCAGCGACCTCGACACCACCACGACCCCCGGCAACGGATCGGCGTCGTCCCACGGCAAGACGATCCTGATCGGTGAGCACGCCGTGGTCTACGGCGCACCCGCTCTCGTCCTGCCGGTGCTCGACGCACGGGTCGTGGCGACGGTCACCCCGGTCGCCGCCGACGCCGAGCAGCCCGGTCACAGCCTGCAGTCGACCGTGCACACCGGCCCCCTCGACCTCGCACCCGCGGCCGTGATGCCGACCGTCACCGCCGTCACCGCGACCCTGCGCCACTTCGGGGTCACCGACCGCCACTTCCACGTCCGGGTCGACAGCGAGGTCCCGACCGCCCGCGGCATGGGCTCGAGCGCCGCGGTCGCCGCCGCCGTGACCGCCGCCGTCGCCGACGCCCTGGGCGAGACCCTCGACGTCGAGACCCACCACGAGCTCATCCAGGAGTGCGAACGCGTCGCCCACGGCCGACCGTCCGGCCTCGACGCCCGGGGCGTCGTCGCGTCCGCGCCGGTCTGGTTCGAGGGCGGCCAGATCGAACCCGTCACGCTCGGCGCCCGGTTCACCTTCGTCGTCGCGGACACCGGCGTCCCCGGGCACACCCGCGAGGCCGTCTCGGCCGTCCGCGCCCGCCACGACCAGGACCCAGTCGGTGTCGGCGCCGTGATCGACCGGATCGGCGCGCTCGCCCGACGGGCACGGGGGACACTCGAGGACGGCGATGCCCAGGCTCTGGGTGCCACCATGGACGCCGCGCACGACCTGCTCAGCACACTCGACGTGTCGAGTGACGACCTGGACCGGCTCGTCGACGCCGCACGTGCTGCGGACGCCCTCGGCGCGAAGCTCACCGGCGGCGGGCGGGGCGGGTGCGTCCTCGCGCTCGCCGCGGACGACGACCACGCGGACCGCATCGCGGCCGCACTCCGCGGCGCAGGGGCCGCAGCCACCTGGACCACCACGATCGGAGCCCGCGCTTGCTGACAGCCACCGCCGTCGCGCACCCAAACATCGCCCTCGTCAAGTACTGGGGGAAGGCGGACGCGCAGCTCGCGCTGCCCGCCACGGGCAGCGTCTCGATGGGGCTCGACGTGTTCCCGACGACGACCACCGTCACGGTGGACGGCGGACGGGAGGCCCGTGATGCGTTCACGCTGAACGGTCACGTCGTCGACGACGGTGCGCTGGTGCGCGTGCAGCAGTTCCTCGACCTGGTGCGCGAGCTCGCGGGGTCGTCCGAGCGGGCGTCGGTGGTGTCCGAGAACACCGTCCCGACCGGTGCCGGGCTGGCCTCGAGCGCGTCCGGCTTCGCCGCCCTGGCGACCGCCGCCGCCGCGGCCTACGGCCTCGACCTGTCGCCGCGCGACCTGTCCCGTCTGGCCCGTCGCGGTTCCGGCTCGGCCACGCGCTCGATCCCCGGCGGTGTCGCCGTCTGGCACGCCGGCGACGACCAGGGCTCCTTCGCCGAGCCGATCCCCGCCCCGCCGATGGCCATGGTCGTGGTCACGATCGACGCCGGCCCGAAGCCGATCGGGTCCCGCGAGGCCATGCGCCGCACCATCGCGACGTCGCCCTTCTACCCGGCCTGGGTGACCTCCACCACCGAGACCGTCGGCGACATGCTCACGGCCTGCGCGGCCGGCGACTTCACCCGCATCGGCGAGATCACCGAGAGCAACGCGCTCCGGATGCACGCGACGATCGAGGGCGCGTTCCCGCCGATCCGCTACCTCAACGCCCGCAGCGTCGCCGTGTTCGACGCCGTCGCCGAGCTGCGTGCCGGCGGCACCGAGGCCTACGCCACGGCCGACGCGGGCCCGAACGTCGTCGTGCTCACGAAGCCGCAGGACCGGGCGGCCGTCGCCGGGGCGCTCGCGTCGCTGGGGGACGTCATCGAGTCCGGCACCGGACCTGCCGCGCGGGTGCTCCGCTCCGAAGAGATCGGGAGCAATCCCGACCAGAAGGAGTCCGCGCAGTGATCGAGTTCCGTGCACACGGCAAGCTGTTCGTCGCCGGCGAGTACGCCGTCGTCGAGCCGGGCCAGCCGTCCGTCCTGATCGCCCTCGACCGCGCCATCACGGCGAAGGTGCGCGAGGGCCACGGCGCGGGCAGCGTGCACTCCGAGGAGTACGGGCACCTGCCGCTCACGTGGACCCGTGCCGAGGACGGCCTGGCGCTCGACCGTGAGCACCACCCCTACGACTACGTGATGGCCACGATCGACCTGGTCGAGAAGCTCCGCGCCGAGCACGGCATCGCCCCGCGGTTCCACGACCTGCGCATCGAGAGCCAGCTCGACGACGCCAGCGGCCGGAAGTTCGGACTCGGGTCCTCGGCCGCGGTCACCGTCGCCACCGTCGGTGCCCTCGACCGCTTCTACGGCATCGGCCTGACGCAGCGCCAGCGCTTCCAGGTCGCCCTGCTCGCCACCATCCGGGTGAACCCCCGGGCCTCCGGTGGCGACCTCGCCGCGAGCACGTTCGGCGGCTGGCTGCGCTACAGCGCACCGGACCGCGAGCGCCTCGCCGCGATGCTCGGCGACCACGCCGTGTCCGCGATCCTGACGGACGCCGACGCGTGGGACGGCTTCGACGTCCAGCGGCTGCCCGCTCCCGAGAACCTGCAGCTGCTCGTCGGCTGGACCGGCTCGCCCGCGTCCACCACGAAGCTCGTCGACGTGGTGCGTCGACACCGCAACGGCGGGTACCAGGCGTTCCTCGACGAGAGCCGCAGCGCCGTCGACGACCTGACCACGGGCCTCCAGACCGGCGACGCCGAGCGCACGCTCGGTGCCCTCCGACGCGCCCGTGGGCTGCTGCAGCGTCTCGGCGACTCGGTCGGGTCGAAGATCGAGACCGAGCGTCTCGCGACCCTGTGCGACGTCGTCGAGGCGGCGGGCGGGGCGGCGAAGCCGTCCGGTGCCGGCGGCGGCGACTGCGGCATCGCGCTCGTCCCGGCGGACACCGACCCCGCCGGCATCCACCGCGCCTGGGAGGCGCACGACATCAGACACCTCAGCGTCGCGGTGCGAGCACCAGAAGGAGCCCTCGATGAGTGACCTGCTCACACCGATCCCCACCAAGTGGGTCGGCCCGATCCGCGTCAGCGGCAACGCCGTGCAGGGGGAGCACGAGGTCCCCCTCGCCACCTACGAGTCGCCGCTCTGGCCGTCCGTCGGCCGCGGCGCACGCATCTCGCGCATGGTCGAGGACGGCATCGTCGCGACCGTCGTCGACGAGCGCATGACCCGCTCCGTCGTGGTCCGTGCCGACAGCGCCGCAGCAGCCCACGTCGCCGCGGGGCAGATCCTCGCGCGCCAGGACGAGCTCGCCGCGATCGTGTCCGGACAGAGCCGGTTCGCCAAGCTCATCGAGGTGCACCCGGAGATCGTCGGGGACCTGCTGTTCCTGCGCTTCGCGTTCACCACCGGCGACGCCTCCGGCCACAACATGGTCACGCAGGCGGCGGACAAGCTGCTGCCGGCGATCCTGGACTGGCAGCCGGGCCTGCGGTACGTCTCGGTCTCGGGCAACTTCTGCACCGACAAGAAGGCCACCGCGGTGAACGGCATCCGTGGCCGGGGCCGCAACACCATCGCCGAGGTCGTGATCCCCGGCGAGGTCGTCGAGAAGCGCCTGCGGTCGAGCACCGCGCGCATCGTCGAGCTGAACATCGCGAAGAACCTGATCGGGTCGACGATCGCCGGGGCCATCCGCTCGGCGAACGCGCACTACGCGAACATGCTGCTCGGCTTCTACCTGGCCACCGGGCAGGACGCCGCCAACATCGTCGAGGGCTCGCAGGGCATCACGAGCGCCGAGGACCGCGACGGCGACCTGTACTTCGCGACCTCGCTGCCGCACCTGATCGTCGGCACGGTCGGCAACGGCAAGGGCG
>Ga0265797_10004859_pt1 | contig 20119 bp, 19 predicted proteins | sample P2T30metagenome_FD_192433 | JGI IMG/M metagenome (GOLD analysis project Ga0265797, IMG submission 192433) | Plant litter microbial communities from East Loma Ridge, Irvine, California - P2 T30 | ecosystem: Environmental > Terrestrial > Plant litter > Unclassified | place: USA: California...
GCTTCACCACCTAGTCCACATAGTTCGAGAAAGGTACCACGGGTCCTGGTATTGGATGCAGGCCAACACTTTGGTCGCACCCAACCGTTGAGGCAGCTACGAGTATATATTTGCTGCCTTTTCCAATGCGCCGCTGCCCACTGCCGCACTCTTCCGCCTTCGATATATCTCTGCGCATATGGCGCGCTCACACATCATCGCCGCCCTGGGCGCCGCACTCGTTGCGTCGCTGATCATCGGACAGCTTGTCATCAGCTTGGGATTCCCCTCGGTCGACTTCTGGCACGACAGACTCGACCAGAGCAACTATGGCCAGAGTCCCTTCCACTTCAACAGCAACAAGAAGCAGAGTGGCGAGCGGGTCGACGACCCAGCATCCTACTTGGTGGGAGTGGGAAAGGCCGATATCACGGGGTATGTCTATGTCTGGTACTCTTGGAGATGACTAGTGCTAATGCGTCTTTAGACCCGTGGTTGAGCTCAACATGATGGGCTATGCGAATACCTCGCAGGTCGGTTCCGGCCTTCGCCAGCGCCTCTACTCCCGGTCCTTCATTGTAGGCAGCCCCAACGACCCCAGCCAACGGTTCGTGTACATGGTCCTAGACACCCAGTCTGGAGACACGGCTATTCGGAACGGCATATTGGAAGGCCTCAAGGCACTGGGACCTGAGTACTCCATCTACGGCAAGAACAATGTTGCCGTGACAGGCACTCACAGCCATGCTGGGCCTGGTGCCTGGCTGAACTACCTACTCCCACAAATCACGAGCTTGGGCTTTGACAAGCAAAGCTACCAGGCTATTGTAACCGGTGCTGTGCTATCAATCCAGCGTGCTCACCAAGGGCTATCGCTTGGAACACTGAGCGTGGGTAGCGCCAATATTGCAGATGCGAACATCAACCGCAGCTTGTTCGCATACCTCGCAAATCCCAAGGAAGAGAGGGACCGATATGGTGACGATGTGGACAAGACCATGACTCTGCTGAAGCTGACGAGAACGAGCGATGGAAAGAGTCTCGGAGTACTGAACTGGTTTCCTGTCCACGGCACCAGTCTTCTTGGAAACCAGACACTCATTGCAGGTGACAACAAGGGTGTGGCTGCCTATCTCTTCGAGCAAGACGCCGCTGGAATCGAGGATGCTGCCAACGGCTTTGTGGCTGGCTTCTCACAAGCCAATGTCGGTGACACGACACCCAATGTTCTCGGCGCATACTGTGAAGACGGCTCAGGTACCCAATGCAGACTCAACGACAGCACATGTGGAGGCAAGAGCCAGGACTGCCACGGCCGCGGCCCACACTTTGCTCTCAACGATGGAGGTGCAAAGTCGTGCTACGAGATTGGCAAGCGCCAGTTCCAAGGTGCACGCAGCATCTACGACACTGCGAGCTTCAGATCCATCTCCGGAAACGTGCGATCCTTCCACACCTTTGTCGACTTCTCAGACTTCAACTTCACCCTGAAGAACGGAACCACAGTCCACACGTGCCCTGCCGCCATGGGTAACTCCTTCGCGGCCGGCACCTCTGACGGCCCGGGAGCCTTCGACTTCGTGCAGAACGACCCCGGTGCACCAAACAATCCCTTCTGGAACATCGTCGGCAGCGCCATCGCGCCTCCCAGCGCGAAGCAAAAGAAGTGCCAGTATCCCAAGCCAGTCCTGCTTAACGTCGGCGAGGCAAAGCTTCCCTACCAGTGGTCCCCCAACATCGTAGACATCCAAGTCTTCCGCGTCGGCCAGCTCGTCATCGTCGTCTCTCCCGGCGAAGCAACCACCATGTCCGGCCGCCGCTGGCGCGAAGCCGTCCACACGCAAATCGAGTCCTCAGGCATCGCCAAAGATCCGATCGTCGTTCTTGGAGGCCCAGCGAACAGCTACGTGCACTACATCGCCACGGAGGAAGAATACGGCATTCAGCGCTACGAGGGTGCCAGCACGTTATACGGCCAGCACACGCTCAACGCATTCATCAACGCCACCCTAATGTACTTGCCGTATATTGCAGATAAAGTGCAGGGCACCATCCCACCCGGCCCGAGCCCTCCAGACAACCGCGACAACAGCATCTCCCTCATCACCGGCGTCGTCTACGACGGCGCAGGCTTCGGCCGCTCGTTCGGCCAAGTCACCAAAGACGTATCACCCAGCTACCCGCGCGGCTCACTCGTGCAAGCTACTTTCGTCGGTGCCAATCCACGCAACAATCTCCGCCTCGAAGGCACGTTCGCGGCTGTCGAGCGCCAAGCTGACGACGGGACCTGGACGCAGATCAAGAACGACGAGGACTGGGAGCTTGTGTATGAGTGGAAGCGCGCCAGTGGGCTGTTGGGTACGAGCGATGTGACGATTAGTTGGGATACGGGACTTATGGGCGCTGAGGCTGGGAAGTATAGGATTAGGTATTATGGGGATTCGAAGAGTGGGGGCAAGGTTAGTGCGTTTGAGGGAATAAGTGGGGTTTTAAGTCTTGTTTAATGGGATTGGAGGGCGTTTTGGTTGGGTAGGATGGGTATGTATGTATGTATGTATGTACAATGAGATTTATGAATGTGAGACTTGTACACGTTGATTGTGCTTGTGATGTGGTATGGGGTATTGTACGAACCTTGATTTACCCTCGCGTTCTGATCCGTTCATCAAGTAACATGATGGATACATGTACAAGCTTATTCGTGTGTTGCTCCCAAGTAGTCGATATCGTTGCAGTACAAATATCCAATGATAAAGTGGCGCACCGTTCAACAACCGCCATGTCTGCGTGAGACGTCTCCACGGCATGGAACCTCCTCTCAGGACTGTCACGTTCTAGCGCAATAATTGCATTTCATGCAAATGTCGTTCGTGACGCCTCCACATAGACTATGTCTCTTTAATTAACTTTCTCGCCTTGTAAGACCCGCTAATACGGGTGTTCGTGGACGTGCTGCTTCGTCATTCACTAGCTGTGGACGGCGGTGTTGTTGTATCTCGAGTGCGTAGCGGTGGGACGGTGACCTCGTTCCTGGCGAGTTCGTGTGTCGTGCACGATCGGTTCGGTTCGACGGTTAGATCTCGAGGCATGGTAACTGGAGGGAAACGGTATAGAAATCGTCGGGTCTGTGCCTAGACGGGTGTGCGATGTGTATACAACGGTCTGTTTTCAAGTTTGTTGGCAACTCTATGGAGTGCATTTACTTCGTTGTAGCCTCTTGGCTTATCATAGTACTGAAGGTCATCACCGAGACAGTGTGGTCGAGAAGTAGTAGGTGCATCGAAATACGAGTAAACGAGCAGACAGACGTATCATACGTCCTCGTTCCATTCGCAGCGCAGTGTAGCATAACAAAATACAGGTTCAAAAGCCTTGAATCGGTACGTTGAAGCTTTCAGCGCCTGGTTCTGACTCGGTCCGAATACTTCCAGAGTGAAGACGTCGAGACTAAACGATCGTTTAGACTTTCACTGAAGTGATTGGCCGCCCTGCGTTTACGCTTGAGTGAGTAGTGAACGGATGTCGATCTCGAAATGCATGACACTGCGGCAAAAGTAGTAGCGCTATCATTGTTGTGGCCGAACTTCGTGATCTACATTCGGCATGCTCGAATGGGCGGAGCGCTCGCCTCACGATTTTTGATGTTGACCCACAGTAGTCTACACCATCTCCGGGTTTGTGCTCGTCTTGCTGTTGGAGGCGTGTGGGAAATACTGTTGAGTGGGTGGTTTTTCTTTTCGAGACGGGACTTTTCATGGAGGTGTCGATGTGAGCAATCACTTGCGCGAATGTCCTTTAAAGTGAGTCTGCTCCGAGTCCTAGCTTCTACGATGTAATCGATATCTCGAGGATCTCACACCGGCTGTATGGTAGGGTGATGCTGGGGCACACTGCTTTCTTGCCCTAGCAGTCGCCCCGAGGGCCCACAACCCGGTGTCATGGTGGTGTGCCGAGTCTACCTGCACTCGTAACTTATCTGCCAATCTCGACGCAGATTTGCGGTAGGAGCCAGTGAATTCATGCCTCACTTTACTCCAGTCCTTGCTTCCATGAGGCGTCCCATTAGAGTGTGGCGAATGGAGACGTGCGTGACTTGCGCCAATCCTTTTAAACGAACGCGGCTAGCCAGAAGCCAGGTATCCAATGTTGGAAGTACTGGCATAGTGTGGTTTGAGTAGAGTAAAAGAGAGCTGCTGTGTCTGGTACACCGGACCATCCGCATACGGATCATGCACTGTCTCCTGGGGTATACAGGCGGAAATGCTCGGGTTTCCGAAGGACTAACACAGCGGGAAAGCTATAATCGTGGTAAATTATATGTGGAATTAACTTAGAGTACGACAAAGCACTTCTCTAATATGTTTCGGACTTGATTCGTAGCGAGCCTATGCGGTGCTAGCCGTTCGTGGTAAAATAATGTCTCGGAGCCATGTCAGGCCAATGCCTTTGTCGATGTGCGTTTGCGTGACTTGTTGGAAGAGGGTATTTCTCGGCAACTGATCTGGGGTAACTATTGAGTGCTAATTGCAATATGCTTGTCATGGCGTGCCATGTGCTGAGCTACTTTGCCCTCTTACTAACCAATATAGCGGAGGTGCGCATCAAGCACATATTCTTCGTTCGCGGGAGTAGTCAGGTTTTGTTTTTTGGATGTCAGCCCGGTCATGACCAGCTTGTTATAAGCGGCAGGTCTCGGTTCCCAAAAGGCATGTCCCCAAGGCTTACGAGTCTATGAATGCGGTCCGGTGAGCAGATTGGGTGAGTAGGGCTCCTCGGTGCCTAGGAAATTGGGTTGAATGATGCAATCGCAAGAAGAGTTTATCTCCTCGTGCGTACAACAACCACAAAAATTGGGCTTGTTTCAACATTTGCAACCCAAGTTTTACAAATGCTGTAAAAGGTTGTGCCTCTGGGATTCTGCAGGATCTAGCTATAGATCATACGTTGGAAGAAGATCTAAGTGAGAGTAATTCACAAATTGAGGCTGTGTCTGTGAGCCTACTGAGCAGTCCTTCTGCGCAACATAAGTGGGGACTCTTCTAAGGCTGACGATGGAAGTTGGCAAAGAAGTCCTTCAGATGCTGTTTGGATGAGGGACCGGCGATTTTAGTATTACAACAGTAAGCGTCGGGACTTTCAGCGGGCGGCTGTGACCGCGATGGCTCACTACGCGCCGAAATAGCGCCACGGCAGGCATATCGCTCAGTGTATAACTAGCAGCCGATGCTGAATGACGAATGAATCCACTTACTACTCCCGCTTCCAGACTGTTGTCATATACAGACCTACCACGGACGAGCTAGCAACTGTGCGGGGTAGGGTCCCAGTATATATGCCGGGCAAGCTCGCTTGCGTTACAGATGGTTCGATTTGGGCATTGTTCGGAAGTCGACCAGGGTGGGAGCATGGCCACAAGCCAATGATGTACCTGCAGGTACCGCATGAGTACCTTCTTCGTTGCTTCAGCTTCATTCCGGTGTCTGCAGACGGTAGTTCTGTCCAACTGGGAGTTACTGACGTAGAGCATCCTGGGCCTCCTGCATGTTGGGAGGGCAAGGCCGACGAGTGAGTTTTGGGGGCGAGTAGAAGCATTCTTGCTGCGATCGAGACCATCCCTCAGAGACTTTGATCCGGCCGTCAATCCTCAGTTCGAATATTTTGGCCAACGTCGATAGAACATAGTAATGCCGTCACTAGAACTCAAGCTAAAACAGACATTGCTCGATCTAAACCACGGGCCGATGTCTAGCATCACATAGATTGCGTAAGCGCAACCTAGGGCTAATCGCCGAAGTAGAAGGCAGCATGGATTTTGCGTGGAAGAAAGTCGTGTCTAGTGTCAAGACAATTCGCGAACAGAAGATGGGGTAACCCTGCGATTGCCCGCTCCTTCGTGACACTACTGGCATGGAGCAATAAAGGGCGGTGAAGCTTCTCCTGGCACACCGAAAACGAACCGTCCTTCGTTGCACCTCGTTCTGAGAGCCGTGTGAGTCTGTTCGGTAACGATGGTGTTTCGGACGAGTCGGGGTCAGGATCGGCGTCTTTGGTCCGGCGAAGGTGAAATGTAGTGGCTACGAGAACGAAAGACATCCCGGTTCGATGGCGCTTGCGGCATTTGGACAGATGTCAAAATTGTCGCTCCCACCGCACAAGCTCGTGGTGGCAAAGTGATCGTCTTAAACATAGATCCCTTGCTGGAATAAGGTGAGGATGTAGACGTGGTCGATGCGTTGTTCGCGCAGCGTCGCAAAAGACCCACATGAAGCCTTACAATTGCGGAGTTCACATTTTGGCTATTTCCAACATGCGCGTAGAGTATGCAGTTTGGGCGCGCGCGCGATGCAGTAGGTAAGGCGTGGTGTGACGGTCTCAGGTGATGAGGCCCAATGATGTTGGGCCGAGATAGGGCGAACATCGAAGGAAAATGAGGCGGGTACGGCACCATTGCGTCTACGCCCAACGAAGGGAGCTCCGCATACCGTCCTTGGAAGTTGTGCTTTTGACACCATTAGCAGCCGATGTAGTAAATGCATTCGGCTTAGGATCCACCTGAACTTACCGGACACGTGGATGACAGAAGTATGTATAAGGTTCGGCACGCCCGAGCTCACACTCCAGCCCTTTGGAAATAGACCTTCATCGCACTAATATCTCAACATCTTGCATCGACTGAGCCGCTTCTGTAACAGACGTCGTCATCGCAATGGCCGCTCAAAATTCGTACTTCGTGCCCGGCTTCGGCATCTCAAGAGCTGTCATCCAGAATGAGATCCGCTACCACTGCGGACCAGACGCGATTGTGAGGCCTTATACTTTCCAAGTGAGATTCCTTCGCCATGATATCTGGCTGTACGACTGACAATGGCAGGGTCGAGATGGCTTCCTGATCTCCACAGCAGGCCCTCCTCTTACAAAAGTAGTGTGCCCGCTCGCAATGCCACTGTCAACGAGCTGACACTCTCAGGCACAAATCGATGACTTGAAAACATCGTCCTACGAGTACGAAGAGAAGCAATCGCGCATCGCAAGCGAGTCGAGCGTCTTCGTAAACGCGCCAGTCGCCATCAACCAACGAACACGCCGGAGCCATTGAGCTTAGTGGTCCCTTCGATTTCGACATCCTGTTCTTCAGCGCGCTGGTGGAGTTCTGGAAATCCGCGTTATATCCCGTCTTCCTGCTGGACCTAAATTCTACGTTCTCATCTCTTTCATCTCGGCATACCACCCTTTTGTGGGACTCTAAATGTGGTATGCTTGCGCATGTCGCTTTGCTGTACGCTGGTCTAATTCTGTGGCTGTACGAAAAGACTTTTAAATACGTTAGCAGTTTCTGTAGGCGCATCGGAGTGCCTTGTTTCGGTTGTAACGATCTCCCATACTACATTGCGAATATCGGTAGAGACGTTATCAAAATTTGATCTCGATCGACGAAAATCCTCTCGCTCTCTCTACTTATGGACACATGCATTGAGGCGTGGGTGACTTGTTCGAGCTGGCCCAATTCTCCCATTCAGAGCACCTGGCATGTTCGCCTGCCACAGACCACCGAAGCCTTCGCTGTTGCATCTTGGAGGCATCCAAAAAACTTCGTCGGCGATCAAAGCAGTCCAGACGGCGAGAAGCGGAGGAAAATCGCGAAGGGCGAGAGCATTGTGTGAGTCAGGCGATGCATGTGAGGAGGGTGGGAGGCTCAGGAGCGACGCGGCTCTTGACGCAGGCACGAACGAAACAGGCTGATTGGTCAATGTGTTTAGTCAGCATCATATCTGTAAACAACACACGTCGACCCAGACGCACACATGTCGATGAGGCTTTCGACATGAGCATGGCATCCATACAGCAGATTCGTGCTCGTACTTGTCAGGCCACGGTGCTCGCCCTCTTCAACAGCCCCGGTGCCGCATCAGTCTGCAACCTGCGGAAGGGCGACCGCCTAATACTTGCACTGGGTAAAGCCAGGCCCACAGTTGATGCGACATTCGAGGCATCGACTTTGGCTACGGGGCTTCGCTCGGTGTGCAGACTGTCATACGCCATCCGTGTCGAACTTTTTCGTGACTCTTCCACCGGCGGAAATTCTCGTAGTCTACCACGCGCACCCTTCGAAGGGAGGTGAGATACATGCCCGTGGCGGTCAACCGAACGAAGGTCGAATTTTGCGACAGTCAAACATGGAACCCTCGACTCACAGTATGCATCTGGGGCCTACAGCTTACTTCTGACACTTCTACGTAGCATCTCCAGAAGACAGCAGCTCCCGAGATCACAAATCACCTGGGCAACACTATCGAACATACCTTGGCGTCTCAAAGAAGACCCAGAGAGTCAGCAGTCATACATGATCATTATCACGACCCTCAACAACGAGAACAACAGTATCGAAACCGAGTACTCACCCAAACTCCACTTCCTCAATCCCATGCATGCATCTATTCCCTGACACCGCCAGGTCGCCCGGCAAGTTCCCTCCCAGCAACCAGCACGTCGGCGACGCAGCGCGCCACACGGTCGCACATCATTTCCACGCACCCAGAAAACACTCACCGCATCTTCCTTCGCGCAGCACAGGATCGCAGCCCATGTAACACGAATCCGATCTCCAATCTGCGTGCCAGGTCGCCGGGTTAAATAAGGCTGGTGGTCGATGCGATCCCTGGCGCGCTCTAAATGTCAGCAATTCGAGCGAGCAGATCCCCCCTTCTTGGTTCGGGCGAACAAATCCCTTGGTATTGTTCATGATTCATGTACGGATCCTACAACTACACAGGATTGGCAATGACGTCCAGCGATCCGGCACCAGCAGTAGCCGCAAATCGCGATCCTGGATGGCGGGGTTGCTGATCCTTCGTTTGTGATTTCATGACAGGGACTAGCGACGATGCGAGGCTGAGATATTGGACGCCGATATACACCCGGGAGAATGCTAGGGACAGCAGGAGGGGTAAGGGTATATCATTTGGAATATCACTATTATATTGTTGATCGTTATAGTTGCAATCATGATGACGCTGTTGCTGGTGCTGTGTGCGTGCGTGTAGCGCGGCCTGAAACGTGAGGAGATATTGTTCGCTTGAGCGTTTACGCTGTGTTAGTGCCCAGTTCGTATGGATGTGTGGTATGGTGTCTTGTTCAGTCTTGGAGGTGTGCAACTAAACTTTCCACCAGCGCAAAAGTTGGTCTCGTGCCTGTCTGTAAGTGGACGAAAATACTGCTTGACACCACCAATCTTTGCGGGGAAAAATTGCTATTGGCTGCATTGTGTGAACCATTCTTATATCGGTCGGTTGTGTGCCACACTTCATCGCTAGAACGACGCTAGTCGCGCCTAACTTGTCGAATACGGATCGACGATCTTTGTGACTGGTTGACCTGTCAGCCCAGAGACTTGGTATCTGAAAAATCGGACTAAGCATTCCAGCTCTGACGCTAGTCATCCGTAGAAGTGGTCGTCCATTCAAAAAGCAAAACTTGAGCAAGGGTTTCCTCTTGCGGCGACCTGAAAGCATCGTGCGCTCCGAAACATGTGGCGCATGTCAGGTAACTACGTTGGCAACGGTCGTGAATGTTCGACGCAGATTCTCGACTCGACAGCGCTTGCGATGTTAGTTGCGTACTGGACTCGCATCTCAGGATAGTGCTACGGCACGCAACAAGGGAAGTAAGTCGAACACCAAAATAGAGCGTGTATTGCAAGATTTGGTACCTGCATGAGTGGATCCAATGCCAGCCTTGTGCGACTGTGGATTGGTGGAGAGCACGCACGGCCTGACAAGATCGTTCCTGAGTCGCCCATCCCTGCCAGGAACGGCGAACGCGGGCCTTGGCTTCTGATCACTCGCTTTGCGCCAACTTTGTTCCCGCTGTCAACTGATCATTATTTTGGCAGGGGTAGGCGATCGATATTGCCCGTCTTGGTTGGCACAGATCTCCAGTCTGGCCCGTAGCGCATTGATTGACAGCTTCCGTGTTGATCGATGCTCTGGCATTTTTTGAATTTCCAAGATTTCAGATTGTTTGCTCAGGTCAATATCACACGTACGACGGCCACATGTTTCAGGTGAATCTGCGTTGAATTAATGCTGTCTCATATGTCGTGTGACGGCGTTCTGTACCTGTCGAAACGCAGCGAAATGATGTTCAGGAGTCGCCATGACGATCCGGCTGAGGCGCAGAGAAAAAGCACGTACGCAGATTCGGCATGCGCGGCCACGTTGTGCAAAGAAGACTGAAATGGCGTACGCCAAATCCGTAATCAGTTATGGTGCCGGGGCCAGTCGGTTTTTGAGTGGATGGTACCTGTTTCCGTAGACTTTTGGCGGGGATGAACAGGTTCCGAAGCTTGGACTTGGAAGGGAACCCTTGCGTAAGTTAGAGGGAAAGCCACACTCAAGAGCAACGATCAGGCTTGGGTGCACCAGCGGAATCCGGAGACGCACAGGCTTGTACCACATTTTCGGATTCTATTGCGAAGGAGATGCTGGGCGATCCGAACCCGGCGGCGCCATGTTGGTGATCCTAGTGTCAATGATCCGTTCCATGGCGCAGAGGGGTCTTCTTAGTCTTTGTATAAGTATATCGCGGGTCGTCGTGATGTATTGCTCCCTCATCAGTGCCTTTCCAACAGATCTGAGGTCAAACACGGGAGGATACACACCGATCACGCAATCCAGGACATCATCTCATCATCTCATCATCCGCGCCTTCGCCTTGACAATATGTACATCGGCACACCATCAAACAGGTCGCTCCTCACCGAGGAAAACTTGCGAATGCACAGCGCGCGCTATGGCAAGGTATGTCGATCAACACACCTTGCGGAAACCTCGAAACTAACAACAAAACACAGGCACGCAATCAACGCAAACAACAATGCACCGAAGAACGGCTCAGCAACAAACTGTCCGAGATCTACCACTCCTACGGCGATCGTGCCGAGTCTGACGAAGACCTGGAGGAAGAACGAGACGTTGAACTTAGGAGGGAAGCCTCTCTGGAAGCGCTCCAAGCGTATGGTGGCTGCTTCGTATCTGGATTCCTCGCAATGCAACAGCCGCTGCTAAGGACGGCGCCGCCCACGAAGTCTGCATCAAGCAATCTCAGTGCCTCTGTAACGAGCACCGACAGTCCGAGACCGGATAGCGACACCCTCAGTCACATGGACCTCCGGGAGATGAACGAGCGAGCACGGATCTGCCGGAGTAGGCGCAGACAGACCAAGTCGAGAAACTGATTGTGGTCGTAAAATGTACTTGTTCTTTTGTGTCTCTGCATTCATTAGCGAAGGTGTTGCGGTTGTACTTTTCGCCTGCATAGCATTACAGTTGCATCTCTTTTGTCACGAGCTCCACGACGGAACGATTCCACACCTCGCGATAGCATTTAGTTTTGGATAATGTATAGTAGCATCGAACAATACGGTACCCATCGAAAACTTGTTTGACAGAATTGTGCAAGAATGTGCCAAGTGTGATTGTACGACTGTATGTGAGAGTCAGTGGTCAGCTCGGGTAAGCCTCACCACATGACAGCATCCGAATCGGCCTTTTGAGCGCGTGATGATCATGTGTGAAGTCTGTTCAAGTCACGATGGTCACGGGGGGGAGGGCAAGCTGCTTCCGCAAGGATTCGTGGGGGCCCGCATGCGCTGACGAGGTGCTGCAGGCGTTGCAGCTGGCTGGCCATTCACAGGACAAGAATATGCATTTTGAAGATCCGCCTGCATCGGAGTCGAGGCGAGGTGAGGGAAGAACAATGGACTTCTTTGTTGCAGAACGAAGCAGCGAGGACCCCAGCATGAATCAATTTTACACTGGGCCTGTGATGTCATCGGGTGGACCGGCAAACGTCGGCATCGTGGGAATTGAGGGTTGACAAACGATGAGTGAGGGAGAGATGGGACGGTAGCACCTGAAAAAAGAGTGACGCCCGCAACCCTCGCAAGATGCATCGTGGGCTGCATCGACTGCCTGCCTATTGTACACCGCCCGATTGCCGCTGCCTGCCATTGATCAATGACTGATGCTTCCTGTCTCGGAGGACCTTCCTGCGCGCGTGCTCATTCTGCCTGTGTACCAGCCCCAGTCCCAGTCCCAGTACCTGTACACTCGCCCTCGCACCCTATTCCCATCCCTTCACATCCTCGTCGTGTGACGTCCGACTGTTTCCCTACACATCCACACATCTTCAAAGCGAATGTGAGTATTGGCCGGCCCCACCGAGCGGGCTTCTCTGCTAATCAGGGCGCTGCAGTACCTCCGACTACGCCATACTTCGGCCTGCATATCTTCCCACCTGTTTTCCCTCACTACAACCCGACTGCTGCCCTGCTCCTAAAGAGGCCCCCGTAGCATGAGCGCGCAATATTCGAAGCCCCGCCGAACCTCCACCACTACCGACCCGCTAGCACACCCGGGCATCTACTACGGCGAGAGCCACACGCGAAAACACGCCCGCGCCCGGACATACTCAGCGGTACGCCCGTTGTCCCTGCCATTGACGCGTCCAGGACTAACACCAGCCAGAATGCTGGGCGGCCCGGCCGCAATGCACCCATCGAGGGCGTGTCGGCGCGGCGCATCAGCCACGGTACGTACCTCAGATGGCTGGGGACTGTGTACACGTCGAAGCACGTACTGACGTCAGCAGATGAGGCCTCGATGCAGCCCAAGCAGTTCCTTGTCCAAGTCGAGGAGACGCTGAAAGAGCTGCTCTCCCGCGAGGATCTGGACAAGAACTACCAGATCACCATCGACGACAAGGGTCCCAAGGTGCTCTCGCTCGGCACCCTCGCCTCCAATGCCCACAACAAGAGCGACGTGCGCGGCACATACATGCTGGCCAACCTGCTGCAGGAGCTCACACTCGCCCAAGAGTACGGCCGCAAGACCATCGTCCTGGACGAGGCGCGTCTCAACGAGAACCCGGTCAGTCGCCTACATCGCATGATCGTGCATTCCTTCTGGGACGGCCTGACCCGCCGCATCGATGGCTCCAACATCGCGAAGGTTGGAAAGGATCCCAAAGATTGGACAGACGACCCACGCCCCCGCATATACATCCCACACGGCGCACCCGAGCAGTACGAGTACTACACCCGGATAGCTCGTGAGCATCCAGAGATGCGCTTGGATGTCCAGTGGCTAGCCAAAGACTGCGACAACGACGAATATGTGCGAGACCTGAATAAGGCGCCTGGCCTGCTCGCAATCGCCATGGAAGAATGGATCGACCCAGTCACAAAGAAGAAGGATCTCCGCGGACTGCCGTTCGTAGTGCCAGGAGGGCGTTTCAACGAGCTCTATGGCTGGGACAGCTACATGGAATCACTCGGTCTGCTCATTAATGGTCGTGTAGACCTGGTCAAGGCCATGGTCCAGCACTTCTGTTTCTGCATCAAGCACTACAACAAGATCTTGAACGCCAATCGAACCTACTACCTCTGTCGTTCGCAACCGCCGTTCCTGACCGACATGGCATTGCGAGTCTACGAACGCATCAAGCACGAGCCTGGAGCTATGGACTTCTTGCGCGAGGCTATTATGGCTGCAATCAAGGAGTACCATTCAGTGTGGATGAGCGCACCGCGCCTCGACCCTGTTACTGGTCTGTCTCGATATCGACCAGGAGGCCTTGGTGTGCCTCCCGAAACGGAAGCCACGCACTTCCTCCATGTTCTCAAGCCATTCGCGGACAAGCACAACATGACGTTCGAGGAATTTGTAGATGCGTACAATTACCAACGCGTAAAGGAACCGTGGCTGGATCAATACTTTCTGCACGACCGCGCAGTGCGAGAATCTGGCCACGATACATCCTACCGTCTCGAGAATGTTGCCGCCGATCTTGCAGTCGTCGACGTTAATGCACTGCTGTACAAGTATGAAGTCGATATCGGTCGCTGCATTCGCGATTATTTCGGCGACAAACTTCCCATCCCTGCAGAATTCTGCGCAGGCGGCATGAAGCCTGGGCAAGTCGAGACATCGGCGATCTGGGAACGTCGGGCCAGGAAACGGCGCGTAAATGTGGACAAGTATCTGTGGGACGAAGAAGCCGGCATGTACTTCGATTACAACACTGTCAAGCAGGAGCGTACGGGCTATGAGAGTGCAACTACTTTCTGGCCCATGTGGTCCGGTCTTGCCACGCCACGTCAAGCTAGTCTCTTGGTCGAGAAAGCCTTGCCCAAGCTCGAAGTCTTTGGTGGCATCGTCTCAGGTTCGGAGAAGTCTCGCGGTAAGGTGACGCTCGAGCGCCCCAATCGTCAATGGGACTATCCTTTTGGATGGGCACCGCAGCAGATTCTCGCATGGGTCGGCATGCAGCGGTACGGCTACACTGAATGCGCACAACGATTGGCTTACCGGTGGCTGTTCATGGTCACCAAGGCGTTTGTCGACTTCAATGGCGTTGTGGTGGAGAAGTACGATGTCACACGGAAGATCGATCCGCACAAAGTCGCTGCAGAATACGGCAATCAGGGGAGCGACTTCAAGGGCGTGCCTCGCGAAGGGTACGTAAAATGCAACATCTTTGATGCTTTTTTTGCTAACACGGCGTAGATTCGGCTGGGTCAACGCCAGCTACATCTATGGCCTGGATATCATAAGTGCTCACCAGCGCCGCGCATTGGGCGCGTTGACCGACTACGACAGCTACGAGAAAGCCATGTCTGATCTCGGCATGGCCTAGGAGCCGCCTTCCATTACGGCATTACGACTTCATGACGCGCAGCAGTTGCATTAGATGCTAGACTTGTGCATTTCGGTTGATGGCAGGCTGTTTGGGTCCTGCTGGACGGCGCATTGGAAAAGAGCTTGATGATTGTTATTGGTGTGGTTGAGAATGGTGCCAGGGGTGATATGGAACCTAAGGGAAGTCTGCGCTATGAGTACTACACGATATGAAAGAATGCATCACATTGATACGCATGAATAGGATGAATCCAGCTCGCTCTTGTCTTGCCTCCCAATCCGCTACTAGGATATCTGCCCCTTACTCATCAGTCGCATCACCAGTCATTCCTAATCCAAATTCGTCGTATTGAACATACGATGTCCGGTATCCGTGCCCTTCTTTCCTGTGTACGAGTTCTCTGACTCGCGCAACGCAATTATGCTCAAGTTGTTGTCTTTGATCAACATCCCTGCAAGGTCGCCCTCTTTGACCGCGTTCGCCTGGACCACACCCGTTACGACTATGACGCGCAGTGCCGGATGTTCCTTCCTCAACTCGTGCACGAATTCAAAGACCGATGTGCCTTTATTGATGACTGAATCGACGAGGATGATCGTGCGCTTGCCAATGAAGAGATCCTGTTTGATGTCGGCGTAAGCTTTCGCGTGGACAAAGCTTGCCGTCTGGAGTGCTCGGCTGACGCCAAAAGCCATGGGCTCGCCGCCGCGCATCAGGGGGATGATCATGGTGCTCGTCTCGTGTCGAAAACGGTATCCATCTGTGCGTTGACCCTGGACATGCATGATGTCAACTTCTTCCACCCCGATAACGTCACTCAAGTACTCCATGGCCAGATAATGGCCTATGTCTTCATGGGCCTTGCGCAGCTTGTGTCCACGGAGAGCAGCGTCTCTTGTAACTGTGGCGAGGAGTTTCGCGGTGCTTGTTCTTGCTACAGTCAAGGATTGCTCGCGCGGCTTGAAGATACGGTCCATTTCGGAGGCGTCTAGCGTGACCTCGGGGAGCTTGTTGCGGTCCAAGCGAGGCTTTGCGCCGTCGGAAAGAATGATCTGGGCGAATTCAAAGCCTTGTGCGGCTGCTTCCTGCAGCGCGCTGTCCATAGAGGTACTTCTGGAGCTCTCGTCGCCGACGACAACGTACGCCTCGTCGGCCTTCTTCAACATCTTCATGTCCAGTGTACTGTCGCCGTACGCGAGAATTCGCAGACCTTTGGTATGGAGGTCGTCCACAATCTTGCCCTTGACTTCGCCGGTAACGACGTAGCCGTCCTCGATTCGTCCGCCACCGATGACTCTGACGTGCGACAGACTGTAGCGTTTGAGTACCTTCTCCCAGATGCTGCGAAGGCCGCATGTCACGACAACAGCACCGACATGGGGTGTCTGAGCCTCACGAACGAGAAGTTCTTTCATCTCCTGATACATGTTGACTTGGGCGGCCACACTCTCGCATACGTTGTCGAATGCATCTGCTTCCTCCTCGTGCAGCAGAGTAGCTTGGCGGAATGAGCAATAAGAGTAGTCTTGGTCGGTGAACAAAGTCTTGAGCGGATCATTGGTGCTTTTCATCCTGAGATTGGAAGCCTGCCAGAACATCTTGCCAGTGTCGCAAGGACTAAGAGTCTTGTCGGCATCAATGAGCAGTACCTTCTCCCAGCTGCTGTGATTCTCGACTTCCCTTTCCAAGACTTCGAAGACAGCCTTGTCGTTGACATCTTCGTTGTGCCTTTGGAAGTCTTTCAGCATACACTTCAGTCTCTCCAAAGCCCGGCTCGCGGGTGTTTCAAGATTCTCATTGATGGTCGTGAAGACGACATGATGCTTCCAGCACTCAGCGCGAAGCCCGTTTCGCTCCTGGGCTTGCCACTCGGTGAGCTCCGGAACGGAAGTCACGATGCGTGTCCGGGATCGGTCATCTTCAATGCGCTGAGCGACCACTTCGGGTGCAACATTCAAGTAGATCATGTGAGTGTACGTGTTTCAGTCCTTCTCAGTACTGACGATTATGTGCTTGGGTTCCTTTTCGGGGTTCCAAAACATGTGGTGGCCGGTGATGACGGCGGTCTTCTGGTTGGCACGACAGTCTGTCAAGAGATTGTCCAGCGCGGCTCTGATACGGCCTTTTTGCTTTTCTAAGCTCAGCTTCTTGTAAGCTTGAAGGCCTCCATCAGTAACCTTTGCGATGAGTTCAGAGCCGTCGTGGAATACGAAACCCCTTGCCTGTAGGGTAGCATCTAGCTTGAGTTGCTTCAAAAGGTATGATTTGCCGCTACCAGAGATGCCGTAAAGGCCAATGATAATTGGCTTGCTCGAATGAGAGGCTGACATTTCATGCACGGATGTCATGATTGGAGCAAGAGATGGGATGAGAACTGGGAGATGTTCTATGTTGTCTATATATACGTTTTCTGCCGTAAGTTTGCTACACGATCATTCATTCAGGATCAAGCGGATAAAGAAGAGATTGAACCCGAGCAGATGAGCAAGCACGCGGAGCTCCTGGAAATCTGGAGCATCTTCCCTTTCGCTATTACGACTGCGACGAACTTCGGATTGCAGACGCAGTCAAGTGCGGATATCATGTGCAAATGCCAGTCCGATATCGCTGTCGTACCACTTGAGCGGTAGGACCCACTGTTACCTGACCGACTTCACTCTCACCACTCATCGGACGTGTTCACCATGAGGTCCAAGCTGTGACGTCCTCCTGGCCATTCAAGCTCACCCAGCTCCTACCTCCGAATACCATACATTGTTCACGCCACTTGCAACGCAGTCGACTCGTTACAAAGATGGCCGAGCAAGCAGACACGGTACCACGGCCATCCATACCGACATACGGCAACAGGACTATCGAAATCTCAAAGAACAGCGATCTAACCATTAGCGTCTTGGGTAGCAAGAACGACCGTGGGGAGCGATATCTTACCTACTTCAAGGTCGAAGCCAAAGCACTGACAACGAATTCCAATACTTCACTGCCACTCTGCGCTTCAATAAGGCTAATGCCCACGAGAAGGTCGAGCTCAAAGATGCTGATCTAGGCGCAATACGCGTGTGGCTCATCTACATGCAAGCCGCTAAAGAGAGGGAAGACATCGACGACGAAGCTGGAGACCAAAATCAAGCAAAAAGACAGAGGCTGGACAGCTACAGCGATCGCGCGGCCGAAGAAGCGCTCTTCGCCCAGGGCGTCGTCAAGGACACAAACATCGACCGCATGTGGCACATCATCAACGCTGCTGACAAGTACCTTCTTGACGCCTCCATCCTTCGCGGTTTCTTCGATCTGTGGTATAAGAAGAATGTACACATCAGTTTCGTCGAAGATGACCTCGCCCGCCAGGTCGCCCTACCGTGCTATATGTTCGACCACGCCGAAGGTTTCGCAGAAGTCACGAAGTGGCTCGCATACAACCACTCCGGTCACATCACAGAGAAGCGCCCTGACGGCTTCAAGTGGAATCATGTGCGCCTCGCGCCTCCCGAGTTCGCCGGTACGGGAAAGACCTAATTCTTCCTTCTCCCATCATCAAGACTAACACATGCACCAGGTCCGATGAACCACGCCCGCGGCGCTCTACGCACCGTCATTCATCGCGGTATCTGGGAAGAGATGAGGTCCCTCCTGCGCAACGGCTCGTACATGTGCACCTGTGGCGGTTGGGCCAGCACCGCAGGCCACTACTTCGCAGCGCTCGTCCAGACCGACGCATACCCTCTCGAAAAAATGCTTCTCAAAGAACAGCGTCATCAGCATTCTCAACATGCTCAAGTCCTTCACGATGCACTTCCAGGGCTCCTGTCGACACTGCAGTATCGACTGGGCCGAGGAGGTCGCTGAAGCTCGCTCAAAGACGCTGCGCAACTTTGACGGACTTTGTATCGACTGCATGGATCGGAGCAGGCCGAAGCGTGGGGACAGCGATGTCGATTACTGGCGGCAGTTGGAGAGCCTTGATGGGAGATGGGATGTGAACTGTAGGGTACGACATGACGAGCCGAGCTGGTATATCAGCTGGTGTGGACGCGCGGAGCATCGCCAGAAGCTGATTGACAGGCATAAGGAGTTGAATCGTGGGCCGAGGAGGGGCGTGGGTGGAAGGTTCTAGAGGTAGGAGTGGTGGAAAGTCTGCTGAGCTGGGTCCATGTTGATGTTGATGAGAGATGATGTGTCGGCACGCAGTCGCAAGATTAGCAAAGCGATAGATGCGATCGGATGGGGGTGCTCATGGACTTCGATATTATAAGTAACGACTTCGTCGAATACCGAGTACTCAATTTTTCAGCGTGACGGTTACAAAGTTGTATTAGTGAAAAAGCACCTGCTTGCGCAGAGCAAAAAGATGTAATAAGTGATTTGCGAATAGAAGGAAGCAAAAAGAAGGCAAAAACAAAGGCGAAACCCCGTGACCTTCCAACTCCTCGGCAGCAATACCAGCCTAGCCGTACCTTTCAGGCTTCGAACTCGCTCCCCCACAGGGTACAACTTTAGCGGAAAGAGGCGCATGCACCTCTTCAGCACCTTTGTTTGTTAACGGTTTTCAGAATCAACTATACTATATAGGCTTTGAATATGGCGAGGAGCAGATAGTATTAGACAGACGGAGGAGTAGGTAGTGCAGACTCCAGAGGCACTCCCGATATTTTGAAAGTGCAGCTCCAGCTTTTCACAGTGACGGTGAAAGAGCGCGGAAAATGTCTTGGTATGACCACATTCAAGGGTCCTACAAACGCTGCGTTTGTATGGCCTCGCAGAGATTTTCTCCGCTCTCGCACTTTTGTCAACTCATCCAGATACCTCTCACGAATGCCACTCCGCTCAACAGTCCTCACCTCACTACACCGTCGCCGCCATGGCCCACTACCGCGATGACGACGACGTTATGAACGACGACCTGGGAGACTACGCCCAAACCAGTGGAGCAGCAGAGCAATTGCAGACCATGGTGTAGAGCGACACAAGCACTCCAATGAGCGACCAAGAGCTCATCCTATGCGACAGCCTGGTACAAGGCAACTACAACATCAAGCTCTTCATGGTAAAGAGCAAAGACATGTACAAGCCCAGCCTCGACACCATGTACCACAACGAGGCCGAGGCGGTAATGACCAACATCCCCGAAGATCTCCAACTGCCCGTCGTCTTTGGCGCGTAAGACATCGTAAGCAAGACTTTTAATATCGCCCGACATGATTCCTTTCGTCTAATAGTTCCACACCAGATCGCAAGCCACAACTTCGTCGCCCTCAAGACACACCAAGAACTCTCCATCACACGCATCATCTGGCTCTACGCCATCGACAGAAACCACTCCCTGTCCCGCTACCACCCGCAATGCCGCCTCAACGTCATCGCCATGATGTACGCCCGCGAAGCCCGTGGGCCCCCCCCCCCCCCCCCCCCCACCCCACCCCCCCCCCCCCCCACCCCCCCCGCG
>Ga0265797_10004860_pt1 | contig 20115 bp, 14 predicted proteins | sample P2T30metagenome_FD_192433 | JGI IMG/M metagenome (GOLD analysis project Ga0265797, IMG submission 192433) | Plant litter microbial communities from East Loma Ridge, Irvine, California - P2 T30 | ecosystem: Environmental > Terrestrial > Plant litter > Unclassified | place: USA: California...
TCACCAGCAACATCGACATCAACGACCCCAGCGCCTTCGGCTGGTACCAGGCGGGCCAGAACCTGTCCGGCCTGCGCACCGACCTGTACCAGCGCACCAACACGACCAAGGGCACGCGCCTGAACCTGAACTGGGGCGAGGAGAAGTTCGCGATCAAGGTCGGCGGTTCCTTCGACGACATCACGCGCCGCTTCACCGGCAGCGACTACACGAATCCCGAAGCATGGATGAACTACGTCTGCGGGAACAACGTCAGCTACCAATTCTATGCGCCGAACACGGCGCTGCAGGGGCAGTGCGACGGGCGTTCCACGCCGGGCGTGGCGCTGGACCCGTCGCTGTATCCGGGCTACGGCACCGGCGCCAGCGCCGGCCAGACGGCGCAGTTGGTCTACCTGGGGTCGAAGGTGACCAATGCCGACCTGGCCAAGTACGTGCACAAGAGCGACCACGGTTTCATCACGGTCGACTGGGACCAGTTTGCGAAGGACACCAACTACGAGAACTTCAAGCAGCACATGTACGGCGTGGCGACCGCCGGCGGCGGCTACCTGCGCGAAAAGGTCAGCGCCTTCTATGTCGAGACCAATGGCCGCATCCCGGTGTTCGGCCACACGCTGCGCTACAACGCCGGCGTGCGCTATGCCACCACCGAGCAGACCATCGGCGCGCCGCAGAATCCGGCCGATCCGCGCAACGCCGCCCAGAACCTGCTGAACGGCGGCCGCTATCCGAACGTGCAGACCTGGGTCTACGAGACGACCAAGTACCACAACGTCCTGCCCTCGTTTAACCTGTCCTACAACCTGACGCGCGACCTGATCGCGCGCGCTTCCGGTTCCAAGTCGATGACCCGCGCCAACCCGGCCGACCTGCACCAGACCCAGCTGACGATCGGCGACCAGGGCGTAAACCAGGGCAGCGTGTCGAACCCGAACCTGAAACCCTTCAAGGCGAACGCGCTCGACCTGGCGCTGGAGTGGTATTTCAGCCGCGAGGGCTACGTGGCGCTGTCCGGCTTTGCCAAGGACATCGTCAGCCGGCCGGGCCAGCGTCTGGTCGACTACACGCTGTCGCAGCTGGACCAGATCTACGGCACCGTGGGCCTGACCGACGCGCAGCAGGCGGCGGTGGATGCCGCCGGCGGCCGCGACCAGAAGCACGTGATCATCACCGAGCCCTACGACATCAACACCAAGCTCAAGGTACGCGGTTTTGAATTCACCTGGCAGCAGCCGCTCGACATGCTGCCGGTCAAGGGTTTCGGCTTCACCGGCAACTTCACCTACACCAAGCAGACGGACGAGGTCGCGGGGTCGCCGCCAGTGGCGGGCGTACCGCCGCGCACCAACAACCTGACCGTCTACTACGAGCGCAACGGCCTGAACCTGCGCGTGGCGCGCCAGTACACGTCCAGCCTGATCAGCAACACCAGCACCGGCCTGTCGACGGGCGTATATGCCTACTCGACCGGGCGCTCGCAGGTGGACCTGTCGGCCGGCCTGAACCTGCAGAAGATGTTCGGCTTCCGCTACAACACGGACCTGACGCTGAGCGTCTGGAACCTGAACCGGGCGAAGAGCCAGAACTACACGCAGTTCACCAACGCGGTCTACGACCAGAACGATCCGGGCCGCAGCTACACCATGTCGCTGCGGACCACCTTCTGACATGGCGGAGCGCAAGCCTATCTACCGTGGTGCGGTCCTCGCCGCCGTGATGGCCGCCATGGCGGCGATCACGGCGGCGACGGCCCCTACTTCCGCGGCGCAGACCTGGACCGCCGACAACGGCAACGGCACCTTCACGAACCCCCTGTTCTACGACGAGTTCTCGGACCCGGACATGATCCGGGTGGGCGACTGGTTCTACCTGACCGGCACCACCATGCACGCCATGCCCGGCTTGCCGGTGCTGCGCTCGAAGGACCTGGTCAATTGGGAGTTCGTGAGCTACGCCGCCGACAAGCTCGATTTCGGCCCGGCCTACCGGCTCGAGGACGGCAAGAACATCTACGGGCGCGGCATCTGGGCGCCGAGCCTGCGCTTCCACGACGGCAGCTTCTATATCTTCAGCAACGTCAACGGCCGCGCGACGCAGGTCTACAGCGCGACCGACCCGAAGGGCCCGTGGACCCACCGCGAGATGAAGCGCGGCCTGCACGACCTGTCGGTGCTGTTCGACGACGACGGCAAGGCCTACGTGGTCTGGGGCCACCAGGACATGCACATCGCGCAGTTGACGGCCGACCTGACCGACATCGTGCCGGGCACCGAAAAGGTGCTGTTCGCGAAGACGGACGGCATGGGCGAGGGCGCGCACTTCTACAAGATCGACGGCAAATACTACATCCTGAGTGCCAACTACGCCGGAGGATTCCGCATGCCGGCCGCGCGCGCGGACAAGGTGTACGGGCCGTATGAAGTGAACCAGGCGATCAGCCGCGACGAAGCCTTCGGCATGTCGGCCGGCCACGGGCTCAAGAACAAGGCGCCGCCGTTCGAGATCGCGCCGCCCGACCCGGGCAAGTCGGCGGGGCCACTGCACCAGGGCGGCATCATCCTGACCCCGGCCGGGGAGTGGTGGGGCTTTTCGATGATGGACGCCAATTCGGTGGGTCGCCTGCTGGCGCTGTCCCCGGTCACCTGGAAGGATGGCTGGCCGTATTTCGGCCTGCCCGGCAACCTGGGCCGCACCCCGCGCACATGGGTCAAGCCGAAGACGGCGGCACCGCAAGCCATCGCCGTGCCCTACGCGCGCAGCGACGACTTCTCGGCACCGGCCCTCAAGCCCATCTGGCAATGGAACCACGTGCCGGTCGAGGGCAAGTGGTCGCTGCTCGAGCGGCCGGGTTTCCTGCGCCTACATACCTTGCCGGCGGCATCGTTCTGGGAGGCCCGCAACACCCTGACCCAGCGTGCGATCGGCCCGATGTCCGCGCCGACCGTGGTGCTCGACGTGTCCGGCCTGAAGGACGGGGACGTGGCCGGGCTGGGCCTGCTGAACCTGCCGTACGCCACCTTCGGTATCGAAAGGACGGCGCAGGGCTTGTCCGTCGCCGTGCATGACCAGGCGACGGGCAAGACCACGCGCGCAGGCATTGCGGCGCGGCGCGTCTGGCTGCGCGCCGATTGCGACTTCCTGGCCGAACAGGCGCGCTTCAGCTATTCAAGCGACGGCAAGACCTTCACGCCGATCGGCGACGCCTTCACCATGGTCTACCAGCTCACCACCTTCCAGGGCGTGCGCTACGCGTTGTTCGCCTACAACCGCATGAAAGGCCAGGGCGGTTACGCCGACTTCGACAGCGTCGACATCCATGAACCCCATCCGCACGGCTTGATGCGGCCGATACCGCTCGGCCGGCGCATCGTGCTGGCGTCGTACAAGGCCTCGACCGGCTTGCGCGCCATCGGCGGCCAGCTCGCGCGCGGGGCGCCCTCGCCCTTCGTCGTGCGGGACATGGGCCTGGGCCGCGTGGCCTTGCAATCCGGGGCATACTATCTTGGCGTGGACGCCGATGGGGGCGTGCGCCTGCGGCCCGGCCCAGCGGCGGCGGCGCACAGCTTCCAGTGGATCGAAACGCCGACCGGCGAGCTGGCCCTGATGTCGCTCGTCACCAACCGTTTCCTGCGCATCGATCCGCGCAGCGGGGCGATCGCGGCCGATAGCCCGGGACCGGCGCCCGGCGGCGGCGACGGCGTGCGCTTCGCCTGGGCGGCCGCCATGCAGGACCTGAATAACAAGGGAACACCATGAAGATGGATTTGCAGCGCATCCTGCGCTTCCTGTTGGCTTTCGTCGCCGCGGCCGCGGGCCTGGGCGCCGCGCCGGCCCATGCCTTGGGCGAGCGCACTTTCGTACGCTTCGAGGCGGCGGACGGCGCGATCCGGCTGGCCGACGCCCGGCTGGTGGTCGACGAGGAAGACTACCCGGGCGTGCGCCGCGCCGCAAGCACCCTGCGCGAGGACATCGGCCGCGTCACCGGCAGGCAGCCGGCCATGGGCGACGCCGCGCCCGGCCAGGACCTGGTGCTGGTCGGCACGCTGGGCAAGAGCGCGCTGATCGACCGCCTCGCGCGCGAGGGCCGCATCGACGCCGCGGCCGTGCGCGGCAAGTGGGAGGGCTACCTGATCCAGGCAGTGCGCGATCCGATGCCGGGCGTGGCCCGGGCGCTGGTCATCGCCGGCAGCGACAAGCGCGGCACCATCTTCGGCGTCTACACGCTGTCCGAACAGATCGGAGTCTCGCCCTGGCACTGGTGGGCCGACGTGCCGCCGGCGCGCCACGCCGTGGTGGCGGTCGCGGACGGCACCCGGGTCCTTGATGCGCCCGTGGTGCGCTACCGCGGCATCTTCCTGAACGACGAGGCGCCGGCGCTCACCGGCTGGGCCAGGGAAAAGTTTGGCGGGCTGAATCACCGGTTCTACGAAAAGGTGTTCGAGCTGATCCTGCGCCTGCGCGGCAACTACCTGTGGCCGGCGATGTGGGGCAATGCATTCTACGACGACGATCCGCTGAACGGCCCGCTGGCCGACGAGATGGGCATCGTCATGGGCACCTCGCACCATGAACCGATGATGCGCGCGCAAAAGGAATGGCACCGGATGGGCGGCAAGGACTGGAACTACAACACCAACGCCGCCCAGCTGAAGGACTTCTGGCGCGGCGGCCTGCAGAACACGCGCGACTGGGACAAGGTGGTCACGGTAGGCATGCGCGGCGACGGCGACGAGCCGATGTCGGAAAGCGCGAACGTCAGCCTGCTCGAACGCATCGTGGCCGACCAGCGCGACATCGTCAAGCAGGTCACCGGCAAGCCGGTCCAGGAAACGCCGCAATCCTGGGCCCTGTACAAGGAAGTCCAGGAGTACTATGAAAAGGGGATGCGCGTGCCGGACGACGTGACCCTGCTCTGGTGCGACGACAACTGGGGCAATATCCGCCGCCTGCCGACGCTGGACGAACGCAAGCGCGCGGGCGGCGCCGGCATCTACTACCACTTCGACTACGTCGGCGGCCCGCGCTCGTACAAGTGGATCAACGTCACGCCGCTGCCCAAGGTGTGGGAACAGATGCACCTGGCCTGGCGCTACGGCGCGGACCGGCTGTGGATCGTCAACGTCGGCGACCTCAAACCCATGGAAGTGCCGATCGAGTTCTTCCTGACCTACGCCTGGAACCCCGCCGCCTGGCCGGCCGAGCGCCTGCCGGACTACCTGAAGCTGTGGGCCGCGCGCGAATTCGGGCCCGCGCAGGCGGATGAGATCGCGGACCTGGTCGAGCGCTATGCCCGGTACAACGGCCGGCGCCGCCCGGAGCAGCTGGCGCCGGACACCTACAGCGCCTTGCACTACCGCGAGTCCGAGCGCATCGTCGCCGACTACAAGGCGCTGGCCGAGCGCGCGGCGCGCGCGACGCAGCAGCTGCCGCCCGAGCGGCGCGACGCCTTCTTTCAATTGGTGACCTACCCGGTGAGCGCATCCGCCGTGCTGAATGAACTGTATGCGACAGTGCAGCGCAACCGCATGCACGCGGCCCAGGGCCGGGCCGACACCAACGAGCTGGCCGCGCGGGCACGCGGCCTGTTCGCGCGCGACGCCGAACTCGCGCGCCAGTACAACCAGGACCTCGCCGGCGGCAAGTGGAAGCACATGATGGACCAGACCCACATCGGCTACACCAGCTGGAACGACCCGAAGACGAACATCATGCCCGAGGTGCGCGAGATCAGCGTGCCGGCACGCGCGGACATGGGGGTGGCGGTGGAGGGCGACGAGCGCGCCTGGCCCGACGCCGGCGCCTTGCGCCTGATCCCGCTCGACCCCTACGAAAAGGCAGGCCGCACGATCGAGGTGTTCAACCGCGGCAGCCAGCCGTTCCGGTTCACGGCAAAGGCGGACGTGCCGTGGCTGACGCTGAGCCGGCAGCAGGGCAGCGTCGACAAGACGGAGCGGCTGCTGGTCGGCGTGCGCTGGGAGCGGGTGCCCGCAGGCAGCCGGGCCGGCCATGTGGTGATTACGGGGCCTGGCGGCGCCACGGCCAGTGTCGAGGTGCCGCTCGCGCATGCGCGGGCGGAGCAGTTGTCCGGCTTCGTCGAGACCGGCGGCGTGGTCGCGATCGAGGCCGAGCATTATGCGCGGGCCACGGCACCAGGCGGGCGCAGCTGGCTGCGCGTGCCGGGCCTGGGCCACACGCTGTCCGGCGTGACCACTCTGCCTGTCGATGGGCCGTCCGCGACGCTGGGGGAGGGCATGCGGCTCGAGTACGACGTCCACCTCTTCAGCGCCGGCAAGGTCAAGGTGCAGGCGACGCTGGCGCCGACCCTGAAATTCCGGCCCGGCCCCGGCTTCCGCTACGCCGTCTCGTTCGACGACGACGCGCCGCAGATCGTCGACGTGCATGCGGACACGTCGGAGCGGCATTGGGCACAGACGGTGTCCGACGGCGTCACGCGCCTGGTCTCGGAACACCAGCTCGACAAGCCGGGCCGCCACACGCTCAAGTTCTGGTCGCTGGATCCGGGACTGGTGCTGGAGCGCCTCGTGATCGATGCCGGCGGCCTGAAGCCGAGCTACCTCGGCCCGCCGGAAAGCCCGCGGGCCGGCGTGGCCCGCTTGCGCGAGTAGACGCCGGTCGAGCGATGGCATCCGGATCGTGTGCGCCCATGTATGGAGCTTGTTTTCATTTAGCATAAGCGCATTTGCATGCACACGGATGGAATGATGACGATCTTGGACGAAGCGCTGCTGGTCTGGCTCGAGGCGCACGCGGATGGACTCGACGCGGATGCCGCAGGCGGCGGTGGGTTGCTGGCGCGGCTGGCAGGGGCCGGGCTGTTCAGGATCGGCGTGCCGACGGACGCCGGCGGGTCCGGCGGCGCCTTCAGCGCCAGCGTGCGTACCGTCGCCGCGCTGGCGGAAACCTCGCTGGGCGTTGCCTTCGTGTTCTGGGCCCAGCGCGCCGTCATCGAATGCCTGCTGGCGAGCCCGAACCGCGCGCTGGCGGACCGGCTCCTGCCGGCGCTGCTGGAGGGCCGCCTGGCCGGGGCGCCCGGCCTGTCGAATGCGATGAAATTCCTGGGCGGCCTGGACCGCCTGCGGGCATCCTGCGCCGCCGGCCCGGACGGCTTGCGCCTGGAGGGGGCGGTGCCCTGGGCCACCAACCTGCACCCGCAGGGTTTCGTCGTCCTGATCGCCGCGGGGGACGAACACGGCGACAACCCGTCTGTGCTGGCCGTCCCTCACCATGCGCAAGGCGTGCGGCGCGAACCGGACCTGGACCTGCTGGCGCTGCGGGGCACGCATACCGCCGCGCTGCGCCTGGACGGGGTCGAACTCGACCCGGCCTGGCAGCTTCACCGACAGGCCAGGGTATTCCTGCCGGCGATCCGTCCCGCCTTCGTCGGCCTGCAATGCGGGCTGGGGCTGGGCCTGGCGCGGGCGTCGATCGATGCGGCGCGCCGGGCGCTCGAAGGGCGGCCATCGATCCTGGACGGCGAACTCGCGGCGCTGGAAGCGGAGATCGAGGCGGCCTGGCAGGCGCTGTCGAGTGGGCTCGACGCGGGGCGCTTGCGCGAGCGGCCGCGCGAACTGCTGGCGCTGCGGCTGCGCATGGTCGGGATCGCCGCGGAGGCGGTCGCGCTGGAGTTGCAGGCGCTGGGCGGACGCGCGCTGCTGCGCGGCCAGGATGGCGGCTACGCGCGGCGTGCGCGCGAGGCGGCCTTCCTGGCGGTGGTGACGCCGACGGTGGCGCAGCTCAAGGGCGACCTGGCGAAGCAAGCAGCGCAGGCAGCTCCCCCAGCGAATCGATGAGCGCAGCGCAGCGCATGGCGTCGATGCCTTCGATCCCGGGATAGCCGTAGCGCACGATCACCACCGGCATCCGCGCGGCCCGCGCGGCGGCGACGTCGACTCCGGAATCGCCGACCAGCAGGGCGCGGCCGGGATGCGCCTGCAGGACGCCGCAAGCATGCAGCAGCGGCGCCGGGTCCGGCTTCATGCGCTCCAGCGTGTCGCCCGCCACCACCACCTCGAACCAGGGCGCCAGCGCGTGGATGTCCAGCAGGGCGGCGCTCGCCGCGCGTGGCTTGTTGGTGACGCAGGCCAGCCGGCAGCCGGCTTGCCGCAAGGCCGCCAGGCCTGTGCGCACACCGGGGAACACCTTGCCGTAACGGCCGTTGGTGTCGCGGTAGTGGCGCTGGAAAACGTCCAGCGCCTGCTGCTCGTCCAGGCGCGCATCGCCAGTGGCCCGCAGCACACGCCGCACCAGCGCAGGCACCCCGTTGCCGATGAAGCCGCGCACGGTGTCGAACGGCAGGGGACGCGCGCCCAGTTGCAGCAGGGTGCGCCCGACGGCCTCAAAGATATCCGGCGCGGTATCGACCAGGGTCCCGTCGAGGTCCAGCAGTACCGTGTCGAGGGTGGGGAATGGCATGGCGGTCCTCGTCAGACGGCGTGCAGGGCGCGCTTGCGGCGCTCCATCATGCGCAGGATGAAGGGCGTGAAGATCAGCTGCATGGCCAGTTCCATCTTCCCGCCCGGGACGACGATGGTGTTCGCGCGCGACATGAAGGCGTCGTGCACCATCGCCAGCAGGTACTGGAAATCGATGCCTTTCGGATCGGCGAAGCGGATCACCACGAAGCTTTCGTCCGGCGCCGGGATGTCGCGCGCGATGAAGGGATTCGAGGTATCGACGCATGGCACGCGCTGGAAGTTGACGTGGGTGCGCGAGAACTGCGGGCAGATGTGGTTCACGTAGTCCGGCATGCGGCGCAGGATGGTGTCGGTCACCGCCTCGGTCGAATAGCCGCGCTTGGCCTTGTCGCGCCACAGCTTCTGGATCCACTCGAGGTTGATCACCGGGACCACGCCGATCAAGAGGTCCGGGTGGCGCGCCACGTCGGTCGATCCGTGCACCACGGCGCCGTGCAGGCCTTCGTAGAACAGCAGGTCGGTATCCGGCGGCAGGTCTTCCCAGGCCGTGAAGGTGCCCGGCGCCTGGCCGTAGTGGGCCGCGTCCTCGTGGTCGTGCAGGTATTTGCGGCAGCGGCCGGTGCCGTCCCGGGCGTAGTTGGCGAACAGCGCTTCGAGATCCTCGAACAGGTTGTTCTCGGGGCCGAAGTGGCTGAAGCTGGCGTCGCCCGCCAGTTCGGCGGCGGCCAGCCGGGTCTTCATTTCCTCGCGGTCGTGGCGGTGGAAGCTGTCGCCCTCGACGATGACGGCGCGGATCCGCTCGCGCCGGAAGATGCATTCGAAGGTGCGGCTGACCGAGGTGGTGCCGGCACCCGAGGAGCCGGTGATGGCGATGATGGGGTGGCGTTCCGACATGGCGGCCTCCATCCTCAGGCCTGCGCCCGGAACAGGCCGTGGTCGTGGAACAGCGGCGAGGGCAGGTCGGGCCGCGCATCGTGGTGGTAGCCCTCGATGCGGTCGACTTCCTCGCGCGCGCCGAACACCAGGCCGACGCGCTGGTGCAACGCGCAAGGCGCCACCGCCAGCACCGGGCGACGGCCCGTGCTGGCGCAGCCCCCCGCCTGTTCGACGATGAAACCGATGGGATTGGCCTCATACAGCAGGCGCAGGCGGCCCCGCATGTCCGGGTGCCGGCTGTCGCACGGATACAGGAACACGCCGCCGCGCATCAGGATGCGGTGCGCTTCCGCCACCAGCGAGGCGATCCAGCGCATGTTGAAATCCTTGCCGCGGGGCCCGGTGCGGCCGGCCAGGCATTCGTCGACGTAGCGCTTGACCGGCGCTTCCCAGAAGCGGCTGTTGGAAGCGTTGATCGCGAACTCGCTTGTCGCCGCCGAAATCGTCAAGGCCGGGTGGGTCAGCATGAATTCGCCCAGATCCGCATCCAGCGTGAAGCCCTGGACGCCCTTGCCGACGCTGAGCACCAGCATGGTCGCCGGGCCGTAGATCGCGTAGCCGGCGGCGACTTGCGAGCTGCCCGGCTGCAGGAAATCCGCTTCACAGGCCGGCGCGGCATCGCCCTGCGGCGCGCGCAGCACCGAAAAGATGCTGCCGACGGCGACGTTGACGTCGATGTTCGACGAGCCGTCGAGCGGATCGAACAGCAGCAGGTACTTGCCCCTGGGGTAGCGTTCGGGAATCCGGTACGGACCTTCCATCTCTTCCGACACCATGCCCGCCAGGTTGCCGCCCCATTCGTTGAGTGCGACGAAGGTACGGTTGCCGGCCACGTCCAGCCGGTGCTGGGTCTCGCCCTGCACGTTGACGGCGCCGCCGGCGTCGTCGCAGGCGCCGAGCGCGCCGAGGGACACCTGGCGCGCGATGCTCTTGCAGGCCAGCGCCACCTGCAGGATCAGGCTGTTGAAATCGCCGCTGGCGTGCGGGAAGCGGCGCCTTTCCTCGATCAGGAACTGGGTCAGGGTCGTGCGGCAGGGCAGGCTCATGGCAGTCTCCGGCGGTCTACATGGACGTGGCCTGCGCGCGCAGGCGCTGCAGGATGCTGCGGTAGCCGAGGTCCGCGTCGGGCGCGCCGAACACGGCGCTGCCGGCCACGAAGGTGTCCGCCCCGGCGGCGCGGATGGCGCCGATGTTGTGCGCACTCACGCCGCCGTCGACCTGCAGCCGGATCGGCTGGCCGCCCGCCGCCGCGTGGGCATCGATGCGCGACCTGGCCTGGCGCAGCTTGTCCAGCGTACCCTCGATGAAGGCCTGGCCGCCAAAGCCCGGGTTCACGCTCATCAGGAGCACCAGGTCGAGGTTGTCCATCACGTGGTCGAGCAGCGCCAGCGGCGTGGCCGGGTTGAAGGCCAGCCCGGCCTTGCAGCCGTGTTCGCGGACCAGGCCGAGGGTGCGGTCGATGTGGCGGCTGGCCTCCGGGTGGAAGGTGATCAGGTCGGCGCCGGCCCTGGCGAACAGCGGCACCAGCGCATCGACCGGCTCGGCCATCAGGTGGACGTCGATCGGGATCGCTGCGTGCGGCCTGATTGCCGCGCACACCAGCGGGCCGACGCTGAGGTTGGGCACGTAATGGTTGTCCATGACGTCGAAATGCAGCAGGTCGGCGCCGGCGGCTTCGACCGCGCGCACTTCCTGGCCCAGGCGTGAAAAATCGGCCGACAGCAGGGAAGGGGCGATCCAGATCGATGGGGCGGTCATGATGTGAGCTCCTCGGGTTGGGCGGCGGCGTGCCAGCGGCGCAGCAGCGCCAGGTCGACCCAGCGCCGTGGGATACCGGGCAGGTCGATGGGATGGGCCGGATCGCCCAGGTGGTCCAGGCACAGCAGCGCGCCCGTGACATCCTGGCCGCGCGTCCAGGCGGTCGGCGTCACGATGGCCGGGATGCCCGCCGCGCGCGCGGCGCGCAGGCCATTGGCGGAGTCCTCGAAGGCCAGGCAGTCGGCGCCGGCCAGGCCGAGGGCCGCCAGCGCCGCCAGGTAGACGTCCGGCGCCGGCTTCTTGGCGGCGGCCGTGCCGGCGTCGCAGACCGCCGCGAATAGCTTGCGCCAGTTGCGCCCGAAAGGTGGGCGCAGCAGGGCATCGATGTTGGCCGGCGTGGTGGTGCTGGCGATTGCCAGCGGCAGGCGCGCCGCCCGCGCCTCGCGCACCAGGCGCCGGATGCCGGGCCGCAGCGCAAGCCGGCCCGCGTCCGCCAGCCGTGTGTAATGCCCGGTCTTGCGCGCATGGAGGACCTCGACGAGGGCGTGCGCGCCGGGCGCCCCGGCGGCGGACGGATCGGCGGCCTGCCAGAAGTGGCAGATGCGCTCCCTGCCGCCGGCGATCCCGAGCAGGCGGGCATAGACCGGCACGCTCCAATCCCAGCCAAGGCCGGCCTCGGCAAAGGCGGCGTTGAAGGCGGCGCGGTGCGCTTCCTCGGTATCGGCCAGCGTGCCGTCGACGTCGAAGAGCAAGGCCTTCAGCATGGCGCCTCCCCGCCCGCATCAGGCAGGGCCGGGGCCGCGAACACGCGGCTGGCCAGCAGGTCGGGCGCGCGCAGGGTCGACAGCCATTCCTGGTCCGGAAAGGCGGCCGGGTCCCGCAGCAGGCGCGAGGCGTGGCGCAGGCGCGCGCGGTCGAGCGCGTTGCGCACGCTGCGCGCGTTGGCGAAGTGCGGCTGGCCGCGGCGCCGCTCGAGGTAGTCGATGAAGACCCGGGCCGCTTCCTCGTCGAAGCGGTAATCCATCGCCGCCAGCATCAGGCCGGCGATGCGCGCCAGCTCGTCGACGCCGTAGTCGGGGAAGTCGATGTGGTGGGCGATGCGCGAGGACATGCCAGGGTTCGACGCGAAGAAGCGGTCCATCCGGTCCTTGTAGCCGGCCAGGATCACGACCAGGTCGTCGCGCTGGTTTTCCATCACCTGCAGCAGGATCTCGATGGCTTCCTGGCCGTAGTCGCGTTCGTTCTCGGGACGGTAGAGATAATAGGCTTCGTCGATGAACAGCACGCCGCCCATGGCCTTCTTGAGCACCTCGCGCGTGCGCGGCGCCGTGTGGCCGATGTACTGGCCGACCAGGTCGTCGCGCGTGACGGCGACCAGGTGGCCCTTGCGCACGTGGCCGAGGCGGTGCAGGATGGCCGCCATGCGCAGCGCGACCGTGGTCTTGCCGGTGCCCGGGTTGCCGGTAAAGCACATGTGCAGGCTGGGCGCGCGGCCGGCCAGGCCGTGTTCGGCGCGCAGCTTGTCGACCAGCAGCAGCGCGGCGATGTCGCGGATGCGCCGCTTGACCGGCGCCATGCCGACCAGATCGCGGTCCAGCCCGTCCAGCAGTTCGGCGATGCCGGACTCGATCAGCGCGGCGGCGAAGGGATTGGCGGCCAGCTGCGGTGGAAGGTCGTCGGTCCGCATGTCACTGCTCCGCCGCATCAGGCGCGACATCAGGCCCGGCATAGCGCGCGCCTTCGGGCCGCGCCTGCACCGCATAGCTCTCGATGCTGTAACGGACGGTGCGCCCCTCGGCTTCCTGGCGCACCAGCCGGAACCCGGGTTCGACCGCCGGGCGGTTCACGATAAAGGCCAGCACGATCGATTCGACCCCATGGCTGGCATCGAAGGCCGTCAGGCGGATGTACTGGTCGGGGAACGCGGCGCGGCAGCGCGCCAGCTCACCCATGACGGCGGCGGCGTCGCGCACGTCGAACATCGGCGGCCCGAACATCTCCCAGTAGGTGTTGCGCGGGTGGGGATCGTCGGTGGTCTCGATACCCATGGCCCAGCCCTGGGCCAGGCAATAGTCGACCTGGCGCGCGACCTGTTCGTCGCTCAGGTCGGGCAGGAAGGAAAACGTACCTTGCGTGATGCGCATGATGCTCTCCTCAGACCACGGATGGCGTCGGGGTGAAGTCGGAAGTGTCGGTCGGGGTGTAGTTGAAGGTGATGTCGCCCCAGGTGTCGAGCGCGGCCCGCAGCGGCGCGCACCAGCGTGCGGCGTCGCGCAGGATGTCCGGGCCTTCTTCGTGAATATCGCGCCCTTCGTTGCGCGCCAGGACCATCGCTTCCAGCGCCACCCGGTTGGCGGTGGCGCCGGCCTGGATGCCCTGCGGGTGGCCGATGGTGCCGCCGCCGAACTGCAGCACGACGTCGTCGCCGAACAAAGCGAGCAGCTGGTGCATCTGGCCGGCGTGGATCCCGCCGGAGGCGACCGGCATCACCTTGCGCAGCGCGCCCCAGTCCTGGTCGAAGAACAGGCCGCGCGCCAGGTCGACTTCTGTATGGCTGTCGCGGCAGACCTTGTAGTAGCCCTGCACCGTCATCGGGTCGCCTTCCAGCTTGCCGACAGCAGTGCCGGCATGCATGTGGTCGACGCCGCACAGGCGCAGCCACTTGGCGATCACGCGGAAGGACACACCATGGTTCTTCTGGCGCGTGTAGGTGCCGTGGCCGGCGCGGTGCAGGTGCAGCACCATGTCGTTCTGCCGGCACCAGTGCGACATCGACTGGATCGCGGTCCAGCCGACCACCAGGTCGATCATGACGATGAGCGAGCCGAGTTCCTTCGCGAATTCCGCCCGCCGGACCATCTCTTCCATCGTGCCGGCGGTGACGTTCAGGTAGTGGCCCTTGACCTCGCCGCTGGCGGCGCTGGCGCGGGCCACCGCTTCCATCACGAACAGGAAGCGGTCGCGCCAGTGCATGAAGGGTTGCGAGTTGATGTTCTCGTCGTCCTTCATGAAGTCCAGGCCACCCTTCAAGCCTTCGTACACGACGCGGCCGTAATTGCGGCCCGAGAGGCCCAGCTTCGGCTTGGTGGTGGCGCCCAGCAGCGGGCGGCCGAACTTGTCCAGGCGCTCGCGCTCGACGATGATGCCGGTCGGCGGCCCGCTGAAGGTCTTGACGTAGGCGAGCGGGAAGCGCATGTCTTCCAGCCGCAAGGCTTTCAAGGGCTTGAAGCCGAACACATTGCCGATGATGGAGGCGGCCAGGTTGGCGACCGAGCCTTCCTCGAACAGCGACAGGTCGTAGGCCACCCGGCAGAAGAACTGGCCCGGGTTGTTCGGCACCGGATCGATCCGGTAGGCCTTGGCGCGGTACATGTCGCAGGCCGTCAGGCGGTCGGTCCAGACCACGGTCCAGGTGGCGGTCGAGGACTCCCCGGCCACGGCCGCCGCCGCCTCGACGGCATCGACGCCTTCCTGCGGCGTGATGCGGAACAGGGCCAGCACATCGGTATCCTTCGGCACATAGTCGGGGGCCCAGTACCCCATCTGTGCGTACTTCAGCACGCCGGCCGAATAGCGTTGCTTCGCATCCCTGATCTCCACGAAACCGTCAGCTTCCATCGCGATTCTCCTTGGGTGAGCACGTCGAGCCATCCATGGACAGGAGCATAGGAAGGGGCTAGCATCAGGTCCAATCAATAAGATCGCCGCCGGTATCAGTGCTTCCTTATGGGAGGGTCATGATGCGCCGCTACACGCTCCGCCAGCTCGACACCTTCATCGAAGTCGCGCGCCAGCTGTCGATCTCGCGCGCCGCGTCCGCCCTGCACGTGTCGCAGCCGGCGGTCTCGATGCAGCTGCGCCAGCTGGAAGACGTGCTCGGGATGCCGCTCTATGAACAGGCGGGGCGCGGCATCGTGCTGACCGAGGCCGGCCAGGAGGTGCTGGCGCATGCCCAGGCCGCCACGGCCCAGCTCAGGCAGATGGAAGATGCAATGGCGGCCCGGCGCGGCATCCGCAAGGGACGGGTCGACCTGGGCATGGTCAGCACCGCCAAGTATTTCGTGCCGATGCTGCTGGTGCTGTTCCGCAAGAAGTTCCCGGACATCGAGATCACGCTGCAGATCCACAACCGCGAGCGCATCATGCAATTGCTGCTGCTGGGCGAGGTCGACCTGGTGATCATGGGGCGGGCGCCGGAGGCGATCGACTGCGTGGCGAGCGCCTTCGCCACCAATCCGCTGGGCGTCATCTGCGCGCCGGAACACCCGCTGTCGCGGCGCCGCAATGCCCCGCCGGCCATCCTCGACGGCCAGGTCTTCGTCGTGCGCGAGACCGGGTCCGGGACGCGCCAGGCGATGGAACGCCTGTTCGGCGAACACGGCATCCGCCCGCGCATCGCGATGGAAATGCCGAGCAACGAAACCATCAAGCAGGCGGTGATGGCGGGCATGGGCATGAGCTTCCTGTCGCTGCGGACGATCCGCCAGGAACTCGCGTCCGGCCACCTGGTGCTGGTCGACATCCAGGGCTTGCCGATCGTGCGCCACTGGCACATCACGCACCTGGCGGCCAGGCGATTGTCGCCGGCGGCGGCGGCGTTCAAGGATTTCATCCTCGAGGAGGCGGGGGCCTTGATCACCTCGTGGGCGTAAAGCCAGGCGAACAACTCGGCACACTCAAGCGTGCGCGGCTGGGCAGCGACATGCGCTCGGGGTATGATGTGGGCCGGCAACGCATGGTTGCCGAAGTCCGGAAGTCTCGATGAAGCTCAGCCATAAAATCGCCGCCGCGCTCGCATTCTGCGCCGCCGCGGCCCTCGTTCCCTGTTCCACCCTCGCACAGACTGCCCCTGCCGCCATCCACACGCTGGCGCTCCAGGCAAAGCAGTCGTCGACGCCGCCGTCGGGCCCCTACGACGAGCGCGCCTGGCTCGACCGGTTCTACGCCCCGCGCAAGTTCGCGCCGGCCTGGAACCCGTCGACCGCCGCCGCCGCCCTGTGGGTGCTGCGCCAGGCCAGGCTGCAAGGCCTGGACCCGGCCGACTACGGTGCCGACGCGCTCAAGCGCCAGCTGGACGGCGGCGCGGCGGTCGGCACCCCGCGTTTCGACGTGGCGCTTACCTCGGCGATGCTGCACTACCTGGCCGACCTGCGCGTCGGCCGCGTGCGCTCGGAATTCCACACCCGCCTGCCGGATGCGCGCCTGAAGGCCTACGATCCGGTCGAGCGCCTGCGTACCGGCCTGGCCGGCGGCAAGCTGCAGGCCGCGGTGCGGGCGGCCGAGCCGCAGCTGTCGCATTACGCGCAGGTCAAGGCGGCGCTGGCGCACTACCGCGAGCTGGCCAAGGAACCGTATCCGGCGCTGCCGGCACCCGCGGCCAAGATCAAGCCGGGCGGCGCCTATCCGGAAGCGGGCGCGCTGTTCAAGCGCCTGGTGCTGCTGGGCGACCTGCCGGCCGATGCGCCGCCCCCGCCCGACAGCGTCTACAGCGAGCAGATGCGAGAGGGCGTCGAGCACTTCCAGGCGCGCCACGGCATCGACGAAGACGGCGTGCTGGGTCGCGGCACGATCGCCGCGCTGAACGTGACGCCGGCGCAGCGGGTGCGCCAGCTCGAACTGACGCTGGAGCGCCTGCGCTGGCTGCCGGACGTCGGTCCCGGGCCGCTGATCATGGTCGACCTGCCGGCCTACCGCCTGTGGGCGGTGAACAATGGCAGCAATGATGCACCGCTCGAGATGCGGGTCGTGATCGGCAGCGCGCTCAAGACCGAAACCCCGCTGTTCGTGGGCCAGATGCGCTACCTCGAATTCAACCCGTACTGGAACGTCCCGCGCAGCATCCTGGTAAAGGAGATCGTGCCCAAGATCGAGCGCGATCCGAAGTACCTGGCGCAGCACGAGATGGAAACGGTGCCGGCCGGCGCCAGCGTGGCCGACCTGAAGGCGGGTCGGGCGCGCGTGCGCCAGCGCCCGGGGCCGAAGAATTCGCTCGGGCCGATCAAGTTCGCGATGCCCAACCCGATGGACATCTACCTGCACTCGACCTCGGCGCAGGAACTGTTCCAGCGCAGCCGGCGCGATTTGTCGCACGGCTGCATCCGGGTCGAGCATCCGGCCGCACTGGCCCAGTTCGTGCTCGGGCGCCAGCGCCAGTGGACCGCCGACGCCATCCAGGAGGCGCTGCAGCCGGGACCGACGCGCCACGTCGACCTGGCGCGCCCGATCCCGGTCGTGATCTTCTATGCCACCGCCATCGTTGACAGCGAAGGCGGTGCGCGCTTCGCTGCCGACATCTATGGCCGCGATGCGCAGTTGCTGAAGACGCTGGCGGCGCGGCGCAGCCAGGTGGGGCCCGGGTAATCCATCCGGATTCTCACGAAATATTGCAGTGGTAGAAACAATACGGGGGCGGTAACATGACCGCCTTCCCCGGACTCTTCCTTGCACCATGCGCATCGTCTCCTTCCTTGCCGGCGCCGCAGCCTTGCGCCGCGCCGCGCTTCTGCAACTGGCCCTGCTGGCGGCAACGCTGGCCCATGCCGCCGAGCCACCGGTTCCCATCGCCGCCTTCTTCGACAATCCGAGCATGCGCGATGCGAAGATCTCGCCCGACGGCAAGCACGTGGCCATGCTGGTCAATCATGACAAGGGCCGCGACCAGCTCGGGGTGCTGACCCTGGCCGACCGCTCCGTCAGGCTGGTGGCCGGGTTCGCGGCCGCGGACGTGGGCCGTTTCGAATGGGTCGACAGCGAACGCCTGCTCTACGAATCGCGCGACAAGAACACCGCACCGGGCGAGGAATACGTCGCACCGGGCCTGTTTGCGGTGAACATCGACGGCAGCAAGCGGCGCCAGCTCGTGGCCCTGGCGGGGCCCAAGTTCATCAACAACGGCATGGAAGACGAGCGCGACATGCTGCCCTGGAACACCTTCATGCTGGACCAGGCCGGCGCCCAGGATTCGAGTTCGGTCTACGCGCGCATCGTCGACTTCGGGAAAGACCACAACATCCTGCGGGTGGAGCTGGTCAGGGTCGATACCGTCAGCGGGCGCTGGGAACAGGTGCCGGGCCCAAGCCCGGGGCAGGGCGAGACGATGGCATGGTGGCTCGACGCCAAGGGCCGGCCCGCGCTGGCCGCCACCGTGCGCGACAACATGGAGACCCTGCATTACCTCGACCCGAAGACGGGGGGCTGGCGCAAGCTGCTCACGCGCGACGTCTACCTGGGCAGCGCGGGCGCGTTCACGCCGCAGGGCTTCGGTCCCGACGGCACCTTGTACGTCACCAGTCGCCAGCAGCGCGACAAGAGCGCGCTGTTCGCCTACGACCTCGCCAGCGGCAAGCTGGCCGGGCGCCCGCTGGTGGACCTGGACGAATTCGACTTCAGCGGCGAGCTGGTGCCAGGAGCCGGCAAGCTGCTCGGCGTGCGCTACACCGCCGATACCGAAGGCACGGCGTGGTTCGATCCGGCCATGCAGCAGGCGCAGGCCGGCGTCGACAAGCTGCTGCCCGGCCGCGTCAACGTGCTGAGCGTCGGGGTCCGCTCCGCAACCCCGTTCGTGCTGGTCGAGTCGTGGTCGGACCGCCAGCCGCCGGTGTTCCTGCTGTTCGACCGCGACAGCGGCAAGCTCGCCAACCTGGGCCGGAGCCGTCCGGCGATCGATCCGGCCCGGATGGCGACCCAGGACCTGGTCATCGTCAAGGCGCGCGACGGCCGCTCGATCCCGACCTGGCTGACGGTGCCGGGCGGCAGCGAGGGCAGGAAGCTGCCGATGGTCGTGCTGGTGCACGGCGGCCCCTGGGTGCGCGGGGGCGAGTGGCGCTGGGACAGCGAGAGCCAGTTCCTGGCGTCGCGCGGCTACCTGGTGCTGGAACCGGAATACCGCGGCAGCACCGGCTATGGCGAAGCGCACTTCCGCGCGGGCTGGAAACAGTGGGGCCTGGCGATGCAGGACGACATCGCCGACGCGACGCGCTGGGCCATCGCACAGGGCAAGGCCGATCCGAAGCGCATCTGCATCGCCGGCTCCAGCTATGGCGGCTATGCCACGCTGATGGGCCTGGTGCGCGACCCGGACCTGTACAAGTGCGGCATCGACTGGGTCGGCGTGACCGACATCGACCTGCTGTACAGCGGCGACTGGACCCGCGACAGCGACATGTCGGCGGCCTACAAGCGCTACGGCATGCCTGCGCTGGTGGGCGATCCGGTCAAGGATGCCGCACAATTTACCGCCACCTCGCCCTTGAAGCAGGCCGCGCGCATCACCCAGCCGCTGCTGCTGGCCTATGGCGGCGCCGACGTGCGCGTGCCGCTGTACCACGGCCGCAAGCTGTATGACGCGGTGAAGCAGACCAACAAGCAGGTCGAATGGGTAGTCTACGACGAGGAAGCGCACGGCTGGAAACTGGCGAAGACGCGCCTGGATTTCTGGGGCCGGGTGGAACGCTTCCTGCAGCGCCAGATCGGCGCGGGCGGCCAGTAAGCGAACGGCGCACGCTGCGCCGGCAACTCGGCGGCGGTTTCGTGGTCTATGGAAGAGGAGACCATCGCCATGACATCGCACCGGAAACGCATTACCCTTGCAGCGGCCCTGACGGCGCTGTTGTGGCCATTCGCCGCGCGCGCCGACTGGGCGCAGTCCTCCGATCCGCTCGTGGTCCGGACCCGCCCGTCGGGCGGCGAAGTCCAGCTGCAGAACCCTCCCGGCTTCACCTGGGCCCCTTATCCCGGCGGCGCATCCCGCTACGAAGTCCAGGTCGCGCCGGAGGAGGGCGAGCCGGCCAGCGCGATCGTCGACCGCAACTGGTACCTGCCCACGCGGGCGCTGGCACAGGGCAGCTATACCTGGCGCGTGCGTCCCGCCGGTTCGGACGACTGGTCGGCGCCGCGCGCGTTCTCGATCACCGCCAAGTCGGCCGTCTTCGAGGTGCCGGACAATGCCACGCTCCGCGCGCGCATCCTGGCCCATGCCAGGCCA
>Ga0265797_10004861_pt1 | contig 20109 bp, 14 predicted proteins | sample P2T30metagenome_FD_192433 | JGI IMG/M metagenome (GOLD analysis project Ga0265797, IMG submission 192433) | Plant litter microbial communities from East Loma Ridge, Irvine, California - P2 T30 | ecosystem: Environmental > Terrestrial > Plant litter > Unclassified | place: USA: California...
CCCTCGTAGTCGGCCGAGCCGAGGGTGTCGAAGACCGGGCCCGGCTGCTCGATGAGGTACGGCGACGGGAGGAAGGTCAGGCCGAGGCCCGCGACCAGGGCGACGACGAGGAGGGTCCAGCCGACGGCGCCGCTGCGACGGGGGCGGTCGGCGCTCGGTCGAGCCGGGGGCGTGAACATGGCCACGGGTGGGTCCTTTCGGTGTTCGCCACGGGCGGAGCGGCGGACCCTGGGGCGTGGCCGAGGACCCAGGCTGTTCCTGCGGCCAGCCGATAGCGTAGTCAGCATGACTGATGATCCGCAGCGCGAGCCGGAGGACGAGTTCCGAGACATGCTGCGCCAGTTCCTCTCGGGTGGCTCCGACATCGATCCGTCGAAGCTCGCGGGGGCGGCTGGCCTGCCCGACGACCCGGCCTTCGTGGCGCGCCTCATGTCCCAGCTGCAGAACGCCGTGAACCGCAGCGGCGACGGCATCGACTGGTCGGTGGCCACCGAGCAGGCCACCGCCGTCGGCACCCAGAGCGCCGTGCCCGCCGACCCCGCCGAGACGGCCGCCCTCGAGCAGGCCTTCCACGTCGCGGCCCTCTGGCTCGACGACGTCACCTACGTGGCCGAGCTGACGGCCGCGCCCCGCCTCGTCACGCGCGCCGAGTGGGCCCGGCTCACGATGCCCGTCTGGAGCCAGCTCGCCGAGCCGGTCGCGGAGTCGATCGCCGACTCCCTCACCCGGGTGCTGTCGGAGCAGGCCCCGGAGGAGATGCAGTCCCTCCTCGCCGGTGCCGGCCAGGTCATGCGCAGCGTGGGCGGCACCCTCTTCGCCCTCCAGCTCGGCCAGGTCGTCGGCCAGCTGTCGACCGAGGTCGTGTCCGGCGGCGACGTCGGCATCCCCCTCCTCGACGAGCAGCAGGCCGCGATCGTGCCCCAGAACGTCGCCGCCTTCGGCGAGGGCCTCGACATCGAGCGCGACCAGGTGCAGCTCTACCTCGCCGTCAGGGAGCTGGCCCACGCTCGGCTGTTCCGCCACGCCCGCTGGCTGCGCCTCCACCTCATCTCGTCGATCCGCGAGTTCGCGCAGGGCATCCGCATCGACACCGGCCGCCTCGAGGAGCTCGCCGTCGACTTCGACCCGGCCGCCCCGGAGCAGCTCCGCGACGCCCTGGCGAGCGGCGCGCTCATCCCCCCGAAGACCGACGAGCAGCTCGCGGCGCTCGGCCGGCTCGAGACGACCCTCGCCCTGATCGAGGGCTGGGTCGACGTCGTCACCGCCCAGGCCACCGCGCGCCTCCCGAAGTCCGACGCCGTCGCCGAGACCGTCCGACGGCGCCGCGCCGCCGGCGGGCCCGCCGAGTCGGCCTTCTCGACCCTCGTCGGGCTCGAGCTGCGCCCCCGCCGGCTGCGCGAGGCCGCCGCGATGTGGTCGGCCGTGACCGACGCGGTCGGCGCCGAGCAGCGCGACGCGCTGTGGGCACACCCCGACATCGTCCCGACCAGCGCCGACATCGACGACCCCCAGGCGCTCATCTCGCGGCTCACCTCGACGGAGCCGGCCTTCGACGACGTCGACCAGGCGATCGCCGACCTGCTGGCCGACACGAGCGACGACCGGCCCCGCGAGGGCACGGACGGCCACGCCGACGAGCCCGACGGCGACGCCGGGCCCCCCTCCCCCGAGCGCTGAGGCCCGGGCGCGGCCGAGCGCCCTGTGGACAACCCCCGAGACGCACCCCCCGAGCGACAAGCTCGGGGGGTGCTCTCGTCCCGCCCCCTCCGGTTCCCCTCCCGCGCCCCCGTCGTCTGGCGCGACCCGACGACGATGCAGATCGGCGTCGAGCGTGCCCTGCTGGTGCTGCACCCGGTCTCGCACCTCGACGAGGCCGTCGTCGCCGTCGTCGCCGCGGGCCGGGCCGACGGGGGCGCGGCCTCCGTCGCCGCGCAGGTGCGCGCCGACCGGGCGGCCGTCGACGCGGTCGTCGAGCGGCTGCGTCCGGCGCTCGCCGCGAACGCTGCCTCCTCGCCGCGGCACGCCGACGTCGTGCGCCTGGCCGGGGGCGGTCCGGTCGCCGACGAGACGGGGCGGCTGCTCGAGAGCGAGGGCGTGGGCGTGGTGCGGGTCGACGCCGAGACCGTGTCGGGCGCGGCCGGCGACGTGCGCTCGGCCTCGTCCCGCGTCTCGGGCCTCGGGGTGGTGGTCGCGGGGCTCGTGCCCGACCCCCGCCTCACGGCCGAGTGGATGCGCCACGACGTCGCGCACCTCGTCGTGCGCCAGGGCGACCGCGGGGTCAGCGTCGGGCCGGTCGTCGTGCCCGGACTCACGGCGTGCACGCGCTGCCTGCACCTGAGGGCCGGCGAGGCCGACCCCGCCTGGCCCGCGATCGCGGCTCAGCTCGCGACCACGCCGCCCGCGCCGCCGTCGATGCTCGTGGGCCGCGAGGCGGCGGTGCGTGCCGCCCGCCGGGTGCTCGACGCCGCCGCGGCGCTGCGCCAGCACGACGTGCTGCTCGACGTCGCCGCCGGCCCCGCCCGGCTCGCCGCGCTGGCCGCCCTCGCCCTCGTCGAGCGGATCGACCACGAGACGGGCGAGGTCACGCGGTGGCGGCCGCGGCTCCGTCCCGACTGCGGATGCGCAGCTCCTCCAGGAACCGGCTCGGGCGACGCTCGCCGCCGCGGCCCTGACCCGCGGCGCCCCACGACAGGCGGAGCCGCTCGCGAGCCCGGGTGATGCCGACGTAGAGCAGCCGACGCTCCTCGTCGATCGCCTCCAGGCCCTGCGCGTAGCTGATCGGCACGAGCCCCTCGCTGAGGCCCACGAGGTAGACGCTCCGCCACTCGAGGCCCTTGGCCGAGTGCAGCGTGGCCAGGGTCACGGCCGACATGGTCGGCTCGTGCTGGCCCTGCTGCCGCGCGGTCAGCTCGTCGACGAACTGGCGGAGGGTCGTGTCGGGCGGCGAGGCCTCGGCGAGACCCATGAGGGCGTTCAGGGACTCCCAGCGGTCGCGCACGGCGCCCCGCTGCTCCGGCGCCTCCTGGGTCCAGCCGAGCGAGCGCAGCACGTCGCTGACCGTCTTGAACAGCGGCTCGCCCACGATGCTGACGGCGACGCCCTTCAGCAGCATCAGCGCCTCCTTGACCTCGCGGAGCTCGAAGAAGCGCGTCGCGCCCTGGACGCGCGTCGAGACGCCGACGTCGGCGAGCGCACGCTCGAGCGCGGCGGCCTGGACGTTCACCCGGTACAGCACCGCGATCTCCTCCGGGGCGACCCCCGACGCGATCTCGTCGGCGATCGTCTGGGCCACGCCCCGCGCCTCCGCCATGTCGGTCGGGTACTGCGTGACGGGCGGCACCGGTCCGGTGGTCTCGACCGCGGGGTGCAGGTGCAGCGCGCCCGGCCGGCCGCGCATCAGCTGGTTCGCCGTGTCGACGATCTGACGCGACGACCGGTAGTTCTGCTCCAGGCGCACGACGGTCGCGTCGTCGTACCGCGAGCCGAAGCCGAGCAGGTAGTCGGCCGAGGCCCCGGCGAACGAGTAGATGGTCTGGCTCGCGTCGCCGACGACGCACAGGTCGTTGCGGTCGCCGAGCCAGAGCTCGAGGAGGTGCTGCTGCAGCGGCGAGACGTCCTGGTACTCGTCGACGACGAAGAAGCGGTACTGCTCCCGCACCTGCTGGGCGACGCGGGGCTCGAGCTCGAGCATGCCGACGGTGGCGAGCAGGACGTCCTCGAAGTCGAGCTGCCGTCGTTCGTCCTTGATGTCCTCGTAGGCGGCGTGCAGGTCGAGCGCCGCCTCGACCGACACGGACTGCGGGAGCGACCGGGAGGGCACCTTCAGCGCGTACTCCTCCATCGTGAGCCGCGAGACCTTCCGCCACTCGATCTCGCCGGCCATGTCGCGCAGCGACGCGGTGTCGAGCCTCAGCCGGAGGCGCTCGGCCGCGTGCGCGAGCAGCTTGCCCTTGCCGTCGAGGAGGCGCGGCATCTGACCGCCCATGGTCTGCGGCCAGAAGTACGAGAGCTGCGAGAGCGCCGACGCGTGGAACGTGCGCGCCGAGACGCCGCCCGCGCCGAGGTGCCGGAGGCGCCCCCGCAGCTCGGCGGCGGCGCGCGAGGTGAAGGTGAGCGCCATGACGCGGTTGGGGGCGTACACCCCGGTGGCGACGCCGTAGGCGATGCGGTGCGTGATCGCGCGGGTCTTGCCCGTGCCGGCCCCGGCGAGCAGGCAGACGGGCCCGAGCAGGCGTCGCGCGGCCTCGCGCTGCTGCTCGTCGAGCCCGGCGATGAGGTCGGCGGCCTCGCTCACTGGTCGATCTCGCCGCCGAACCAGTCCTCGATGATCGCGCGGGCGATCGACGTGCGCCCGGGCAGCAGCACGTCGCCGAGGCTCGCGGCGAGCTCGTCGCGGCTGAACCAGCGGAGCTCGAGGATCTCGGCCCCGTCGGGCTCGAGCACGCCCGGGTCGTCGGGGTCGACGACGGCGCGGAAGCCGAGCATGAGGCTGGCGGGGAAGGGCCAGGGCTGCGAGCCGACGTAGCGCGGCTCGACGACCTTGATGCCGCTCTCCTCGAAGATCTCGCGCTGCACGGCCTGCTCGAGCGACTCCCCGGGCTCGACGAAGCCGGCGAGGAGCGAGTACCGGTTCGACTCCCACAGGGCGTTCGAGCCGAGGAGGAGGCGGTCGTCGGCGTCGGTGACGCCCACGATGATCGCCGGGTCGGTGCGCGGGAAGACCTCGTGCCCGTCGTCGGGGTCGCGACGCACCCAGCCCGCCTTGTCGCTGAGGAGGGCCCGGCCGGTGCGCGGGGCGAAGCGGTGGGAGGCGTGCCAGTTGGCGAGCGCGACCGCCTCGACCGCGAGCCCGACGTCGCGGGCGCTGAGCAGGGTGCCGGCTGCCCGGAGGCTGCCCCACGACGCCTCGTCGGGCTCGAGGGCCTGCGCCGCGTCGTCGTCGAGCAGCGCGGCCACGATCGGCGTGCCGACCGGCTCGGCGGCGTCGACCGCCTGCGAGCGGCCGAGGTAGACGTGGTCGTGGGCGCCCTCGACGTCGGCCGGCGAGAGCAGGGCGAGCGACGACGGCGTCGAGAGCAGGGGCCGGGAGCGCCAGACGGGCAGCACGCGCGTCTCGGGCGAGGCGAGCAGCTCGGCGATCGCGCCGGGCCTCTCCCGGGTCAGGTAGTCGCGGTCGACCTGCTGGCGGGACAGCGGGAGGCGGGGCGTGAGCGGCGAGGACATCGAACGACCAATCATCGCGAGTTGACAGCGTGGCGCGCGGAGGGGGACAGGGCGCAGCGGCCTACCCTGAGGGCATGGCCAGATCTCACCTCACTCTAGCCGCGTTGGCCACGGCCGCCGTCGCCGAGCTCGACGTCACCGCGGCGTCGCCGCACGGCTCCGCCCAGGGCGGCGACTACGACTCGGCGGTCGTCACGAGCCGCTCCGGCGACCAGCTGATCGTGCGCGTGCCGCGCAGCCAGCGGGCCGAGGCCGAGCAGTCCGCCGACCTCGTGGCCCTCCGCGCCCTCAGCGCCGGGGTGCGCGGGCGCCTGCCCTTCGCCGTGCCGCAGTACCGCGGCCAGGCCCCGATCGGCCGCACGCGCGGCATCGTCTACGACCTCGTGCCCGGTCGTCACCTGCGCTCGAGCGAGGTCTCCCCCGGCTCCGGCCTGCCGACCGCGCTCGGCCGTGGGATCGCCGCCATCCACTCGCTGCCCACCAGCTTCGTCACCGACGCCGGCCTCACGAGCCACACGCCGTTCGAGGCGATGCGCTCGTCGGCGGCGCTCGTCGACCGCGCGGCCTCCACGCGCCTCCTGCCGGCGGCCCTGCTCGAGCGGTGGGAGGCGGCGATCCAGGACAGCGTGCTCTGGCAGTTCCAGCCCACCGTCATCAACGCCTCCCTCGACGCCTCGAGCGTCCTCGTCGCCGACGACACCGTCAGCGGGGTGCTCGGCTGGCACGAGATCCAGGTCGGCGACCCGGCGCGCGACCTCGCCTGGCTGCTCGGGGCCCCGGCGCCGGCCGCCGTCGACTCCGCCTTCGACGCCTACAACGCGGCCCGGGGCACGAGCGACCACCAGCTCCGCCACCGCGCGACGCTCTACCGCGAGCTCGACCTCGCGAAGTGGCTGCTGCACGGCACGAGCACGAAGAGCACCGAGGTCGTCGACGACGCGGTGAGCATGATGACGGACCTCGTCGACCGCCTCCAGGCCGACGGCCGAGGCGGCATCGGGTCGGGCTCGACCGCGGCCCTCGACCTCGACGGCGTCGAGGACCTCCTCGAGACCACCGAGCGCCGGCACGCCTGATCGCGGGCCGGCGACGGGCGCTCAGGCGCCCCTGCCGGCCTCCACCGCCTCCCACAGCGCGAGCAGCTCGGAGCGGTCCGCGACGTGGCGAGGCTCGACGACGACGTCGTCGGCCACGAAGTAGAAGACGGCGTCGATGTCGGCGACGTCGAGCCCCCGGAAGCTCGCGTAGGCCTCCCGGTAGAGGGCCAGCTGGAGCTGCCGGAGCTCGAGGTCGTCGTCGCTGCTCGGCGCCGCGCCGGTCTTCCAGTCGACGACCTGCCAGCGTCCGTCTCGCTCGAACACCGCGTCGATCTTGCAGATGACGGTGCGTCGGCCGAGGGGCAGGTGCACCTCGAGCTCGACGTCGACGGGCTCGACGGCGGCCCACGGCGACCGTTCGAAGGTCTGCTGCAGCTCGACGAGCCGTCGGGCGTCGTCGGGGTCGACGAGGCCCGCCGTGCCCCCGACCGTCTCGTCGTCGACGTCGATCTCGGTCGCCCAGGCGTCGAGCACCTCGCCCCGACCCGTCGGCCGGTACCGCTGCTCGACCCACTCGTGGAAGAGCGTGCCGAGACGCGTCGCCCGGTACGGGCGCTCCGGGAGCGGACGCCGCAGCGACGCGGCCACGGCCCCGGGGTCGTGCACGTAGTCCTTGAAGCGGGAGGCGGGGATGCGCTGGGGCAGCTCGATCGACCCGGCACGTCGGCGGATCGCCTCGCGCTCGCGCAGCAGCAGGTCGATGTCGGCCGACCACGGCCCGTCGACCACGTCGACGTGGTCGGGCGCCTCCGCCCGGGCCGCGAGGGCGCGAGCCACCCGGGCGGCCGCGGCCTCGACCGCGGGCCGTCGCACCCCGAGGGGGTCGACGGGCCACACCAGCTCGCGGCTGACGTCGGCCAGGGGGTTCGCCTCGTCGTCGGGCTGCTCGGGCAGCGCCTCCGCCGGCAGCAGGCCCGCCTCGACGAGCTCGCGGAGGTACCTGCTCGCCCCGCGCGGCTTGACGGTCGACGACCAGAACGACCCGCTCAGCAGCACGGCGTCGCGGGCCCGCGTGACCGCCACGTACGCCAGCCGACGTTCCTCCGCCAGGTGGCGCTGGACCAGCTCGTCCTTGAAGGCGGCGAGGCCCTGGTCGAACTGCTTCTGGTCGTCGACGCCCCGCCACGCGAGCTGCGGCAGCTCGGCGGCGTCGCCGCGGAACTCGAAGGGGAGCTCGCCGAAGCCGAGCCAGCCCGAGCCCTCGCGGGAGGTGCCGGGCAGCTCGCCCTCGACGAGGCGCGGCACGGCCACGACGTCCCACTCGAGGCCCTTCGAGCCGTGGACGGTCAGGAGCTGGACCGTGCCGGGCTCGCCGTCCTCCGACCGCGGCCCCATGTCGTCGCGGCGCTCGGCGGCCGCGAGCCAGGAGAGGAACCCGCCGAGGGCGGCGGACTCGTCGGTGGCCACGTAGCCGGCGAGCTCGTCCTCGAAGGCCTGCAGCCAGGCCCCGCCGTGGCCCTGGCCGGTGGCCGCGCCCACCTCGACGTCGAGCAGCATCTCCTGCTGCACGAGGGTCACGAGGTCGACGAGGTCGAGGCCCACACGGCCTCGGAGGAAGGCGAGCTGCGAGCCGAGCCGCCGGAGACGGGCCAGCCCCTCGACGCTGAACGCCTCGAGCTGACGGTGCCCGTCGGGCGCGGTCGTGACGAAGTCGAGGGCGTCGACGATCGAGCCGTGCTCGCCGGTGGCCACCGAGGCACGGAGACCCTCGGCCACGACGTCGTCGAGCTGCTGCTGCGCGTGGTCGTGGGAGAAGAGCCACGAGGAGACCTGGCGGAGGGCCGCCACGTCGTGCACCCCGATGCGCCACCGGGCGCCCACCATGAGGCGGATGAGCTCGGACCCGGCCGCGGGGTCGTGCAGCACCCGGAGGCAGGAGACGAGGTCGACGACCTCGGGCCGCTGCAGCAGCCCGCCGACGCCGAGCACGTGGTAGGGCACTCCCCGGGCGGCGAGCGCCTCGACGAACGCCGGCACCGTCTTCTTCGAGCGGAACAGCACCGCCGCCGTGCGGGGCCGAGCGCCGGGGTCGTCGACGGCGAGCTCGCGCTGCAGCCAGGCGGCGACCCGGTCGGCCTCGGCGGGCAGCGTCTGCTCGAAGACGGCCTCGACCCGCCCGGACGGTGCCTGCGGTCGAGGGCGGAGCGACGCCACGGCCCCCTCGGCGACGGCCGCGAGCTCGGCCACGACGGCGTTCGCCGCGTCGAGCACGCGAGCGGAGTTCCGCCAGCTGGTCGAGAGGCTGTAGGTCGCGCCCTCCGCCGCCCCGAAGTCGGCGGGGAACCGGCCGAGGTTCGCAGCCGATGCGCCACGGAACCCGTAGATCGACTGGTGGGGGTCGCCGACGGCCATCACACCGGTCGAGGCGAACAGCCGTGAGAGCAGCGTGGTCTGCACGACGCTGGTGTCTTGGTACTCGTCGAGCAGGACGACCCGGAACCGGTCGCGCAGGTCGTCGACCACGTCCGGCGCCGACTCGCAGACCTCGAGGGCGAGGGCCACCTGGTCGGAGTACTCGACGAAGCCGCGGCGGGCCTTCTCGTCGCTGAACGCCCGCGCGAGCTCGAGCAGCGGCGGGAGCGCCGAGACGGAGGCGACGGCGTCGGTCACCGACTTGTAGGGCGTGCCCTTCGTCGTCGGCAGGCTGGCCAGGTCGAGGAAGCGCTCGGCCAGGTGGGCGACGTCGGCCGCGTCGGCCACGTTCTCGCTGAGGGCGTGGCTCAGCCGCAGCACCGCCTCCGTCAGGCTGTCGACGCTGCGGCCGAGCCCGGCGAGGCGCTCGTCGCTGCTGGCGACGACGAGCGACCGCGCGAGCTGCCACGAGGAGGCGTCGCCGAGCACCTGGGACTCGCTCTCGCGCCCCACCCGCAGGGCGTTGTCGCGGAAGATGCCGTTCGCGAACGCGTTGTAGGTCGACACGGTGGGGGCCTCGAACGGGTCGACCTCCGCCGCGAGCAGGCCCGCCTCGCCGAGCTGGCGGATGCGCGCCTCGATGCGCTCGCCGAGCTCGCCCGCGGCCTTGCGGGTGAAGGTCAGCCCGAGCACCTGCGAGACCGTGACCAGCTCGTTGGCGAGCAGCCACACCACGCGGTTCGCCATCGTCTCGGTCTTGCCGCTCCCCGCCCCGGCGACGACGAGCGCGGGCTCGAGCGGTGCCTCGATCACGGCCTGCTGCTCCGGGGTCGGCTCGGGCAGCCCCAGCACCCGAGCGATGTCGACGGCGGAGCGACGGAGGCGCGGGGCCGGCACCGACGCCCCGGACGTCTCGTCGACGGCGGTCACGAGCTGACCTCCCCGACGACGTGGATGCGGCAGGGGCCGCCGCCCCGCCCCTGGCAGTGCTCGTCGAGCCGTGCCAGGAAGACGCGGTCGGCCATGCCCTCGGCCGCGGTCGTGACGCGGTCGCGGAAGTGCTGCAGGGTCTCGGCGTCGAACGCCGCCTGCGCGGGCTCGCGGTACAGCTTGCCGCGCACGCCCGACGAGATGACCACCAGCTTCGCGCCTCCGGGCGGGGTGCCCTCGGGCACCTCGGCGACGGCGCCGTCGGCGAGCGCGACCTGGTAGCTGCCGAGCTGCGGGTGCTCCGCGATGGCGGCGGCGGAGGTCGGCGCGGCCCGGCCGGTCTTGAGGTCGACGATGACCGCCGCGCCGTCGCGCGTGCGCTCGACGCGGTCGACCGCACCGCGCAGCCGGGCCGGGCCGATGTCGAGGGTGAAGGTCGACTCCGCGGCGATCAGCTCGGCCCCGGACGCCTCGAAGTCGCGGAGGTAGGACGCGAGGCTCTCGGTCATCTGGCGTGCCCGGCGCTTCTCGGCCTCGGCGACCCACGGCGACTCGAACTCGAGCTCGGACCAGCGCTCCTCGACGGCGGCCCAGAGCGACTCGACGTCGGCGTCGACCGCGTGCTCCATGACGTCGTGCAGCACGGTGCCGAGCCCCATGGAGGCGTTGGGAGCCGACCCGCCGAACCGGTCGACGAACCAGTGCAGCGGGCACTCCTCGAACGAGCCGAGCTGCGAGGGCGAGACCGGCACGTGCGTCTCCGGGTCGGCGAGGTCGGCGAGGGGCTCGGTGGTCGAGGGCTCGGCGAGGCCGTACCACTGGCCGGGGTGGGCCCCGGCGACGCCGGCCTCGGCCAGCTGCGCGAGGCCGCGGGTGGCCGCGTCGGCACGGACGCCGCGGGGGGTCGTCACGAGCGCGTGCCGCAGGTGCCCGACCAGGCCGCGCAGCGACAGGGGGTGACCGCCGGAGGCACGGGGCGCCTCCTCGGGGAGCAGCCGGAAGAAGAGCGACGGCCCCTCCGCGTCGTCGGCCGTGCACGAGACGACGACCTGGCGGCGGGCCCGCGAGACGGTGAGCGCGAACATGCGCAGCTCGTCGGACAGCACGCCCGCCCGGGCGTCGACCCGTGCCAGCGGCGCGTCGCCCGCGAGGTCGCCGGCCCGCAGCCGCTCGGCGGCCTCGACGAGCTCGTCGGGGCCGAGCAGGGCGCCGCGCACCCGGAGGTTCGGCCAGACGCCGTCCTGGAGCCGGGCGGCCACGACGACGTCGACCTCGAGCCCCACCGCGGAGGCGGGGGTGCAGACGAGCACGGAGTCGGCGGAGGCCTGGGGCGAGAGGGTGTCCTCGGGCACCTCGGCGTCGAGCAGCGCGTCGAGGAAGCCCCCGGCCGGCGCCTCGGGCGTGCGCTCGACGAAGCGCTTGGCCGCCGTGAACAGGGCGACCACGCCGTCGAGGTGCCGGTCGGCCTCGGCGGCGACGATGCCGCGCCCGGCCGAGCGCGCCGACCACTCGGCGGCGAGACCGCTGCGCTCCCAGAGGCCCCAGAACACCTCCTCGATGCTGGCTCCCTCGGCGGCGGACCGGCGGGCGGCGTCGAGGCTGGCCGCGAAGCGACCGGCGCGCGCCGCCGGGCGGGAGTCGATGGTGACGAACCGGCCGGGGGCGGCCAGCGCCTCGACGAGCAGCACGTCGGCCGACCGCGTCCCTCCCCCGGCGAGCTCCTCGGCCCGGAGGGCCAGCCGCAGGCGTCGCAGCGACAGCGGGTCGAAGCCGCCCAGGGGGCCGAGCAGCAGCTCGGAGGCGACGTCGGGCGTGAGCTCGTCGCGCCCGACGGCGACGGAGGCGGCGAGCAGCAGGTGCCGAGCACCGTGCTCGTCGCGCACCGCCCGGCCGGCGACCGGGGTGCGCGTCGGCACCTCGGCGAGCTGCAGGCTGCGCGCCACGGTCGACACCTGGCCGCCGCTCCGGACCACGACCGCCATGCGGGACCACGGAACCCCGCGCAGGAGGTGGTGCTCGCGCAGCACCCGGGCGACCGACGACATCTCGTGGGCGGTGCTGTCGGCCTGGACGGTGAGCACGGGAGGCACGTCGGCCCACGACGCGACGTCCGCGCCCTCGGGAGCCGACGGGTCGGAGGGGACGGGACGGGCCGAGGCCGCGTGCTGCCGCCCCGCACCCGCAGCCCCGATGCGGGCGGTCACCCGGCCGACGAGGTCGCGGAGCGCCGGCTCGTGGCGATGGGCCGTCGACAGCCAGAGGGTCTCGACGCGGGGCAGGCCGAGCCTCGGCCCCAGGCGGCCGAGCACGTCGGGGCTGCCGCCGCGGAACGCGGTCGTGGCGAGGTCGGGGTCGCCGAGGGCGACGACGGCCACGCCGCGGCGGACGAGGGCCCGCAGCAGGGCCACGGTCGACCGGGTCGCCTCCTGGGCGTCGTCGACCAGCACCACCCGGAGGCCGTCGACGACGGGCGCGGTCTCGCCCCGGTCGAGGGCCGCGACGGCCCAGTCGACCATCTCGGCCGAGTCGAGGCGGCGTCCGGCGAAGCCGTCGACGACGGCGTGGTACTCGTCGGCGAAGTCGGCGACGGCCGACCACTCGGGCCGCTCGTGGGCGGCGGAGAGGAGGCGCAGGTCGTCGCCGGACAGGCCCTGCTCCGTCGCGCGCATGAGCACCTCGCGGAGCTCGGTGCGGAACCCGCGGAGGGCGCGCACCCGCGGCCCCAGCTCGTCGGGCCAGGCGGGGCCCCCGCCCTCGGCGGCGTGCCCCTCGAGCACCGCGCGCACGACGGTGTCCTGGTCGCCGCCCGTGAGGAGCGTCGGGGGCGCCTCGCCGGCCAGCCGCGCCGCGTGGCCGACCACGTCGAAGGCCACGGAGGCGACGGTGCGGGCGAGCGGGCCGGGGGTCGGCACCTCGAGGCGGGCGGCGAGCACGTCGCGGAGGCGCGTCGCCGTCGTGCGGGTCGGCGAGAGGGCCAGCACCGACCGCGGCGACCACCCGCGGACCTGGAGGCGGTCGACGACGAACTCGACGAGCGTCGTGGTCTTGCCGGTGCCGGGCGCCCCGATCACGGCGGCGGAGGCGCCGTCGGGCAGGTCGAGGACCGCCCGCTGCGACGGGTCGAGGGCGACGGCGCGCGCCGCCCGCTCGTCGTCCGTCACCGGTCGGAATGCCGTCGTCACCATGCGCCCGACGCTACCGGCTGCCGCCGACAGGGCCGCCGCCTCCGTCGGCCTTGCGCCCACAGTGAACGCGGTGCGCCCGTCCCGACGCGGTCGGATATCGTGACCTCGTGGACATCAGAATCGGCATCGCCAACAGCCCCCGTGAGATCAGCTTCGAGACGGCGCAGAGCGCCGCGGACGTCGAGAAGGTCGTCGCCGAGGCCCTCGACGGCGGCAAGTCGTACGTCACCCTCTCCGACTCCAAGGGCAAGACCTACCTGGTCCCCACCGCGTCGCTCTCGTACGTCGAGGTCGGCACGGAGGAGAGCCGCCGGGTCGGCTTCGTCGGCTGACCCGTGGAGCTCCTCTTCGTCGCCCTGGGCGGCGCGCTCATCGGCTTCGTCGCGCACTTCGCGCTGCCGGCGGCCGACACCCGCGGCGTGCTGCTCGTGCCGGGCGCCGCGACGGCCACGGCCGTGATCGTGTGGGAGGTGCTCCTCCAGCTCGGCTGGCGGGCCGACGGCGGCTGGATCTGGGTCGTGTCGCTCGTGCTGCCGGCCGTGGTCGCCGTCGTGCTGGCCCGCTCGCTGGTCGCTCGTCGTCGGCGTGCCGACAGCGAGCTCTTCTCGCGCCTCGTCGGCCGCGCCTAGCCCGCACCCACGAGGCGCCTCGTCGGCCGGGCAGCACCCGACCGGCAGCTCGTGAGCGACAGCTCGACAGGAGCAGACCCGCCTAGCGGTGCCCGTCGTCAGGCTGTGAGGCCCAGCGCGTCCATCCGGCGCGTGTGCGCGGCGATGAGCTCGGTGAAGACGGGCTCGAGCCGTTCGTCGTCGGCCGACACGTGCGACGCGTCGATCGCGGCCCGGGCCACGAGCAGCGTGTCGCCCACGAGGCGACGCCCCCAGAGGGCGAGCCGGGAGGCGAGCGCCGGGTCGTCGACGATGGCCCGCGAGAGCTCCTCGACGATGACGGCCTGGTCGTCGCCCGCCTCGAGCACGGCCACGATCCGGCTGTGGTGGTCGGCGTCGAGGCCCGCGGCGAGCCGCACGAAGACGTCGTTGAGCAGCCCCGCGCCGACGTAGGCGCCGAGCACGGCCTCCGACCAGTCGGTGCCCTCGATGCGGCCCCGGAACTCGTCGATCGGCGCCACGTGCGGCTCCATGAGCGCGGTGGGGTCGTCTCCCCGGCGACGGATCTCGGCGACGAGCCCGCGGTGGCGGTCGAGCGTGCTGCCGGCGACGCGGCCCGTCACGGCCTGGGCACGCACGTGCGGCGCGACGGCGGAGGCGCGGGCCAGGGTCTCGAAGAGCGCCAGCTGCAGGTAGGCGGCCTGGCCGAGGTAGACGGCGAGGTCGGGCGTGAACTCGCCGAGCTCGACCCGGTTCACGGCGACAGGACGCGACGCGGGTCGCGGCCACTGGAGGGTCGGGACGCCGCGCTGTGACCTACGGCCCATCCATGACACCACGCCGACATCCTACGGGGTCCCGAGGGGCTCTCGCCCCGACGGGCTAAACTCCTCGCATCCCCCTATATGAGACAGGGCAACACTTTGACATTCACTGACCTCGCGATCGACCCCGACATGGTCGACGCTCTGGCGTCGAAGGGGATCCTCGAACCTTTCCCCATCCAGACGCAGACCATCCCCCTCGCCCTCGCCGGGCAGGACATCATCGGCCAGGCCAAGACGGGCACCGGCAAGACCTTCGGCTTCGGCCTCCCGATCATCCAGCGCATCGGCCTCGACCCGGCCCCCGGCGTCAAGGTGCTCGTCGTCGTCCCCACCCGTGAGCTCTGCGTCCAGGTGGCCGACGACCTCGAGGTCGCGACGGCGAACCGCGCGACCAAGGTCGTCAGCATCTACGGCGGCAAGGCCTACGAGGGCCAGGTCGAGCAGCTCAAGGCCGGCGCGCAGATCGTCGTGGGCACCCCCGGGCGCCTCCTCGACCTCGCCGGCCAGCGCCTCCTGAACCTGAAGGAGGTGCAGGAGGTCGTCCTCGACGAGGCCGACAAGATGCTCGACCTCGGCTTCCTCAGCGACATCGAGAAGATCTTCCAGCAGGTCCCGGCCGCGCGTCACACGATGCTGTTCTCGGCGACGATGCCCGGACCGATCGTGGCGCTCGCGCGACGCTTCATGACGAAGCCCGTGCACATCCGCGCGACCGACCCCGACGAGGGCCTGACGCAGGCGAACATCAAGCACGTCGTCTACCGCGCGCACTCGCTCGACAAGGACGAGGTCATCGCCCGCATCCTCCAGGCCGAGGGCCGCGGCAAGACCGTCGTCTTCACCCGCACCAAGCGGGCCGCCGCCAAGCTGGTCGAGGAGCTGAACGACCGTGGCTTCAACGCCGCCGCCGTGCACGGCGACCTGAACCAGGAGCAGCGCGAGCGCGCGATGGCCGCCTTCAAGGCCGGCAAGAAGGACATCCTCATCGCCACCGACGTCGCCGCCCGCGGCATCGACGTCAACGACGTCACGCACGTGATCAACCACACGGTGCCCGACGACCACGACACCTACCTGCACCGCGCCGGCCGCACCGGTCGCGCGGGCAAGACCGGCATCGCGGTGACCTTCGTCGACTGGGCCGACATGCACAAGTGGGCGCTGATCAACCGCGCCCTCGACATGGGGCAGCCCGAGCCCGTCGAGACCTACTCGTCGAGCCCCCACCTGTTCACCGACCTCGACATCCCGGCCGGCACGAAGGGCCGCCTGAAGTCGGCGCCCGCGGCGGCCGTCGCCGGCGGAGCCTCGGCTCCCCGCGAGCGCACGCCCGGGGTCGCCCGGGGCCGTGGCCGCGGCGGCGAGCGCGACCAGCCGCGCGGCGGTCGGGGCGAGGCCCGCGACAGCGCGCCCCGTCGCGACGCGACGACCGCTCCCGTCGCCGACGCACCGGCCGAGGCCACGGCGCCGTCGGCCGAGGGCGAGGCCCCTCGTCGTCGCAGCCGCAACCGTCGCCGCCGCCCCACCGACGACTCGTCGTCGACGCCGCAGTCCTAGCGACCGGCTCGGTCGTCACGACCGGCGGCGCCGCCGCGCGCTGACCGCAGAGCCCTCCGCCCGACCGGGCGGGGGGCTCTCGGCGTCTGCCCCGCCGTCACGCGTCGTCCGCGGGGGCAGGAGGCGCGGCCCGGCTCAGCCCTGGACGGGTGCCCAGCCGGTGGCCGCGTCGACGATCCGCGCGAGCTGGTCGGGCGCCGTGGTGTTCTCGCCCAGCCGGTTGGGCTTGCCCTCGCCGTGGTAGTCGCTCGAGCCGGTGACGATCAGGTCGTGGCGGCGCGCGAGCTCCCGCAGGCGCTCGGCCCCCGCCTCCGTGTTCTCCCGGTGGTGGATCTCGACGCCCATCAGGCCCGCCTCGACGAGGGCCTCGAAGGCCTTCTCGGGGATGTTCGTCTGCCGGCCGCGGGTCGCGGGGTGGGCGATGACGGGGACTCCCCCGGCCTCGCGCACGAGCCGGACGCCGAGCATCGGGCTCGGGGCCTCGTGCGGCTCGTAGTAGCCCGAGCGCCAGTGCAGGATGCCGGCGAACGCCGCGCTGCGGTCCGGTGCGAAGCCCTTCGCGACCAGGGCGTCGGCGATGTGCGGGCGGCCGAGGGTCGCGCCGTTCGTCGACTGGGCGAGGACGTCGCCCCACGTGATGTCGTAGTCGGCCGCGATGCGCTCGACGATGCGCTCGGCCCGGTGCAGGCGGCTGTCGCGGAGGCGCGCCGTCTCGGCCACGAGCGCCGGGTCGGCGGGGTCGAAGAGGTAGGCGAGCATGTGCACGCTGTCGAGGCCGAGGCGGGTGCTGAGCTCCATGCCGGGCACCAGGGTCATGCCCGTGCCGACGACGGCACGGGTGGCCTCGGCCCAGCCGGCCGTCGAGTCGTGGTCGGTCAGGGCGATCGTGCCGAGGCCCGCCCGGGCGGCGGCCTGGACGAGCTGCGCGGGGGTCTCGGTGCCGTCGGAGACGCTGCTGTGGGCGTGCAGGTCGATCGGACGGGACGGCATCACCCCATCGTAGGCGTCCCGTCCCCCACGACGGCCGGGAAGGGCGTCGCCCCCGGGGGTCCCGTCACCTATGCTCGGTCGAGCCATGATCCGTCGCCTCGTCGCCCTCGTCCTCGTCCTCGCGGTCGCCGCCGCGCTCCTCCTGGCGCTCTGGCCCCAGCTGCTCGACCTGCAGCGCTCCTGGCCGGCCGCGCAGCTCGTGTCGTTCCGCGGGGCCGCAGCCGTCGTGGCGGCCGGCCTCGTCGTCCTGATGCTGATCGTGGGGCTCGTGGCACGACCCGTGCGCTCGCTCGCGTCCTCCTTCGCCGTGCTGCTGCTGGTCTTCGCGGCCGTGTCGGCCGGCTTCGTCGGCGCTCGCGGCCTCGGGCGCGACGACTTCGTCGAGGCCGTGCCCGGCGACCTGACCGTCGTGTCGTGGAACACGCTGAGCGGCGCGCCGGGCGTCGACGCCGTCGCGAAGCTCGCGATCGACGAGGGGGCCGAGGTCGTCAGCCTGCCCGAGACCGACGCCGACACCGCCGCGGCGATCGTCGCGGCGATGGGCGCCGCGGGCCTGCCCATGATCGCCCACACCGTCACCGACGAGGTCGACGGCGGCACCAGCGCGACCTCGCTGCTGCTCTCCACGGCCCTCGGCGACTACGCGGTCGCGGTCGACGAGGCCGGGGTCGCCGTCGAGGTGACCCCCGACATGCCCTCGGTCGTCGCCACCCCCGTCTCCGGCGTCGGCCCGACGATCGTGGCGGCGCACCCGCACGCTCCCGTCCCCGCCGACATGGAGAGCTGGCGCGACGGCCTCTCGGCCCTGGCCGACGTCTGCCGCACGGGCAACGTGGTCATGGCCGGCGACTTCAACGCGACGGTCGACCACATGGCGGGCCTCGGCCGGGCCGGCGGGGCCCTCGGCCGCTGCCGCGACGCGGGCGTCGCCACGGCCAACGGCGGCGTGGGCACGTGGCCCGTCGACGTGGCTCCGCTGCTCGGCACCCCGATCGACCACGTCATGGCGACCCGCCAGTGGCTCACGACGGGATTCCGGGTCGTCACCGACCTCGACGGCGCCGGGAGCGACCACCGGCCGCTCGTCGCTCAGCTGAGCCCGACCGGGCAGTAGGCGCGAGCGCCCCCGGATCAGGGATGATGGAGGGCATGGCTGAACAGAAGGCGCCCCGCGCGACCACCAACCGATCCACCACCCCCGGGTCGGACTCCTTCCGCGACTACATCTCGTCGGGCTGGGCCGAGCGTCCCGAGACCCTGCCCGAGCCCCGTGAGCAGGCCCCCTACGCGGCGGAGCGGCGCGCGCGCCTCTCGGCCCTGCACGCCGGCCGCCGCCTGGTCGTGCCGGCGGGCCGGTCGAAGGTCCGCTCGAACGACTGCGACTACCCCTTCCGCGCGCACTCCGGCTTCGCGCACCTGACCGGCTGGGGCGCCGACACCGTCCCCGGGTCCGTGCTCGTGCTCGAGCCCACGGCCGACGGCCACGAGGCCACGCTCTACTTCCGCGCCAGCGCGGGCCGCGACTCCGACGAGTTCTACGCGAACCCGGAGATCGGCGAGTTCTGGATCGGCCCGCGGCCGACCCTCGCCCAGGTGGGCGCCGACCTCGGCCTGCCGACCCGCGACCTCGCCGACTTCGAGGCGGTCGTCAGCGCGGTCGACGGCGACACGCTGCTCGTGCGCGACGCCGACCCCGACCTGACGCGCCGCGTCGACGCCGTGCTCGACGCTGCCGACGCCGAGGCCCCGGCCTCCGAGCTCGCCGACCGCGCCGCCACGAGCGACGACCTCGCCCGCGACCTCAGCGAGCTCCGCCTCGTCAAGGACGCCTTCGAGATCGCCGAGATGCGCGAGGCGGTCCGGGCGACCGGTCGCGGCTTCGGCGACGTCGTCGCCGACCTCGACGAGATCGTCGCGCACCCGCGGGGCGAGCGCCTCGTCGAGGGCACCTTCAACCGCCGTGCCCGTGCCGACGGCAACACCGTCGGCTACGACACGATCGCGGCCTCGGGCGAGCACGCCTGCGTGCTGCACTGGACCCGCAACGACGGCGAGGTGCGGCCGGGCGAGCTCATCCTGATCGACGCCGGCATCGAGCTCGAGAGCCTCTACACGGCCGACATCACGCGCACCCTGCCGATCTCGGGCACCTTCACCGACGTGCAGCGGCTCGTCTACCAGGCCGTGCTCGACGCCGCCGACGCGGCCTTCGCGATCGTGCGCCCGGGCATCCGGTTCCGCGAGATCCACGCCGAGGCCATGCGCGTCGTCGCCGAGCGCACGGCCGAGTGGGGCTTCCTGCCCGTCACCGCCGCCGAGGCGCTCGAGCCCGACGCGCAGCACCACCGCCGCTACATGGTGCACGGCACCAGCCACCACCTCGGCATCGACGTGCACGACTGCGCGGCCGCACGTCGTGAGCTGTACCTCGACGGCGTGCTCGAGCCCGGCATGGTGTTCACCATCGAGCCGGGGCTCTACTTCCAGGCCGACGACCTCACGGTGCCCGAGGAGTTCCGCGGCGTCGGCGTGCGCATCGAGGACGACATCCTCGTCACCGCCGACGGCGCTGAGAACCTCTCGGTCGGCATCCCCCGCACCGTCGCCGAGGTGGAGGCCTGGGCAGCCCGCTCCTGACGACGCGGGAGACCCGAGGAGGCGCTCCCTCCGCACGACGACGGCCCCGGCCTCCCGAGAGGGAGACCGGGGCCGTCGTCACGACGTCCGGGTGCGGGCGTCAGTCGTCGCCCGAGCCCGTCCGGGTGCGGGCGTCAGTCGCCGCCCGAGCCCGGGGCGGGGCCGTCCGACGCGTCGTCGCCGGCCTCTGCCCGCGGGCGCCGACGGCTCGTGACGAGCACGACGGCGACCGCCACGAGCGCCAGGACCACGATGCCGACCGCGATGCCGACGACGACGCCGAGGTTGCCCTGGTCGCCGTCGGAGGCGTCCGCCTCCGTGCTCGTCGCGCTGGCTGCGTCGCCCGGCTCGGCGGGCAGGATGCTCTGCTCGGCGCCGGCCGTGGCCCCGGGGGCCGGGGCGGTGCCGTCGGCCTCGTCCGCGCCTCCGGAGGCGTCGCAGGCCGGCCGCTCGGCCGACCCGGCCGAGCCCGTCGTGCCCGCCGGGGGCGCGTACGTGAACGGGATCGTGTCGGAGACGGTGTGGCCGTCGGCCGAGACCGCCTGGTAGGTCATCGTGTAGTCGCCGGCGCCGCCGAGGGCGACGCCGCTCGTGAGGACCGGCCCGGACGTGGTGGAGCAGCCGTCCTCGTAGTGCCTCCCCGCCGCGTCGGTGACCTCGAGCACGTTCGAGGAGCCCGTGCCCGAGAGGTCGAGCACGACGT
>Ga0265797_10004862_pt1 | contig 20107 bp, 19 predicted proteins | sample P2T30metagenome_FD_192433 | JGI IMG/M metagenome (GOLD analysis project Ga0265797, IMG submission 192433) | Plant litter microbial communities from East Loma Ridge, Irvine, California - P2 T30 | ecosystem: Environmental > Terrestrial > Plant litter > Unclassified | place: USA: California...
GCTTCCGGGTGAGAGATACCCTTCGTACCTGATCTGGATAATGCCAGCGAAGGAAAGCGCAAAGCAGTTCCCATCTTTGTTTGCCCTTCCCCCCGTTGGCTCCGGCTTTGTAAGAAAGCAGCGTGCAGCCGGATGGCGGCGCGCAAGACGAGCAAACACATGACACCTACCCTGAAGTATTCCATCCTGGCCGGCGCCCTGCTGCAGGCCTTTTCCGCATACGCGCAAGAGCAGGCCAGCCCGCCAGTGAGCGAAGTCGTCGTCACCGGCAACCGTTTCATCGCCGTCGACCGCGCCAGCGTCGGCGGCTTCGGCGAGACCGCGCTGTTCGACACCCCGGCCTCGATCACCGCCATCGGCCGCACCCAGATGCAGGACCTGTCGATCCGCTCGACCACCGAAGCGCTGCGCTTCGACGCCTCCGTCAGCGACGCCTACAACGCGGTCGGCTATGCCGAGCAGTTCTCGATCCGCGGCTTCGCCCTCGACAACAGCTACAGCTACCGCAAGGACGGCTTCGCGATCCCCGGCGACACCCAGATCCCGCTCGAGAACAAGGAACGCATCGAAGTGCTGAAGGGCTTGTCCGGCCTCACCGCCGGCATCGCCACCCCGGGCGGCATCGTCAACTACGTAACCAAGCGTCCGACCGACAAGCCGCTGCGCTCCGCCACCGTCGAAGTCAGCGAGCGCGGCACGCTGTACGGCAGCGTCGACCTGGGCGGCCGCTTCGAGGACCGCCGCTTCGGCTACCGCATCAACGCTGCCGCCGCCGACCTGCATTCCTACGTGCGCGGCGCCAACGGCGACCGCCAGTTCGTCTCCGGCGCCTTCGACTGGCAGATCACCCCGGATGCGCTGCTGCAGCTGGACGTCGACTACCAGCACAAGGCCCAGATCACCGCGCCCGGCTTCCAGCTGCTCCGCAACGAGGTACTGCCGACTGGCGTTTCAAGCAAGCAGCTGCTGAACGACCAGCCCTGGACCCGCCCCGTCGACACCCGCGACACCAACCTCGGCCTGCGCTTCGAATACAAGCTGGCGCCGGGCTGGCTCGCCACCGTGTCGGGCAACAAGCACTGGTTCAAGCGCGACGACTACACCGCCTTCCCCTACGGCTGCAGCAACGAGGGCGAAGGCTACTACCCGGGCTTCTGCTCGAATGGCGACTACGACGTCTACGACTACCAGAGCGTGGGCGAGCGCAAGACGCCGTGGGGCGTGCAAGCCATGGTGCAGGGCAAGTTCGCCACCGGCGCGCTGCGCCACGCGCTTACCGTCGGCACCTCCTACGCCGAACGCCACGACAGCTTCGGCGACTACGTCTACGACTACGTCGGCTACAGCAATATCTGGCAGCCGCTGACCACCCCGCACGTGGCGGCCGACCGCGTGACCGGTCCCGTGTTCGAGCGCCGCAGCGACCGCGAAAGCGCGCTGTTCGCGCAGGACATCGTGAATCTCTCGCAGAACCTGGCCCTGCACGGCGGCTTGCGCTACGTGAAGATCAAGCGTAGCGAATACGACGACGACATCAAAGGCTACGTGCATGGCGACGACAGCTTCACCCTGCCCAGCCTGGCCCTGGTCTACGGCTTGAGCCGCGACTGGAACGTGTACGGCTCGTTCAGCCATGGCCTGCAGCACGGCGGCATCGCGCCGATGGGCACCAGCAACGAAGCCTCCGTACTGGCCCCCGGCCGCTCGCGCCAGGTGGAATTCGGCGCGAAAGGCGTGCTGCCGAACGGCGTGAACCTGTCGACGGCGCTGTTCCAGATCCGCCAGGGCCTCGAGTTCGAAGACCCGTACCAGACCATCAATGGCCTGCATCCCTACGTGCGCAGCGGCCGCGAAACCCACCGCGGCATCGAGTTCTCGGCCGACGGCAAGCTGAGCGACGCGCTGCGCTACAGCGTCTCACTGATGGGGCTGAACACGCGCCAGGACGGCACCGGCCTGGCCGGCATCGACGGCAAGCGCGTCACCGACGTCCCGGCCTTCAAATCGACCGCCTGGCTGGAATACGCGGTGGCGGCGCTGCCTGGCCTGAAGGTCGACGGCACCTGGCAATACTCGGGCAAGAAGGCCTTCGACGCCGAGAACAGCGTGTTCGTGCCGGACTATCACGTGTTCGGCGCCGGTGCCTCGTACGGCCTGAAGCTGGGCGCCACCAGCGTGACGGTGCGGGCGCGGGTGGACAACCTGTTCGACAAGTTCTACTGGCGCGATGTGACGCCGGCGCTGGGCGGCTACCTGTTGCCCGGGGCGCCGCGGACCTTCAGGGTGTCGGCGCAGTTTGATTTGTGATGGATCGTTAGCTCACGCGCGTCGCCCCCGCGCAAGCGGGGGTCCATGCCGAGCTTCCGAAGTTGATGAGCGCGCGTTCGCGCTACTGCATTAACTTCGTTAGCTCAGCATGGGTTCCCGCTTTCGCGGGAACGACGGGTTATTGGCGCCGATAGATTACCGAGCAGCGCCTCGACCCGCGCCACCCTCTGCGCCAGCTCCCCCTCCACCACCACATACCCGATCCCGCGCGCCTGCAGCACGGCCAGCAACTGCGCATGCACCCGCTGCCGCACCTCGTCCGAATCGCGCATCAAGCCATCCGGCACCCAGGGCAGGTCCGGCGCCGCCACCACCGTCAGCGCATAATCGTGCGCCGCCTCCAGCGCCAGCAGCCCGGCAGGCACCCGCCCCCAGTAGATCCGGCTGTACACCGCCGTCATCAGCGGCGTGGTATCGCAGAACAGGAAATCCCGAACGCGCGGATCCCGGGCCAGCGCATCCTCGCGCGCCAGCTGGGTGCCCGCGATGCCGGGCTGGTCGCCTTCGAACGGCACGCGCTGCTCGGTGTCGACGAATTCGCGCAGGTATTCCGGCACCCACAGCGTGCCGTAACGGCGCGCCAGCGCGTCGGCCAGGGTCGACTTGCCGGTCGATTCCGCGCCCAGGATGGCGATGCGCCGCAGTGCATTCTCCTTGCTCATTTCAAGCCCTCGTCCGCAGCCCTGCTCCAAGTGCGCAGCCCGGCCACGGCCATGGCCACGAACAGCGTGTACAGCAGCGCCGTCAGGTACAGCGACTTGTGCACGTACAGGCCGACATAGATGATGTCGACCACGATCCAGGTATGCCAGTTCTCGACCTTCTTGCGCGCCGTGAGCAGCGTGCCGAGCAGGCTGCCGGCGGTCAGGAAGCCGTCCATGTAGGGCACGTCGGTGTCCGTAAAGTGCTTCAGGAAGGCGGCCAGTAGGCCGAACCCAGCCAGCCAGCCGAGCAGCGACCAGGTCCAGCCCTTGCGGCTCAGCCTCGTGACCACCAGCGGCTTGTCGTCCTCGCCCTTCCCGCGCAGCCACTCGTACCAGCCCCACACGGCGGCCACGATGAACACGCCCTGCAGACCGGCGTCCCCGTACAGGCGGGCGTCGAAGAACACGATGCCGTACATGCTCGAGGACAGGATCGCGAACAGCCAGGCCCAATGCTTGCGACGGATGTTCAGCAGCACCGTCGCAATCGACAGGACGAAGGAAAGCACTTCCAGCGGGGTGGTCTTGAATCCAAGGATGAGAAGGGTGTCGTTCATGCCGGCCTGTGCGTGGGTCCTGCGGATGGGTCAGCGATTATCGGAGCAGCGCCAGGTTTACGCAAGGTTCACTGTCCCAACCAGCATGTGTCCGGATCCGGACACCCTTGCCCGGCCACGGGCAACGCCAGGCACTTCAAAGCGCCGCTCTCATAGGGAAAGCACCCTGGCACGCCGCTTGCAATACAGGAAGCATCCTGACTTCCCGATGCAGCACACCATGGACCAAGCCATCCCCATCGACACCCTGCGCCGCCGCGGCCGCCAACGCCTGGCCACCGGCGTGCTCCTGTTCGCCGGCTTATGCGCGGCGGCCTGGGGCCTGAACCGCGCGCTGCGCCCGAGCGTGGCGGCGGACAGCATCGTGGTCTCGGAGGTCCGGCGCGGCAATGTCGACAACACCGTCAATGCGGCCGGCGTGGTCATCCCCGTGCACGAGGAAGTGGTGTCCAGCCCGGGTACCAGCCGCGTCGCCCACGTGCACGCCAAGCCGGGCCAGCAGGTCAAGCAGGGCGACCTGCTGCTGGAGCTGGACGACCGCGAAATCCGCCTGGCGCTGGAAGCGCTGAAGGAACAACTGGCGCAGCAGGACAACCGCGTCATGACGCTCGGCGTGGAGATGGACCAAAAGCTCAAGCAGATCCGGAGCGCCATCGAACTGCTGGAGATCGACCTGCAATCCACGCGCGTGCGCCACGAGCGCAACCAGAAGCTGCGCGCCAGCGGCCTGGTCTCGGGCGAGGACCTGCTCACGGCGGAGCTGAACGTCAAGCGCAACGAGATCCAGTTGCGCCAGCAGCGCGAACTGATCGAGGACACGCGCCGCGCCACGGCCGGCGCCATCGCCGCCGCCAAGCTGCAGCAGGCGATCCTGCAGAAGCAGATCGCGCAGCAGGAGCAGTTGCTGGCCCAGACCCGCGTGACGGCGCCCTTCTCCGGCATGCTGACGTCCCTCGTCGAAGAGGAAGGCGCCAGCGTGGCCGCCGGACAGCTGGTGGCGCGCGTGTCGGAGATGAACAACTACCGGGTCGAGGCCAGCCTGTCCGACTTCCACGCGCGCCTGCTGGCACCCGGCCAGGCCGTGCGCGTCGAACAGAACGGCGAGCTGATGGACGGTACCGTCCACACCATCCTGCCCGAAATCCAGAACGGCACGATCAAGCTGCTGGTCGACCTGGCAAAACCACGCAACCCGCTGCTGCGCAACAAGATGCGCGTCGACGTCAACGTGATCACCGACCGCAAGGCGAATGTCCTTGTAGTCGACAACGGCGCCGCGTTCAACGGACGCGGACGGCAGCCCGTTTTCGTCGTCGCCGATGGCGTGGCGCGCAAGACCACGCTGGAACTGGGCGCCAGCGACGGCAAGGTGATCGAGGTCGTGGCCGGCGCGCGGCCTGGCGAGCGCCTCATCGTATCCGATACCAGCGCCTTCAAGGACCTGGACAGCATCCGCATTTCCAACTAGGAGAGACACATGATCAGACTGAACAAAGTCAGCAAGACCTACCGCACCGACAAGGTCGAGACGCTGGCGCTGAAGGACATCGACCTGCAGGTCGACAAGGGCGAATTCGTGGCGATGATGGGACCCAGCGGCTGCGGCAAGAGCACGCTGCTGAACCTGATCGGCCTGCTCGACCGGCCCGGCCAGGGCAGCATCGAGATCGACGGCGTGCCACTCAACCGCTACAAGGACCGCCAGCTGGCCAGGCTGCGCAACCAGACCTTCGGCTTCATCTTCCAGAGCTTTCATCTGATCCCGGACCTGCGCGTGATCGACAACGTCGAGCTGCCCCTGCTCTACCGCAGCGGCAGCGGCGGTGAACGCCGCCGCCTGGCGCGCGAGGCGCTGGAAAAGGTGGGCTTGGCCGCGCGCATGGACCACTACCCGAACCAGCTCTCGGGCGGCCAGCAGCAGCGCGTGGCGATCGCGCGCGCCATCGTCGGCCGGCCGCAGGTGCTGCTGGCCGACGAGCCGACCGGTAACCTGGACAGCAAGATGGGCGCCGAGGTGATGGACATCCTGCTCAAGCTGAACAGCGAAGGCACGACCGTTGTCATGGTCACCCACGACGAGCAGGAAGCGCGCCGCGTGAACCGCATCGTGCGCGTGTTCGACGGCCAGCTGGTGAGCGGAGGACTGCTCCATGCTGCGTAACTACCTGCTGACCGCCTATAAAGTCTTCATGCGGCGTAAGCTCTTCACGGCCATCAACCTGGCCTGTATCGTGCTCACGCTGGTGGTGCTGATGGTGATCAGCGCGCTGCTGGAGACCGCCTTCTTCCCGAGCGGGGTCGAAGGCCGCAGCGACCGCATGCTGCAGGTCTACGGCATCCGCAGCGTGAGCGCCGACGAAAGCGAAACGCGCACTACGCTGATGGGCTACAAGTCCATCGACAAGTACCTCAAGCCGATCAAGGGCGTGGAGCGCGTGTCCGCCTTTACCGTCATCACGTCCGTGTCGGCCTACCAGGGCGACCGCGTCAGCACCCTGGACATGCGCCGCGTGGACGCCGACTACTGGAAGATCCTGGACTTCAAGCTGCTGGCCGGGCGCCTGCCCGATGAGGCCGACGAACAGGCCGGGCGCATGGTGGCCGTGGTCAACGCCAGCACCGCGCACCAGCTGTTCGGCAGCGGCAAGGCGGTGGGCCAGCCGCTCAGCGTCGGCGGCCAGGCCTTCCAGGTCATCGGCGTGGTCGAGGATGTCCTGCAGATCAATTCGTATGCCGACATCTGGGCCCCGCTCTCGACCTTCCCATCCACGAATTACCAGAACGAGCTGACCGGGAACTTCGCCGCCATGCTGCTGGCCCACGATGCCGCCGACCTGCCGCGCATCCGGCGCGAGATCGAGCGTATCGCCAGGACCTATGTGACCGAGGACCCGCATACCTACAGCAGCACGGTGTTCTGGGCCGACAGCAAGCTCGATGTGTTCGCGCGTGCCCTCCTGGACAACCAGAGCAGCGCGGATTCCGGCGCCGGCACCCTGCTTGCGATGATCGGCGGCGGCATGCTGGTCTTCATGCTGCTGCCGGCGCTGAACCTGGTCAACCTGAACACCGGCCGCATCCTCGAGCGCAGCAGCGAGATCGGCGTGCGCAAGGCTTTCGGGGCCACCAGCGCCCACCTGGTCGGCCAGCTGGTGGTCGAGAACGTGCTGCTGTGCCTCGCCGGCGGCCTGCTCGGCCTGGCCTGCACCCGGCTGGCGCTGTGGTGGCTGGAAGCCTCGCAGCTGATTCCCTACCTCGAGGTCCACATCAACCTGGCCGTGTTCGGGTTCGGCATGCTGCTCGCCTTTGTGTTCGGCCTGCTGTCCGGCGTGATCCCCGCCTGGAAGATGTCGCGCCTCGATCCCGTCCATGCCCTGAAAGGAACCGCCTGATGCTGCGCCACCTGTTGAAACTGACCTGGAAGCGCAAGTCCAGGCATTTGATGCTGAGCCTCGAGATCCTGCTGGCTTTCGCCATCGTATTCGGCATCGCGGCCTTTGCGCTGCGGTACCTGCAGCTCTACCGCGAGCCGATCGGCTTCGACGGACGCGATACCTGGTCGGTGTCGATGGTGACCGGCGACAGCAAGGCGGAAAGCATCCCGGCCGATGTCTACGACACCCTGCGCCGCGGCCTGCGGGCCATGCCGGATGTGCGCGAGGTCGGCTTCGCGGCCTATTCGCCCTACACCAACTCGAACTGGCACACCAGCGTGAAATCGCCGCAGACCGGCGCCCAGGTCGAGACGCTGATCCTCGAAGCCAGCGACGGCTTCGCCGCCGCGGTCGACATGCCGATCGCGCGCGGACGCTGGTTCTCGGCCATGGACGAAGGCGCGGCCGTGCGGCCGGCGGTGCTGGACAAGCGCATGGCCGCGGCCATGTTTCCGGGCCAGGAAGCGCTCGGCCGGCAGTTCACCCATCATGAGGATGGCGAGGACCGCACGCTGAAGGTGGTCGGCATCGTCGACACCTTCCGCAACAAGCATCCGCTGATGGTGCCGGGGAAGTTCATCATGACGCGCTTCGCGCCGCTGACGGGTCCGTCGCGCGTGCGCACCATCCTGGTCAAGGTGGCGCCCGGCACGCCGCGGGCGTTCGAGACGAAGCTGAACCGCCAGCTGCATCTGATCCGCAACGACTGGTCGTACACGATCGCGCCGCTGCCCGCGATGCGCGCCTCGCAGATGAAGGAGCAGCTGATCCCGCTGGGCGTCCTCGGCGTGATCAGCGCCTTCATGGTGGCGATGGTGGCCTTCGGTTTGTTCGGCGTGCTGTGGCAGAACACCACGCGCCGCATCCCCGAAATCGGCCTGCGCCGCGCGATCGGGGCGCGTGCCGGCGACATCTACCGCCAGATCATTGCCGAGCAGCTGCTGCTCAGCTCCGTCGCCATCGTGCTGGGCCTGGCGCTGCTGGTGCAGCTGCCGCTGACCGGCGCGCTGGGCCAGATGATGAACTGGCAGGTCTTCGCCGGGGCCGCCGGGCTGTCGATGGGGGTGATCTATCTGCTATCCTTGCTTTGCTCGCTCTACCCGGGATGGCGCGCCAGCCGCCTCAGCCCGGCCGAAGCGCTGCACCACGAATAGCATACACAGTATCGATCCTATGGAATCCAACCGCAGGCGGCGCATCCTGGTCGTCGACGACGACAGCGCAGTGCAGGTTTCGCTCGCCTTGTTACTCAAGCAGGCCGGCTTCGACGCGCGCTGCGCCGACGGCCCGCGCGAAGCCTTCGAACAGCTCGATGCCGGCCCCTTCGACCTGGTTTTGCAGGACATGAACTTTTCGCTGCAGACCAGCGGCGAGGAAGGCCTGGAACTCCTGGCGCGCGTCAAGGCGCGCCAGCCGGCGCTGCCGGTGCTCCTGATGACGGCCTGGGGCTCGATCGCGCTGGCGGTGCGCGGCGTCAAGGCCGGCGCCGCCAACTTCTTCACCAAGCCCTGGGACAACGGCCAGCTGGTCGAGCTGGTCGAGGCGACGCTGAAACTGGGCGAGACGCCGGCGCAGCCGAAGGTGACGCGCGCTGCCCTGGATGCCCGCTTCGACTTCGGCGAGATCGTCGGCGAACATCCGAAGCTCCTGAAGGTGCTGGAGACCATAGTCCAGGTCGCGCGCACCCGCGCGCCGGTACTGGTGCTGGGCGAGAGCGGCACCGGCAAGGAGCTGATCGCCGACGCCATCCACCGCAACAGCCCGCGCGCGGCCCAACCCATCGTCAAGATCAACATGGGCGCGATCACGCCGACGCTGTTCGAGAGCGAGATGTTCGGCCACGTGCGCGGCGCCTTTACCGATGCGCGCGCCGACCGCAAGGGCCACATCGCCAGCGCGGAGGGCGGCACCCTGTTCCTCGACGAGATCGGCGAGCTGCAGCGCGGCGACCAAGTCAAGCTCTTGCGCGTGCTGCAGGACGGGCGCTACCAGCCGGTCGGCGCCAGCACGGCCTTGCAGGCCGACGTGCGCGTGGTCTCGGCCACCAACCGCGAACTGGCGGAGCTGGTGGCCAGCGGCGACTTCCGCGAAGACCTGTTCTACCGCCTGAACCTGATCACGATCCGCCTGCCGGCGCTGCGCGAACGGCGCAGCGATATCCCGCTGCTGGCGCGCCACATCGTGGCCAGGGTGGCCGACAGCTACGGCCTGGGCGAGGTGTCGCTGGCGCCGGCGGCGCTGGAGTGGCTGGCGGCCCAGCCCTGGCCCGGCAACATCCGCCAGTTGAAGCAGACGCTGGAACGCACCCTGCTCCTGGCCGGCAAGGACGTGCTGACCCAGGCCGACTTCCTGGCGGCCGGGGCGGCCGATGGCGGTGCGGTCCAGGGCCGCCTGGGCGTGGACGGCATGACGCTGGAACAGGTGGAGCGCCACATGATCGAACAGGCGCTGCACCAGCACGGCGGCAACATCTCGCGCGTGGCCAGGGCCCTCGGCCTGTCGCGCACGGCCCTGTACCGGCGCCTCGAACGCCACGGCCTGCAGGGCACCGACGAGGAATGAGCCTGACCTTGCGGGCCCGGCTGGGCATCTACCTGGTGCTGCTGCACCTGCCGCTGTTCGGCTGCGCCGCCCTGCTGCTGCCCGGCCGCCCTGCGCTGTTCGTCGGCGCCGAAGTCCTGCTGCTGGCCAGCCTGGCGCTGGGCTGGCGCCTGGTGCGGCGCGCGCTGGAGCCGCTCGGCTACACGCAGCGCTTCCACGACCTGCTGCAGGACCAGCAGTATGCCAGCCGCCTGGCCACGCCGGGCATGGGCGAACTGGACGACCTGGTCGGCATGTTCAACACCATGCTGTCGGCCCTGCACCGCGAACGCCTGGCGATCGGCGAGCAGCAGGGCTTCCTCGACCGCCTGCTGGAAGCCACGCCGAGCGCGGTGCTGGTATTCGACTTCGACGGCGCGATCAGCCTGGTGAACGCCAGCGCGGGCGGACTGCTCGGGCTGGAACAGCCGCTGGGCAAGCCCTTGTCCGCCTGGCGCATCGAAGGTGAAGGCGCCTGGCTGCCCGCGCTCGACGCGCGCGCGCGCGAACGCAGCCGCCAGCTGGCGGCACAGCTGGACGCTCTGCCGCTGGGCGAGAGCCGCCTGCTCGCCGACATCGACGGCCGCCGCTACCGCGCCCAGCGCGGCCAGTTCTTCGACCGCGGCTTCGCGCGCCACTTCCTGATGGTCGAGGACCTCACGGCCGAACTCGAGGACTCGGAACGCGCCACCTATGCCCGCCTGATCCGCGTGCTCGCGCACGAGGTCAACAACACCGTGGCCGCCACGCGTTCGGTGCTGGATTCCCTGCTGGCCTACCGCGGCCAGCTGGCCGAACCCGACGCCGACGACTTCGCCACCGCGATCCTGGCGGTCAAGCGCCGCAACGTCAGCCTGGGCGAATTCATCGACCGCTTCACCACGGTCGTCAAGATGCCGGCGCCGGAACTGCGGCCGGCCGCCTTGCACGAGGTGGTCGACGACATCCTGTGGCTGAACCGGGACGCCTGCGCCAGCCGCGGCATCGCGCTGGCTTGGGCGCGCCAGGATGCCGTGCCCTTGCTGATGCTGGACGTGCAGCTGATCGAGCAGGCACTGCTCAACATCGTCAAGAATGCGATCGAGGCGGTAGTGGAGGCCGGCGCGGGCGGTGGCTTCATCCGCGTCGAGCTGGCGCAGGAGGAACGCCGCGTGCGGCTGTCGGTGGTGGATTCGGGCGGCTTGTTGGAAGCGACGCCGGTACGGCAGCTGTTCACGCCCTTCTTCAGTACCAAGAAGGGCGGACAGGGGATCGGCTTGATGTTCGTGCGCGAGGTGCTGCAGCGGCATGGGTGCACGTGGTCGCTGACGGCTGGGGCGCCGGGAGAGACGCGCTTCGATATCTGGTTCCCGGCTCCCGCACTGGCTGCGATTACTGCTTCGGATACTTGATCGTCATCTCCTTCAACACATTGTCGGCGTGATCGACCTCCTTCATCACCCACAGCATGTAGCGGATATCGACGTGGATCGCGCGCGTGATCACGGGGTCGAAGTACCAGTCCTTGGTGATCGACTCATAGGTCGAGTCGAAGTTCAAACCAACCAGTTCGCCGCGCTTGTTCATCACCGCCGAACCCGAGTTGCCGCCGGTGGTGTCGGCCGTGGTCAGGAAGTTGACCGGCACCGTGCCCAGTACCGGATCCTGGAAGACGCCGTAGCGCTTGTCGCGGATCGCCTGCAGCAGCTTGGCCGGGGCGTTGAACGGTTCCTTGTTGGTCGCCTTTTCGACAATGCCCTGCACCGTCGAGAACGGGCCTTTCACCAGGCCGTCGCGCGGGGTGTACGGGGCCACGGTGCCGAAGGTCACGCGCAGCGTCGAGTTGGCGTCCGGGTAGACCGGCTTGCCCTGCGACTTCTTCCAGGCGATGACGGCGTCCATGTATTGCGGGATCACGCGCTCCAGGTTGCCGTCGATTTCCTTGCGGCGGTCTTCCAGCGACATTGCCACGTCCTGCAGGCGCACCGCCAGCTGGATGAAGGGGTCGTTCGACTTGCGGAAGGCATCCGCGTCCTTGCCGATCCAGGCCAGGCGCTTGGCGGTGTCGGCCAGCTCGGTGGTCTTGTACAGCGCGGGCACGGCATCAAGCTTCGGCAGCAGCGCGTCCAGGCCTTGCGGACGGTTCTTCGGGTCGATCTTCGCGTAGCGCTGCAGCGCCGCCTGCCAGCGGGCCTGGTCGACGCTGGTCACGAAGGATTGCTCGAGGCGGCTCAGGCGCGCCTTGATGAAGGAGAGATCACGCTCCTGGTAGCCGGCTTCGCGCTGGGCGTCCGGCTTCTGGCGTTCCAGCGCCAGGCGGTACAGAGTGCGTGCGCTCTTCAAGAGGTCGCTGTGCGTCGCCTCGAGCCAGGCGGCTTCCTGTTGCGAGCTCTGCATGTCGGTGCCGATCGCGGTGTCGAGGTCGGACAGCAACGAACCGCCTTTGCCGTGCTGTTTGTACCAACTACGGAACTCCGCATCCTGCACATCCTTGATGGCGGCGATATCCTTGCGCGCGAAGCCGTCGAGCAGGCCCTGGGTCTTCTTCAGCACGTTGTTCAGGCTCTTGGCCACGCTGGCATAGCGCACGTCGTAGTTCGGGTTGCCCATGGTGGCGGCTGCGATCACGGACAGGTCGGCGGTGATCGTCGCGACCTTGGCCGGGTAGTCGACGTCGCGCGCGAAGCGGATCTCGGACGGCAGCTTGTAGCGGCTGGTGCGGCCCGGGTAGCCGGCCAGCAGGATCGGGTCGCCGTTCTTCAGGCCTTCGGCGGACACCACCAGGAAGTCCTTCGATTTGTAGGGCACGTTGTTCGGGGACGGATCCGCCGGGCGGCCGTCCGGGCCGACGTAGGCGCGCAGGAAGGAGAAGTCGCCGGCCTGGCGCGGGAATTCGTAGTTGTCGATGTCGCCGCCGAAGTTGCCGACCGCGTCCGCCGGCGCGTACACCAGGCGCACGTCGCGGATCATCAGCTGCTTGATGCGGTAGTACTCGCCGCCGCGGTGGAAGGCCGGCACCGAGCAACGATACGATTTGTCGCTTTCGCATTCGGCGATCAAGGCCTTGATGCGGCTTTCGACCTGCTCGTGGCGCTCCTTGCCGGACAGGCTGGGCGACAAGCCCTTCAGGACGCGCTCGGTCACGTTCTCGACCTTCTCGGTCACGTAGACCAGGGTGTTCGGGCCACCCGGCAGTTCCTCGGCACGGGTCCTGGCCAGGAAGCCGTCCACGATGTAGTTGTGTTCCGGGGTCGAGTTGCGCTGGATCGCGCCATAGCCGCAGTGGTGGTTGGTCACGACCAGTCCGTCCGGCGACACGAAGGACGCCGAGCAGCCGCCCAGCGACACCATGGCGCTCATCGGGTGCTTCGACAGGTCGGCCAGTTTCTCTGCCGGGATGGTGATCCCGATGCGCTTGAGTTCGGACTTCAGCTGCGGCAGCTGGTGCGGCTGCCACTGGCCCTCGTCGGCGTGGGCAGCCCCGAAGGCGCCAAGCAGCGCGACGGGCAAGACGATGGATTTGAACACGTTATCCCCAGAAATGTAAAAAAAGCAGCCGGCAGTATAGCGGCGCCTGCGGGGCGTGAACAATAGGTGGAACCGATTGGCGGCGCGGCTCATCAAAGGTGAACAAAGCCATGGAGGCGATGATGAGCCTGTCATTAGCAAGCGATGACGTACTGTTTATGCAACGACTTTGGCGTGCGGAAGGTCTTTACAAAGGCAAGCTCGACGGTGAATGGGGACCGCAGACCGAAGCCGCGCAACAGGCCTTCGAGACCGAGGCGCGCCGAATCGAAGTCCTGGAGGGCAGCTTCGATACCCGTTCCGAAGCCAATATCCATACCCTGTGCCTGCGCGCCCAGCGCGAGGCGCGGCGCTTCCTGGCGCGCGTGCTGGGCGCCGGCCTGCGGGTGCGCATCATCTCCGGCATCCGCAGCTACGCTGAGCAGGACCGGCTGTACCGCCAGGGCCGCTTCGGCAACCCGGGCCGCATCGTCACCAACGCCGAGGCCGGGGAAAGCAACCACAACTTCGGCCTGGCCTGGGACATCGGCGTGTTCACGGCCATGGGCGGCTACCTGCCGAATGGGCCCGAGTACGACCATGCAGCCGCCGCCGGCCTGGTGCCCGGGCTCGAGTGGGGCGGCAACTGGCACAAGCTGGTCGACAAGCCGCACTACCAGCTCGCGACCGGCATCGAACTGGCCGACCTGCGCACGCGCTTCGAAGCGGGCAGCGCCGGGCCGGTCTACGCATAGTCGTCCAGCACAGGGGCGTCGATGAGGCTAGAATGATGGGTTTGCACGCCCGTCATTCCCGCCTCCACCATGCCACGCCTGATCGAACAGACCACAGCGACCCTGCGCCGCCTCGCCCCCGACACCTTCACCCTCTGGCTGCTCTCCACCGTCGCGCTGGCCAGCGTCCTGCCCTGCAGCGGACAGACCGCGGTCGTGCTCGGCGACGTCACCACCTTCGCCATCGGCCTGCTGTTCTTCCTGCACGGCGCCAAGCTGTCGCGCGAGGCGATGCTCTCGGGCCTGACGCACTGGCGCCTGCACCTGCTGGTGCTGGCCTCGACCTTCGTCATGTTCCCGCTGCTGGGCCTGGCCATCAAGCCGCTGTCCGGCAACCTGGTCTCGCCCGAGCTCTACGTCGGCATCCTGTTCCTGTGCACCCTGACCTCCACCGTGCAATCGTCGATCGCGTTTACCTCGATGGCGCGCGGGAACGTGGCCGCCGCCGTGTGCAGCGCCTCGGCCTCGAACTTCATCGGCATCTTCGTCACGCCGCTGCTGGTCAGCACCCTGATCGTGCGCGGTGCGGGCCAGGCCGGCGGCTCGTCGCTGGACGCGGTGCTCACCATCGTCGAACAGCTGCTGCTACCCTTCCTGGCAGGCCAGTTCCTGCGCCCGTGGATCGGCGGCTGGGTCGACCGCCACAAGCCGATGCTGAAGATCGTCGACCAGGGGTCGATCCTGCTGGTGGTCTACACGGCCTTCAGCGAGTCCGTCAACGAAGGCCTGTGGCACAAGCTGTCCTGGTCCTCGCTGGCGGGGCTGGTGGTGGTCTGCTGCGCGATGCTGGCGGTGGCCCTGTGCCTCGCGGCCTGGACCAGCCGCAAGCTCGGTTTCAGCAAGGAAGACGAGATCACCATCGTGTTCTGCGGCTCCAAGAAGAGCCTGGCCAGCGGCATCCCGATGGCCAAGGTCCTGTTCGCGCCCGGCGCGCTGGGCATGGTGATCCTGCCGGTGATGCTGTTCCACCAGATCCAGCTGATGGTATGCGCCATCCTCGCCGCGCGCTGGGCCAGGCGGCCCGGCGCCTGACGCCGGCGTCGCCCTGCGCGCGCTGCTAGCGCTTCAAGCGATCACGGACAGGCTTCCTGGGTGATGATGAACCCGGCATCTGCCAGTCGACGTACGGTGTCCGCCCGCTTGTATTCGACGACCCATCCCAGATCGAACGGCCGGCCACCGGCGAACGCATTGACGAGCTCCGCAAGGCTCATGTCTTACGCACGCGGCGAAAGCGCGCGCAGGACTTTCAGGGCAGACGGCGACATCTTGCCTTCCCATCGGATACCGATGCGATAAGCGGGCGCGCGCTGCGCTGACAGATCCTTTACCTGGCATCCGGCGGCAACCCAGGTCTTGATGTCGAGCGCAATGACATGGAAGTCGTCCGGCATCATCGAACCGTAGTCCACGAGATAAACAGGCCCCGGGTCCTTGCCGAGCGCGATGACAACGGCTCGTCCACCGCTGTCGTCACCTATTGCGATGAACCCGGGGCAAAACCTCCGTACCTCGTAGGTTTCATTTCTTTCGATGATGTCGGCAACACCATACAAGCACACCCGGTCGTTGCAAAAGTCGCCCCCATGCGTTTTCAGCAGGTCGAGATAATCGTCCGGCAATGCCTGCCCGGCCCAATCGAGGACCTCGTCGATGGTTGGAATTGTTGCCATCACTTTCCTTAGAAATAAGGCTTACCTCGACGGCCTTATCTGGAAACGCGTCAAAGATGCCGAAGATTGACGGATCGCCACCACTTACGGCGAAGCCGCCTTTTTCACGTGGGCGAAAGCAGTCTAGCAGCGAAGAACTTGATTCTTGTAGTGCCCGCTTTATCGAACGTCGGGACATTTACATTCACGGTACTGTATGTCCTCACTGCGATTTGCCAGGATGGGCGCCGACGGCAACGACTGCTTCCTGACAGGAAGCGTTGCCACCTCATGCCTTGCATGTTTGATCCAGGTGCGATTGCAGAGTATTCACCTTATCGCTTGACTCACCATGGAGGACATGATGAATGGACGTAAGAAACTGACTGGGCAGCGCATTGCCGTGCTGGCGACGGACGGCTTCGAACAAGTCGAACTGAGTGTGCCGGTCACCGCGCTCAAGGCGGCAGGGGCACGGGTGGACATCGTCTCACTGCACGGCGGCAGCATCCGCGGCGTCAACCTGAACAAGCCGGCCGGGCGGGTCGGCGTCGACAGGACGATCGACGAGACAAGGGCGCGCGATTTCGACGGGCTCCTGATTCCCGGTGGCTTCATCAACCCCGATCTGCTGCGCCAGTCCGCCAAGGCGCGCGACCTGGTGCGCGAATTCGATAACCAGGGCAAACCGATCGCGACCCTGTGCCACGGTCCATGGCTGCTTGCCTCGACCGGGCTCGCGGACGGGCGCGCGCTCACCTCATGGCCCGGCGTGCGCGACGACATGGTCAACGCGGGGGCCACATGGCTCGACCAGGAAGTGGTGCGGGACGGCAACTGGCTGACCAGCCGCGGTCCGCAGGACATGGTGCCCTTCGTGCGCGAGATGATCCAGCTGTATGCCGGCGGTCCGGCCAGCAACGGCGCGCTGGCGCGTCGCCAGTCGGATCCGCAGCGCGAGCGCCCGGCGCCATGGGCGACCGCAGCCATGCGCCTGATGCCCTACGCGTCGATGGGCACCGTGCTCGGTATTGCGCTGATCGGCGGCGGGCTGCTCGCGGCGAGCCGGGCTGGCTCCGGGATCGGGCGGCAAGGGGCGGCGTCGCGCTGAGGCGGTGTCTGGGCGGCAGCGCCGATGCTGCCGCTGATCAGTCATCAGTCGAACATCGATAGCAGATCTGCTTTCAGATCGACTCGCCACGCAACATCGATGCTGTCATCCATGGTCTTCAGAAGGAAGTCATATCCTTGTTTGACTTCCAGCTCTTCCACATGGTCGATCGTCTGCAGGATGCCCATTGCTTCGTGCGAAACCTCCGAATTTCCATGGCAAACAAGCTTCACTAGCCAAAGAAAGTTCTTTGAACAATCGAAGCTCCCGAGACAATTAACCAAGGTACCGCGTTCATTCACCAGTTCGGGCCGGTCAATCAGTTCGATCAAAACCTTCGGCACTTCCGGATCACCCGTTTCTGCCGCTTTAATCGCAAGAGCGTTTCTTTCGACGCTGCTGTTCGTGGTTTTTAACTTGCGCAGCAATTCGTGCAGGCTATCCATATCTTGTCTCATCACGAAACTGCGGTCATAAGTACACGTCTGCCTCGGTCGAATGCTGCCTCTGGTGTACCGTAGCAACCGGCCCGAAGCGGACGATGCTTACCTCGGCGTTGACGCATTGATTTCGTTATGTAAATCGAAAACTGAGCTTTCGCCATAGTTCTCTTGAAGCTTCTGCCGTGCGTCCTCAAGGCTTTCAGCCATGACGGCAACCCGCTTGCCGACGCTTGACGGAGTTTCCCAAATCATTGCCTTGTAAGTCTGTTGTTTAGCTTGCATAGCCACGTCCTCAGGACAGTAATCGAAGGCACTCCTGGCCGGCCGCGGAAATGCGCCAAGCCTCAGTGTTTGGCGCACCTTGCTCTGATGGCAAACAGAGGCAATATCAGGCGCACTACGGTATGGGCCGCGCTGCGCAGCCGAGCCAATCTGGCCAGCGCTTGCGCAAGGCCGCGTAGGACATGCGCTCCAGGATGCGTCCCGACGCCGTCGCCACGCGAAAGCCGCGCAGGCTGCCCATGTTGCGGCAAGCCGAGTGCGGCGGCACCTGGGCCACCACCAGCATCTCCGCCCCACCCTTCAGCCAGCCCGCCAGGCCGAGGTTGGCGCTCTCCGGCCCCTCGCACCGAAGCAGCCGGTTGGCCGCCACATGCAGTTCGCGATAGGGCGGCAAACGGTGCGCCTGCCCGCCGCGCACGGCATACACGGTGATTCCCCAGTTGCCGACGCTGCCGCCATCGCTCGCGCTGAGGGCAAGATACTGTGAATCGGGCGCCCAGGACACTTCGGTCAGGCCCTGGTTCGGCGGGATCAGGGCGCGGCCTTCGTTGCCGTAGACCTGCAAGGGCTGGATGCGGCCGGAGGCATCGATGAAGTGCAAGCGATCCTCGCCCGCTACCTCGGCCACGCTGGCACGATGATCCGGGGCACGCGCCCCTTGTCCGCCCGCACCGAACACGGGCGCCGGATGTGCGATCCAGATGCCCGTGCAGGCCGGCGCCGGCGCGGCGATGGCGCCTGCCGCCAGCATCAAGCCCAGTCCCAGCAATGCCCTCTGCCCCATGGTTGCGCTCCTCCCCGTGAACCCGACGGATGTCAGGCCGGCACCACGTGCACCGCGATCAATCCCCACCACACCTCCGGCACGGCCGCCAGCATCGGCAACCCCGACCCGAGCGCGGCCACCAGCCAGCGCCGGCGCGGCGGCAGGCGCCCGTCGGCCAGTGCGCTGCGGATGCCGGCCCAGCCGAACACCAGCAGCGCCAGGCTGCCGAGTGCCAGCAGGACCATGAGCGGTCCGCGGTCGAACCAGCCGGCCACGCCGCGGTCCCAGTAGGCCAGCGCCGGCAGGGCCAGGCACAGGTCGCCCAGCAGTTCCAGCCCGGCTTTCAAGGCGCTGGCAAGCGCCCTGAATTGGTGGCGGTGCAGCCAGGCCGACAGGCAGATCGGCCCGGCCACGTACAGGAGGGCCCAGGATGGCATCACGACTATTAAATAGTGCTCTGACCCCGAATTACTGCGCGTGCCAGCCGCCGCCCAGCGACTGGATCAGCGCGATCGCCGTGGTCTGGCGGTCGGCCTGGACCTGCACCAGCGAACGGCGCGCGTTCAGCGCCGTGACCTGCGCCTGCACCACTTCCGAATAGCTGACCTGGCCGGCGCGGTAGCGGTTGGTGACCTGCTCCTCGACCTTGTCGGCGGCCGCCGAGGCCTGGCGTCGCAGTTCCTGCTGCTGGGCCAGCACGCGGGTCGCGGCCAGCTGGTTCTCGACGTCGGCAAAGGCGCTCAAGACGGTCTGGCGGTAGTTGGCGGCCGCCTGGTCGTGGGCGGCACGCGCGCTTTCCACGCGGGCGCGGATGGCGCCGGCATCAAAAATGGTCTGGGCCGCCTGCAGGCCGAGCGACCAGGTGCCGGCCGACGCCTGGAACAGGTCGCTGACCACGCTGGCCGCGCTGCCGTAGGATGCGGTGAGGCCGATGTCCGGGAAGTAGGCCGAGCGCGCGATGCCGATCTGCTCGTTGGCGGCGGCCACGCGGCGCTCGGCCGAGGCGATGTCCGGACGGCGCTGCAACAGCGTCGCCGGCACGCCGGCCGGCACGTCGGGCACGGTCACGTTCCACTGCGCCGGCGCCAGCGCGAAGTCGGCCGGGGCCTTGCCGATCAGGACCGCGATCGCGTGCTCGAGCTGGGCGCGCTGGCTGGCCAGGCCCAGGTCGTCGCTGCGCGCGGTGGCCAGCTGGGTCTCGGCCTGGTACACGTCCGAATGCGGGATGATGCCGGCGTCATAGCGGTTCTGGGTGATGCGCAGTTCGCGTTCGTAGCCTGCGATGGTGGTCTTCAGCAGCTCGCGCTGGGCATCCACCGAGCGCAGCGACACGTAGTCGAGCGCCAGCTCGCCCTGGGCCGAGAGGCGCGCGGACGCGAGGTCGGCGGCGCTGGCCTGCAGGCTGGCGTTGGCGGCCGTGACGCCGGCGCGCAGGCGACCCCAGACGTCCGGCTCCCAGCTGGTGCCCATCGACAGGCGGTAGTTGTTGCGGACGTTGCCGCCGCTGCTGCCGCCGATGATGTTGCCGTTGGCGTCCACGGTGGCGGTGCCGCCGCCGCCGCGGGTGCCAGAGCGCGTGCCCGAACCGCTCAGCGACACGCTCGGGAACAGCGCCGCGCGCTGCTCGGCCACCAGCGCGCGCGCCTGGGTGTAGGCGGCGACGGCGGCGGCCACGTTCTGGTTCGAGACCTCGACCTGGGAAACGAGATCGGTCAGCACCGGGTCGTTGAACAGCGTCCACCACGGGCCGCGTTCCAGCGCGTCGGCCGGGGCGGCCGGCACCCAGCCCTGCATTTCCTTGAAGGCGGCGGGCGCCGGCGTGGTCGGGACCTGGTAGACGGGGCTGAGCGAGCAGCCGGCAACGAAGGCCGCGGCAACACATGCCAGCAAGGCGGGACGGAACGGTAAAGTGAATCGGGGTGCGCTCATGCGAAGACTGTTCTTGTTCATGGATTCGTGGTGATCGAAGG